>ERZ772993.208-NODE-208-length-31255-cov-17.037115_pt1 | contig 31255 bp, 19 predicted proteins | sample MGYA00580670_ERZ772993 | MGnify/ENA primary metagenome ERZ772993 (study PRJEB29015, sample SAMEA2737936) | human oral metagenome | biome: human oral; feature: human-associated habitat; material: dental | place: China | collected 2136 ... | reverse complement strand
GCTCCCTAACCGCATTCTTTCGGTTCTGAAAAGACCCCGCCTCCTTGTCGCGCATCCTGAAAGATAATTTCGCCGCACGAACCCTCTTTTCAACATTCTCTTTATCTGGATGATTGATGTCAGCATCAAATAACAACTCCAGCCCCTCGGGAACCAAAGACATAACATCGCCATTCTCGGACAACTCAAAACCACCCCCGTATCCGCGCAAAATACCATTTATATTAGACAAATAAAACTCCTTTCCAGATGTTTTGTCGTAATACACACCATTAAAATCATAATCTCGCCCTGAGACGCGCTCGAACAGATATTCGATCATATCAAACACATCACCCTCAGACGAATAGCCACTCATGTCTCCAAGCGGCCAAAGCCCCTTCTTCCTCAGACATGCATAAACACGAATGGACGGATCGCTGCCAAGCTCCCCTACCCCTCCGTTTGACTCTCCCCCAAAATACTGGTCCAGGTAGCCACAACGCCCCAGTTCTTCAACTTCGTATTTGAACAGTTCTTTCAGTTCGTCCAGGCCATAACTTCGCTCCTTTCCGGACTGCCTTTCAGAAAAGAACTTGCGCTTATCCATGATCTACGATCCCCACCCGAAATCAAACGATCAGACGCTCAATGCGCCTGCTCCCAGTTCTCGCCCACGCCCACTTCGGCCAGCAGCGGCACCGAAAGCTGGGCCACACCGGCCATGCGCGCCGGCAGGTCGGTCTTCAGGCGTTCCACCTCGGCGTCGGGCACTTCCAGCACCAGTTCGTCGTGCACCTGCATCACCAGGCGGGCGCCCAGGTTCTCGCGTCGCAGCCAGGCGTGCACGTCGATCATCGCCAGCTTGATGAGGTCGGCGGCCGTGCCCTGCATGGGGGCGTTGATGGCGGCACGCTCGGCCATCTGGCGACGGCCCATGTTGGATGATCCGATCTCGGGCAGCCACAGCCGGCGGCCAAACACGGTCTCGACGTAGCCCTGCTCGCGGGCCTGGGCGCGGGTGCGCTCCATGTAGGCGGCCACGCCGGGGTAGCGGGCAAAGTAGCGGTCAATGTAGGCCTGTGCCGCACCGCGCTCGATGCCCAGGTTGGCGGCCAGGCCGAAGGCGCTCATGCCGTAGATGAGGCCGAAGTTGATCACCTTGGCATAGCGGCGCTGCTCGCTGTTAACTTCCGCAATCGGCACGCCGAAGACTTCGGACGCGGTGGCCCGGTGCACGTCCTCGCCGTCGGCGAAGGCCTTCAGCAGCCCGGCATCCTGCGAGATGTGCGCCATGATGCGCAGCTCGATCTGCGAGTAGTCGGCCGACATCATCTGGTGGCCCGGCGGCGCAATGAAGGCTTCGCGGATGCGTCGCCCTTCCGGGGTGCGCACCGGGATGTTCTGCAGGTTCGGGTCACTGGAGGCCAGCCGGCCGGTGATGGCCACGGCCTGTGAATAGGTGGTATGCACGCGCCCGGTCTGCGGGTCGGCCATCTCCGGTAGCTTGTCGGTGTAGGTGGACTTGAGCTTGGCCAGGCCACGCCACTGCAGCAGCACCTTGGGCAGCGGGTAGTCCAGCGCCAGCTTCTCCAGCACGCTCTCGTCGGTGGACGGCTTGCCGGCCGGGGTCTTCTTCACCACCGGCAGCCCCAGCCGCTCGAAGAGGATCTCGCCCAGCTGCTTGGGGGACCCCAGGTTGAAGGGCTGGCCCGCCAGTTCGTGCGCCTGCCTTTCCAGCTCCTGCAGCTGTTCGGCCAGCTGCTGCGACTGGGCCCGCAGCCGGTCTCGGTCCAGCAGCACGCCGTGGCGCTCCATGTCATAGAGCACCTGCAGCGTGGGCATCTCGATGTCGCGGTAGATGTGGCGCAGCCGTTCGCTGGCCTCGATGGCCGGCCACAGCGTGCGGTGCAGCTGCAGCGTCACGTCGGCATCCTCGGCCGCATAGGTGGTGGCCACGTCCAGCGCCACCTGGTCGAAGCCGATGGCCTTGGCGCCCTTGCCCGCCACTTCCTCGTAGGTGATGGTGGTGCGATTCAGATGGCGTCCGGCCAGCGCGTCCATGCCGTGGGTGCGGTGCGCCTCCAGCACGTAGGACTCCAGCATCGTGTCATCGACCACGCCGCGCAGCGTGATGCCGTGGTTGGCCAGCACGTGCATGTCGTACTTGATGTTCTGGCCCACCTTCTGCGGCGCATCACTTTCCAGCCAGGGCTTCAGCACCGCCAGCACCTCGTCCATCGGCAGCTGTTCGGGCACGCCCGCATAGTTGTGCCCCACCGGGATGTAGCAGGCCTGCCAGGGCGTCACGGCCAACGAGATGCCCACCAGCCGCGCGGCATGCGGATCCAGCGAGGTGGTCTCGGTGTCGATGGCCACCCGGTCGGCCGCCTGCACGCGCGCCAGCCACGCATCCAGCGCCGCACGTGTGGTCACCGTCTCGGCCTGCAGCTCACCTGCTGGCGGTGCTTCCAGCACGATGCCGTCACGCGTGAAGTGGCCAATTCCGCCAGGCAGCGCTTCCAGCCCCGCGGCGCCATCGCCGGCCGCGCCATTCCCTGCCCGGCTGCCTGCAGCGCCCACCCCGGCCGACGCGTTTCCCGACGTGCCCTGCCCGGTCGATGCCCCCTCACCCGCAGCAGCCCCCGTCGTATCCACGACGTGGCCCGTGCCCGCCTCGCGTCGCTGCCGGTCTGCCACCAGCCGGCGTGCGAAGGTGCGCAGCTCCCAGCGATCAAAGAGTCCCAGCAACGCCTCCTCATCCTCGGGGCGCAGCTTGAGCGTCTCCACACCGCCTACCCAGGCACTCAGGTCGGCGTCGCGCAGCACCGTCACCAGCTCGCGGCCGCGCGGCAGCCAGTCGCGTGCTGCGCGCAGGTTCTCGCCCACCTTGCCCTTGATCTCGTCAGCGTGCTGCAGGATGGCATCCAGCGAGCCGTATTCATTCAGCCATTTCGCGGCCGTCTTGGGCCCCACCTTGTCCACGCCCGGCACGTTGTCCACCGCATCGCCAGTCAGCGTCAGGAAATCGATGATCTGCCCCGGATCGACGCCGAACTTGTCGCGCACGCCGGCAGCATCCATCACCGTGGGCGGCACGCCGTCGCGGGTCATCGTGTTGACCAGCAGCGTCTCGTCATCAACGAGCTGCGCCAGATCCTTGTCGCCGGTGGAGATGACGGTGCGCATGCCGGCGGCACGCGCGCGGGTGGCCAGCGTGCCGATCACGTCATCGGCCTCGATGCCCGGCACCACCAGCAGCGGCCAGCCCAGCGCCTGCGTCAGTTCATGGATGGGCGCGATCTGCGCCACCAGCGCCTCGGGCGTCTGGCTGCGGTTGGCCTTGTAGTGCTCGTACAGGTCGTCGCGGAAGGTGCGCCCCGGCGCATCGAAGATCACTGCGCCCAGCGTGGCGCCCCCGTGCAGCCGGGTGTCGTCGCGCAGCCGACGCAGCATGCCGACCATCCCATGGATGGCGCCGGTCGGCTCGCCCGCCTTGTTGCGCAGGTCCGGCAGGGCATGATAGGCGCGAAACAGGTAGCTGGAGCCATCGACCAGCAGCAGGGTCTGGGTGTCGGTCATCGGGAAACGTCGGTCTGACGGAAACAGGGCCGCGCCCGGGGGCAAAGCCGGCCGCTCGGCCGGAGTCTGATACGCTCGGAACCAGCAAAGACAGCCACGCCTGCCTCCGGAACCGCCCGGTACGGAGAGAAAAGCAGCAAAAAGAACCCGGGACCCATGGTCAAGAACATCCTGAAAGCAATCCCCAATACCCCCAAGCTGAGCAACATGATGCCCAGCGAGCGAGCGACCGCCATCAAGGCAAGAGAGTCCTGGCACGTGCTGGGCATTATCGCAGAGTTCGTCGAGGCCACCGAGGCGCTCGCGGACATCCGCCCGGCCGTCTCGATCTTCGGCAGCGCCCGCATCAAGCCCGACCACCGCTGGTACAAGGAAACCGAGACGCTGGCGCGCAAGCTCTCCGACGCGGGCTTCGCCGTCATCTCGGGCGGCGGCCCGGGGCTGATGGAAGCCGCCAACAAGGGGGCCTTTGCCGGCGCCTCGGCATCGGTGGGCCTCAACATGGAACTACCCAACGAACAGCACGACAACCCCTACCAGAACGTGTCCCTGCACTTCCGGCACTTCTTCCCGCGCAAGGTGGCCTTTGCCAAGTACGCCGCTGCCTTCGTGGCCGCGCCCGGCGGCTGGGGCACGCTGGACGAGCTGATGGAGGTACTCACGCTGATCCAGACCCGGGTGGGACGGCGCATTCCGGTCATTCTGGTGGGCTCGACCTTCTGGAAGGGCCTGCTGGACTGGATGAACGACACGCTAGTGGCCCATGGCACCGTCTCGGCCGCCGACATGGAGCTGATCCGCGTCATCGACGATCCGGACGAGGTGGTCAACGCCATCTTCGACTTCTACCAGCAGCGCGGCTTCTATGCCACCAGCGAGGAACGGCAGCTGAACCTGCAGCTCTGATCCGTCGGACCCGGCCGACACCGTCCGACCGAACCGACGGGGCATTCCGTCACACGGTTAGAATCGGCGCATCCCCACCCCACCCCCGGATCCGCCCCATGGCCGTCTTCACCGTCGTCTCCGATCAGCAGCTCAAGGACTGGCTGGCCCAGTACGATGCCGGCGAGCTGCTGGCCATCGAGCCCATCGCCTCGGGCATCGAGAACACCAACTATTTCGTCGACACGGCCAAGGGTCGCTGGGTCCTTACCCTGGTCGAGCGGCTGCCTGTCGAGCAGCTGCCCTTCCACCTGGAGCTGATGCAGCACCTGGCCCGCCGCGGCATTCCCTGCCCGGCCCCGCTGGCCAACCGCCAGGGGCAGCTTTTCAGCATGCTCAACGGCAAGCCCGCCACGCTGGTCACGCGGCTGACCGGCAAGTCGGTGGTGGACACCACGCCGGAACACTGCCAGGCCATGGGTGCGCTGCTGGCCCGCATGCACCTGGCGGCCGCCGACTTCGGGCCGGCCCCGGCCAACGTGCGCGGCCCGGGCTGGTGGCCCCAGGCCATCAAGGAACTGCGTCCGAAGCTTGCGCCTGCCCAGCTGGCCCTGGCCGAGGACGAACTGGCTGCCCAGCAGGCCTGGATGGCCACGTCCGAATGGCAGGAGCTGCCCGCATCGGCTGTCCATGCCGACTGCTTCCGCGACAACGTGCTGTTCACCACGCCGTCCACTCCCGGCGTCATCGACTTCTACTTCGCCTGCCACGGCACCTGGCTGTTCGACCTGGCCGTGGTCTGCAATGACTGGTGCCTGTCGGCCGACGACGCCCATCTGGACCCGGCGCGCACCGAGGCCCTGCTGGCCGGCTACCGCAGCGTGCGCCCCCTGCAGGACATCGAGCGCCGAGGCTGGACCATGGCGCTGCGGGCCGCAGCCCTGCGTTTCTGGCTGTCGCGCCTCTACGACCTGCTGCTGCCCCGCGAGGCCGCCATGCTGCAGCCCAAGGATCCCACCCACTTCGAACGGATTCTGACCGATCGCCGCACGCTGTCGGGAGAGCTGCACTGACATGGCCGGACAGACGACATCCAGCGGCATCCAGGTCCACCGCGTGCCCGCCAGCCATGGCTGGTACTGGCTCAAGCGCGGCTTCGGCCTGCTGGGGCGGGCCCCCCTGCCACTGCTGCTGCTCATGCTGATGCTGATCACGGCCAGCAACCTGTTCGGAATCCTGGGCATTCTTGGCCTCGTGCTGGCCAAGCTGGTGGTGCCGGTGCTGCTGGTGGGCTACCTGGCCACCCTGCGGGAGCTGGCCCCGCCGGGCAGCAACACGCCCGTGGCCGCGCAGAGCGCCGTCATGACAGAACCCGGCACCCGCGCCTTCACGCAGATCTTCAACGCCCGCGTCTTCTTCGGCTGGGCGCAGGGCAACCGCCGGGCGCTGCTGGTCGTGGCCCAGCTGGGCCTGCTCAGCCTGGCCATCGACACGGGCGCTGCCTGGCTGTCAGGCTATCAGGACGCCGTGGCGGCCATGTTCGACACGCTGAGCCAGATGCCGGCCAACAAGGTTCCCGACGCCGAGGCCATGAGCAACCTCATCATGCCGGTGTTCCAGTCGATGATGACGATGGCGGTCATCACCGTGCCCTGCTACCTGCTGCTGTGGTATGCGCCCATCTTTGCCGGCCTGCACGGGCTGCCGCTGCTCAAGTCGGTGGTGTTCTCGGCCGTGGCCGTGGGGCGCAATGCCCTGGCCTTCGTCTGCCACGCCCTCTGCCTGCTGGTCTTCCTGATCAGCGTGGCCCTGGTGACCCAGGTGCTGAGCGGCACTCCGGCCCTGCCGTTTGCCTCGCCCATCTTCCTGCTGGTCCTGCCGGTGGTATTTTCCGTCATCGCCTGCGCCCTGTGGGCCTGCTACCTGGACACTGTGGAAGTGGCCGGGCACGGCGGTATCCCCCCGCAGCTTCGGGACGAGACCGACCGGGGCTGAAGCCCCCGCCCCGCTTCATCATCCCTGCCTGAAACAACGCACCGACGTCCGGCCGGACAGGCCGCGGGCGTCGTGTGCGACGCGTCACGGCCACCTCCGGTCGCGAGGCCACCCGTCGTGCCCCCACGGCCAATCGGCCGACAGCCCCACCGCCGATTCCCCTATCCCCTCATCATGCTGCGTGCAGGCACCCCCGGCACGATGCCTGATGTCCCCATCGCGCCGGTCAACGGACTCCTTTTTCCAGAAAGACCGCCCCGATGGCCACGCAACCGAGCAACATGCTCCACCCCGTGCCGACGCGCACCTCGTCCGCGCAGGCACACCCGACAGCTGCCACGTCCACGGCCAGCACCCTGCGTGCGTTGCCTGGTACCGATGCGGCTCGCGACCTGAAGCTGGCGGCTGCCGATACATCCGAGCCTGACCGTCGCCACGAGGACGACGACAACGACGAGGCAGCATGGCTGCCCAGCGGTGACGAAGCAGCCGCGGCCACCGACACCGTGGGCAGCGCTGGCGCAGACACGGCCGGCTCATCATCCGTCACCGGGGGGGCTTCCTCGACAGGCACAGCGGCCGAAGCCACGGCAGGCGCCTCGTCTGCCCCTGCTGGCAGTTCGTTGTTCGCCGGCCTGACCACCAACCCCGAACTGACGGTGGGCGCCATTCTGGGCACCGTGACCCTGGGGGCTGCCATGACGGGCAAAAGCCCCTACGACGGTTCCGCCGAATCGGCACCGGCCCCTTCTCCCCTCGCCTCCGGCGCCGGCCAGCAGCACGGATCGGCGGCCGATAGCCCCGCAACAGGGAACCGCGGCATCGAGGAAACGGGCAGCGGGACAAGTGCCGGCTCAGCCTCGAATACGGCTTCGGGCTCTGGTACAGCTGCCAGTACCGGTACTGGCGCCGGTGTGGGGGCCGATGCAGGCTCCAGTTCGGGCGCAGGTGCTGCCTCGGGTTCGCATGCCAGTTCCGATGCCGGTCATGTCGGTGCAGCAAGTACTGAGGGCTCTGCAGCAAACGCAGGTGGTTCAGGCGCTCCGAGCGGGGCGGCCGGCGGCGCTGCGACCTCTCCGGACACAGGACACGGTACCGATCCGGCCCATACCCAGTCCCTGAACTATGGGACCGACGAGAACAAGGCCATCGGCGCAGCCATCTTCAAGGGTGCCGATAGCCAGGACACGCCGGAGTTCATCCGCATCACTTCCATACGCGGCAAGAATGCCGGGACTGTCAACGGCCTGATGACCCTGGAAAACGGGCAAGAAATCACCGTCGGCCAGGTCATCTCGCGCGCCGATTTCGAGCGGATCTTCTGGAACGCCTCCAAGAGCGACGGCAGCTTCAGCTTCGTCCCCGTCAAGGATGCCCTGGGTACTGCCATCCCGAATACCGTCGAGCAGACCGTCATCATCCGGACACCCGAGAGCACCAAGCCTGGCAGCACGGCGGACACCCCTGCGGGTGAAAGCGGAAACGCTGGCCACAACACCACGTCCCAGACCGGCTCAAGCACCGGAACGGCTACGGGTTCGAATGCTGGCACGCCCTCCGGTACGGACGGAAGCAGTGGCACCGGAACAGGCTCGGGTACTCATGCAGGCACGGGCACCACGGGTTCGGATTCGAGCTCTGACTCGACCTCGGGTTCCAGCAACAACGAGCAGTCCCCTTCTCAGAGTACGGGCGACCAAGACAAAGGTGGCCAGACGACCACTCCAGGTCAGAATGGCCAGGCCAACAATGGCCAGACGCCTGTCCAGAATCAGGGAAGCCAAAGCGTCGGCAACGAGGCACCTGCCCGGAATGACGATGATCAGAGCAGCGATGGCAAGACACCCGCGCAGACGCCAGGCAGCCAAGGCAGCGGTTCAGACACAGGCAACCCTGCCACGGGTACCCCGGGTACGGGCGAGAGCACGCAAACCGGCGGCGCCCCAACTGGCGGCGAGAGTGATGGAAACGGCGATGCCTCGGTGACGCCGACGAATCCGCCTGTCAGTGAGCCGACCTCCCCACCCGCCCAACAAGCGGCCAATGCACCATCGCCCATCCTGCCGGACTACGCGCCCGACCAGTCTGTCCAGCAGGCCATTCACGCCAACGACAAGCCGGTGGGTGCCAGCATCTTCAATGGCACCAACCCGGAGCATGCGCCCTCCTTCGTGAAGATCACGGCGATTCAGGACAAGGACGGCGCCGATGTGACCGGTGCCATGACCTTGGGCAAAGGGGGGACCGCCATCACGACGGATCAGGTCATCAGCAAGGAACAGTTCGACAACGTGTTCCTGGATGCCCTGAAAGCGCCGGGCGGATCGTTCAAGTTCATCCCGGTGATGGACAGCGAAGGCACGGCCATGCCGGGCGCCAGCGAGCAGACCGTCTCCATCGGGGTCGACTACCTGCACCACTTCCCGAGCCAGACATTCTCGAAACTGTTCAGCGAGGAAGCACATCTTTCACACTACAAGATCTTCAGCATCGCGGAAAACGAGGACACCAACGGCACACAGGACGGCATGCTCAAGATCGATGGCAACGAGCGAACCCCCCTTCAGAAAGGTGATCTGATAAAGCCCGAGGATTTCGACAAGCTTTACTGGGATTATTCATCCAACAACGGCGGACGATTCATATTCGTTGGCGTAGATTCGACGGGAAGAAATATTACTGACTCGGATGGTGAACAGCTGGTTCTTGAGGATCTGGCAAAGACCCGAGACGATCAAGAGCCGCCCGAAATCCAGATTGCCGGGGACGGTGAGGACGAGGGCGACGAAGAAGCCGGCATCTCCGCCCATTCGGCCCCCCTTCACCTCGAATCCTTTTTGGAATCCGCATCGGCCTTCCACGGGTCTTCTCACCTCTCGGTGAATGGCCAGAGCACGCTGGACAACCTGCTTGAGCATCAGGTGATCCACGGAATACTCTGATTCAGCACGTCACATGCCGTGAAAGCTGCCAAGGGTGCCGAGGGACACGTCCCCGGCACCCTTTTCTTATCAGCGTCCTGAATGGGCTTCTCCTGCGAGACACGGTTGCCGCCCGTCCAGTCACGCCATCCGGCCGAACATCTGCCATTTCCATTCAATATCGAATCATCTATACATGTATCAATGAAGAATGTGGCCTTCCACGCCTCTCACGCGTGGCCGCCCTTCGCCCTTTTCTCTTGAGATCGATCGATGACTCCCCAGACCGGTGGCCATCCTGGCAACGCCCTCACCCCTCACGATATCCTGCGGCGAGACGTCCTGCGGCATGCACGTGCGGCCTACCGTCACGCCATGGAGCGTGTTCCTGTCGATGAGGCCCCGGAAAACCTGAAGCTTGCTGCCGCATCGACTCCCACGGATCAGGAAGACGACGACCAGGACAAGGCGGCCCTCTGGCTGCGCTCCGGGACCGACGCCGCTGCTACGGCGGACGAGGCAGCAAAGGCGGGTGTCATGTTCACGGAAGGCCAGGCTGCCGGGGCTGCATCCTCTGTGACCCAGGGCACGGCAGCCTCCGCGGGCGCTGCGGCTGAGGCCAGTGCGGCTGTGGGTGCCGCCAGCGCCGCCGGGGCGACGACGGCAGCCGGGTCGGCGCTGCTTGGCTCCAGCATTCTCGGTGCTTTCGCCGTGGCCGCCGGCGTCAACCTGCAGGACAGTGGCCCTCTGCTCAATGTCTCGGCACGCAATCGCCTCTCTACCGGGCGCGACAGCAGCCGTGAGGACGCGAACACAGGTACCGAAGGACAATCATCGGCCGCTGCACCCTCTGCGGGCACGGCCTTGCTGGCAGCCGGAACCGCATCGACGACTCCTTCCCGGCCCACGAACGAAGGCACGCAGGCTGAGGCATCCAGAACGCCCACTTCAGCCGACGCAGCGGCTGCACCTGCCGAATCCGCCGCGCCATCTGTATCTGTTCCTGAAGCTTCGGCCACATCCACCACGGATGCGTCAAAGCCTGCGGAAGGTGATGGCAACGCGATGCCGCAGGCCAAACCTCTTCCCACCTACAGCGAAAACGCGTCGGTTTCGTACGCACACGGCGAGAACAAGGCCCTGGGGGCCGATGTCTTCAGCGGATCCAGCGAAGAGACGGCTCCGGCCTTCGTGCGCATTACGGCCATCCAGGGCAAGGATGGCGAGGCTGCCGCCGGCACGATGAGCCTGCTGGGCGGCAACGCCATCGTCCCTAATCAGGTCATCTCCCGCACCGATTTCGACAAGGTTGCCTGGGACGCCTCGAAGAACGAGGGCGGCTCGTTCAAGTTCATTCCAGTACAGGATGCCCAGGGCACGGCCCTGCAGGGCGCCGTCGAGCAGACCGTCACCATTCACGAGGCCCCTGCACTGCCCACCTACGAGGCCGACATGTCCGTGGCCTATACGTATAACCAGAGCAAGGCGGTCGGCGCTGACATCTTCAACGGAACGGACAGTGCAACCGCACCATCTTTCGTGCGCATCACGGCCATTCAGGGCAAGGAGGGTGAGGCTGCTGCCAACACGATGAGCCTGAAGGACGGTGATGCTCTCACGGTCGGCAGCGTGGTTTCCCGTGCCGATTTCGACAAGGTGGTCTGGGACGCCTCGAAGAACGAAGGCGGCTCGTTCAAGTTCATCCCGGTGCAGGATGCCCAGGGTACTGCCCTGCCGGGCGCCATCGAGCAGACTGTCAGCATCAACGAGGCCAAGCCGCTGTTCCACATCGCTGCCGGGTACTTCGACCCGGCGGGCGAGCACCCTGCCTACGTCAAGGTGACCAACTTCACCGAAGCAAACGACACCAATGGCATCCTCGATGCCCTGGTCCTCGGAGAAGACGGTGGCACCCAGCTGAAAGTGGGCGACGTCATCAGGGCCGAGGACTTCGGTCGGGTGTACTGGAACCATGCGTCGAACGACGGCGGGGAGATCTTTCTCACCCCCTACAACGCCAACGACCGGATGGTCGATCCGGGACCGTACTCGATGGAGCTGGAACCTTCCTGGAAAACCCCGGACAAGAAATCACTGTCCCTCCCTCACGACGAGCGGGAGGCCACGGACGCGTCGCCCGAGCTTGTGGGTGTGGCTCAGCCGGCCACGGACGGCCTGATGCCGCTGGGGGCTCAGGCGCAGTACCCGGGCATGACGCCCCTTGCCATGAGCAGCCCCGCCCTGCTGGGCAGCCTGCTGGAACAGCACCCGGGCACCACCGGCCTGCTCTGAACGCCGCAGGCCGCGCGCGTCGTCAGACCGGCTCGAGCTTGGCCACGGCCAGCGCGAGCCATTTGACGCCGTGCGGCGCCTTGAAGCGGATCTGGATGCGGGCATCGTCGCCATTGCCTTCGATTCCCGTGACCACGCCTTCACCAAAGCGCGCATGACGCAGTGACTGGCCGATGTGGTAGCGGCTGTCGCGCCCGGCCCGGGCCTTGCCGCTGGCATCGCCACTGGCCGGGATGCCCGGATCGGCCGGACGTACCCAGCCGGACTGGCGGTTGCGCTCGTGCACGGCACTGTCCAGACGCGGGCGCCAGTTGCCGCCGCTGTTGCCAGCGCCACTGCCGTAGCCACCTCCGCCGTAGCCGCCGCCTCCATAGTAGCCCCGGTTGCCGCGTTCCGCCCCCAGGCCCAGGCTGCCTTGGGCACTGGCCGAGGGCATTTCGCTCAGCCATTTCAGCGAACGCTCAGGCAGCTCGGACAGGAATCGGGACTGCATGTTATAGCGGGTCTGGCCATGCAGCATCCGGGTCTGGGCCAGTGACAGGTACAGACGCCGACGTGCACGGGTCATGGCCACGTACATCAGCCGGCGCTCCTCTTCCAGCCCGCCGGGATCGGACGCCGAGTTCTCGTGCGGGAAGAGCCCTTCCTCCAACCCGGTGACGAACACCGTCTCGAACTCCAGGCCCTTGGCCGCGTGGACGGTCATCAGCTGCACGGCATCCACGCCCTCCTCGGCCTGTCCATCGCCGGATTCCAGCGAGGCATGGGCCAGGAAGGCCGCCAGCGGCGAGACCTGCACCACGGGCGGTGCATCGGCAGGCAGCACGGTGCCATCTGCGGCTGGCTGCGTCGTGCCCGCCAGGCCCGCGCTGGCCGGCGTGACGGCATCAATGCCGCCTTCGGCCTGGAAGGCCAGCGCCGCGTTGACCAGCTCCTTCAGGTTCTCGATGCGCTCCTGGCCCTCGCGCTCCTGCTCGTAGTGAGCCATGAGGCCGCTGCGGCCGATCACGTCGTCGATGCTCTCCGACAGCGGCAGACGGGCGCTGTTCTGGCGCATGAGCTCGATGAGCCTGACGAACTGCAAAAGCCGCGTGCCGCCCGCGCCGCTCGTCATCGGCACGGCACGGTACAGGCTGATGCCATGGGTGCGCGCCGTGTCCTGCAGGTTCTCGAGCGTTCGGGCACCGATGCCCCGCGCCGGGAAGTTCACCACCCGCAGGAAAGCGCCGTCGTCGTCGGGGTTCTCGATCAGCCGCAGGTAGGCCAGGGCGTGCTTGATCTCGGCCCGCTCGAAGAAGCGCAGCCCGCCGTAGACCTTGTAGGGCACCCCGGCCGAGAACAGCGTGTGTTCCAGGATGCGTGACTGGGCGTTGGAGCGGTACAGGATGGCGATCTCGGAACGCGACATGCCGTCGGCCACCAGCGCGCGGATCTCCTCCAGCAGCCACTGGGCCTCGTCGCGGTCGGAGAATGCCGCGAAGATGCGCACCGGCTCGCCCTCGCCCGCGTCGGTCCACAGGTCCTTGCCCAGACGGTGCGCGTTCTGGCGGATGAGATGGTTGGCCGAATCCAGGATGTGGGCATGCGAGCGGTAGTTCTGCTCCAGCCGGATCAGCTGCGGGCCGGCATAGTCGCGCTCGAAGGCGGCCATGTTGCCCACGTTGGCGCCCCGGAAGGCGTAGATGGACTGGTCGTCGTCACCCACCGCGAACAGCGAGGCCCCGCCGCCAGCCAGCAGCGTCAGCCAGCGGTACTGCAGATCGTTGGTGTCCTGGAACTCGTCGATGAGGATGTGCCGGAAGCGTTGCTGGTAGTGCTGGCGCAGCGGCTGGTTGCGCTGCAGCAGCTCGTAGGCACGCAGCAGCAGCTCGGCAAAGTCCACCACGCCTTCGCGCTGGCACTGCTCGTCGTAGGCGCCGTACAGCTCGGCCAGCCGGCGGCTATGGCTGTCATGGGCGGACACGTCGGCGGCGCGCAGGCCGGCCTCCTTGTTGCCGTTGATGAAGTGCTGCACCGCCTTGGGCTGGAACTGCTGGTCGTCGACGTTGAGCCCGCGCAGCAGCCGCTTGATGGCACCCAGCTGGTCGGCGCTGTCCATGATCTGGAAGCTGGCCGGCAGGCCGGCGTCACGATGATGCGCACGCAGCAGCCGGTTGCACAGCCCGTGGAAGGTGCCCACCCACATGGCGCGCGGATTGGCCCCCACCAGCATGGTGCTCAGGCGCGCCATCATCTCGCGTGCGGCCTTGTTGGTGAAGGTGACGGCCATGATCTCGGCCGGCGAGTACTGGCCGGTACCGACCAGCCAGGCGATGCGGGTGGTGAGCACGCGGGTCTTGCCGCTGCCGGCGCCCGCGAGGATCAGTGCGTGTCCACTGGGGACGGTGACAGCAGCCCGTTGCTGTGGGTTGAGATGGGCAAGTAGATCGGCCATGCCGCCATTCTAACGGGCCGTGTCCTGCCCTGGCCCGGTCTCGGCGGCCGCCGTATCGAGCCCGGACGCCTGCTCGGGCGCCTCCGGGAGGGTCTCGGTCGCGGGCGCGGGCACGGGCGCGGGCACGGATACCTGCGTCGCCGTGAACATTTCCTGTCGCTCCGACGCTTCGTGCTTTCGTCGCGCCGCCTCCAGCCGATCGGAACGTCGCCGGCGGGTGGTGCGTTTCTTCCGGCGGCGCATGACCTGGCCCCCCCAGGACAGGCAACGGTATTCCTCTTCGGTATAGCGGTGCAGGCCTCCCCCCAGGCGAGGAATGCGGTTGCCCGGATGCCCCATGCTGGGGCCCCAGCGCGCCTGGTAGCCATCGACGGCACGCCCCTGGCGCTCCCAGCGCAAGGCCATCAGCGCCAGGCACGCCCACCAGGCCAGGGTGGCCACGGCCAGACCCCGGGGCACGTTCACGTGCCAGTAGCCGGTCATCACGTTGGCAAACAGCGCCAACATCAGCCCGTAGCCCAGCCAGCGATGGGCCCATTCGAAGATGCGTCGGCGCCGTGTCATGTCATAGTGGTCACCCGGTACGTCGTGCAGATGCACCAGCGTGCGCGGCTGATGCCGCCCGGGGCCCCCGATGCTGCCCCGCAGGGCGATGTTGATCACCAGCAGGAGCAGCACGGCCACGATGCCCCAGCCCGTCCAGGCATGGGGATGCGCCAGGTGGCTGGGCAGCGACATGCCCTGAAAGGCCATGGCCACGCCCACCACCAGACACAGCATGGCGGCCACGCCGCACAGGCCGTGCACGCGCTGCCAGCCACGATGGTTGATGATCCGGGGCCAGTCCTGGCCGGGCACGATCTTCCAGTAGCGTGCCGCCAGCACGGCCACCGGCACCAGCACGGCACCGGCCGTGCCCATCAGCACGCCGTGCCAGAAATCCACCGGGTTGACGTCGTCGAGCGGCCCGTCATGCAGGGGCGTGTTCAGCCAGTCCAGCCAGGAGGTGAGCTGCGCCAGCAGCCAGGGGGGCAGATGAAGGAAGTCCAGCATGGACGGATGATACTGAACCCTAGGGATCATCTGAATAAATCCCGCGAACCGGCGCGCCACGGAACGGGATGCAAGACAAGGCGACATTTGCTGTCAATAGCGGCGCTATTGACAGCAAATGGCAACGCAATCATGCGCCCGTTACGGGGATGCGACGGCCGCGGGGACTTGTTCAGAGGATCTCCAGGTATCGGAATGCGGAAAATCGGGGAAAAACCGGCCTGGCGCAGCAAGGGATGTGGCGTCGATGCCGTTGCCGATGCTCTCGGGTCGATGCCGCATCCGCCACGCATGGCGGCTGTGCCCCGGGGACGCGATAGAATGAGAGGTTTACCGTACTCAACTTCTTCTCCTGGCCAAAAACCACGCCCCCCAATGGACGAGCGTTACGACCCACGAAGCATCGAATCCGAGGCCCGCGCCCACTGGCAGCAGACCAACGCCTACCGCGCCGTCGAGCACGACCCGCGCTTTCCCAAGGGCAAGTTCTATGCCTGCTCGATGCTGCCCTACCCCTCGGGCATCCTGCACATGGGGCATGTGCGCAACTACACCATCAACGACGTGATGTACCGCCACCTGCGCATGAGCGGCTACAACGTGCTGATGCCCATGGGCTGGGACGCCTTCGGCCTGCCGGCCGAGAACGCGGCGCTCAAGAACGGCGTGGCCCCGGCCAAGTGGACGTGGGACAACATCGCCTACATGAAGCAGCAGATGCAGCCGCTGGGCCTGTCCATCGACTGGTCGCGCGAAGTGGCCACCTGCAGCCCCGACTACTACAAGTGGAACCAGTGGCTGTTCCTGCGCATGCGCGAGAAGGGCATCGCCTACCGCAAGCATGGCACCGTCAACTGGGACCCGGTCGACCAGACCGTGCTGGCCAACGAGCAGGTGGTCGACGGCAAGGGCTGGCGCTCGGGCGCGCCGGTGGAAAAGCGCGACATCCCGATGTACTACCTGCGCATCACCGACTACGCCGGCGAGCTGCTCAAGGAAGTGACCGAGCACCTGGAGGGATGGCCCGAGCGGGTGCGGATGATGCAGGCCAACTGGATCGGCCGCTCGGAAGGCGTGCGCTTTGCCTTCGAGCACGACATCCGTGACGAGCAGGGTCAGCCCATCGACGAGGGCCGGCTGTACGTGTTCACCACGCGCGCCGACACGATCATGGGTGTCACCTTCGTGGCCGTGGCCCCCGAGCACCCGATCGCCCGCGTGGCCGCAGCCTCCCGCCCCGCGGTGGCTGCCTTCGTGGAAGAGGCGCGCACCGGCTCGGCGATGGAAGCCGACCTGGCCACGATGGAGAAACAGGGCGTGGACACGGGCCTGGTGGTCCGCCATCCGCTCACCGGCGCCGACGTGCCGGTGTGGGTGGGCAACTACGTGCTGATGAGCTACGGCGACGGCGCGGTGATGGGCGTGCCTGCGCACGACGACCGCGATTTCGTCTTTGCCCACAAGTACGGCCTGCCCATCCGTCAGGTCATCAGCGTGGACAACCAGCCCTACGACACGAACCAGTGGCAGGAGTGGTATGCCGACAAGCAGAACGGCATCTGCGTGAATTCCGGCCCGCTGCTGGACGGCAAGGGCCACCAGGACGCGGTGGACACAGTGGCCGCCCAGCTGGCCGACAGGGGCCTGGGCGGCAAGCACGTCCAGTACCGTCTGCGTGACTGGGGCATCTCGCGCCAGCGCTACTGGGGCACGCCCATTCCCATCATCCACTGCGAGAGCTGCGGCGAGGTGCCGGTACCCGACAAGGACCTGCCGGTGGTGCTGCCGGAAGATCTGGTGCCCGATGGCAGCGGCAACCCGCTGAACAAGTCGGAAGCCTTCCTGAAGGTGGACTGCCCGTGCTGCGGCAAGCCGGCCCGGCGCGAGACCGACACGATGGACACCTTCATCGACTCGTCGTGGTACTACATGCGCTACTGCTCGCATGACAACAACGAGGCGATGGTCGATGCCCGCAACGATTACTGGATGCCGATGGACCAGTACATCGGCGGCATCGAGCACGCCGTGCTGCACCTGCTGTATGCGCGCTTCTGGACCAAGGTCATGCGCGACATGGGGCTGGTGAAGTTCGACGAGCCCTTCAAGCGGCTGCTAACGCAGGGCATGGTGCTCAACCACATCTACCAGCGGCGCACGGCCAAGGGCGGCATCGAGTACTTCTGGCCGAAGGATGTGGAGAACGTCACCGACGCGCAGGGTCGGGTCGTGGGCGCACGCCTCAAGAGCGACGGCTCCGAGATCGACTATGCCGGCATCGGCACGATGTCCAAGAGCAAGAACAACGGGGTGGATCCCACCTCGCTGATCGAGCGCTTCGGGGCCGACACGGCGCGCCTGTTCGTGATGTTCGCCAGCCCGCCCGAGCAGACGCTGGAATGGTCCGACAGTGGGGTGGAAGGCGCCAGCCGCTTCCTGCGCCGCTTCTGGGCCTTCGGCCATGCCCAGCGCGACGTGGTGCGTGGCGCTGCCGACACCGTGGATGCAGCCGGCCTGTCCGAGGCGTGGCGTGACCTGCGCTACGAGGTGCACACGGTGCTGAAGCAGATCCAGTACGACTACGAGCGCCAGCAGTACAACACCATCGTCTCGGGTGCCATGAAGCTGCTGAACGCCCTGGAAGCCGCTGCACAGAAGCAGGCCCCCACGGCCGCCGCCGATGCCGCCGCGCTGCGCGAGGGGATGTCGATCCTGGTGCGCAGCCTCTACCCGATCGTGCCGCACATCGGCCATGCCCTGTGGCAGGCGCTGGAGCTGGGACGCGGCTTCGAGGGTCGCGAGATCATCGATGCCCCGCTGCCGGTGGTGGACGAGGCGGCACTGGTCAAGAGCGAGCTGGAGCTGATGCTGCAGGTCAACGGCAAGCTGCGCGGTTCCATCCGCGTGCCGGCCGATGCCGACAAGGCCGCCATCGAGCAGGTGGCAGCCGCCTCGCCCGAGGTGGCCCGCATCGGCGAAGGCAAGACGCCCAAGCGCATCATCGTGGTGCCGGGCCGTCTGGTGAACGTGGTGCTGTAAAGGCCTCAAGGAGAAAGCCGCATGTCCCGCCTTCCCGACACTCGCCCCCTGGCCGGCACATCCCGGCGCGGATGGCTGCGGGGACTTTCCCGCAGCGCGCTGCTGGTCGGCCTGGCCGGGCCGCTGGCGGCCTGCGGCTTTCACATGCGCCGCGCCACGCAGCTGCCGTTCAGCACGCTCTACACCAACCTGGCGCCCAACGGCAGCATCGGCCTGGCGCTGCGCCGCGAGCTGTCGCACAGCGAGGGCACCGAGCTGGTGACCGACCCTAAGAAGGCCGAGGTCCGGCTGATGATCCTGCAGGAAGTGCCCGAGCGCGAGGTCGTCGCCTACTCGTCCGAGGGGCGCGCCCGCGAATACGAACTGCGATTGCGGCTGCGCTTTCATGTCGAGGATGCCAAGGGCAACGACCTGATTCCCGAGAGCGAGATCACGCTGCGCCGCGAGATCTCCAACGCGGACAACCAGCTCACGGCCCGGGCCGACGAGGAAGCCATGCTCTTTCGGGACATGAGCAACGACATGGCCCATCAGCTGCTCTGGCGGCTGGCGGCCATCCGGCCGGCAGAGTAAGCGCCCGTCCCATGGGCCAGCGCATCAGCACGCCTGCGCAGCTGCGTCAGGCCATCGGCCAGGGGCTGCCACCGCTCACCTGGGTCAGCGGCGACGAGCTGCTGCTGGTCATCGAGGCGGCCGACCTGGTACGTGCCAGGGCCCGCAAGCTGGGCTTCGAGGAGCGCGAGGTGCTGGACGTCGACGCGCGCTTCGATCGCAGCCGGCTCATTGAGGCCACCCAGTCCACGTCGCTCTTTGCCAGCCAGCGGCTGATCGACCTTCGCCTGAACACCAAGCCCACCCGTGAACTGGGTGATGCGCTGCGCGAACTGCTGCCCCGGCTGGACGAGGGCACCCGCGTGCTGGTCTCCAGCGCCCATCTGGAGCGCGCCACCACCAGCACGGCCTGGTTCGAGGCCCTGGCCAAACAGATGCTGTGGGTGGAGACGCCGCGCATCGATGCAAGCGCCATGGGCAAGTGGGTGACCGAGCGGCTGGCCGCACAGAAGCAGCAGGCAACACCTGCCGTGCTGGCGCTGATCACCGAACGCACCGAAGGCAACCTGCTGGCCGCCCACCAGGCCATCCAGCGGCTGGGCCTGCTGCTGCCTCCGGGCGAGCTGCCGGCCGAGGCCGTGGCCGAGATCGTGCTGGACAGCGCACGCTTCGAGCTGTTCGGCCTGGTGGATGCTGCGCTGGCCGGCGACCCGGCCCGTGCCGTGCGCATGGCCCGCTCGCTGGCTGCCGAGGATGCCGCCATGCCCCTGCTCTGCTGGGCGCTGGCCGACGCGATCCGCAAGCTGCTGCGCATCCAGCAGGCCCTGCAGATCGAGCGCGTCGCTCCCGCCCAGGCCATGCGTGCCGCCGGCGTGTTCGGCAAGCGCGAGGCCATCATGCGCCAGGCCCTTCGTCGCCTGGATATCCAGACACTCGGACACCTGCTGCAGCAAGTGGCCCGGCTCGATAGAATGACCAAGGGTGTGGGCGGAACCGGTCCGGCCGCCGATCCCTGGTTCCACGCCGAGACCCTGCTGGTCGCGCTGGCCGGGGGACACCTGCCCGGCCCGGTCGAACTGTCCGCGGCGCTGGCCGATGACTGAAACGTCCTGGATGCCGGCCGTCACGTCCCGGCCACGACCTTTCGGTCAGCGGCGTCCGGCAAACCTGCCCCACGGGTCGCTCGTGGCTGCTGCGGCGCACGGACCTTCCCTCTGGCTTCTGGAGCTTTCCGATCCATGAACACACCCGACATGGCCACCTACATGGCCAACCTGGGGCGTGCCGCCCGGCACGCCAGCCACGACATGGCCCGGGCCAGCACGGCCACCAAGAACCGCGCGCTGCAGCAGCTGGCTCATGAGATCGATCGCAACCGCAGCCTGGTGCTGACGGCCAACGGCCAGGATCTGGCCAGCGCGCACAGTGCCGGCCACGACAGCGCCTTCATCGACCGGCTGACGCTCACTCCCGAACGCATCGACGCCATGGTGGAGGGGCTGGCACAGATCATCGCCCTGCCCGACCCGGTGGGCGAGATCAGCGAGCTGCGCCAGCGTCCCAGCGGCATCCAGGTGGGCCGGATGCGCGTGCCGCTGGGCGTGATCGGCATCATCTACGAATCGCGCCCCAACGTCACCGTCGATGCCGCAGCCCTGTGCCTGAAGGCGGGCAACGCCGCCATCCTGCGCGGTGGCTCGGAAGCCATCCACTCCAACCGCACGCTGGCCGCACTGATGAGCGAGAGCCTGGCCCGCACGGGGCTGCCACCCTCGGCCGTGCAGCTGGTGAGCATGACCGACCGTGCAGCCGTCGACTACCTGATCCGCGACCGCGAATCCGTCGACGTGATCATCCCGCGCGGCGGACGCTCGCTGATCGAGCACATCAGCGCCGAGGCGCGCGTTCCCGTTATCAAGCACCTGGACGGCATCTGTCACGTCTACATCGATGATTCGGCCGACGTGGACATGGCCGTGCGCGTGGCCGACAACGCCAAGACGCAGCGCTACGCTCCCTGCAACACGCTGGAGACGCTGCTGGTGCATGAGGCGATCGCGCCCGAGGTGCTGCCGCGCCTGGGCAGCATCTACCGGATGAAGCAGGTGGAGCTGCGCGTCGACGAACACGGCGCCCGGCTGCTGCAGGAAGCGCAGATCGATTCGGTGCCCGCCACCGAGGACGACTGGCGCACCGAGTACCTGGCGCCGATCCTCGCCATCCGCGTGGTGAAGAGCCTGGATGAGGCCATTGCACACATCAACGAATACGGTTCGCACCACACCGATTCGATCATCACCCAGAACCATGCACACGGCATGCGCTTTCTGCGGGAAGTGGATTCCGCCTCGGTGATGATCAATGCCTCCACCCGCTTTGCCGACGGCTTCGAGTACGGGCTGGGTGCCGAGATCGGCATCTCCACCGACAAGCTGCACGCCCGGGGTCCCGTGGGTCTGGAGGGTCTCACCTCCCAGAAATACGTCGTGTTCGGCCACGGCGAGATCCGGACCTGAACATGGGCACGAACCTCTATCTCTGGACCAAGGTCCTGCACATCGTGATGGTGACGAGCTGGTTTGCCGGGCTCTTCTACCTGCCACGCATCTACGTCAACCTGGCGCAGGTCGATCCGAAGGGGTCGACCGCCGAATACCAGCGGCTGGTGGGCATGTCGCAGCGGCTCTACCGCTTCATGCTGCCGCTGGCCACGCTGGCCGTGCTCACCGGCCTGGTGCTGTACGTGGGCTTCGGCATCGGCATGGGGGCGGGCTGGATGCACGTCAAGCTCACCTGCGTGCTGCTGCTGATCGGCTATCACCACAGCTGCGGCCGCCTGTTGCGGAAGTTCGCGGCCGAACAGCGTTCGCACTCCGAACGCTGGTTCCGCGTCTTCAACGAAGGCCCGGTCATCCTGCTGCTGATCGTGGTGGCCATGGTGATCATCAAGCCGTTCTGATCCTCTGCTGTCCTCCTCTGTGCTGCCGGCCCGGATTCCTCCAGACCTCTCCTTTCATGATCGCCCTTCGCCCTGCCAGCCGCCATGCGGCCGAACCCGCCCGCAACAGGGCTGACCGACGAGACGCCCCACGACGCGACGCCCCCGCGCGCGACGAGGCCCCCACCTCTCCTTCGGCCGGCACGTTCCATTATTTCTGTCCGTGCCCGCGCGGGCTGGAAGCGGCGCTGGCCGACGAGCTGCGCGCCCTGGGTGCCCACGACATCGACACCCGGCCGGGCGGGGTCGGCTGCCGGGGCGACCTGAAGCTGGCCTACCGCATCAACCTGGAAGCACGGCTGCCCAGCCGCGTGTTGCTGCGCCTGCTGGACGCGGCCTGCCGCAACGAGCACACGCTCTACCGGTTGTGCAATGCCCTGGCCTGGGAAGACTGGTTCGATGCCCGGCAGACGATCCGCGTGGACGTGGTGGCGCAGCGCTCGCCGCTCCGAAGCCTGAACTTCGCCACGCTGCGCATCAAGGACGCCATTGTCGACCGCTTCCGCGACCAGGGCGGTGAGCGTCCCTCGGTGGACACCCATCATCCGGACGTGCGCATCAGTGCCTTCCTGACGGCAGACCGCCTGCAGCTGTACCTGGACCTGTCGGGCGAGCCGCTCTTCAAGCGCGGCTGGCGCCACAGTGCCGAGAACCGCGTGGCGGCGCCCCTGAAGGAGAACCTGGCCGCCGGCCTTCTGGCACTGTCGGGCTGGGACGCCCGCCAGCCACTGCTGGACCCGTTCTGCGGTTCGGGCACGCTGGTCATCGAGGCTGCACAGATCCTCTGCGATCACGCACCGGGGCTCAATCGCCGCTTCGGCATCGAGCAGCTGCGCCTCCACGATGCCGCGCTGTACGACGGGCTGGTGACGGCACTGCGCGAGCGTGCCCGCCAGGGGATCGGGAAGGCACCGCGCGGCCTGATCCGCGCCAGCGACCTGGACCCGCACGCCATGCGGCTGACGGCCGAGAACCTGCAGACACTGGGTCTGCCGGAAGACCTGGTGGCGATGCAGACACTGGATGCCGTGGATGCCCAGCCGGGCGGCGACACGCCGGGCGTGCTGCTGGCCAACCCGCCCTACAACGAGCGGGTCAGCATTCCGGTGGAGCACTGGCGCGCCATCGGCGCCACGCTGCGCGAGCGCTTCGGGGGCTGGAAGGTCTTTCTGCTGACCAGCGACCGGGGCCTGCCCGGCCAGCTGGGCCTGCGCGAGGATCGCAAGACGCCGCTCTTCAACGGCGCCATCGAATGCCGGCTGTTCGAATTCGCAATGCGCCAGCGGGGCTAGCGGAGCTAGCTCCAGGGATCCTTTGGGATCCTCTGAATAAGTCCCGCGAACCGGCGCGCCACGAAACGGGATGCAGGACAAGGCGACATTTGCTGTCAATAGCGGCGCTATTGACAGCAGATGGCAACGCAGTCATGCGCCCGTTACGGGGATGCGCCGGCCGCGGGAACTTGTTCAGAGGATCCCTCAGACAATCACAGCCTTGCCGTAGCCTTCCAGGATGCTGCGAACGCGCTGCACGGTTTCCTTGGGCGGGGGATGCACGCCCTTGAGCTTGTAGTCGTCGCCGCACAGGGCCCACTTGTGGGCGCCCAGCTCGTGGTAGGGCAGGATCTCGACCGTGTCCACGTTGTCCATGGGCGCGATGAAGCGGCCCAGCAGATGGGCTGAACGGTCGTCGTCGGTATAGCCCGGCACGACCACATAGCGCACGCGTGTCTTCTGCTTGCGCCTGGCCAGGTGCTGGGCAAAGGCCAGCGTGCGCGTGTTGGGAATGCCCACCAGCACGCGGTGGATATCCGGATCGATCTGCTTGAGATCCAGCATCACCAGGTCGGTGTGGTCCAGCAGCGTTTCCAGCACGTCGTCGTAGTGCAGCGCATAGCCGTTGGTGTCCAGACAGGTATGGATGCTGTTCTGGTGACAGGCCACGAACCAGTCCCGCACGAACTCGTACTGCAGCAGCGGCTCGCCCCCGGTGGCCGTCACGCCGCCCCCCGTGGCCTTCAGGTAATGACGGTAGGACATCACCTGCTTCATCACCTCGGGCACCGTCATCTCGCGGGCCTTGTCGCTCTGCAGGTCCCAGGTGTCACGGTTGTGACAGTACAGGCAGCGCATCAGGCAGCCCTGCAGGAACAGGACATAACGAAGCCCGGGGCCATCGACGGTACCGCAGGACTCGATGGAATGAACGAGCCCGGTTCCGTGGTAGCCCCGGTGCAGATGCGGATGCTTCGGCGCGTGGGCAGCCGCTTCGGGATCCGCCTGCGGCACCAGGGGCACCACAGGCGGAGGTGCCGCCCGCCCGGAGGGAGCGGCCGTGCCCGAAGGCACGTCGGCCGGTATCGTCACGCGGTCCTCACATCGAGGCCGTGAAGGTGCGCGTGACCACGTCCTGCTGCTGCTCGCGGGTCAGCGAGTTGAAGCGCACCGCATAGCCCGAGACGCGGATGGTGAGCTGCGGGTATTTCTCGGGATGCTCCATGGCGTCCAGCAGCGTCTCGCGGTTGAGCACGTTGACGTTCAGGTGCTGACCGCCCTCCACACCGTCCTCGTGATGGAAGTAGCCATCCATCATGCCCGACAGGTTGCGCTCACGCGAGCCCTCATCCTTGCCCAGCGCGCCCGGCACGATGGAGAAGGTGTAGGAGATGCCGTCCTTGGCGAAGGCAAAGGGCAGCTTGGCCACCGAGCACAGCGAGGCCACCGCGCCGCAGACATCACGGCCGTGCATCGGGTTGGCCCCCGGACCGAACGGTGCACCGGCGTGGCGACCATCCGGCGTGTTGCCGGTCTTCTTGCCGTAGACCACGTTGGAGGTAATGGTGAGCACCGACTGGGTGGGCATGGCGTCGCGATACATCGGATGCGAGGCCACCTTGGTCATGAAACGGCGCACCAGGTCGCAGGCGATGTCGTCGACACGGTCGTCGTTGTTGCCGAACTGCGGGTATTCGCCCTCAATCTGGAAGTCGACGGCAATGCCCTGCTCGTTGCGGATGGGGCGGACCTTGGCGTACTTGATGGCCGACAGCGAATCCGCCGCCACCGACAGGCCCGCCACGCCGCAGGCCATCGTCCGCTTCACGTCACGATCATGCAGCGCCATGAGCGCAGCCTCGTACGAGTACTTGTCGTGCATGTAGTGGATGAGGTTGAGTGCCGTGACGTACTGGGTGGCCAGCCAGTCCATGAAGCTGTCCATCCGCGCCATGACGGTGTCGTAGTCCAGCACCTCGTCAGCAATCGGCTCGACCTTGGGGCCGACCTGCATGCCGGTGGTCTCGTCCACGCCGCCGTTGATGGCGTACAGCAGCGTCTTGGCCAGGTTGGCGCGGGCACCGAAGAACTGCATCTGCTTGCCGATGACCATCGGGCTGACGCAGCAGGCGATGGCATAGTCGTCGCTGTTGAAGTCCGGGCGCATCAGGTCGTCGTTCTCATACTGGATGGACGAGGTGTCGATGGAGACCTTGGCGCAGAAATGCTTGAACGCCTCGGGCAGCTGCTCGGACCACAGCACCGTGATGTTGGGCTCCGGCGACGGGCCCATGTTGTAGAGCGTGTGCAGGAAGCGGAAGCAGTTCTTCGTGACCAGCGTGCGGCCGTCCAGACCCATGCCGCCGATCGATTCGGTGGCCCAGATCGGGTCGCCCGAGAAGAGCTGGTCGTATTCCGGCGTGCGCAGGAAGCGCACCATCCGCAGCTTCATGACCAGGTGGTCGATGAGTTCCTGCGCTTCCACTTCGGTCAGCGTGCCGTTGTGCAGGTCACGCTCGATGTAGATGTCCAGGAAGGTAGCCACCCGGCCGAACGACATGGCCGCACCGTTCTGCGACTTCACGGCAGCCAGGTAGGCGAAGTAGGTCCACTGCACGGCCTCGCGGGCATTGCGGGCCGGGCCGGAAATGTCGAAGCCGTAGCTGGCGGCCATTTCCTTCATCTGGCCCAGCGCCTTGTGCTGCTCGTGGATCTCCTCGCGCCGGCGGATGGTCTCTTCCAGGTTGCGGCCGGCTTCCAGATCGGCCTGCAGCGAGTTGAACTGCTCGACCTTGTCTTCCATCAGGCGGTCGATGCCATAGAGCGCCACGCGGCGATAGTCGCCGATGATGCGGCCCCGGCCATAGGCGTCGGGCAGCCCGGTCAGCACGCCGGACTTGCGGCAGCGACGGATGTCGGGCGTGTACACGTCGAAGACGCCCTGGTTGTGGGTCTTGCGGTACTTGGTGAAGGTCTCGACCACCGTCTCGGACAGCGGGGTCTCATAGATGCGGCACGAATCCTGCACCATCTTGAGGCCGCCGAAGGGCATGATGGCGCGCTTGAGGGGTTCGTCGGTCTGCAGACCCACCACCTTTTCCAGCGACCGATCAATGTAGCCGGGTGCATGGCTGGTGATGCTGGAAACCGTCTGGGCGTCGATCTTGTAGGGGGCGTGGGTCCTGTTCTCGACCTTGATGCCCTCCATCACCTCGCCCCACAGCCGCGTGGTGGCCTCGGTGGCCGGTGCCAGGAAACTGCCGTCCCCGGTATAGGGGGTGTAGTTGCGCTGGATGAAGTCACGAACGTCGATTGTCTCTTCCCAGGGACCGGCCTTGAAATCGGCCCAGGCTTCAGGGTGTGCATTTTTGGGGGCCAGCATATCGAACTCCTGTTTCCGTGATCTTTGAACCGATCTTTGAATTCTTGTTATATGGGCAGCATAGCACTTGTGCGATTGCACACGGTGCCTATCGGTTTCATGACGTGGGATATCGCGCATTCATCACCTCAAAAAACGACACCCATCACCCCGGAAAATGCAAACGGACCCATCAGGGTCCGTTCGTCGGAAACGGCCCGCAACAGGGCCGTCATGCCATCTGGCGGCACCTGAAGGTGCCGCCCCTTCTGCCAGGGGCACGACCCTCTCGGGCCGGATGCCCCCGCAAGAAGACTCACTCGTCGCGCACCTGACGCGCCACGTCCGGGAAGTCGCTGAACACGCCATCCACGCCCATCTGGTAGAAGCGCCGGTACTCGGCCTTCGGATCACCCTGGTAGTCGGACAGCAGCCGGCGCGGCTCGCTGCGGAAGGTGTACGGGTGGACGAAGAGACCGGCCGCGTGGGCATCCTTCACCACCCGGGTGGCCGGCAGCGCCACCCGGTCGCGTTCGTCGATCAGCCCGTCGTGGTTCAGGTCCACCGGCTTGCCATCGGGCCCGATCGTGAGCCGCGACGGGATGAGGTAGGCCTTCCATGGGCCGATGCCGTCCGCATAGGTGCGGATCTCGGCCAGACCCTGCGGCGTGAGCAGGTCCTGATAGGTACGGCGATCCTTGGCCAAGGTGAGGTCGTAGGGCTGCCCCAGCGGCAGCGACTGATCCACCGAGCCGTCCGGGTTCTGGCCAGAGCCGTCAATGAGCTGCACCAGCCGCACCTGGGTGCGCGGGCGCAGCGCCTTCAGGTTGCCCACCTCGAAGGACTGGATGATGACCGGGGAGTCCTTCTTGGTGTAACCGTAGCGGGCCAGTGCAGCCAGCAGCTTGTCCTCGATGGGCAGGCCCAGCGAGCGATGGTAGGTGCTGTGCTTGATCTCGGGATAGACGCCGATGGTGCGCCCGGTGCGACGGCTCTGGTCGCGGGCCAGCTTCAGCACTTCCTCGAAGGTGGGCACCTTGTACTTGCCGTTGTGGCTCTGATCCCGTTCTTCCAGGGGCTGCACGGCGCGCAGCGTGCGCAGCTCGGCCAGCGTGAAGTCGCTGACGAACCAGCCTTCTTCCTCGACGCCATCGACCATGCGCTTGCGCTTGCGACGGGCGAACTCGGGATGGTCCTTCACGTTGGTGGTGGCCGTGATGTTGGGCTCATGTCGCACCACCAGCACGCCATCCTTGGTGGAAACCAGGTCCGGCTCGATGAAGTCGGCCCCGCTGTCGATGGCCCGCTGATAGCCCGCCAACGTGTGGTCCGGCAGGTAGCCGGCCGCACCGCGGTGCCCCAGCACCAGAGGCTTCTGCCCGTTGAGCGTCGGATAGCGCCCGGCGGTTGCCGACGCCCCCCCAACACCGGCCAGCGCACCGGCGCTGGCCACGGCCACACCCGCCTTGGCTGCGCCTTCTTCGGCAGCACCTTGCGCCGAAGAAGGCGCAGACTGGCCAGCGGCCGGCGCCCCCGACGCCATGGCCTGGGTCTGGCCGGCACCACCACGTGCAGCCTGGTCGTCCATCTGGTAGCCGCTGCTGCTGGCACAACCGGCCAGCGCCAGCACGGAGGCTACCGAGATCGCCACGACCCGTGGGCGAAGAACGCGTGAATTCATGACTGTCTGCTCCCGGATGAAAAACAGAAGCATTTTATCGAAACCCGACTCTGGAGGCCGTCCAAACCCCGGAACGGCCTCGAAAATGGCCGGCACGAAGGCCGGCCCATGAAGCACGCGGCTTCAGCGGTCGTCGTCAACCAGAATCCGGGCATTGAGCGGCTGGACCGGCCGGTTGTTCGGGCCGCCCATGATATGCCTCAGCGCCTCGATCTGGGCCTTGCTGGCCGTGACCGGACTGGAGAACACCACCCAGGTCACCCCTTCACTGCACGGGGGCGTGGTGAGCGATCCGTTGAGCCGGAAATAGGACAGCTTCTTCGGCAGCAGGGGACGAATGTCCAGCGGCTCGGCCAGCTTGCGGGTCTGTCCCTTGGACAGCGACTCGGCGACCAGCGGCGCCAGTGCCGGGTTCTCTTCCCCTTCCTGGAACACCACGGCCAGCACGGCCAGCGCACCATCTTCGGCGCCATGCACCAGGTGCAGCTCCAGCGGGAAATGCCGTCCCTTGAAGGTGTGTTCGCTGGGATCGTGGAAATGGAACTGCTTCAGTGTGAACGTGTGGCTACCAATCTGCAGGGGCGGCTGACTGCCCTGGGGCGTCGCCTGGAGGGTATGGCCGTTGTTGACCAGCTCATACCCCATGGGCTGATAGTCGACCTGCACCGAGTCCTTATTCGACCGGATGGCGTCATCCTGATTCAGGTCCACGGGCGACTGGTTGCGCCCGATCGAACATTGGGAATAGTCGGTGCTCAGCTCGCCCCAGTAGGCCGGGCCTTCGTTGCCGCCATAGGACCAGTGTGCCGGCTTCTCAGCCGGTTTCGAATCGGACGATGCGGCCGGAACCTGTCCCGGTGATGCTCCAGCCGCATCCGCCGCGGGCTGAGCCGTCTCTGCCATGGCGACAGAAGACAGGAACAGTCCCGACAACAGCAGGGGTACCAACAGTTGCTTGATGTGCATGATTGCCTTCCTCATTGGGATGTGAATCACTTGCCACCGGATTCATGCCATTCGGTTCCGGGCAGATTCCGTTCGGGCAATCAATACTTTACATGATATGACCTATGTTGACGAATGTTTCGGACCTGTTGTTCCCTGCCCGGGAAGTTACATTCCTGATAAACGGTTTTCCGCCCTCGCGCAAACCATGCCCCCGCCCGGCAACCATGGCACCAGCGGCCACGGCCGTTGCCGGCACGTGGCTCATGGGAAGAAGGAAGCAGGACGGACAGCGCCGGACGGCGGCTGCCGACTCAGCGCGTCTCTTCCACCATCAGACGCCGATGGGCAGGCTGCACCGGGCGGTTGTTGGGCTGGCCGATCAGACGGGTCATCGCCTCGATCTGTGCCCGGGTGGCCTGCACGGGCCGAGTGAAGACGACCCAGTTGACCCCCTCGGTGCAGGGGGGCGTGGTGAGCGAGCCGTTCAGTCGCAGGTGCGGCAGCCGGCGGGGCAGCAGCACCCGGATGCCCAGGGGCTTGTCCAGCACGCGCCGCTGCCCCTCGGCCAGCGGTTGCCGCGTGAGCACGGCCAGCGACGGATTGGAATGCCCCGGGCTGAACACCGTGGCCAGCACCGCCAGGGCGCCATCGTCGGCCTCGTACACCAGCTGCGCTTCCAGCGGGTAGTGCCGCCCCTTGAAGGTGTGCTCGCTGGGGGCGCGGAAGACGATGTGCTTCAGCGTGTAGTCATGCCGATCGATCCGGATCGGGTGCTGGGACTCAAGCGGCACGGCGCGGATGCCACGCCCGTCGTTGAAGATCTCGTAGCGGATGGGGTGAAAGGCCACGCGCACGGTGCTGCGACGCGAACGCATGGTGGCCTTGCCCAGATCCACCGGCGACTGGACCCGGCCACGGGCGCACTTGCTGTAGGACGGATGCAGCTCACCCCAATGGTCCGGGCCGTTCTCGCCCTGGTAGGACCAGTCGACAGGCCATTTGCCCTCCAGGGCCATGGCGGTGACGTCCGAAACCATGACGGTCTCGGGTATGGCCTGTGCGGACATGCCCGCAGACAGGATCAGGCCGGACAGCAGCAGGGAGATCGACAGGCGCGTGAAAGCCATGAGTGCCTCCTGATGGTTTTCACGCCACTGTACACGGTTCCCTCCGCCCTGCCGAGGGTATGCCCCACGAGCACGCGGCGCCGTGGTTTCGCCGCCAATGTCGCGGCGCCGCCCGGGCTCAGACGATGCCCAGCTTGGTGCTGGCGGCGCTGGGATCCTCGCTCCGGCGCTTGCTGTTGAGCTTGATGTTCAGGCGCAGGTCGTTGACCGAATCGGCGTTGCGCAGTGCGTTCTCGTAGCTGATCTGCCCGGCCTCGAACAGGTCGAAGAGGTGCTGGTCGAAGGTCTGCATGCCCAGCTCGCGCGACTTCTTCATGATCTCCTTGATCTCGCTGACGTTGCCCTTGAAGATCAGGTCCGAAATCAGCGGCGAGTTGATCATGATTTCCACTGCAGCCACGCGCCCCTTGCGCCCTTCGGCCGGCACCAGGCGCTGCGAGATCACCGCCTTCAGGTTCAGCGACAGGTCCATCAGCAGCTGCTGGCGGCGCTCGTCGGGGAAGAAGTTGATGATGCGGTCCAGCGCCTGGTTGGCGCTGTTGGCGTGCAGCGTGCCCATGCACAGGTGGCCGGTCTCGGCAAAGGCCACCGCATGTTCCATCGTCTCGCGGTCACGGATCTCGCCCAGCATGATCACGTCCGGCGCCTGACGCAGCGTGTTCTTCAGTGCGACGTGCCAGTCCAGCGTGTCGACACCCACCTCGCGGTGCGTGACGATGCAGTTCTTGTGCACGTGCACGAATTCCACCGGGTCCTCGATGGTGATGATGTGGCCGTGGCTGTGCTCATTGCGGTGGCCGATCATGGCGGCCAGCGTGGTGGACTTGCCCGAGCCGGTGGCGCCCACCATCAGGATCAGGCCGCGCTGCGTCATCGACAGCTCGCTCATCACCGGCGGCAGGTTCAGGGTGGCCAGATCGGGAATCTCGCTCTTGATCACCCGCAGTACCAGACCCGTGCGCCCCATCTGCGTGAAGGCATTGACCCGGAAGCGGCCGATGCCGCCCGGGCTGATGGCGAAGTTCAGCTCCTTGTTGGCCTCGAACTCGGCCGCCTGGCGGTCATTCATCAGTGCCCGCGCCAGCTCGATGGTGTGCTGGGTGGTCAGCGGCTTGTCCGAGACCGGCACCATCT
>ERZ772993.206-NODE-206-length-31259-cov-8.850981_pt1 | contig 31259 bp, 25 predicted proteins | sample MGYA00580670_ERZ772993 | MGnify/ENA primary metagenome ERZ772993 (study PRJEB29015, sample SAMEA2737936) | human oral metagenome | biome: human oral; feature: human-associated habitat; material: dental | place: China | collected 2136 ... | reverse complement strand
GGAACGAACGCGGGGCGGCTGTGGGGCGCGGCGCGTCCGCGAGCGGTGCCCAGTCCCATTGTCCCACTGCGGGGCGCGGTTGAACAGGGGGCTCGTACGAGCGGGCGGGACCGGGAGTGGCCCGTGCCCGGTTGACGATGGTTGCGGGGGAGCGCGGGACGGATGCCACGCGAGTGCGGCCCCCGTCCCGCCCACCGAATAGTGGGCGGGACGGGGGCCGGAAAAGCGGGGCCAGGGAGTCAGTGCGCGATGACGACCCGCAGGTTGCGGGGGCCGTGCACGCCGTTGACCCGCACCAGCTCGATGTCGCTGGTCGCCGAACCGCCCGCGATCCACGTCATCGGGCGCAGGGGGTTCTCGCCCAGGACATCGACCGCCTGCGGCACCGTGGGGACGATCGCCGAGCGTTCCAGCACCACCACGTGCGTGTCCGGCACCAGGGAGATCGCGCGGCGCCCCTGGTCGGGCTCGCCGTCCAGCACGATCGTGCCGGAGATCGAGATGCCGACGCGCGAGCGCGTCACCACAGCGTCGATGGCGTCCAGCTCCAGGGTGGGGATCGCCTTCTCCCGCGAGTCCTCGCGCACAGTGCGGCCCGACCGGGCGGCGACCTTCTTGAAGGGCGCGTCCAGCCCGGTGGGGACCACGACGGAGCCCATGCCCTCCAGGAAGGAGTCGATGGCGTCGGCCACCTTGGCGTCGGTGGGGGCCAGGACCACCTTCGCCGAGTAGTCCTCGAGCTTCTCGATCATCTCCCCGACCACGGCGTCCGAGCCGGGGGCGTCCGCCGTGGAGCGGATGTAGTCCCGGGGGATGGGGCGCACGGGGCGGCCCTGCTGCGAGCGCCCGATCGCGTCGCGCGCACGGGCCAGAATCGCGGTCTTCGCGTCCATGGGAGCCATGTCAGTCCTCCGTGGTGTCGTCGTTCGTGCGGGTCGTCATGCCGTGCTCGCTGGCCAGCGGGATCCCCCGGGCGGGGGCGTCCCAGCGGGTCGACGAGGCATCCGAGTCCGGGTGGGTCCGCTTCCACCACTGGCGGAAGGTCTCCTTCGGCGCTGTGGGCAGATCCCGCGCCCCCGTCCACAACGAGGCGGGGAAGGGCAGGGCGCCGATGCGCCCCTTCTTGCCGCCGACGAGCCGCGTCGCCTTCACGGCCATGCCCGCCGCGGTCCACAGCTTCGCGTTCGACATGACGGGCGTGGCCGAGCCCATCGCCAGATCCCACACGTCGGGCAGCACGGCGTGCTTCTCGTCGACGGTGCGGGCCCGCAGGTGGATGAGGATTGTGGGGATCTCGATCTTGACGGGGCACACGTCGCCGCACGCGCCGCACAGGGACGAGGCGAAGGGCAGGGTGTGCACCGGGTCGTCGTGGGCCATGCCCTGGGTGAGCTGGGGGGTGAGGATCGCGCCGATCGGCCCGGGGTACACGGAGCCGTAGGCGTGGCCGGAGGTGTGCTGGTACACGGGGCAGATGTTCATGCACGAGCCGCAGCGGATGCACGCCAGGGCCTGCCTGCCGATCGGGTCCGCCAGGGTCTTCGTGCGCCCGTTGTCCATGAGCACCAGGTGGAACTCCTGGGGGCCGTCGCCGGGCGTGACGCCCGTCCACATGGAGGTGTACGGGTTCATGCGCTCGCCGGTGGCGCTGCGCGGCAGCAGCTGCGAGAAGATCTCCACGTCCTGGAAGCGGGGGACCAGCTTCTCGATGCCCATCAGGGTGATGAGCGTGTCGGGCAGCGTCAGGCACATGCGGCCGTTGCCCTCGGACTCGAAGATGGACACGGTGCCCGTCTCCGCGATGCCCATGTTGGTGCCCGAGACCGCGACCTTGGCGTGCAGGAACTTCTTGCGCAGGTGCGCCCGGGCGACGCCGGTGAGCTCGGTCGGGTCGTCGGACAGGTCCTCGGGGGCGTCCTCCATGCGGTCCAGGAAGATGCCGCGCACCTCGGAGCGGTTGCGGTGGATGGCGGGGACCACGATGTGGCTGGGCATGTCGTCGGCCAGCTGAACGATCATCTCGGCCAGGTCCGTCTCGCGCGCGGAGATCCCCTGGTCCTTGAGGTACTCGTTGAGGTTCGTCTCCTGGGTGGCCATCGACTTGACCTTGACGACCTCGTCGACGCCCTTGGACTTGATGATGCCCGCGATGATGCGGTTCGCCTCGTGCTTGTCGCGCGCCCAGTGGACGATGCCCCCACGGGCGGTGACGTTGCGCTCGAACTCTTCGAGCAGTTCGGGCAGCCGCGATTCGACTTCGAACTTCACGGCCTCGGCGGCGTTGCGCAGGTCCTCCCAGTCCGGCATCTCCTCGACGCGCTGTCCGCGCTTCGTGCGGATCGTGCGCGTGGCGTGGCCCAGGTTGCGGCGCATCTGCGTGTTCGCCAGGGTCTTCTTCGCGCCCTCGGGGAAGGTGGTGCCCCAGCGCAGTGTGTCCTCTGGGATGTCGACGGTGGTGCGCCACCCGCCGGTGTGGACGTCGGAGGAGGCCGAGTCGGCGACTGCGGGCATCCCGATGAATGTTGCGGTCATTGTCAGATCACCTGGGCGCTTTCTGGGGCGAAGGAGATGTTCCCGAGGAACGGCTGGTCCTTGGTGGAGGCGAGGATCTCGGCGAGGTGCATGGGGCGGATGCCTGACTGGAGGCGCGACAGGCCGCCGCCCACGTGCATGAGGCAGGAGTAGTCGCCCATGACGAGCACCTCGGCGCGGGTGGACATGACGTTGGCGACCTTGTCGGCCAGCATCGACGTGGAGGTCTGCGCGTTCTTGATCGAGAACGTCCCGCCGAACCCGCAGCACACCTCGGCGTCGGGCAGGTCCACCAGGGTGAGGGCCTCGACGGCGCGCAGCAGGCGGTAGGGGCGGTCGCCGACCCGTGCGATGCGCAGGGAGTGGCAGGTGGGGTGGTAGGTGACGGTGTGCGGGAAGTACGCGCCCACGTCCTCCATGCCCAGCACGTCGGTGATGAGCTCGGTGAGGTCGTAGGTGTGGGCGGCGATCTGGGCGGAGCGCTTGGCCAGTTCGTGGTCGCCGACGTGCTCGGCGACGACCCTCTGCTCGTGGCGGGCCGCGCCCGTGCAGGACCCGGAGGGGACCACGATCGCGTCCCACTGGCCGTCGAGCACGGGTTCGAACGCTTTCACGTGGTTGCGGGTGATCTTCGCCGCGTCTTCGAAGTAACCGGTGTTGGCGTGCATTTGCCCGCAGCAGACCTGGCCCTCGGGGAACACGACTTCGTGCCCGAGGCGCTCGAGGAGTGTGACGGTGGCCTGCGCGGCTTGTGGGAACATGACGTCCGCAAGACACGTGGCGAACAGGGCGATGCGCATAGGGTGTCCTTCCTCGGAGGGGCGTGGTGCCGCCAGCATATGCGTGGGTCCGAGGTCCCACCACGCCTTTGTCGTGGCATTTCCGCCTGAATGGCGGGAACGGCGTTTCCGCGCCGGAAAGTCCCTGTCGTCAGCGGCTTCTCCGGGGTCGGATCCACTATCCCGGAGCCGTTCGCCGGGAGGACTTAGCCAAGGCGGTGCTTGCGTTTATCACTGGGCTGCTGCCGCGCGGGGCGGGGGTGTTGGTGGTGTGCGCTGGTGGTGGGGGTCAGCGCCGCGCGGGGGTCAGCGGGGTGCGGTCGCGGTGAGGGCGGTGTCGGTCTTGGTGAGCATGAGTGCGGGAACGATGAGTGCGGGCCTGTCGGGGGCGCTGTCGGCGAAGTCCATGTATTGGCCGGTAGTGAGGTCGATGAGCACGGAGTTGCCGATGGCCAGGACCCGCCCGTCGTCGCTGACGGACAGCTGGTCCTGGAGCTCGCCCCCCGAATCGCCCAGGGTGAACGCCCGCTGTTCGTCGTCGCCGGTCAGGTCGAGGGCCGTGGTGGCCCCGTCGGGGGCCTGGTACTCGATGTGCCCGCAGTCGGCGGGCGTGAGGACGCCGCGCGTGGCCGAGGCGTCGGAGTCGCGGTAGTAGGCGGTGGCCTGGGCCAGTGTCGGCTCCTGGCCCCAGACGGGCACGCTGGCGTCGGAGCACTCGTGCTTGGAGCGGGTGGACATGGGCCAGTGGGCGGCGTCGAACGCCTCGACCGGGGTGCCGTCCGCTGCGAGTGCCCTGATCTGGGAGTCGCCCTCGCAGGCGACCAGCCACCCGTCCGCAGCGGGCGCGCGCCAGCACCCCTGCGCCGGCTCGAAGGAGGAGGTCTTGACCTGCCCGGTGGCGGCGTTGAGGAACACGTTCGATGTCGAGGTCCTGCCCAGCCAGATCCAGTCGTGCCCTGTGGATGCGGCACTGCCCCACATGGCGGTGCCGATCAGGCCGGTGGGGGCCTCCCACATAACGGTGCCGTCCGCCCTGCGCCCCGAGCACCCGCCCGTGCTCTTGTCGCAGGCCACGAGCACCAGGCCCGCCGTGACGCGCAGCTCTTTGTCCGCATGCCCCTCGGCCTCTTCGCGCATCCACGTCAAGGACACGATCTGGCCCGTGTCGGCGTTGACCGCGTAGTGGCCGACGAACAGGGTGCTGCCCACCCACGTGCTCTTCCGCTCGTCCCCGATACCGGGGCTGTCCAGGTCCTGGACGGTGTGGGACCACAGCTGGCGGGGCTCGCCCCCGCCCACGTCCCAGCCCTTGACCGTGCCCTGCCATAGGTTCGCCCTCTCCAGGGTCACCAGAACGCTCCCATTCGAGGAGACGCGGACGTTCTGCTCGGCGCCCCCATCGGCTGCGGGAAAGTCAAGGCCCCACGCCTGTTGCAGGCCGTTGAGCCACTGGCCCGATGGCACAACGGCGGTATCCGGGCGCACCACCGCCCCCGCCACCTCCCAGGGAACGGAATCCGTCTCCACGATGTCGGATTCCTGGCGCGAAGGGTCCGACTGCCGCCAATCGGAGGACGAGGAGGACTGCCTGGAATGCAGGTCGTAGAACATGAGCGCGAACACTATCACGACGATGACCAGCGCGATGACGTCCTTCAAAGAGCACAACGGCCTGCCAGCCCCCGCCGCACCGGGCGACTGCGCCGTCAACAGCGCGCCCTCCGCGGGCGCGACCGCGCCCCCATACGGGGCCGGATCCGGCACGGAACCGGATCCAGGCGGTACCGCCCCCGACCAAGAACGTGAGATCGGCGTGGCCCCCGGCGGAGGGAGGACGACCCGCCCGGAGGGCGAACGCCCTCCCCCCCGGCCCGCCCTGCTCCCGGGATCCCTCACGCCGCCCATCCGGTGAAGCACTCATCGCCGACGCCTTCCTCGTGCTGCGCGGATCCGGTCCGCTCGGAAAACTGCCTCGCACTCATAGGCTACATCGGGCGCGCGCGGCGCTGCGGGGCCGGTCCACAGGGCACGAGGCGGGGGCGGGTCCGGGCGCAGGGTGGGCTCGGGCGCTCCTTGTGTCCGCCGGTCACGGGGCGTCAGCGCGCGAAGCCCTCCATGTAGGCCGGGCGAAGCGCGAAGGCCTGCACCATCAGCGGGCCGCCGGTGAGGAACGTGCCCTTGCGGACAGGGGACGCGTCCACTGTGAGCAGGACCTCGCCCCCACCGCCGTCGAGGGGATCCCGGCGGAGCGTGAGGGGGGCCTCGGAATCGGCGGGGACGTCCAGTGTGAAGACGTTCTGGGCGTCGACGGTGAAACGGGATGCCTGGCTATCGGGGTCGGTCAGTGGAACGGTGAACAGCGGCCGCGTGGTCCCGGTGCCCAAATCGGTGCTGTAGACCTCGCCGTACGAGGTCACGAAGGTGTACACCGATCCCGATAGGTGCCCGACCAGCCAATCGAGGTGCCCGGGGGAGAACGCGATCGGCGATCCGTCGTCCCCGGCCATGGGGACCAGGTCGCGCGTCCCGTTGGTGGTGTCCCAGACCTGCAGCACGGGTTCGCCCGCGGTGGGGTCCTGCCCGTTGTCGGGATTCGCCCCCGGGTACGTCTTGTGGAATGTCGGCACGTAGATCTTGCCGTCGTAGCAGGGTGCCTCGTTCTGGGGGGTGTCCAGCCCCTCGTCCATCGGCGCGATGCCGACGATGGTGGCCTGGGGGTCATCATGCGGGTCCACGCGGATGAGCATGTCCGCGGGGCCCTGGCCATCCGGACGGGTGTCCGCCTGGAGGCCCGAGGCGTCCAACTGGGTGGGTAGGGACCCGTTCCCGGGGAAGCGCGTCGATGTCATGGAGTAAAGGTGGCCGTCGCAGACGGAGTTGAAGGGGTGCATGCCTGGGATCGGCGCGAACGCGCTGCCGCCGTCGGCGGTGACCGCCACCGCGTCCTGTTGGTCGCCGTCGATGTAGAAGGCGAGCGAGGCCCCGCCGTCGTCGATCGAGTACCGGCTGAGCTCGTGGCGCTCGTCCTTGCCGCGCGGGACGCTGGTCGTCCCGCTGTCGGACACCGCGACCTCGGCCCCCGAAGTCCCGTAGTGGAGGCCGGAGGCGTTCCACACCAGTCCGGCGTCGATCATGGCGCCCACGTCGACGCTGTTCCCAGTCCCCGCCCCGTCGACCAGCAGCAGGCGGCCGACTCCGGTGCTGTACGCGTCGGCGCCGACTCCGGGGGAGTTCCCGATGCGCAGCGCCAGAACCGAGTCCGCCGTCGTCGCGCGGTCCTGGCCGACCTCGGGGAATGCCGTGCTCGACGAGCACCCCGGCAGGGCGCAGGCGCACACGAGCGCGAGGGCTGCGACGCCCGCTGATGGCGCCGAGAGGGCGCGGGGGGACTGGGACAGCATCGGCGCCTCCTAGAGGTTCGCGTAGGTGTAGGCGAGCGACCCTTCCACGATGTCGTGGGGGTACACGCCGGGGCCGCCGTTGCTGTCAATATCTACTCCGCCTCCATACTTGTACGCGTACCAGACGAGCTGTGAGCAGTTCAGCATCCACGGATTCTTCGACTTGTTGAAAGCGAAATTCAGATTGTAGCTGTAACCGCGTAGATTGTTGTAGGCGTAATCGGCTGCGGCGTCCTGCGTCGCTTGTGGAACATGGTAGTAGATTCCTCCGGGGTGGTCCCGTTTTCTGATGCCCAGTCGTTCGCTGCGTGGATCAGTTCGTCTCTGGAGACTCCAGGGATGATCTGAAGGATTTGAGTGACAGTGTCTTCGGGTGTCGCGACTGCTCGCGCTGAAAGTGCGAAAGCGTGCCCAGTGGGAAGAACACCAATTGAAAGTGTGCGGAACTGGCGTGTCATGACCCGCGTTAGGGCGGTGGCCTCAGTACTGGCTGGCGGCCAGCCAGGCGGCCAGGAGGGCCGGCGCGTCCGCCTCCCACGTCCCGTCGAAACGGCGGCTCCCCTGGTGGGTGGCCGCCTCCATGCCGCCCAGCAGCCGGGCGGCGAACGGCGCGCCCGCGGCCACGGCCCACGCCCGGTCCCGCTCGAGGGCGGGGGAGGCGAGCACGTTCGGCCCCGCGTCGAGGACGCGCTGGCACCAGCGCCCCACGACGCCGCGGACCTGGGACGGCCCGGAGGCGCCCGGCTCGTCGCCCGGGCGCGGCGCGCCTCCCCCTTCGGGCAGAGTCCCCGCCCAGGAGCGGGTGACGCGGTCGAGGCCGGGCCACCACACGCCCCCCAGGTCGTCCGGCACGTGGATGGCTCCTTCGCGCGCGGTCATGCCCAGCAGCTCCCCGCCCAGGACCAGGCAGCGCACGCGCGCGCCCACGGCCAGCCCGAACAACTCGGTCGCCAGGCCCGCGCCCAGCGCCCGGGCCGCCGCCCTCAGCGCCAGGGAGCGGCCCGCGACGACCAGGCCGCGCCGGTCGCCCCCGCTGACGGGCCCCTCGACGACCTCGAAGGGGTCGGGCACCCCCTCCCAACCGGTGTGGGCGGCGCCCATCGAGGCGCGGACCGCGGCCCCCGCGCTGAGGCGGCCGTCGTCCCGGGCACTGGCCCGCGCGACGAGCAGCCGGTGGCGCGACAACTGCTGGATCGGGGCGCTGAGCTCCCGCCAGACGGGCTCGGCCGCGTACGCGGTGGGGATGGACGAGGCGTCCCCCGGGCGCACGCGTGCCACCGACCACGTCGCCCCCGAGGAGTCGGTGAAGACCGCTTGTGCCCCGGCGAACCCCGACGCCGTCAGGACCGGTTCGGCGAAAAGGGGGGTCAGGGACAGGCCGCCGACCTCCCTGTACCCCTGGCGGGCGCGGCCGAGGAGCCCGGGGTCGGCGGGGGCGCCGGGACGGGTCAGCAGGTGCAGGTTGAGGGCGGCCGAGGCGAACGCAGCGGCGCGCGGGGCGGGGGCTGCGCCCAGGGAGGAGAGGAACGCGGTGAGCGCCCGGTCGGCGGTGACGAACCCGTGGAGGCGCAGGGCGTGGAGGTCCTTGGCGACCATCGACCGGTGCAGGGAGCCCATGCGCGAGGCGCCCGCCTGCAGGATCTCGCCGAGGTGGCCCAGGACCGCGTCGGCGGTGGCGCGCTGGGCGCCGCTGAGGGGCGCGCCCCCCGTCGCCCCGCCGCCTCCGCTTCCCACTGCTCCGCCGCCCGTTCCTCCGCCGCTGCCGCCCGGCGCCGCAGGGCTCCCGGTCCCCGAGCGGGGGGCGCGTGCCCCGGCGGGCGCCTCCCCGGGCGTTGGCCCGTCGCCGTCGCCGGCGACCTCCAGGGACAGGGCCACTACCGCGCGGTGGGCGCAGCGGGGGGCCAACAGGCAATCGCAGACGATCTGGTCGTCCTCGGTGAGGACCCCCGCTCCGGCCAGGCGCACGCTGGCGCCCGCCACCTGGGTCGTGGGCCCCACCTCGACCCCGTCGGCCAGGTAGGCGTCCGCGCGCTTGCGCACCCGGGGGGCCAGGGCGTCGACGATCCTGGCCAGCAGGGCCGGACTGATCCGCGTCATGGCGCCTCCCTCACGACGGCCCCCACCCAGCGCGCCAGGTCCAGGGGGGACAGCGCCGCCACGCGCATGCCCGCCGCGGCCACCCGGGCGGCGACTCCCGCGTTGTACACGCCCTCCCCCGAGTCGTTGAGGGCCGCGCACCCCAGCAGGACCGCGCCCGAGGCGCGCATCGCCTCGACCTCCCCGACCAGGGCGTCCACGGAACCGAACTCCTCGAAGTCGGAGACCACGACCACCAGGGTCCGCGAGGGGACGCGCAGGTGCGAGCGCGCCACCCGCATCGCCCCCGCGATGTCCGTGCCGCCCCCGATCTCCACCTCCAGCAGCAGCGACAAGGGATCGTCCACACGGCCCGAGAAGTCGATGACCTCCGAGCTGAACGCCAGGAAGTCCACCGACAGGCACCCCGACTGCGCCAGGACGGCGGCCGTCAGCGCGCTGTAGACCACGGACTGCGACATCGAGCCCGACACGTCGACCAGGAGGACGAGGCGCCAATCGACCTGGCGGGCCCGGGTCGCGTGGAACACCGGGTGCACGGGGACCACCTGGGGGCGCCCATCGACGGCGGCCACGTGGCGCAGGTTCGCGCGCAGCGTCCGGGGGAGGTCGAGGCGCCCATTGGGACGCCGCGTCGGAGCGGCCGACGCCAAGGCGCTGAGGGCCGGGCGCATCCGCACCGCCAGCTCCTCGGCCAGCTCCCGGGTGAGGCGGGCGACCAGGGGCCGCAGCTTCGCCAGGCGCGCCTCGGGCAGCGCCCCCACCAGGGACAGGGCGGTGGTGAGCAGCTCCACGGAGGGGCGCACCGAATCGGGGTCGAGGCGCTCCAGGACGTCGGGACGCCCCCGCTGCGCGGCCTCCCCGAAGATCTCCTCGACCTCGCCGCGCCCGAAAAGGGCCTCGATCTCCTGCTCCCACTGGCGCACGCCCAACTGGGAGGGGCCGATGCCCGCACTGCGCGACTGCTCGTCGAGGGCGTCGGCGCGGGGCCGCCCGTAGAGCTCGTCGAGCGCCGAGGCGAGGCGGAGCTCGCGGGGGCCCTCGTCCCCCCGGCGGAGGCCAAGGACGAGGCGCCACCGCTGCGGCGGAGTGAAAACGAGGTCCGCCAGGCCCAGCGCCTCCAGGCGCGCCCGGGCACCGGCGTCGTGGCGGGCCACGGCGACCGAGTCATCGGGGGAGAGCACCAGGGCGCGCCCCTGCCCCAGGGAGGGCGCCAGGTCGACGAGCAGCCTCTCCCGCGCCTCCTCGTCTAGGACGTCGAAGCCGCCGCGCAGCGCGGGCAGCAGCGCCGTGAACGTGTCGTCGGGCATGGATCCCACCCGGTCGACGAGGGCGAGGGCGGCGGGAGCGGTGTCGAAACGCGGGCCGGCGGCGGCGAGCAGGCCGGCGATCCTGCGGCGCAGGGCCGAGCGCGCCCGCGCCGTCGGGGCGTCCAACCACGAGGCGATCCGCGAGGCGGCCCCCTCCTGGTCGATGAGGAGCCCGGCGGCCGCGCCCTGCATGAGCGGGGAGCCCACTGCGGCCAGGCGGCGCAGCGCGTGGTCCAGGGAGAGCCCCTGGGGCGCCCCGGCCGAGGCGAAGGCCGACAGCGCCGAGGCGTCGGCCACGTCGTCCGAGCCCTCGATGCCCCGGATCTCGCGCAGCGCAGCCGATGCGAGGAGCGCGCCCAACTCCTCGCTCCGCTCGCGGCACCGCGCGGGCAGCAGCGAGGAGGCGGGGATGTGGCAGCGCGACACGTCGGCCAGGGCAGTCCCCAGGGCGACCGCGTCGGCGAAGCCAACGGTCGACGCCATCGCCTGGGCGGCGGCGAGCGCCCGCTCCACGGCGGAGGGGCAGGCGCAGGCGGCGGCCTCGCGCAGCAGGGCGATCACGTTGGCGGGATCCTGCGCCTCCCGCGTGAGCAGGGCCGTGCGCGCCACCTGTTCGGGGGTGAGCCCCCGGGAGGAAGCGAGTTCGATGCTGGCGTCCGTGGCCGCGCTCCACGACACGTCCCACGGCTCCGCCAGCGCCTCGGCGCCCCGGGTGGCCGCCGCCGCGAGCGGCCGGCCGTAGGCGATGCCCCCGGCGCACAGGCGCCGCAGGAGCACCGAGCGCGCCAGGTCCGCCCCGCCCCGGCCCGGGGTGAGGGACAAGCGCTTGCCGCCGGCGGTGGGCAGGCCCGCGGAGGCCAGCTCCGAGGCGACCGCCTCCCGTAACGGCGAGGCGGGCACGCCCGGCGCGGGCCGTCCCGTCCGGGTGCCCACCAGGACCTGCTCCAGGGCGTCGGCCACCGCGCGCCCGCGCCCCAGCACCTCCCCCTGCGCCAGGACGCTGGTCACCGCCTCGATGAGCTCGCGCCGCGAGGGGGCGGCCAGTCCCCGGAGCGCCGCCAGGTCCAGCGCGAGCCGCGCCGTCTCGGCCGCCTCCCCGGGGCCGGCGGGGAACCCGGCCGCGCGCAGGGCCCGCGTGATGGAGGTGATGACCCCGACGGCGCCGGACTCGAGGGCGGCGGGGTCCAGGCCGGATTCGAGGACCAGCTGGCGCCACCCGGGGTCGCGGATGCCCGAAGGGTACCCGGAGCGGGAGTCCAGGTGCTCGAAGGAGTACCCCACCAGGGCGGCGCGGACGTCGGCGGTTCCGGGCAGGGCGCCGGCCCCGTCCGCCCCGGGTTCGAGCAGGGCGGGGGCGTGGAAGGCGCCGACCAGGGCCGCCACCTTGCGCCCGCTCCCGACCAGAGCGGCCACGGCGGTGCGCATCCACTCCTCGCGCGCCGCGGTCCGGGCGTCCACGGCCCCCTCGTCGGCGCGCATCGCCCACCCGTTGGCCAGGGCGGCCACGCGGATCTGCTCGGGGGACGAGGCGGGCGCCCGCGCCTCGACGAGCCTGTCCCACGCCTCCTGCGCGTCCCCCGGGCCGCAGCCCGCGCGCTCCTCGAGGGCGAGGCGCCCGCGGGGGTCGCCCGGGCAGGCCTCCGCAGTACCGGGCCCCCCGGGGCCGCCGCCACTGGGGTGCGCCCCCACCGGGCTTGGACGGCCGCCACCTGGTTCCGCCCCCGCCGGGCCCAGGCCGCCGCCCGGCTGCGCCCCCGCCTCGGCGCCCCCGTCGCCGGGGCCGGCCCCGACGGGCAGATCGACGCACGCGACCTCGACGCCCGCGCCGCGCGCCCAGCGCAGAGCCGCCAACTCCGGGGAGAAATCCGCGAAGGGGTAGAAGCTCATGCCCTCGCCGCGGCTGAACGCCAGGGCCACGGGGGCCACCGTCTCCGGGTGGGCGAGCCAGTCCACCCACGCCCGCGCCTGCGCGGGCAACTCGACCGCGAGCACGTCCGGGCCGAAACCGTTGAGCAAGCGGGGGACGGCGACGGCCAGCGCGGGCGAGTGGTGGCGCACCCCGATCAGGAACGGCGCGCGCGAGGCTGCCAGCGCCGCGACCTCCCCGTCCGCGCTCACACCCGTCGCCCCCGTCACTGCTCGAGCGCGCCGCGCAGCTCCCACAGCTGCTCCCACGTGCGCATTCCCTGCGCCGCCCGGCGCTTGACGACAGAGTCCCAGTAGGCCAGCAGGCGCGCCCCGTCGTCGGAGTCGTCCTTGCGCACCGCGCCGAGCAACTGGCCGGGGATCAACCGCACCCCGTCCTTGGCGTGGGGGAAGAACGCGCCCGCCAGGGCGATGGAACCGGACACGGCGACCGCCTCGGCGGTGGACAGGACCGTCGAGGGCCTCTCCACGGACCACCCCTCCTGGCTGACCCCGCCGCGCAGGTCCCTGAAAGCGGTGACCAGGGCCTCCACGACCACGCGGTCGGCGCTCGCGGGCGCGCCCACGGCAGCGAGGGCGCGCTCCGTCTTCTCCATGACCAGGGCGACCTCCTCCTTGGCGCTCGCGATCGGGGCGACGGCCTCGAAGTTGAAACGCCGTTTGAGGGCGGCGCTCATCTCCGTCACGCCCCGGTCGCGCAGGTTCGCGGTGGCGATCACGCAGAAACCGGGCGCGGCGTGGACGGCGTACTCGCCCAGTTCGGGCACAGCGAGGCGCCGCTCGGAGAGGACGGAGACGAGGGCGTCCTGCACCTCGGGCAGGCAGCGGGTGATCTCCTCGACGCGTGCCACCCGCCCCGAGCGCATCGCGGCGAGGACGGGGGAGGGGACCAGCGCGTCCTCGCTGGGCCCCCTGGCCAGCAGTTGGGCGTAGTTCCACCCGTAGCGCAGCTGGTCCTCGGTGGTCCCGGCGCTGCCCTGCACCGTCAGGCCGGAGGTCCCGCAGATCGCTGCCGCCAGCAGTTCGGAGAGCATCGACTTGGCGGTGCCCGGCTCGCCCACCAGCAGCAGGGCGCGCTCCCCGGCCAGGGTGATGACGCAGCGCTCCACCAGCGCCGGGTCCCCCACGAACTTGCGGGACACCCCCAGGCGCGCGTTCCCGCACACGAAGGAGACGACGGCCGAGGGCGTGAGCAGCCAGCCGGGGGGCCTGGGCCCGCCGATCCCGGCCAGGCGGGCGAGCTCGTCGGCGTAGCGCGACTCCGGGGGCGGCACCTGCTGGGCGCCGGGCTCGGGGGGTGTGTCCATGGGTCCTCCCATCATCGTCTGCGGTAGGGGGTGGTGCGGAGTTCGGTGTATCCGGGGGTGTCGCCTGTGGTGTAGCGGTGCCAGGCGTCTTCGTAGAGGGTGGTGAGTGTGGTCAGGGGTGTGACGGTGTGGTGGCGGGGGGTGACTTTGGGGGTGTTGAGGAGGTCGTAGAAGGGGGCTTTCCACACTTCCATGGGTTTGTGGGGGCTGGTGGCCTCCTGCCATCCTCCGGGCAGGAAGGCGGTGCGCCCTGCGCGTGCGCGTTTTGCCTGGACGAGCAGTCCGGCTTCGAGCAGGGGCCCGGTGGCTTTGAGGCGTTGTTTGCGGGTCCAGGTGTTCCAGGTGTGGATGTTGGCGTCGGTGGGGTCGGACAGGGCGAGGATCTGCAGCCAGTAGCGGGCCGTGTCCTGAGGCAGGCCCAGGGCCTTTTGGACGTCGGCGACGACGTGGGGCGCGCTGGACAGGGGGTCCTTGGGGGCGCCGGGGCGCACCACCCGCAGATCCTCAGCCACAGCCCCGTACACACCCGACAGAAGCTCCAGGCGCGCCCGGATCCTCTCGTAGTGCCCGTCGTCGTAGGGCAGTGCCCGCACGAGGCGGGCCTCGGCCTGAAGGTCCGCGCACGCGGCGGGATCCCACGTGACGGACGTGCTGTAGCCGTCGGCCGTCAGGGTCCACGCCCCGGCGGAGTCGACGCGGCCCCTCGGCGTGTCCTTGGCGGCGGGGGGCAGCCCCAGGAGGGGGCGCAGCGCCGCTCCCCGGTCGTACACCGACCACGTCAGGGGGGTGGCCGCGCAGGCGCGCTTCATCGCCTCGTGGGCCTCCGCCAGCCACCCGGCCAGGGGGTCGTCCCGGTGGGCCAGCGCCGCCGCCCACAACCAGGCGTCCAGGTTCCGCTCGTCGGGGGAGCCGCCGAGCCCGAGGAGGGCGGCGCGGCCCCCGTAGCGGAAGGCGCGCCCCGCCTCGTCCAGGAGGTCGCCGGGCAAGCGGTAGGAGCCGTCGTCCTCGCGGCGCCACGCCTCGACCACCGCGTCGACGTCCGCTCCCTCGCGGACGAAGCGGACGGGGTCGTGGGCGGCGGCTGCGACGAGGCGCCTCAGCGCGGCTGATCCCAGGCCCATGAGGAACTCCTGGCCCTCCCGCGCCTCCTTCGCCTTCAAGCCCAGGAGCGCGCGCAGGTCCTTGGCGAGGGGGCCCGCGGAGACGGGTTGGACGCCGGGAAGCCCCGCCATGAAGAGCGCCGCGGCCGCCGGTGACCACCCGGTGCCCTCCGCCAGGCGCCGTGCCGCCTCCGGGTCCCATGGCGGCGCCCCGTCGGACAGGAGGGTCCTGAACGCCCCGATGATGGTGTCCGCGTCGATGCCGCACCCGCGCATGGCGACCTGGGGGGTGGTGCCATGGACTGATGGGGGCACGCCCCCCGAGGGCGAGTAGAAGCGCTTCGAAGTGTCCGATGCCACGTTGAAGGCGCTCCTGCCGAGCATGACGGCGGGGCCGTCGGGCGTGTCGACGAGGGGCGCGGGGGCGCCTCCCTGGAGGGGCTGGCGCAGTCCGGGCACGTCGAAGACGCAGCAGGACGGGGAGTACAGGCCCTGGTCGGCCACGTCGCCGAAGGCCGCGGCCGTTGCCTCGACCGACTCCCGCGGCGCCAGTGGGCGGGCGGCGGAGAAGAGCAGGACGAGAGGTTCGGCGAGGACCACGGGCAGGGAGTCCTCGACGTACGTGAACGCGACGTTCTCACCCGCCAGGCGGCGCACGACGTTGCCGATGGCGTCGCGGTCGGTCGCGCGCCCCCAGCCCCCGGTCGCCCACCGCACCGCGGCGCACGACGCCTCGGCGCCCGGGAAGCTGCGCGGGGCCCCGAGCGCTGCGGCGTCCGGGACCGCTCCCAACTGGAGGATCCTCTTCACCCCGGCAGCCGCCCACACGACGGCGTCGACGAGCGCGTCTTCCCCGGACCCCAGGAAGGCGCGCGCCGCCGCCCGCGCGCTGTCGGTGAGGACTTCGGCCGGGTCCTGCGGGGGGTTCGCCGGTTTGGCGGGGTCGGCGCTGGAGGCAGCGGGCACAGCCGCCAGCAGGGCCTGCGCCTGCTCCTCGGTGGCGTTCCGCAGGCGCCCGCTGGCGGCCGCGTCGCGGACCTGGAACTGGTGCCAGCCGATGCGGGGCACGCGGTGGAGCAGGTGGGGCAGCCCGTTCGTCCCGGCTGTGCGCAGCAGAGGGGAGCCGTCCTCGCGCGCGAGGGCGCCGTCGGAGACCAGCCAGTGCCCCCCGCCCGGTCTCCTGATCCTCCCCATCACGCTCCAGGAGCCGTCCCGGCACGCCTGCCCGTCGGCGTCGAGGTGGAGGAACTCGCCGTCACGGACCAGGGCGACCCACGCGTGGCGGCCCTGGGCAGTGGACATGAGGGACCGCTCGGTCGTCGGTGTGGCCGGGCACCAGGAGACGGCGTGGGGGCGCAGCGCCCACCCGTTGCGCAGGTAGGGGGCGATGAGGTCCGCCAGCGGCCCCGGCAGCGACTCGCGCCCAACGGCACCGGTCCGGGGATCGACCTCGTTGACGCGGCCGCCGTCCACGCGCCAGTAGTGCCCGTCCTCGCTCAACAGCGGGCAGGGGGCGGTGAAGGGGTGCTCGGAGTCCCCCACGCGCACGACCCTCCCGCCCACCAGGCGGCCCCCGGGGACGGGCAGTGTGGCACTGCTCCACGAGGGCCGCTCCCAGTAGGCGTACCCCAGGTCGATCGGGGCCCCGGGGTTGTTGGACCACGTCAGATCGCTGGTGCCGTTGTTGTGGCGGCGCAGGTAGGCCGTCTCGCCCTTGACCAGCAGGTAGTCCCACCACTGCGCCTTCTTGCCCTTCTTCGGGGAGAAGGCCGCCTCGGCGACCCGCTGGTCCCCGTCGACCCACACGATGCGCCCCTTCGAGGCGACGCCGACGGCGGGGAAGGACTCGTGGAGGGTGGGCGCCTCGTCGCCGGACTCCGCTGCGGCGGCCTCCAGTTCCGGCCACGCGAGCTCCGTGACGAGGCCGTCGCGCAGGGTCCGGGCGAGCAGCCGGGGGCCGTCGAGGTGGGCGGCCAGTGCCGCGAGCTGGTCGGGGAACGCGCGCGCCCCCGAGGGCGTGAGCAGCCTGGACAGGCGCTTGATCTCAGCCAGGACCTGGGCGGTGGTCGGTTCGCCGTCGAGCCTGGGCCGGGCCCACACTCCCAGCATCCGCCGCGTTCCCGAGTGCGCGATGAGGGTGTCGAGGTGGGAGTGCATCGTGGATTCGATCCCCCGCACGACCAGGGGCACCATGTCGGAGTCGGCGAGGAAGTCCAGGTCGGGCCGGTCCGGGGACTCGGCCCAGCGGTCGAGGCGGAGGCTGGAGTAGAAGCGCGTTCCTGTGTCGAAAGCGGGGCGGGCCCCCGCCTCGACAATGGCGTCGAGGATCTCCGGTTCGAGGCAGTACAGGGCGTTGGACAGCTCCACCGTCTTGCCCGCCAGCCCTTTCATACGGCGGATCAGCAGGCACAGTGCGCGGGGGTAGGGCGCGCGCCACGTCCCTTGCAGCATCCGGGTGTACCTGCCCACCCACTCCCGGCAGTCGAGGCGGCCGTCCACGAGGTCGCCGGTGATCCCCAGTTTTTCCAGGAGGCCCACCCAGTCGTCGGGCGCCACCGCCGGGGGCGCGAGGCGGGCCACCACCCCCTTCGCCTCCTCGTCGCTCCGCGCGAGTTCCACGAGGGCGCGCCGGAACTGCTTCCAGAAGGCGGCGGAGGCCCGCTCGATGGAGGGGGAGGGCAGGATCTGGCGCAGGAGGCGGATTTGGGTGTCGAGCAGGTCCGCTCCCGCCTCCTGGGCGAGGCGGCGCACGTCGGCGGCGAGCCCCCCGTACGGCGGCATACCGCCCTTGACGCGCTCGACGTTGAGGGTGAGGAAACTGTCGAGTGCGGCGCCCGCGCCGTAGCGCTCCAGCAGTGCTCTGCCCTCGGCGCTCAGCTCTTTGGCCGACACGGCGCCCGCCAGGGCGAACTCGAGGAAGACCTGGCGGTGGCGCTCCTCGTCGATGTCGAGGTTGTGGGCGCGCTCGGCCTCGCGGGCCTTTCCGAAGTACTGGGTGGCGTAGGCGCGGTTGTCGTTGCGCAGGAAGATCCGGGCGGCCTCCTCCAGGAAGGTAGGCAGGAAGTGCGGTGCCGACTCGTCGAGCATCCGCGCCAGTTCGTCGATGCTCTTCTTCGCGTTGCCGGGTTTCGCGCGCGCGGTCTTCTCGATCCGGCGCAGGTCGCCGACCAGGTTGAGGGCGTGGCGCGCGTTGGCGGGGTCGGTGAGGATGGGCCATTCGGGGAAGCCGGTGGCTCTGGTGCGGGTGTGGCCGATGGGTGCGGGGTCGCCGGTGCGGGCGAAGCCCAGGGAGGCCAGGGCGGTGTCCTCGACTTGGGCGAGGTCGTCGGGGGTGAGGCGCACGACGGTGCGCCCGGGCAGCGCGGGGTGGGTGTAGGCGCGCGCCTGGGCGGGGGAAGCGCCCGGGGCGGGGGATGCGGACACGCCCCCGAGGGCGGCGATAGCGGAGTCGTCGATCATTGCGGATCCTCACTGCCGGCGCAGCCGCCGGGCTCAGGCGCCCTCCGTCTTGTCGGGCTTGCGGCCGGCGTATATGCGGGTGGCCATGCGCACGCCCTCGGAGTAGGCGACGGGGCCGACCTGCCCGATGGGGACGGGGTCGCCGGAGCGGATCCAGTGGAGGTCCCCGGTCTCCGTCTCGTAGTCGGGGGCGTCGGCCCCGATCCAGTAGCGCGCGGTGATGAGCGCCCCGTCCTCGTACACGGGGCACACGGCGTAGCCGCCCGAGACCTTGAAACCGGAGGAGGCGGCGCGCCCGGTGGCGAAACGCAGCTGGTCGAAGGCTCCCCCCGACCAGTCGGTGAGCTGCGTGCGCTCGGCGTTGGCGGGATCCGGCCGGTGGACCTCCCGGAACAGCTGGTCGAAGCGCTGGGACAGGGACAGTTCGGCCGCGAACTCGCGCAGGTCGTCGAGGTCGGGGATGATGGCGGGGTGGGGGATGAGGACGCGCTCGGCGTCGATCCGCACGGACTCCCCGTCCAGGTCGACCACGCCCAGGCCGTCGGCGTCGGCGGCCCGCAGGAACCCGGCGAGGCGGCCGTCGGGGGTGGACACGACCAGGTCGGTCAGCCATGAGCGCCACGCCTCGTCGGGCCACACTGCGGCGAGCAGCGCGCGGGGAACGGGCAGGGAGCGCAGGAACCAGCGCTGCACCGCGTCCCCCGCCTCGGCGTCGTGCTGGTGGAGGAAGACGAGGACCGCGTCTAAGTCCTCCCACTCGGGCGTCTTCTTCGCCGCGGCGGGCACGGATTTGAGGATCCTGCCCTTGGAGTTGCGGGCGACGACCGCGCCGTCCTGGATGCTGAGCTCGTGCCCGCTCCCGCATGGAATCCACTCCATCGTCGTCCTTCCCTCGTTCTGGCACCCGCATGCCGTGGGTCACGGGAATTATACGGAGTCGGATACGCAGCAACAAGGACCCGGCAGGATCGGGGAGCGGGCGGCTAGGGCGCGATGGAGACGAGGACGGGGAACACGAGGCCCATCGCGGCTCCCAGGGCGGGCATCCATATGCCCCTGCGGCGCCCGCGCGCCATCGCGATCACCACCGCGACGCCGACGACGGCGGCGGCCCAGCTCACGGGCAGCGCCACCCAGGGGAGCACGACGGGGCCGACCCAGAGAACGGCCAGCACCGACAAGGCGAACGCGACCGCGCCCAGGGCAAGGGCGGCGACGGCGGGGCGGGAGGCGGATGCGGCGCCCTGGGCGGGCGCCCGGTCCGGGGAGGGCATGGGGGCTCCTTCGGTGCGGGGGGCGCCTAGTGGGCGCCGAGGAAGCGGATGGCGGAGACGATCAAAGGGAGCGCGGCGGAGAGGACGAGGCCTCCCGCGCCCGCCCACGCCCAGCGGCGTCCACGGCGCACGTCGGAGGAAAGGGCGGCGACGCCGAGGACGAAGGCCAGTGGGAGCGCGGCGAGGACGACGGTGAAGGCCAGGGGCGCGTCATCGAAGAGGGCCCAGCGGCCCAGTAGCGGCCCGAGGAGGTAGAAGCAGACGGGCACGAGCCCCGCCACCAGGGAGACCGGCCCCATGAGGGAGGCCCCGGGCCGCGGGGCGGGGATCGGGGCGGAGGCGTCGGAATCCGGCATTGGACTGTCCTCTCTGCTCGTGGGCGGCGCCCCGCAGCACGAGGGGAGCCCCGCAGCGCCGTCACCGCACAGACTACACCGCCGTCGCTTTCCCGACAAGGGTGCGTAGGCGCCCGCGCGCCTTAGCGGCCTCAGCCGAAGACCCCCTCGCCGGTCACCACGACGAGGTTGCAGTCAGCCGAGGCGGCGAGCCCCGTGACGCTGAAGGAGCCGAAGTCGGAATTGAAATCGGTCTTCGCCGTGTCGAGCACCGAATTGGCGTGGTCGGCGGCGATGGTCGCGAACTGGCAGTTCTTCGGCACGTACTGGTAGAGCTCCGGGTGGATTCCGGGCAGTTTGTCCGCGTTCCCGGTGGCGCCCGGTTGGAGCGCCGCGATCGTCTCGGCGGGGACCGTGGCGACCCCGGTGAACCAGTACTGCTGGTCCGGTGAGGGCAGGCCCCTGCCGGAGGACGTCGTCGCCGCCGCGTAGTGCCCCTCGGTCGCGCCCAGGTTCGGCATCCGCTCGTTGAACGAGTCGGTCCGCGCGGCGATGGTCGGCTCGGCGTCGGTCTTCGAGGTGAAAGGGGCGAAACGCGGGTCGCCCTGGGCGCAGCCGGAGGCGAGGGCCGCCACGGACGCCGAGGAGGCCAGGGCTGTGAGGAACCGAATGGGGAGTCGCATGGGCTGTGCGCCAGCGCGCTGGCGCGTTCCCCTCCTTCGTGGGACGCCCCGCGGGCCAGCTGCGCGGGCGTCTGCGGGGAACGGACAGGGTCAGGTCGCGCGGGGGATCAGGAGGGCATGTACGCCCCCAGCCATCCCTGTGAGGCGATGAACACCAGGGTGCACAGGACCAGGAGCAGGCCGATCGAGTAGGGCGCGGCCTTCTTGAGGATCTCCGCGTCCGACCCCTCCGAGTTCACCGAGGTCGCCGCGATCGCGAGGTTCTGGGGCGAGACGATCTTGCCGATGCCGCCGCCGATCGTGTTGGCGGCCAGGAGGATGTGCGGGTCCAGGCCAGCGCCCGCGGCGGCAGTGGACTGGAGGTTCGCGAAGAGCGCGCCCGCGGAGGTCGCCGAGCCCGCGACCGCCGTGCCGATCCACCCCAGGATGGGGGAGAGGAACGCGAACGCCGCGCCCGTCGTGGCCAGTGCGGCGCCGATGGAGGTGGTCTGCCCGGAGAAGTTCATGACGAAGGCGAGGGCCATGACGGAGGCGATCGTCAGGATCGCCATGCGCAGCGAGTAGATGGTGCGCGGCAGGACCGCGAACATCTCGGGGACGGAGGTGGCGAAACGGCCTCCGGAGGAGTTCTTGCCGTACACGATGGCGACGATGATGCCGGTGACGAAAATCCACGTGCCGGGGTTGGACAGAATCGACAGCGAGTACACGGCAGCCGTCGACGGGGACCCGTCAGCGGCAAGGAGGTGGCCGTAGACACCGGGCCACGGGATCCTCACGTCAGTGGAGGAGAAGAATACGGCGACGGGCTTGGCCAGCTTCGTGACGGCGATGATGGCGACGACCAGCACGTAGGGCATGAGCGCCAGGCCGATGCGGGACCCGGTGGGCTTGTCGGACTCGTCGGCCGAGGTCGCGCACTCCTCGGGCGTCGTGGGGCCCCACAGCAGCAGGAACACGTAGCAGGCCGCGAAGCCCAGCAGGGAGGCGACGACCGCGGTCAGCTCGTAGGAGACGGAAGGGGTGAGGAAGTGGCCCGCTCCGGCTGCGGCGCCCGCGACGAGGCCGAGGGGCCACAGCTGGCGCACGCCCCTGCCCCCATCCAGGATGAAGAGCAGGAGGAAGGGGATGAAGAGGCAGAACACCCAGGTCAGGTGCCCCATGTCGGTGGCGACGACGGTCGGATCGCCGCCCCCGAGGCGGCCGGCCGTGGTCGTGGGGATCGCCATGGCGCCGAAGCCGACGTTGATGGCGTTGCCGACGACGGTGACGACGGCGGCCTTGATCTTGGGCACGCCCAGGGTGACCAGCATGGCGCAGGTGATGGCGACGGGGGCGCCGAAGCCGGCCAGGCCCTCCAGCAGGCCGCAGAAGCAGAAGGCGACGATGAGGGCCTGCGCGCGCTGGTCGCCGCGCCCGATCGTGTTGAACACGGCCTTCAGGTCGGCGCTGCGGCCCGATTTCTCAGTGAGGTTGTACAGCCATACGGCCGCGATGATGATGTAGATGATCGGCATGAAGCCCATCGCGGCGCCCTGGGTGCCCGCCAGGAGCGCCATGCCGACCGGCATGCGGAAGGCGAGGACCGCGATCGCGACCGAGGCGGCCAGCGAGATGAGGGCGCACCAGTGGGTGGCCACTTTGAAGACCCCCATGAGCACGAAGAACAGGATCAATGGGGCCACGCCCACCAGTGCCGTTGCGAAGACGTTCCCCGCGACCGCGCTCGTCGAGGGGGTGAAAGCCTGGAAGAGTGCCGGCGCGCTCAAGGGGGACCTCCATTGGTGGGGGGCGTGCGTGCCCATATTGTCGCACGAGGCGGGCCCCCGCCGCCGGAGAACGGCCGCCGGCTCCGGCTGGCGGTCCGTCCGCGATGCGCACCCCGGCGGCCGGCGGTCCGTCCACGATGCGCACCCCGCCGGCCTCCGCCTCGCCGGTGCCCCTACGATTGCACCATGAAGACCACGGCATCCGTACCCACGCCCACCGGCTCCGCCATGCCCGCCGCGAAGTACCGGGCCTTCCTCGACGTCAACCCCGTCGCCCTGCCCGACCGGACGTGGCCCGACAAGCGCATCACCCGGGCGCCGCGGTGGATGAGCACCGACCTGCGCGACGGGAACCAGGCCCTCATCGAGCCCATGGACCCCGCGCGCAAGCGCCGGATGTTCGACCTGCTCGTGGGGCTGGGCTACAAGGAGATCGAGATCGGCTTCCCCGCGGCCTCGCAGACCGACTTCGACTTCGTGCGCTCCCTCGTCGACGACGACGCCGTCCCGGGCGATGTCACCGTCTCCGTGCTCACCCAGTCGCGGTCCGAGCTCATCGAGCGCACCGTGGAGGCCATCGTGGGGTTCCCGCGCGCCACCGTGCACCTGTACAACGCGACCGCCCCCGTTTTCCGCGAGGTCGTCTTCCGGGCCGACCGCGCCGCCACTGTCGACCTGGCCGTCACCGGCACGCGCGAGGTCATCGCGCAGGCCGAGAAGCGCCTCGGCGACGACACGGTATTCGGCTTCGAGTACTCCCCCGAGATCTTCGTCGACACCGAGCGCGACTTCGCCCTGGAGATCTGCGAGGCGGTCATGGACGTGTGGCAGCCGGGCGCGGACCGCGAGATCATCCTCAACCTGCCCTCCACCGTCGAGCGCGCCACCCCCAACGTGTTCGCGGACCAGATCGAGTACATGAGCCGCAACCTGTCGCGGCGCGAGCACATCGCCCTGTCGGCCCACCCCCACAACGACCGGGGCACCGGCATCGCCTCCGCCGAGCTGGCGGTGATGGCCGGGGCCGACCGCATCGAGGGCTGCCTGCTGGGCCAGGGCGAGCGCACCGGCAACGTCGACCTGGTCACCCTGGGGCTCAACCTGTTCAGCCAGGGCATCGACCCGGGCGTCGACCTGTCCGACGTGGACGCCATCCGCCGCACCGTCGAGTACTGCACGCAGATGGACACCCCGCCGCGCACCCCCTACGTGGGCGACCTCGTCTACACGTCCTTCTCCGGCTCCCACCAGGACGCCATCAAGAAGGGCTTCGCGGCCCGCGCCGTGAAAGTCGCCGCTGCCGGCGGGGACGAGAACGCCGTCCCCTGGGAGCTGCCCTACCTGCCCATCGACCCGCACGACGTGGGGCGCTCCTACGAGGCGGTCGTCCGCGTCAACTCCCAGTCCGGCAAGGGCGGCGTCGCCTACCTCATGTCCACCGCCCACGCCCTCGAGCTGCCCAGGCGCCTCCAGGTGGAGTTCTCCCGCATCATCCAGCGCCACACGGACACCTACGGCGGCGAGGTCGACGCGGACACCCTGTGGGCGGTCTTCGCCGACGAGTACCTGCCCACCTCGGCGGCCCCCGGCCTGCAGCCGTGGGGGCGCTTCGAGTTGCGCTCCAGCCAGGTCGGCACCATCGACGACGAGCACGTCGAGCTCACCACGGTCCTCATCGACTCCGGCGCGCCCGTCACCGTCAACGCCAAGGGGACGGGCCCCATCGACGCCTTCGTCTCCGCGCTCCACGAGTTCGACCTGGACGTGCGCATCCTCGACTACTCCGAGCACGCCATGAGCCAGGGCCGCGACGCGAAGGCCGCCGCCTACGTGGAGGCCGCCATAGACGGCCAGATCGTGTGGGGGGTCGGCATCGACTCGTCCATCTCCCGCGCCTCGTACAAGGCCGTCATCTCCGCCGTCAACAGGGCGCTGCGCTGACGGGCGGAGCCACGGCGGCGCATTGGCGGCCGTGCCTATGCGGGAGGAGGATCCATGATGCGGGCTAGCGGGAACGACGGTGCCGACGGGGGTATGCACGCCGATGAGGTGATCGCCGTCGTCGACTGGTTGGAGCAGCACGGGGCGGTCCATGTCATCACAGGAGGCTGGGCGGTCGACGCGCTGGTCGGACGCGCCACCCGCCGCCACCGGGACCTCGATGTCATCGTCGAGGCGGGCGCGTGCGACCAACTGTCCCAGTGGCTGCGCGGACGGGGCTACCAGGTGGTCGTGGACTGGCTGCCGATCCGCGTGGAGCTCAGGAAAGGGGGCCTCGGCGTCGATCTGCATCCGATGGACGTCGACGAAAGGGGTGACGGCCTGCAAGCGGGTTTCGGCTCACAGGTCTTCGCCCACCGCGCCGCCGATCGCACGCTCGGCAGTATCAGCGGGCGTTCGGTCGTGGTCGCCACCGCCTCTCGGCTGATGGAACTCCACGAGGGTTACGATCCGCGCCCCGAGGACCTCCACGACATGGCCCTGCTGCGCCGCCTCCTGGACGAGGGACGCGCCGGATCATCCGCAGGGCCGGTCGGCTCCCCGCCCGCCTGACGCGGCCCCGTTGCGCCGCGTCCGTTCCCCCGCGCGGCCCGCACTGCAGGCCCGGGCCGCTGCGGCCCCTTGGCGCAGTCGGCGGCGGCCGATACGCTGGGACGACAAGGCCGGGTACTGCGCAGGAGGAGAGATGAGGCGTTTCGTCTGCAGTGAGTTGATCGCGGGGATCGGGGAGGTTGAGAGGTTCGACGCCTCCCAGGAGCCCGGGGCGTTCGCCGACTGGGTCCGCGCGACCCTCGAGTCGCCCCGCCGTTTCGACGGCTCGCGCCGGTACGCGCTGATCCTGTGGGCGCTGCCGCCGGGGGCCGGGGACCCCGAGGACGTGCCCTTGGACCACTACTCGCGCAGGAACTACATCCAGTGCGGCGGCTCAGCGGAAGCGATGACCGTCGAGATCCGCGTCACCGGGGCGGACGGCGCTTACGAGCATTACAGGGTCGCGCGCGAACCCGTGCGGGACCCCGGCGCCTGGGTGGAAGTCGAATGGGATTTCGGCGGCGGGGAGCCCTTCACCGCCGAACTGCACCCCGAGGAGGTCTTCACCGGATGTCAGGCCTCGCCCGTGTTCCACGACTACATCGTCAACGGCGGCCTCCCGCCCGCGGAGCTGCTGCGCCGCCTCGACATCTGAGCCCCCGGCCCCCGGACCAGCGGCCCAGTCCCGGTGCTCCTGCTGGCGCCACGGGGCCCGCGCCACGAGGCCGGGGCGCGCCCCCACTGCTGGCACCAGTCGCCGTCCGGCGGGCCCCGCCGGGCTTGTGAGAGAATCGGCCCCATGCATGGCGAATACAAAGTCCCCGGCGGGAAACTCGTTGTCGTCGACCTCGAGGTCGACCAGGACCGGCTCATCGACGTGAAGGTCTCCGGGGACTTCTTCCTCGACCCCGACGACGCGCTCACCCGCATCACGGGCGCTTTGGAGGGGGCGCCCGCCTCGTCGAGCGCGAAGGAGCTGTCTGCCCTGGTCGCCGCCGCCCTCCACGGCGGGGACACCCTCATGGGCGTGAACCCGGAGGCCGTGGGGATCGCGGTGCGGCGGGCCCTCGGCGCGGCCCTGTCATGGGACGACATCGACTTCGAGGTGATCCACGGCCCCGTCGTCGATCCCATGGTGAACGTCGCCTTGGACGAGACCCTGGTCGAGGACGTGGCCGCCGGGCGGCGCAAGCCCTTCATGCGCCTGTGGGAGTGGAACGGTCCGCAGGTCGTCATCGGCTCCTTCCAGTCCTACCAGAACGAGGTCCAGCCCGATGGGGTGGAGCGCTACGGCATCACGGTGTCGCGGCGCGTCACGGGGGGCGGCGCCATGTTCATGGAGCCCGGCAACTGCATCACCTACTCGCTGGTGATCCCCACGGCGCTGGTGGACGGGATGAGTTTCGAGCAGGCCTACCCGTACTTGGACCAGTGGGTGATGGAGGTCCTGGAGAAGCTGGGCATCAAGGCGAAGTACGTGCCCCTCAACGACATCGCCTCCGAGGCGGGCAAGATCGGCGGCGCCGCGCAGAAGCGCTGGGCGAACGGCTACATGGTGCACCATGTGACCATGGCCTACGACATCGACGCCGTGAAGATGAACGAGGTCCTGCGCATCGGCATGGAGAAGATCCGGGACAAGGGGACGCGCAGTGCCGTCAAGCGCGTGGACCCCATGCGCTCCCAGACGGGCCTGCCCCGCGAGGAGATCATGCGGGTGTTCTTCGACCACTTCAAGGACAAGTACCACGCCACCGAGGGCGCGATCACCGAGGAGGACCTGGAGGTCGCCCGCGCCCGGTGCGAGACGAAGTTCGCCCGCCCCGAGTGGGTGCACCGCATCCCCTGAGCGCTCCTTGAGAGCCGGCGCCCCGTCGGCCGCGCGCGGCGGGGCAGTGGTCTGCCCGTGTGCGCACACAAGGGCTCCGAATTAGGAAACACTGCTCGCACTGGGCGGCTTGATTCGGCCCTTGTGTGCGGCGGCGTGTTGCGTAATTCCGGCCGTTGTGTGCGCGATTGGGCTCAGCGGACCCCGAAGACCGCCGTCCCCGGGGCGCCCTTGGCTCAGAACAGCTGGAGCGAACGGATGCCGTGGATGATGAGCTCCACGCCGATCACCAGGATCAGGAAGCCCATGATCCGCACGATCGCGCCGACCCCGGTGGCGCCGAGCTTGTCGATCCACGGTGTCGCGTAGCGCAGCAGCGCCGCGATGACGACCGACGCGACCAGGACGCCCAGGACGATGCCGACGTGGAAGGCGGGGGAGGGGTCGCGGGCGGCCAGGGCGATGACGACGCCGATCGAGCCGGGGCCGGCGATCAGCGGCAGGGCCATGGGGGAGAAGGAGACGTCCTCCTTGGCGGCGGCGTGCTGCTCCTCATCCGTGGTGGTCCGGCGCTTGTTCTCCAGCATGGAGAAGCCCGAGTGGGCGACGACGATGCCCCCGGCGATCTGCAGGGCCGGCAGGTCGAAGCCGAAGAAGCGCATGATGACCGAGCCGCTGACCGCGAAAGCCGTCAGAATGCCGAACACGTAGCCGCCGGTCTTCCACGCCTGGGAACGGACCGAGCCGGGGTCGCCGCCGGCGGTCAGGCCCGCGAAGGCGGCGAGCGCGCCGATGGGGTTGGTGATCGGGGCGAGCGCCAGGAGCGCCGCGGTGAAACCTGCGAGCACGGTGGTCATGGAGCCCATCCTAGTGCGCCTCCCATCCGGCCGTGGCGGCTGCCGGGGGGGCGAGGCGGGCGCCACGGGGGTGCGCAACGCTGTCCCGTATCCCCTCAGCGGGCCTCGAAGACCGCCGTCCCCAGGCAGCTGCCGCTTATGTGCGCACACAAGGGCCCCGAATTAGGAAACACTGCTCGCACTGGGCGGCTTGATTCCGCCCTTGTGTGCGGCGGCGTGTTGCGTAATTCCGGCCGTTGTGTGCGTGATGGGTCTCAGCGGGCGCCGAAGACCGCCCTCCCCAGGCGCACAATGGTCGCCCCCTCGGCGATGGCCCACGCCATGTCGCGGCTCATGCCCATCGACAACTCCAACGACGCGGCGCCGATGCCCGTCCGGGCGGCGGCGCCGTCGCGGATGGAGCGCAGACGGGCGTAGGCGCGGCGCACGGGCGCCTCGTCGGTGGAGTTGAGGCCGACGGTCATGAACCCGGCGAGCCGCAGGTTCGCGCACTCGGACACCGCGTCGACGACGGGCGCCACCTCGTCCGGCGCGCACCCGCTCTTAGTGGCCTCGCCCGAGACGTTCACCTGGACGAACACGGGGAGCGTGCGGGTGGCGCGGGCGTCGATCCTACGGGCGAGCTCCGCGCTGGACACGGTTTCCACGGCGTCCACGCAGGCCAGGGCCTGGTTGATCTTGTTGGATTGCAGGGGGCCGATCAAGTGGATGCGGGCACCGTCCACGCGGCGTACCGCCTCAGCGGTGGCGCGGGCCTCCTGGACGCGGTTGTGGCCGACCAGCACGGGCCCGCCGAGGCGCGCGAGGCAGGCGGCGGCCTCGTAGCACTCACCGGGGGTGCGGGTCTTGGCCGCGAGCTCCAGGGCAACGCGGTCGGTGCGGCCCGCCGCGCGCGCCGCCTCGTCGATGGCGCGCCTGGCTGCTGAGATCGCCTCGTAGATCGTCATGGCCCGATCCTACGCGCCCGCCCGGCCGCCGCAGTGGGAATGGCGCCGGGAGGGGCGGTGGGCAGGGCGGCGCTCCCCGCGCCCGCGCCCGCACAGGTAGTTGGTAATCATGGGTGTTCCAGGGAGGATCCCGATGCCCGTGCGATGGCTCCGGGGGGCGGGCGCCTGGCATACTGGCCTGTTCGGCCCCCGCATTGAAAGGCTTACGGCGATGCGCATCATCCTCAACGTGATCTGGCTGGTCTTCGGCGGTATCGAGCTCTTCGTCCTGTACGTCCTGGCTGGCCTGGTCTCGATGCTCTTCATCATCACCATCCCCGCCTCGGTCGCCTGCTTCAGGATCGCCGCCTACGTGCTCTGGCCCTTCGGCAGGCGCGTCGTCCCGTTGCCCGGGGCGGGGGCCGGATCTGCCCTCATGAACCTCGTGTGGTTCGTCGTGGCCGGGCTGTGGCTGTCGATCGGGCATGTGGTCACGGCCTTCCTGCAGGCCATCACCATCATCGGCCTCCCCCTGGCCATCGCGAACCTGAAGATGATCCCCGTGACCTGCTTCCCCTTCGGGACGGCGATCGTCGACGACCGCTTCGCCTCGGTCCTGTGACGCCGTAGACTGGGCGCCATGGCTCGCAAACACGGCAAGGGGCAGGGCGGCGGGCCCACCCGCGCCATCGAAGAACTGACGGCGGCCGGCGCGCCCTTCACCGTCCACGAGTACGAGCACGACCCCGCCGCCCGGGCGTTCGGCGAGGAGACCGTGGAGAAGCTGGGGATCGACCCCGCGCGGGCCTTCAAGACCCTCATGGTCCGCCTGGAGCCGACGGGCGAGTTCGCCGTCGGCTGCGTGCCCGCCCTGGCGCGCCTGTCCATGAAGCTCATCGCCAGGGCAGCGGGCGCCAAGCACGCCGAGATGGCCGACCCCGCCGTCGCGCAGCGGCGGACCGGCTACGTGGTCGGCGGGATCAGCCCCTTGGGGCAGACGACGCGGCACAGGACCTTCATCGACGAGTCCTGCCTGGACCACGAGGCCATGGTCGTGTCGGGCGGCAGGCGCGGGCTGTCCGTGGAGCTCAGCCCCCTCGACCTGGCGGAGCTGGCGGGCGCCGAGGTCGTCCCCCTGTGCGCCCAGTAGGACCCGCGCGCCGTGGGCGCGCAGCGGTGCAGGCGCGCTCGGGCACGGGCCGCTGCGCGGGCGTTGGCGCACTGACTGCATACATCGGCGATGACTGAGAGGACGGCCCACTGCGCGCGCTCGTTGCGGTTCGGACTGGATCGCACTCGGACGTCCTCGGCTGATGGGCGGCGGCCCGGGCATTCGGCGCGCTCCCGCTACAGTGTGCCCATGACCAGTGGACCAGCCCTCGTGCCCGAGCTCGCCGTCACCGACTACCCGGCCTCCAAACGGTTCTGGTGCGGCCTCGTCGGGTTCTCCATCGAGTACGAGCGCCCCGAGGAGGGGTTCGGGTACCTCGTCCTGGGCGGCGCCCACGTGATGCTCGACCAGATCGACGCCGGACGGACATGGGCCACCGCCGACCTCGAGCCTCCCCTGGGCAGGGGGATCAACCTCGAGGTGCAGGTCGCCGACCTGGACGCAGCGCGGCGCCGCATCCGCGACGCGCAGTGGCCCGTCTTCGTCGAGACCGAGGAGAAGTGGTACAGGGCGGGCGGCATCGAGATCGGTGTCCGCCAATTCCTGGTCCAGGACCCCGACGGGTACCTGCTGCGCCTCCAGCAGGAGATCGGCGAGCGGCCCGCGCCCGCCGCGCGGGCGTGAGCGCCCCGGCCGGGGAGCGGGCGCAACCGCTACAGTGGGGCGCATGACCAGCACTAGCACCCCATCCCTCTCCCGGCGCGGCCGAGCCGCCTACGCGGTGGTCGCGGTCCTCGCGTGGGCGGGGGTGGCCGCCACCGTCTCCATCACCACCGCCGGGGGGTACCCGCCGCCCGCGTTCTACGAGCCGGGCCTCTTCGCCGGGGCTCCCGAAGGGTGGGCGGGGGCGCCCCAGCGGCTCGTCGAATGCCTGTCCTACTTCACCGAGCTGTCGAACATCGTCGTCGCCGTCATCGCCACCCGCCTGGCCAGGGGCAGCGGACCGGTGGGGCGGTGGACGCGCGCCATCCACCTGTGCGCCACCATGATGATCACGGTGACCGCCATCGTCTACGCGGCGCTGATCGCCCCTTCGGAGGCCCTGAGGGGGATCGCGGTCATCACGAACCCCCTGCAGCACGTCGTCGTCCCCGCGGCTATGGTCGCCGCTGCCTTCGTCTTCGGCCCGCGCGGCGGCATCACGTGGGGCACGGTCGCCCGTGCGCTCGCCATCCCCGTCGCCTGGGTCGCCTACACGATGGCCCGGGGCGCGCTCGTCCACCAGTACCCGTACGCGTTCCTCAACGTCACGCGGATCGGCTACGGGCAGGCCCTCGCCGTCATCGGCGCCATCCTGGCCGGGGCGATGGCGTTCCTGGGGCTCTTCGCGGCCGTCGACTGGGGGCTCCGCAGGGTCGCCCGGGCGCGCGCCTAGCACAGCGTCCCCCCGGGGACTGACCGGGGGGCCCGGCCCAGGCGCGCCTAGCCGATGCGGGATGTGAGGCCGTTGTCGTGGGGCGGCCCCTGTGGCCGGCCGGTGCCAGGCCCGTGGGCGCTGTTCTGGTCCGCAGTCTCCCCAGGCGCCGCGGCCGCGCCGTGCTGGCCGCCTGGCACGGACGCTGTTCTGGCTCGCGGTTTCCCTGGGCGCCGCTGGAATCTAGCAGCCCCTTTCTCGGCGGGTCCGCCGTTTGCGGGTGGGTATGCCCCTGCTCCTGTCCGTTTTCAGCGCCCATCCCCCGGTGTCGCACACAAGGGAGGGAATTAGACAACACGGCACCGCACACAAGGGCGGAACCAGGCCCTTGTGTGCGGTGCGTGTTTCGTAAATCGGGGTCCTTGTGTGCGTCCCCCGGGGACTGATCGGGGACCCTGCCCAGGCGCGCCTAGCCGATGTGGGGTGTCGGGTCCCTCGTGTGCGCGCCCCGGGCGTTCTCCTGGCAGGTACACGGGCACGAGGCGGGCGTGGGCGCGCGTTGTCGACATTGTGAGGGGGTTGTCGACACCGCGAGGGGGATATAACGCGCGCTCATGTC
>ERZ772993.205-NODE-205-length-31271-cov-14.414243_pt1 | contig 31271 bp, 24 predicted proteins | sample MGYA00580670_ERZ772993 | MGnify/ENA primary metagenome ERZ772993 (study PRJEB29015, sample SAMEA2737936) | human oral metagenome | biome: human oral; feature: human-associated habitat; material: dental | place: China | collected 2136 ... | reverse complement strand
ACCCCACCTGCATCCCGCAGTCCGGGGACTTCCAGTCCAAGCTCACCCTCATGAGCGAGTCCCTGCGCAACGATGGCCGCATCTGGGTGCCCAGGAGGGCCGAGGACTGCGACAAGGACCCGCGCGACATCCCCGAGGAGGACCGCGACTACTACCTCGAGCGCATCTACCCGGCCTTCGGCAACCTGGTGCCGCGCGACATCGCCTCGCGTCAGGCCAAGAACATGTGCGACGAGGGACGCGGCGTCGGCCCGGCCATCAAGGAGCGGGACGCATCCGGCAATGAGCGCATGATGCGCCGCGGCGTCTACCTCGACTTCTCCGAGGCCATCGGGCGTCTGGGCAAGGACGCCGTCTCCGCCCGGTACGGCAACCTGTTCGAGATGTACCAGCGCATCACCGGCGACGACCCCTACGAGGTGCCGATGCGCATCTACCCGGCGGTCCACTACACGATGGGCGGCCTGTGGGTCGATTACGACCTGGAGTCCAACGTCCCCGGCCTGTACGTGGGCGGCGAGGCCAACTTCTCCGACCACGGCGCGAACCGCTTGGGGGCCTCCGCCCTCATGCAGGGCCTGGCCGATGGCTACTTCGTCCTGCCGGACACCATGAACGATTACCTGGCCGACATGCTCCGCCTGGGCAAGGTGGATCCGAACGCCCCCGAGATCGCCGAGGCCAAGCGCAGTGTCGAGGAGCGCATCGCGCGCCTCATGGCGCTGCGCGGCACCCGCAGCGTGGATGACTTCCACATGGCGCTCGGGCGCATCATGTGGGAGTACTGCGGCATGGAGCGCCGGGACGCCGGTCTGCGCGAGGCCATCAAGCAGATCCGGGCCCTGAAGGAGGAGTTCTGGCGCGACGCCCGCATCACGGGCAAGGCCGACGAGCTCAACCAGGCCCTGGAGAAGGCGGGCCGCCTGCTCGACTTCTTCGAGCTCGCCGAGCTCATGTGCATCGACGCCCTGCATCGTCGCGAGTCCTGCGGTGGTCACTTCCGCGGGGAGTCCCAGACTCCCGAGGGCGAGGCGCTGCGCCACGACGACGAGTTCCTCTACGTCGGCGCATGGGAGTGGGGCGGTGAGGGGCAGCCCCCGATCCTCCACAGGGAGGACCTCATCTACAAGGACATCGAGCTCAAGCAGCGGAGTTACAAGTGAACATCAAGCTCAAGATCTGGCGGCAGCAGAACCAGAACTCCGAGGGGTACTTCGAGGAGTATCCGATGTCCGGCATCGAGGAGCACATGAGCTTCCTCGAGGTCCTGGACCTGCTCAACGAGCAGCTCTTCGCCGAGGGCAAGGAGCCGGTCGCCTTCGACTCGGACTGCCGCGAGGGCATCTGCGGCCAGTGCGGCGTGGTCATCAACGGTCAGGCCCACGGCCCGATCCGCTCGACGACGTGCCAGCTGCACATGCGCCACCTGGCCGAGGACCCCTCCTTCAAGGACGGCGACACCATCACCATCGAGCCCTGGCGCTCGGCGGGCTTCCCGATCCTCAAGGACCTCATCGTCGATCGCTCCGCCCTGGACCGCGTCGTCCAGGCCGGGGGGTACATCTCGGTCAACACCGGCGCCGCTCCCGAGGCCCACTCGGTGCCCGTGCAGAAGGAGAAGGCCGACGCCGCCTTCGAGGCCGCGGCCTGCATCGGCTGCGGCGCATGTGTGGCGGCCTGCCCGAACGCCTCGGCCATGCTGTTCACCGGGGCGAAGATCTCGCATCTGGGTCTGCTCCCGCAGGGCCAGCCCGAGCGCCTCGCCCGGGTGGTGAACATGCTCAACCAGCACGATGCCGAGGGCTTCGGGGGCTGCACGAACATCGGCGAGTGCGCCGCGGTGTGCCCCAAGTCGGTGCCGCTGGAGGTCATCACGCGTTTGAACCGCGACCTGGGCCACGCCCTGTGGAAGGGGCAGAAGGCGCACGCCTGAGTTCGCCCGGCCCCAAGCCCTCGGCTGCCTCGACTGGTTCGGCGGCCTCGGGCGGCTAGCCCGAGGCTTCACCTCACCTCGAGGCTTCAACGCCGCGGATGATGATCTCGATCTTCCGATCCAGTCCGCCCCGCTGGATCCAGCTCTCATCGGGGGTCAGGACCGCGGGCATGGGGCGGGTGCGAGTGGAGGCGAAACGACTCGCCTCCTCCATCCCCGTCGGGCGGTTTGCCCGATTCGCCTGGCGCTCCTGGTCGTCCCCGCCCCTCTCGCCCGCTGCCCCGGGTGATGGTGCGGCCTGATCGATGGGGGAGCGCATGACCTCGATCTGCGCGTGCATGGTGATGACGGTGTTGCCCACGAAGTCGAGGACGACGCCGGCGTCCTCGGGGTCCAGGCCGCGGTCGACCAGGCTCTGGTGCGCTTGGGCGAAGGGGCCGGCGAAGAGTTGATGCGCCCAGGGCACGCTCACGACCACTCCGGCCAGTCCCGGGTACTGCTCGAGCAGATTCCACATGCTCTCGGCGTGAGCGCGTATCGCGTCCTGCCAGGTGGTGCCCGGGTGGGCGAGGTCCATCTGAGTCGCCACCCGTTCGAGGCAGGCGGCCAGGAGGTCCTCGCGCGAGGAGATCGTGCGGTACAGCCCGGAGACGGCCACCCCGAGGCGCCCGGCCACAGCGGTCAGGGTGAAGTCGGCTATTCCGAGGGCCAGGGCGGCCTCGACGACGTCCGCGCGCGAGAATCGAGGCTTCGGCCCGGTGGGATTGCCCAGTCGTGTCATGGGTCCACCGTAATGCGCGGGGACGGTGGTTGCCCTCTGCGCAGCACTAAGAGTAAGGTCGCCCTTCGTCAGATCTGAAAGTCATTCAGTGTTGGATTCGGCATTGGATTGAGGCGCTCGATGAGCAGGCGAACCAGGCGAACCAGGCGAACAGAGTCAGCGGAATCATCAGCATCAGTGGAATCTCGCACCGCATCCGACGGCGGCCCAGCCAGCCCAACCAGCCCAGGCGGCTCGAACGGCTCGGAGATCTCGGACAGCAAGGCCTCCAGGCAGAAGCGCTCCCGTGAGGGCCAGGCGGCCATCAAGCGACTCGGCGCGCCCGTGCGCACCCGGTTGCGGATAGGGCAGGTCCTGGTCCTGCTCTCGGGCATCCTCGCCGTCGCGCCCTACCTCGCCCTGGTCCGGCTCGGAGACATCCTCCTGGACGCCTACAACGCCGGCGCCGCCCCCGACCCGCAGCGCGTGCGCACCGTCGTCATGATGCTCATCAGCGCCTACTCCACGCGCCTGCTCCTGTACATGGTGGCCCTGATCATCACCCATATGGCCGACCTCTCCCTGCGGGACCAGATGCGCCGCGACATCGTCCAGCGCATCTCCCGCGCCCCGCTGGCCTGGTTCACCGCGTCCACCTCCGGGCGGATCCGCAAGGCCGTCCAGGACGACACCACCACCGTCCACACCGTCATCGCCCACGGCCCCGTCGAGCAGCTCAATGCCATCGTCACCCCGCTGGCGCTCGTCGCCTGCGCCTTCTGGATCGACTGGCGCCTGACCCTGCTGGCGCTGTCAACCCTCCTGCTGTACGTACTGACCTACTCCTTCTCCATGCGCGGCATGAATGAGAAGACCGTCGAGATGGACCGCAAGCTGGCCGCCGTCTCCTCCACCATGGTCGAGTTCGTCTCCGGCATCGGCGTGGTCAAGGCGTTCGGGCGCGTCGGGCGCGCCCATGCCGCCTACCTCAACGCGGCCGACGACTTCTCCGCCTTCTACCGAGCCTGGGCGATGCCGTTGGTGACCATGACCTGCCTGTCCTTCACGTGGGTCTCGGTCCCCGTTCTGCTCCTGGTCAACCTGGGCGGTGGGGCGCTGCTCATCAGTGCCGGGCTCGTCACCCTGCCCGAGGTCCTGGCCACCACCCTCATCGCCCTGGTGCTGCCCGGCGCCCTCCTGACCGTCGCGTCGATCTCCTGGTCCTACCAGATGGCCGGCGCCGCCGCTCTGCGACTGTGCGAGGTCATCGACACCCCCGTCCTGCCCACGGCCGAGGAGTCCCGGCGGCCCGAGCGGGCGCGCGTCGAGATCGACCGCGTCTCCTTCTCCTACGGGGACACCCTCGCCGTTGACGAGGCCTCGCTCACCCTGGAGCCCGGCACCGTCACCGCTCTGCTCGGCCCCTCGGGCTCGGGCAAGTCGACGCTGGCCACCCTCATCGCCCGCTTCGCCGACCCCGACTCCGGCGCCGTGCGCGTCGGCGGGGTGGATCTGCGCGACATGGATGAGGAGACGCTCTACTCCACGGTCTCCTTCGTCCTCCAGGACGCCCAGCTGCTGGGCGCGACGGTGCGCGAGAACATCGCGCTGGGACGTCCCGACGCCGACCTGGAGCAGGTGCGCGATGCCGCCCGGGTCGCCCATGTCGATGAGGAGATCATGGCCCTTCCCGATGGTTACGACACCGTCCTGGGAAGGGACACGGCCCTGTCCGGCGGCCAGGAGCAGCGCATCGCCATCGCCAGGGCCGTGCTGCTGGACACCCCTGTTCTGCTGCTCGACGAGGCCACCGCCATGGCCGATCCCGAGTCCGAGGCCGAGATCCAGGAGGCGCTGAGCGCCCTCGTCGCGGGGCGCACGGTTCTGGTCATCGCCCATCGCCCGGCCGCGGTGCGCGGCGCTCACCGCATCGCCGTCATGGAGCGCGGGCGCGTGGTCGCCGCGGGCAGTCACGAGGAGCTGCTGGACGAGCCCCATTACCGCGCCCTGCTGCGTCAGTCCGGTGCGCTGGACGACGACGCCCCCGGAGGTGGGGCGGACACCGCTCGCGAAGCCGACGTGTTGAGATCCTCGGCGCCGCGCCCGGTCGGTGCCGATGTCTCCGAGGGCGCCGGGCCTCGGGCCTCCCGTCCGGCCTCTGCGTCCACGGGCCCCGGCGGGGCCTCGAGCTCCCTGCTGTCCCGATTCCGCCGGCTCATGGCCGAGGCCTCGTGGCAGCAGACGCGGACCGGCCTCATCCTGGGCGGAATCAATGGCGTCGTGTCGGGCCTCGCACTCCTGGCGCTGCTGCCCGCCTCGGTCGCCCTGGCCACCGGCGAGCCCCATTGGGGACTGTCCTTCGACGGCTGGCTGGCGGTTCTGGGCGCCTGCGCCGTTGGCGCTGCCGTCACCGAGTTCCAGGGCCAGCGCAAAAGCATGTCCGGAGCACTCGGTTTCATGCACGACGTTCATTATGCGGTCGGCGACCAGATAGCGCGGCTGCCCCTGCGCTGGTTCACGGCCGAGACCGCCGGCACCATGTCGAGGGCCGTCAGCCAGGAGATGGTGTCTCTGGGGGAGTCCGCCGCCCACTTCATGTACACGCTCACCTCCACGATCGCCGGCTGCGTCGTCGTCGGTATCGGATCGTGGGCCTGGGACTGGCGCCTGGGTCTGCTGCTCACGCTCGCCGCTCCGCTGTTCGCCGGGCTCATCCGCGGCGCGCGCCGTCTGCTGGACCACGGCAAGTCGATCTCCGAGCTCGCCGAGCGCGAGCTCGCCATCCGCGTGGTTGAGATCGCCCGCTGCCAGGGCGCTCTGCGCTCGTGCCGGGCCACCACGCGCTACGGCCGTCTCAAGGCCGCCTTCGACAATGGGGCTCGAGCCTCCAGGCGCAGCCTGTGGTGGGAGACCGCGGGCAATGTCGTCAACGGTGCACTGGCGCAGATCATCATCATCGCCATGATCGTCCTGACGGCGATGCTCGCCGTGGGCGGCTCCATGGCGCCGCTCGCCGCGGTGGCCACCATCGGCATGTGCCTGCGCTTCACCACCATGCTCGACGACATCGGCGCCTCGGTGATGGCCATGGAGGAGCGCCGCCAGATGATGAACCATCTCGATGCGGTCATGGACGCCGAGCTCATGGCCGAGCCCGAGACGCCCGCCGCACTGCCCGCTCCCGGTGCCGTCCAGTTCGACGACGTCGCCTTCGGCTATCGGGCCGGCGAGCCCGTGCTGAACGGGGTCTCGCTGAGCGTGCCCGCCCACGGCATGTGCGCGATCGTGGGTCCCTCCGGCAGTGGCAAGACGACGATCGCCAGGCTCATCGCCCGCTTCTGGGACGCCGACTCCGGGACTGTGCGCGTGGGCGGCACCGATGTGCGCGATATGCCGACGGCGCAGCTCATGGAGCAGCTGTCCATGGTCTTCCAGGACGTCTATCTCTTCGACGACACCCTGGCCGCCAATGTCCGCGTCGGCGATCCGAACGCCACTGAGGAGCAGGTGCGCCGGGCGGCCGATCTCGCCGGCGTCACCGAGGTCGTCGATCGGCTGCCGCACGGCTGGGATACCCGGGTGGGGGAGGGCGGCCGGGCCCTGTCCGGCGGTGAGCGCCAGCGCGTCTCCATCGCCCGGGCGCTGCTCAAGCGCGCGCCGATCGTGCTGCTCGACGAGGCCACCAGTGCATTGGATGCGGAGAATGAGGCCAATATCGTCGCCGCCATGGAGGAGCTGCGGCGCACCTCGACGCTCATCGTCATCGCCCACAAGCTCGAGACGATCGCCGCGGCGGATCAGGTGGTCGTTCTCGGCGACGACGGACGGGTGGCCCAGCGCGGTCGGCACGAGGAGCTCGTCAATGTGCCCGGCCCCTACCGGGAGTTCTGGGAGCAGCGCTCTCGGGCCCATGGTTGGGCGCTTGTGTAAGACGGCCGCGCCCCTTTCGTCGAGATCGGTCCGGTTCCGCGTCGAGATCGGTCGAAACTCGCGTCGAGATCGGTCCGGAGCGGCAGCCGAGTGCCTGCCGGGCGCCGCTGTCATGAGAGAAGGCGGCGCTCCTGCGCGGCTCCTGCGCGCTTTTGGTGCTGGGCCCGCTTCGCCTGCGCTGAGGAACCTCGAGATCACGCGATCCGCGTCAGGTGCGACCATGGTGATCACGTCAGAAGTGCGTGGGAACCAACTCTTCTCGACCGAGGACGGGACGTGGCGAGGGTTTTTCGAGGCCTCAGCAAGCTCCATGGGTCCGGTGCCGGTTGGCGTCCCGGGCCGTGTCTTGGTTGTCGGCCAAGGCCGACGGCAGCTGGTGACGTGAACGTGCTTTTCCAACACGGACGTACCTTTCTCCCACTCTTCTGAAGGTAAAGCTCAGAGAAATGGGAGAAAGGTACGTCCGTATGACAAAGGTACGTTGATGTTCCGTCTCGCCTGGGAGCCGTGGGCCCGGGCGGGTATCCCCGAACAAGTCTCGGTACGGAGGCCGGCCGATCTCGGTGGAACGTGGAAGGGAACTGGCGGAGACGGTCGGATGCCGGGCGACCGGGCGCCCGTCCGGGACTCCTGCGCTGTCTCGATCCTTCCCTGCGGTAGGCGCGCTAGGCTGGACGCTCGTGAGCGACCCCTTGATTCTCGGCATCGAGTCCACCTGCGATGAGACCGGCGTGGCGCTCGTGCGCGGCCGCGAGCTCCTGGCAGACGTCACCGCCACCTCCATGGACGAGTACGCCCGCTTCGGCGGCATCATCCCCGAGATCGCCTCGCGCGCCCACCTGGAGTCCTTCATACCCACCCTCGACGCCGCCCTGGAGGCCGCGGGTGCGGACCTGGGCGAGGTCGACGCCGTCGCCGTATGCGCCGGACCCGGCCTCATCGGCTCCCTGACTGTCGGCATCTCAGCGGCCAAGGCGCTGGCCGCCTCGCTGGGCAGGCCCGTCTACGGCGTCAACCACGTCATCGGGCACCTGGCGGTCGATGAGTTGGTGGACGGCCCCCTGCCCGAGCGCTTCATCGGGCTCATCGTCTCCGGCGGCCACTCCAATCTTCTGCGCATCGGGGACATCGCCACCGACGTCGTCGAGCTGGGCGGCACCCTCGACGACGCCGCGGGCGAGGCCTTCGACAAGGTCGGCCGTCTGCTCGGTCTGCCCTACCCCGGCGGGCCGCACGTGGACCGGCTCTCCCAGCAGGGGGACCGCAAGGCGATCCGCTTCCCCCGCGGACTGGCGGCCGCCAAGGACAGGGAGCGCCACCGCTACGACTTCTCCTTCTCCGGGCTCAAGACCGCGGTGGCCCGCTATGTGGAGTCCCTGGAGGATGCCGGGAAGCAGGTTCCCGGCGCGGACGTGTGCGCGGCCTTCTCCGAGGCCGTCAACGACTCCCTGACCGCCAAGGCCGTTCAGGCCTGCCTGGATACGGGCTGCGACACCCTTGTGGTGGGCGGCGGCTACTCGGCCAACTCCCGTCTGCGCGAGTTGGCCGCTGAGCGCTGCGAGGCCGCGGGCATCACCCTGCGCCTGCCGCCTCTGCGCTTCTGCACCGACAACGGCGCCCAGATCGCCGCCCTGGGCTCGGCAGCCGTGCGGGCGGGCGTGGAGCCCAGCCCCATGGGCTTCGCCCCCGACTCGGGCATGCCCCTGGACATCGCCGTCGCCTCCTGACGCCTTCCGCCCCTTCGCCGAGATCGGTCGTACTCCGCGTCGAAATCGGTCCGCTTCCGCGTCGAGATCGGTTGATGCGGTTGCTGTCGACCGGTGCGCGTGGCTCTCTGTCTGCCGGTCAGGCGAGTGCGCGCTCAAGTACCTCCCGTATGAGCTGGCTTCGCGTCCTGCCGCGAGCCCTCGCCTCGCTCCGCCGCTTCTCCGAGGCGCTCGATATCCTCGTCTGTGAGGTGTGCGCCGCTCTTCGTCCTATAGGCGCTCATCTGTTCTCCTTCCCGATACAGAGTTCGTCGGCCATCTTCGTTGTCAGTCGCATCGCGTGGAAGATTAGGAGGCGGCTGTCCTCGAGCTCCACGCCCACCATCTCGATCATCCGTCCGCGCGGGTCCGCACCCGCGGCTGCGTAGTAGTCGGGGGATTGCATACAGGGGTGTGACTCGTAGTGAATAGAGCCCTGGAATTCTGAAGAAATACCGTTGCGCGGTAGATGATTCGCTCCTCCCATGTGCGCTGACCCCCATTGGTGCGTATGGGAGTTGATGAGCTATTTGCGACGAATATTGAGGAAATTCAGGAACATGACTAGAAAAGGCTTTCCGTCAATGAGGGAGCCTTACTCCCAGGCGCAATCTTCGCGTGTAGCCGTCCTGATCGGAAGAGCGGGCGAGGCCAACGGGCATGGAAGTAAACGGGCATGGAAGTAGCGGAATCGGCGGGACTGGCGGAACCGTTCTTGAGAGGCATCGCGTGCAGTTGCCCGATTGATGTGATGTTCCGATTTCCGGCCGGGTGGGGTCAGAGACGGCGTACCCCAGCCAGGACCGATCTCGGTGCGGAAGTGAACCGATTTCGAGGCGGAGTTCGACCGATCTCGCGGCGGAACTGGACCGATTTCGCGGCGGAGTTCGACCGATTTCGGTGCGGAAGTGAACCGATCTCGGCGAATCGGGCCGGCCTGACGCTTTGTTCGCGCGCTCGACGACGCCGGGCCCTCGCATGAACCGCACGGCCCGCATGAACCGCACGGCCCGCATGAGCAGGGCGTCAGCCCGAGGCCACCAGCGACGCCACCTCATCGGGCCGCAGCGGGCGCCCGGCCCGCAGCTCGGCCAGCAGGAGCCGCACCGCCGCCTCGTTGCCGCCCCCGGCGCGCGCCGCCGCCAGCTGGCGCTGATAGGAGGCTCCCGCCTCCAGGGTGGCCCGCACTCCCTCCAGCTCGGCCTCGCATCCCAGGTCCGCCGCCACGGGCGCCAGCTCGGTCACCATCCGCTCCACCGTGTCGGTCACCAGCTCCTCGTTGCCGAGGGAGTCGGTGATGAGGATGGCGTCCATGCCGTAGCGGGCCGAGCGCCATTTGTTCTCATCGACGTACCACGCCGGCATGGCGTCCAGTTCCTCGCCGCGATCCAGGGCCCGCGAGAAGCTCTCCACCAGGCACTGGGTCAGCGCCGCGATGCCCGCCAGTTCGGTGAGATTGGTGGCGGCGTCGCAGGCCCGTACCTCGATCGTGCCCAGGCGCGGCGAGGGCCGCACGTCCCAGCGGACCTCGGTGAAGTCCTCGATGACCCCGGTGTGGATCATGTCCCCGGCGTAGGCCTCGAGTTCGTCCCAGGTCTCCAACTGGTGCGGCGCTCCCGCCGTGGGCAGCTGCTGGAACATCATCGCCCGGTTGTCGGCATAACCGGTGTCCAGGCCCGCCCAGAACGGCGAGGACGCGCTCAGGCACTGCAGGTGGGCCGTGCGGGTCAGCAGCGCCCGCAGGATCGGCAGCGCCTTGGCCCGGTCCTCCAGGCCGACGTGCACGTGGGTGCCGAAGATGAGCATCTGATGCCCCCACAGGCGCGTGCGGTCCACCAGCCGCGCATAGCGCTCGGTGTCCGTCACCTTCTGCACCAGGGGGTCGGCGAAGGGGTGGGTGCCGGCGCTGGACAGATCCACGCGCAGAGGCTCGGTCACCGGCAGGAGCCGGTCGAAGGCCAGCGCTATGTCCTCCAGGCATTCAGCCACGGTGCGCCGCGCTCCCGATACCAGCTCGACGGTGTTGAGCATCATCTCGCCGTGGATGTGCGGGTCGGGCCGCACTGCTCGGAGGATCTCGGCCGCGCACTGGCGCAGGTCGAGGCTGTCGCGGTCGATCAGCTGGAGCTCCCACTCCACTCCGAGTGTGGAGCGCTCGGAATGGGCGAAGGGCAGGGGCTGACGATGGACGAGGCGTGCAGACGGGCTCACGGCGGCTCCTCAATGGTTCAGGGGTGGCCGGGACTGTGATCGGACGCTTGACGCGACGGGCGGGCCTTAGGATACGGGGACGTCGGGCTCGGTGCTCAGGGGGGCCGCCTGACAGGGCTCCGCGACGACGACCACGCCGCGCGCGCGCTCCCCGTGCTCCCCGGGAGAACCGATCCGGGTCATGATCCAGGTCTCGTGGGCCTCGCCGCTCGGGCGGACGGCCGAGCGCACGATCTCGGGCGCAACCGGTACGCCGCGCTTGTGGATATCCAGACGGCCGATGTCGCGTTCACGGACACGAGCCTTGAGAGACTTCAGGCTCAGCGGCAGTACCTCGCTCACCCGCCACGAGCGCACGAACGGGGCCAGGTCGGAGTCGGGGAGCTGATCGCCGCTGAGATAGGCGATGCGCTCGCCCACCGGTGTCGCCTCGAGCCGCTCGGCGAGGTGCGCCACGAGTCCCGCGCGGATCACCGCGCCGTCCGGCTCGTGGATGTAGGCGCCCAGGTCCTCGACGCCGGTCAGCGGCGCGAGCTGGACGGGCGGCATCGAGGGGTCGTGGCAGTCGGGGTCGCGCAGCGTGCGCGCGATCGGGTGGGCTCCGGGGACGTGCGGGCCCTCCCCGGTCGGCAGGATGAGAGCCGAGCGCCCGGGGCCCTCGACGGCGAGCGGACCGCACCAGATGCCGGCTTCGACGACGTCGCCGCCCACGCTGACCCACTGCACGTGGGCGTCGGCGGGGAGCGCCGCGTGGTCGATGCCCGGCGCTACCTTGATGCCGAGCGCCTCCACGTCGTCGCGCAATGCCAGGATCCGGCTGAGCGCCGGCGACCACTGCTCGGGATCGGCGATACGACGGCCGTCGGCTCGGCGCGCCGGGTCGGCGAAGACGGCGTCGATGCCGCGGGCCGCCAGGTCGAGCTCAAGCGCATCGGCGCACAGCACCTCGACATCGGGGAAGGCCATGAAATTGACTGTCGCCAGTGCCGCCGTCGCCTCGTCGCGCTCGACGGCGAGCACGGGGAGGCCGAGCCCCGCCAGGGCCAGTGCGTCCCCGCCGATGCCGCAGCCCAGGTCGGCCACGCGCCGGGCGCCGGCGCGGGCGTAGCGGGCGGCGTGGTGGGCCGATACGGTCAGGCGCGTGGCCTGCTCCAGCCCGTCGGGCGTGAAGAGCATCTGGGAGGCGAATGGTCCGAACTTGGCCTCGGCCCGGGATCGCAGTCGCTGCTGGGTCAGAGCGGCCGACACGAGCTCGGGCGCATGCCCCTGGTCGCGCAGGGACTGGCTCACCGACAGCGCCGCGGATTCGTCGTAGGGCGGAAGCTCTGCGAGCAGGGCCCAGCCCTCGGGCGTGAGCAGGGGGGCGAGGTGCGAGGCGTCCATCGGGCGATCATGGCACGCATCGGGGCGATGCGGAGCGACGAATCGCCTGGGAGCGGCTACGGTTGTGATGCGCCCGACCGTCGAGACCGGGGCGGCGGAAAGGAAAGGGGCTCCTCATGGGCACGGGTAGTCGAAGCACGCGTCGGATCTGGCTGACCCGAGTGACTTGGGGCATCGCGGTTCTGGCCGCCGTCGTCCTCGTCCTGCCCAATGCGTGGATCCTGGTGGCGAGCGCCGGTCGGGTGAGCGACTACGGTGAGAGCGGGGACACGGCGAAGGCGCCCGTGGCCATCGTCCTGGGCGCGTCGGTATGGGCGCCGGGAGAGCCCTCGCCGTGGTTGAAGTACCGCCTTGAGACCGCCGCCGGTCTGTACCAGTCGGGGCGCGTGGACGCCATCCTGGTCTCGGGGGACAACAGCCGTATCGACTACGACGAGCCCACCGCCATGCGCGACTACCTGGTGGGTCTGGGGATTCCCTCCGAGGCGATCGCACTGGACTACGCCGGGTTCGACACCTATGACACCTGTGTGCGCGCCCACAAGATCTTCGGAGTCGATGAGGCGCTCCTGGTCTCCCAGGACTTCCATGTGAGCCGGGCGGTGGCGGTCTGCCGCGCGGCAGGAGTGGATGCTCGCGGCGTGGGCGACACTCGGGCCAGCCAAGACCGCAGCACTTGGGCGGCCAGTTGGCTGCGCGAGCGCCCGGCCGCCGCCAAGGCGGCCTGGGACGTGGCCACGAGGCGCGAGCCCACGCTGGGGAACAGGGAGACCACCGTGGATGACGCCCTGGCGTGGACGCGGGCGAACCGCGGGAAGTGAGGCAGTGAGAGCGAGTCTGATCTCGCGTCGCGGGCGTTTGTTGGCTGCGCTGCACGCCCAGGGCGAACCCGGGTCGCTTTCTTGGCACTCGCGTTGACTGAGTGCTAATCGCCCGCGTACATTCCTCGTCAGGCGCGGGGCCCGTGCGGTCCCGCGGCACGCGCCCTCGGCGCTGACGGACCGACCCCCGCGACGGCGGACCGGCACCGTCAGGACGCGGATCCAGTTACCACTCGTACGCTGAAGAAGCGAGAAGGGGAGGACGCCATGGCGATCTCCATCAAGCCGCTCGAGGACCGCATCGTCGTCCAGACGCTCGAGGCCGAGCAGACCACCGCCTCCGGCCTGGTCATTCCGGACACCGCCAAGGAGAAGCCGCAGGAGGGCAAGGTCCTGGCCGTGGGCCCCGGCCGCGTGGACGACTCCGGCAAGCGCATTCCGGTCGACGTCGCCGAGGGCGACGTGGTCATCTACTCCAAGTACGGCGGCACCGAGATCAAGTACCAGGGTGAGGAGTATCTCATCCTCTCCGCGCGCGACGTCCTGGCCGTCGTCACCAAGTGACGCGTCCCGGGGCGGGCGGGCGGCGATATCCTCCTCCCGCCCGTCCCGGTCCGACGGCGCCGGGGGCGTGACGCCGTCCCGCACCGGCCTCAGGCGACCGGTGGGTCGCGATGGCGCTGCTCCTGGCGCGCGATCTGGGCGCGCCGCTCCTCCTCGGTCAGGCCGCCCCACACACCGTAGGGCTCGTGGGTGGCCAGGGCGTGCTCGCGGCAATTGATGATGACCGGGCAGGTGGCGCACACGGCCTTCGCGCTCTCGTCGCGCCTGCGCCGGGAACTCCCTCGCTCGCCCTCCGGATGGAAGAAGATCGAGGAGTCCATCCCCAGGCAGGCGCCCTGGTACTGCCACTCCCACAACGCCGTGATCGGGCCAGGCTGCCGTGAACGTTCGGGCATGACGCGGATCCCTCCTCGACGAGCGTCAGACGTCTAGACGAATAGCCTACTGCGTTCCAGCCCACATAGGTACTCCCCGTGCGGAGTGTGCGGCGGCGAGTCGGATGCGATCCGCGCCGTCGGTCCTCGGCGCCGGCCCGCGGCGGGAGGGCGGAGCCGTCCCCGGCTCGGGATGCGACGCCCCTGCCCCCCGCTTACCATGCGGGCGTGAGCGACTCGATCACCAGCCCCGACCTTTTCGCCCCCACCGCTCTGACCTACGACGACGTCCTCCTGCTGCCCGGACTCACCGACGTCATCCCCTCCGAGGTCGACACGACCTCGCGCCTGACCAAGAGCATCTCCCTGTCCACCCCCTTGCTCAGCGCCGCCATGGACACCGTCACCGAGTCCGACATGGCCATCGCCATGGCCCGCCAGGGCGGCATCGGCATCCTCCACCGCAACCTGTCCATCGAGGACCAGGCCCAGCAGGTCCGCCGCGTCAAGCGCTCGGAGTCCGGCATGGTCTCCGACCCGGTGACCATCGGCCCGCAGGCCACCATCGCCCAGCTCGACGGGCTGTGCGGGCACTACAAGGTCTCCGGCCTGCCCGTCGTCGACTCCGAGGGCAACCTGCTCGGCATCATCACCAACCGGGACCTGCGCTTCGTGCCCGCCGAGAAGTGGGCCTCCCTCACGGTGCGCGAGTGCATGACCCCGCGCGAGCGCCTGATCACCGGCCCCACCGGCATCTCCCGCGAGGACGCCAAGGCGCTCCTGGCCGAGCACCGCATCGAGAAGCTCCCGCTCGTCGACGCCGCCGGCCGCCTCACCGGCCTGATCACCGTCAAGGACTTCGTCAAGACCGAGCAGTACCCCCATGCCACGAAGGACGAGGAGGGGCGCCTCGTCGTGGGCGCCGCCGTCGGCTACTGGGGGGACACCTGGGAGCGCGCCGGCGCGCTGGCGGAGGCGGGAGTGGACGTCATCGTCGTCGACACCGCCAACGGCGGCGCGCGCCTCGCCCTGGACATGATCGCCCGCCTCAAGGGCGACCCGGCCTTCCGCGGGATCGAGATCATCGGCGGGAACGTCGCCACCCGCGACGGCGCCCGGGCGCTCGTCGACGCCGGGGCCGACGCCGTCAAGGTCGGCGTGGGGCCGGGGTCGATCTGCACCACCCGCGTGGTGGCCGGCGTGGGCGTCCCGCAGATCACGGCCGTCCACGAGGCCGCCCGCGCCTGCGCGCCGGCCGGGGTGCCGCTCATCGCCGACGGCGGCCTGCAGTACTCCGGCGACATCGCCAAGGCCCTCGTGGCCGGGGCGGACACCGTCATGCTCGGCTCCCTGCTGGCCGGCTGCACCGAGTCGCCCGGCGACCTCGTGTTCGTCAACGGCAAGCAGTGGAAGCGCTACCGCGGCATGGGGTCGCTGGGCGCCATGAGCTCGCGCGGCCGCGCGTCCTACTCCAAGGACCGCTACTTCCAGGCGGACGTGGCCTCCGACTCCAAGATCGTGCCCGAGGGCATCGAGGGCCAGGTGCCCTTCTCCGGCGCGCTGGCCGACGTCGTCTACCAGCTCGTCGGCGGGCTGCACCAGTCGATGTTCTACGTCGGCGCCCGCACCGTCGGCGAGCTCAAGGAGCGCGGCCGGTTCGTGCGCATCACCGCGGCCGGGCTCAAGGAGTCCCACCCGCACGACGTCCAGATGACCGTCGAGGCCCCCAACTACGCCGGGCGGGGCTGAGGCTTCGGCGCCGCCCCGAGGCTTCGGCACCGCCCCGGGCTCCGCGCCGGATTCGCCGGCGGCGCGCCCCGCGACCCGACCCCGCATCACCGCCCGCCGCGAATAATCGCTGAATAGCCTTCGATATCGCCGATCAGGTCCCGGTGCTGTTCTTGTCCGTACTTGGGGATGTGGCGTTTTGATACCACGTTCCGGCCGCGTTATTGCACCGCTCCATCAATGCCCCTGCAGTCACGATGCTGATCAGTGTGTGCAGGACGACGATTGCTCTGAGCTGCCAGCGGTGCTTGGGGGATATGGTCGGCGCGGAGCCGCGTTCGTCGTTCTTATCGGTGGAGCACCGACTTTCGAACCGATTTGTTTTCTTGAGGTTCGAAAGTAGGCGGAGTGCTTCGGTCTTCGAGGCCTCGATGAGGAGGATCCGGAATGCCAGATAGGTTAGCGTGAATGCGGTGAATGTAAAAATACTACAGAATATTGCCCCTTCATGTGCGTCGGCGGGTGCGTGCAGGGGTGCGAGTATGGTGTAGAGGAACGCGATTACCGCGGAAGCGGTGGTGATGGTACGATCGAACACTTGGTCGTCGGCGACCAGGGCATGCTCGCGGGGTGCCACGAAATATAGCGTGGCGAGTGAGAGAATGATTGACGGGAAGGAGGTTGTGCTCGGGCTCGATTTGGTCAGCGCGGTGACTTCTGCGAATATGTCGTACGCCGGTGTTCGTCGCAGTTCCAGTGCAATGGATTCCCCGGCCTGGGGTGATGTGGACTGCAGGAGGCGATTCTCGATCACGATCAGGACGAGCGACAGCAGCAGACTCACGAACGCGGGTACGAGGAATCTCCTTCGACCCGGATTCAGATTCACACTGATGGTCCATGTTGGGGTCATTTCTGGTGTTGATGTCGAGAAGTTTGGTGTTGATGTCGAGAAATTTAACAAACGGATGCGCGCGCTCGAGTGAACCAGAACTTCGACCTGTCGGTAGGTGTAAGTGATCCCAACTGTCGGGTCGGTGTGATCGTCTGCAAGAACAAAAAAAGTTCGGTAAGGGGCCAGGGTGTCGCTCTGCGAACGAGACCCGGGCCTTGGTAGCAACGAGAACTCTACGCCCGCGCGCGAAAGTGCTACGCGGCCGACGGTCGAATCCTCGGGGGCGATGATGCGAACGTGAGTGGCCCCAGAGGTGCCGCTGTTGTCGAGGATGGGGGTGTCGATGGCATAGGCCTTCGGAACCGGTGAGAAGAAGCGGATGAGACTCTTGAGGGTCGACATGAGCGGGTGACCCGCTGCTGGTGGATTGGCGTGACCCTCGAGCCAGGAGATCTTCAGAATGTCGTCTTGGATTGCTCCGACATTGTCGTGCGATGGACGGTAGGTGATATGGAGGGTGTAGTAGTTCCTCTGATTCGTGACCTCGTCGAGGAAGCTGTCACTGGCAATGAATTCGCGTACCTTCTCCGGAACGTCGATTTTATCAATGTCGTCTTTCAATGCATCTTTGTCACGGCTGGGGGTAGAGAGGAATCGGTAGATCGAGGTGGCGAGGTGCTCCGCCCACACGGGGGCGTCGAGGCGGTCCGTCCCGGTTCCCCGGTGGAGTGCCAGCCCGGTGAGCTGATAGGTGATCGCCTCATTGTTCTCGTGACGCCTGGCCACATTGATCCGGTGCTGGCCCCCGTCGTTCGCATCGATGTCGAGGGCGGGTCCGGGGACCATGCCCGTCAGCACGGGGAGGTAGATCTCATTCCGGTCGAATCGATAGTGCTCGAGAAGACGGGTGAGGAAGTCTCCCGATATGTCAATGCTCGTGGTGCGCCGAAGAGCTTGGGCGTCTTCGAATCTGATGGTCTGGACGAGTCTGCGCTGCCACAGGTTCCTGCCGGAGTATAGGGCCGCCTGGAACCTGCATCGCGCGAGCAGATCCCTCGGGGACCCGGTGAAGGTGAAGTCGCCGGCGATGCAGGTGAATAGCGTTCCGGCGCGGACGGGGGCGGCGGCGTTCTGACTGGTCGCCGAGGAGGTCTCATTGTCAGTGAGTTCGAATGGGGTTCCAGCAGGAGCAGGATTGTTGTTGGTTGGCGCGGAGAGCGACGTCCTCCCGGAATGAGACTCCGTGCAGAGAGCGTCTTCGTCGTGCTGCTCGACGGGGAGCTGTTGCTCCGCCTGAGTGGCCCGGTCGCGCGTACTGCCGGGCTCGTGACGTGGCGGACGGGACTTCTCACGGGGCGAGATCATGCGCGGTCGTGGAACTATTCGGGCTACGCGTATCCGCGGCCTGGCAGAGCCGAGGCGCTCCGATGGCGACGAAGTGGAGGTTCTTTTCACGAAACTGAAGAGAGGGCGATTGGTCACGGCACGGAACCATTTCTGTAGGGACGAGTCGGGATGTGAAGGAGAGGCGGGGAAACCGATGACAATGGTAGCAGCTTCGTGCGGTGGGCCGAGGCGGATCGAGTCACGGCGATGCAGCTCGATTACCTGCGCCGCCAACGGGTCGCGGGAACGCGGAAGGCGCTGGAGCGACTTGACGGTTCGGGCGGGTCGGGGCGGGCCGCCCGAACAGGCACCAGTGAGCGCCCGTCCGGGCCCAGTGGGCAGCGTCGGGCCTGGACGGGCAGCCTTGACGAAGTGGGAAGTGGTGGGGGAGTCGACCGATCGCGCCCCGGAGACGTCCGGGACGGTCGTCCGCTACCGGGCCGAGGTCACCGCCGCCGGCGCCGGCGCCGGCCACCGAGTCGGACGGCTCCCGTGCGTCACGAACCTAGGACTTCTGCTGCCCCGTGGGGGTCGTCTTCCTGGGAGCGGGATCCTTCCGGGCGACGAACTGCTCGTAGATCCCCTCGTACAGCGCATCGGACGACTTGGGACGCGGAACCTGCTGGGAGACGACGACGATGTAGGGTTCCCCCGCCGACGTCTTCCGAGGAGACGTCGCCAGGGTCGACATCTGTGGATCTATTAAGGTCATGACTGAAACTTTCTCCTCTCGGGACGTTCCCGCCGCAGGCGCGGCGGACAACATATAATTGTTGCACGGACCCCTCATCGTGGCCGGGCTGCGGGCGCTTTATGCGCGGAGCTTATTCGCCAGCGGCCAGGACGGGTCCGCCCCGGCGCGCCCCGGGTTCTTCTTCGCCAGCCAGGCGTTGAAGGACTCGGCCCATTCCCGGTGCGCCCGCACCTGGAAGTCCTGCAGCTCCTCCAGGCTCATGGAGCCCAGCCGGGGGTGGGCCCGCACCATGGCCTCCAGGACGTCGAGCGCGGCCGCCACGTCCACCTCCGCGGTGTGCAGGGACTCATCCACCCGCACCCCGTAGACCGCGCACAGGTCGCCCAGGCGGCGCTTGCCCCGGCGGTAGCGGTCCACCGCCCGGTCCAGGACGAGGGGGTCGAGGATCGGGCCGATCCCGTCCCCGCCACCGCCGCGCCCCAGGCGCTCGCGCAGGCCGGGCAGCCCGTGGCGGGCGAGCTCGGCCTCCATCAGCGTCAGATCGAAGGAGGCGTTGAAGGCGACGACCGGGGTGCCCCGGGCCATCGCCGCCGCCAGCGCCCCGGCGACCTCCTCGAGCACCTGGGCCGCGGGCCGGCCCTCCGCCCGGGCGCGCTCGGTGGTGATGCCGTGCACGGCCGCCGCCGCCTCCGGGATCTCGACGCCGGGGTCCGCCAGCCAGGTGCGCACGTCCCGGCCGCGGGCGCCATCGGCGCCGAGGGGGCCGCACGAGACGACCGCCGCGGTGACGAGGCGGTCCCCGAGCGGATCCACGCCGGTGGTCTCGGTGTCGAAGCCCAGGAGGGGGCCGGTGACCCAGCTCGGGGCGGCGGGGGAGGGCGTGCGCGTGGTCATGGCCGGAAGTCTGCCACGCGCCTGCGACATCAATCGGGTCCCCGGCCCCGGCCCCGCCCGCCGCTACCATCGCGCCATGAGCGCAGAGATCGAGATCGGGCGATCCAAGCGGGCCCGCCGGGCCTACTCCTTCGACGACATCGCCGTCGTGCCCGCGCGGCGCACCCGCGACACCCGGGACGTGCGGGTGGGCTGGCAGGTGGACGCCTACCACGTGGACCTGCCCGTGATGGCGGCCCCCATGGACTCGGTCATGAGCCCGGCCACGGCCGTGCTCGTCGGGCGCCTGGGCGGCATCGGCGTGCTCGACCTGGAGGGCCTGTGGACCCGCTACGAGGACCCCGCCGACGCCCTGGGGCGCATCCGCGCCGCCGCCCCCGAGGAGGCCACCCGCGTCCTGCAGGAGGTCTACCGCCCGCCGGTGCGCCCCGAGCTCATCGGCGCGCGCCTGGCCGAGATCCGCCGATCCGGCGTCGTCGTGGCCGCCCGGCTCAGCCCCGCCCAGACCCAGCGGCACTGGCGCACCGTCGTCGAGGCCGGCGTCGACCTGCTCGTCATCCGCGGCTCGGTGGTCTCCGCCGAGCACGTCTCGGGCAATTCCGAGCCCCTCGATCTCAGGCGCTTCATCTACGAGCTCGACGTGCCCGTCGTCGTCGGCGGGGCCACCACCTACACCGCCGCCCTCCACCTCATGCGCACCGGTGCCGCCGGCGTGCTCGTCGGCCAGGGCGGGGGCGCCTCCTCCTCCGTGCGGCAGGTACTGGGCCTGCACATGCCCATGGCCACCGCCGTCGCCGACGTCGCCGCCGCCCGGCGCGACTACCTCGACGAGTCCGGCGGCCGCTACGTCCACGTCATCGCCGACGGCTCGGTGGGCAACTCCGGCGATGTCGTCAAGGCGATCGCCTGCGGGGCCGACGCCGTCATGCTCGGCGCCGCTCTCGCCCGCGCGGCCGAGGCCCCCGGAGAGGGTTATCACTGGGGCGTCGAGGCCCGCCACGAGCGCCTGCCGCGCGGTTATCGCAGCTTCGTCGGCACCGTCGGCACCATGGACGAGATCCTCAACGGCCCCTCCGACCGCGCCGACGGCACTCTCAACATGATGGGGGCGCTGCGCCGCACCCTGGCCACCACCGGGTACGGCGACGTCAAGGAGCTCCAGAGGGTCCAGGTCGTCCTGGCCCCCTACGACCCGAGTTGAGGTCCGGGCCGAGGAGCGAGTCGGACGATCTTTTTTTGCTATAAAAAATAGTGTAGGGTTCCTTCCGAGCCCACCGCCGCGGGTCGCTGCGAGCACTGCGGCGGCCCGCGGCGACACGTCCGGGACGCCCCGATCCGGACGCGACCGATGTTCACGGAGGAGCTCCATGACCGACTCGCACACCGCCCCTGCTACCGTCACCGACACTGCCGCCGCCGCGGCCGGTACGATGACGGCTCCGCTCCACCATCTGCGTCGGGGCGGCACCTCCCTGGTCCTCGACCTCATGGTCGATCGCTTCCCGGTGGTGCGTCACTGGGGGTGCGACCTCGGCGATCTCGACAGTCTCGGCGACGCCGTCCTGAGCGATCTGAGGGCCGCTCAGAGGATGACGACCGGTGCGAACCGGACGTGGACCACTCCCGACCTGCCGGTCCTGCCTCTGCCCCACCTGGGCTGGTCCGCCCGCCCCGCGCTCCTGGTCCACCGCCAGGACGGCTCAGCCTTCTCCGCCCACATCAGCGAGGTCTTCCATGAGGTGACCGCGGAGACGGGCCCGGGCGGTGAGGCCGATGTCGTCGTCTCGCGCGGCACCGACGCCGTCCACGGCATCGAGGTTCTCACCGAGATCCGCCTGGAGCCCAGCGGGCTGGTGAGGCTGCGCGCACGAGTGACCGACGTCGCCGGGGCCGGTGCGTCTCCGCTGGAGGTGGACGAGGTCACTCCGCTGCTGCCGGTGCCCTCCGAGGCCACCGAACTGCTCGACATGACCGGCCACCACGGCTTCGAGCGCCGTCTCGTGCGCACTCCCTTCGCCCCGGGCGCCAGGGTGCGCGAGGCCTGGGAGGGGCGTCCGGGGCACGACGCCGCCACCTGGCTCATCGCGGGAACCCCCGGTTTCGGCTGGCGCCGCGGTCGTGTCCACGGCGTGCACCCGGCATGGTCCGGCAACACCCGTGCCTTGGCCGCTCACCCGTCCCAGGGCTATCGGCTCCTGGGCGCGGGCGAGGCTCTCCACCCCGGCGAGGTGGTCCTGACGCCCGGCCGGTCCTACACCACGCCGTGGCTCGTCGGCTCCTGGGGGGAGGGCCTGGACGCTCTGGCCTCCCGCTCCCACGCGCATCTGCGCGCCCTGCCCTCCCACCCCTCGAGGCCACGGCCGGTGCTGCTCAACGTGTGGGAGGCCGTCTACTTCAACCACGACCCGGGCACCCTCGCGGCGCTGGCCGACGAGGCCGCCGGGATCGGCGTCGAGCGCTTCGTCATCGACGACGGCTGGTTCGGCTCCCGGCGCGACGACACCTCGGGTCTGGGCGACTGGTGGGTCTCGCCCGAGGCCTGGCCCGCCGGCCTGGAACCGCTGGCCGAGCACGTGCGCGGCCTGGGCATGGAGCTGGGCCTGTGGTTCGAGCCGGAGATGATCAACCGCGACTCCGAGCTCGCCCGCGCCCATCCCGACTGGATCCTGTCCGACGGCGCCGGTGGGGCGGTCGAGCACCGGGGTCAGAGGGTCCTCGACCTCACGGCGCCGGGAGCGTGGGACTACCTGTACGGCTCCGTCGCCGCCCTCGTCGAGGCTCTGGACATCGCCTACATCAAGTGGGACCACAACTCCACGGTCCTGGCCGCCGGGCATATGACGGTCAGCCCCGAGGCGGGCACGCGCTACGGGGCGCCGGCCGTCCACGATCAGACCCTCGCCCTCTACCGGCTCCTGGACGCCCTGCACGAGCGATTCCCGGATCTGGAGATCGAGTCGTGCTGCGGCGGCGGCGGGCGCATCGACCTGGGGATCATGGAACGGGTCCAGCGCGTGTGGACCTCGGACTGCAACGACGCCCACGACCGTGCGGACATCAACCGCGCCACCATGATGCTGCTGCCGCCCGAGCTGGTCGGCACCCACGTCGGCTCCGGCCGCGATCACACGACCCTGCGCAACCTCGACCTGTCCTTCCGCGCAGGTCAGGCTCTGTGGGGCCACATGGGAGTCGAGTGGGACCTGCTGTCGGCCACCGAGGAGGACAAGAGCGCCCTGGCCGCCCTCATCGCCCTCCACAAGGAGCTGCGCTCCCTGCTGCACACCGGCGAGGTCGTGCACGCCGATGTCGACGAGGACGACGCCGTGCGCATCCAGGGCGTCGTCGCCCCCGATCGGGGAGACTCGCTCTACCAGCTCACGGCCCTCGCCCAGGCCACGACCTGGCCCGGGGCGCCCCGACCGCTGCCCGGCCTGGACCCCGAGCGCACCTATCGCGTGCGTCTCGCGGTTCCCGCCTACGAGGGCCTCCGGTACTCGGCCGACTGGATCCGGCCCGAGGGCATCACCCTGCCCGGCTCGTACCTGACGGCCACCGGGCTCAGCCTGCCGGTCATCCATCCCGACCACCTGCTGCTCGTGCGCGTCACCGCGGTCGGCACGGCCTGATCCGCCCCGACGGCACCGAGCCGTCCGCAGCGGCTCCCGCCCCGCTCCTCGCCCTCGCGTCGCCCGTCCCGGCTCGGCGCTCCTCTCGAACACCCCTCCGGCGCTCCTGCCGACCCATCCACCCGCACCTCCATCAATGACGAAGGAGACACACCACAGATGTCCGCATTCACTCCGGCGGCTCCACGCCGGCGACCGAAGGACGACCGGATACTCGGCCCGGCCTTCATCCTGCCCGCGACGATCGGCCTCGTCGCCTTCTACATCTGGCCGCTCGTACGCGGCATCTACCTGTCCTTCACCGAGTACAACCTGCTCACCCCCGAGACCTTCACCGGCATCGACAACTACAAGCGCATGGTCCGGGACGACACCTTCTGGAACGCCGTCCGAGTGACTCTGGAGTACGTCGTCATCAATATCGGGCTGCAGACGCTTCTCGCCCTGGCCATCGCGGTCCTCATGCAGAGGCTCACCCAGTCCACCTTCGTGCGCTCGATCGTGCTGACCCCCTACCTGGTGTCGAACGTGGTCGTCGCCATGCTGTGGCTGTGGCTCCTGGACGCCACCCTCGGGGTGTCCAACCAGGTGATCGAGGCCCTCACCGGCGAGTCGGTCAACTTCTTCTCCTCGACCCTGGCGATCCCCACCATCGCGCTCATCAACGTGTGGCGGCACATGGGCTACACCGCCCTGCTCATCTTCGCCGGGCTCCAGGCCATTCCGAACACGGTCTACGAGGCCGGCAAGATCGACGGCGCCAGCGAGTGGACCATGTTCTGGCGGATCACCATCCCCCTGCTGCGCCCGATTCTCGCGCTGGTCCTCATCATGACGATGATCGGCTCCTTCCAGGTCTTCGACACCGTTTCGGTGACCACTCAGGGCGGTCCCGTCAACGCCACCCGGGTGCTCCAGTACTACATCTACGACCTGGCATTCGGCCGCTTCCAGTTCGGCTACGCCTCGGCCATCGCCGTGGGACTGCTCATCATCCTGGCGGCCATCACCGCTGTGCAGTACCGGCTCATGCGGGCCGGCGAGACGGATCTGGACTGAGGAGAATCACCATGAGCACGACGAGCGCAACCGCCACGACCTCGACGACGACTGCGACAGCTGCTGCCGCGCCGGCGTCCGGTTCCCAGCAGCCCGGACGCCGTCCCACCGTAGGCAGGATCCTGGCCTGGACCGCCATGATCCTCATCATCCTGGTGACCCTCCTGCCCTTCTACTGGGTGCTTCGCACCGCACTGTCCTCCAACGCGGGACTGTCCGATCACCCGGCCTCCCTCCTGCCCGTGGACGTCAACCTGCGCGGCTTCGAGCGCGTCTTCGGGCTGCAGTCCGTCGAGGACAGTATCGCCGACGGCGGCGCCGGGGCCGCCATGAGCTTCTGGCTCTACTTGCGCAACTCCATCATCGTGGCCACCCTGGTCACGGCCGGCCAGGTCTTCTTCTGCGCCATGGCCGCCTACTCCTTCTCCCGCCTGCGCTGGCGGGGACGGGACGCCGTCTTCGGAGTCTTCCTGGGCTCCCTCATGGTGCCGAGCATCTTCACCCTGCTGCCCAACTTCGTCCTGGTCAAGCAGCTGGGCCTGGTGGACAACCTGATGGGCGTCGCCCTGCCGACCATGCTCATGACGCCCTTCGCGGTCTTCTTCCTGCGCCAGTTCTTCATGAACATCCCGCGCGAACTCGAGGAGGCCGCTCTGCTGGACGGGGCCAGCAAGGCGCGCGTCTTCTTCCAGCTCATCCTGCCCATGGCCAAGGCCCCGGTCACCACCCTGGCGATCCTGAACCTACATCACCGCCTGGAACGACTACTTCTGGCCGCTCATGGTCTCCTACACGGACTCCTCACGGGTGCTCACCGTGGCCCTGGCGGTCTTCAAGTCCCAGACGCCGTCGTCCGGCCCCGACTGGTCCGGGCTCATGGCCGCCACCCTCGTCGCCGCCCTGCCCATGCTCCTGCTCTTCATGGTCTCGGCCAAGCGCATCGTCAACTCCATCGGTTTCACCGGGATCAAGTGAGGCTCACGATGATGAACAAGCACCTTCTCCGACAGACCCCCATGAGCCGCCGCGGCGCCCTGGCGGCGCTAGGCATCGGCGCCGCCGGCGCCGCGCTGGCCGCGTGCTCCTCCAGCACGACCGCGCCGTCGCAGACCTCCAGGGCCGTGGAGTACTGGCTGTGGGACGCCGACCAGCTGCCGGCGTACCAGGCCTGCGCGAACGCCTTCGAGGAGGCCACCGGCATTCACGTCAACATCACCCAGATCGCCTGGGACGACTACTGGACCAAGCTGACCGCCGGATTCATCGCCGGCGTCGGACCCGACGCCTTCGCCGACCACGTCTCCAAGTTCGCCCAGTTCGTCGATCTGGATGTCCTGGTGCCCCTGGAGGAGCAGGCCGCCTGGGCCGGCGTCGATGAGTCCGCTTTCCAGGAGGGCCTCATCGACCTGTGGAAGGGCGAGGACGGTCATCAGTACGGCTGCCCCAAGGACTGGGACACCGAGGCGATGTTCTACAACAAGGACATGGTCGCCGAGGCCGGTCTGACCGACAGGGACATGGCCTCCCTGGAGTGGAACCCCGAGGACGGCGGGACCTTCGAGAGGGCGCTGGCCCGACTCACCGTCGATGTCAACGGCGTGCGCGGGGACGAGCCCGGCTTCGACAAGGACCACATCGCGGTCTACGGCATCGGCATCCAGGACGGCGGCGCCGGGGACGGCCAGACCCAGTGGAGCCCCTTCGCCGCCACCGTCGGCGACTGGTCCTACATGGACACGACCACCTGGGGAACCCGCTACCGGTACGACGACCCGGACTTCCAGAGGGTCATCGACTGGTACTTCGGCCTGGTCGACAAGGGCTACATGAACCCCTACGGCGCCTTCTCGTCGACCACGAGCACGGACGCCATGCTCGGCTCGGGGTCGATCGCCCTGACCTGCCAGGGCGACTGGAAGCTCAACGCCTTCGCCAAGCTGGATATCAGCGTGGGCATCACCCCCACCCCGATCGGCCCGAATGGGACGAGCGCCTCCATGTTCAACGGCCTGGCCGACTCCGTCGCCAAGCAGTCCGACAACATCGAGAACGCCGCCGCGTGGGTGACCTGGCTGGGCAGCGCCGAGGCTCAGGACATCGTCGCCTCCTACGGCGTGGTCTTCCCCGCCGTGGCCTCCTCCACTGATAAGGCCGTCAAGGTCCTCGAGGAGACGGGTCTGTCGACCTCGGCCTTCACCGGGCACGTCGAGAGGAGAAGCACGTTCTTCTTCCCCCTGTCCTATTTCGGGGCGGATATCACCGCGATCATGACCCCCGCCATGGAGGACGTGTACTCCAACCGGGTTCCGGCCTCCGCGCTGAGCAGGGCCAACGAGCAGATCAATCTCCTGTTCGAGACCTCGACCCGCGAGTGACGCCCCGACGCCTCGGCCCGCCGCGCCGGGCTCCTCGTCCTCCCCGCCCCGCTCGCGGGGCGGGGAGCCTCATGAGGGGCTGCTCCGCCGTTCGCGAGTCATTGTTCCTCGGTCAAGCGCCACGGGCCGCGGAAGTCGGGTAGTGTGAAGGCGCAATCAGCCGCCGGCTGGTCTCCCGCATCGGCGCGGAGGCGCAGATGCCGCACCATCGCCGTCGGTTCCATCCCCGTTAGGAGCAACTCCATGGCCCAGGTCACCGCCACCATCGCCTCCAAGGTCGGCCTCCACGCTCGTCCCGCCGCCACCTTCGTCAAGGCAGTCGCCGAGAAGGGCGTTCCCGTCACCATTGCCAAGGAGGGCGGAGCCCCCGTCGACGCCTCCTCCATCCTGGGCGTCATGACGCTCGGCGCCGGCTTCGGTGACGTCGTCACCCTGGCCTCGGACGCCGATGGCGCCGAGACCGCGCTCGGCGAGCTCAAGTCCCTGCTTGAGACGGACCTCGACGCCTGAGCCGACTCAACCGAACTGAATGCGGGAGGGGCGCCCACCCATGGTGGGCGCCCCTCCCGCGCGGTTGTTCCCATGCCGGTGGGTGCCGCTGGCTCGGCGCCGGCCGTCGGATCGGGGGCCCCGAGGCGCCCCCGGCGCCGCAGCGCGCTCCAGGACGCCGCAGGACTCAGTGCGAATTGCTCCGCTCGCCCTCGTCCTCCGAGGGGGCGACGGCGACCTCGTCACCGGACTCCCCGCCCGGGCTCACCACCCACCACAGGGTCATGAGAGCGGCGATGACGACCAGGCCCAGGCCGGACCACAGGTTGGCGTTGACGTCCCCGGTCTTGGCCATCTCGTCGGGGCCGTTGAGGAAGGCCGAGCAGACGAGCAGGAACAGGCCGATCAGGCCCAGGGCGGCACCGATGACGACGCGGATGTCCGCCAGGGAGCGAGTACGTGCTTTCATGGTGGGCTCCGATCAGTGGAAGATGAGGTTGAGCAGGACGACGAGGCCGCCGGACAGGATCGCCAGCGGTACGGGACGGCGGAACCAGGCCAGTTCGCCGGCCGCTGGATCGCGTCGCTCGGACGCGGGCGTCAGCGAGTAGACGAAGCCCTTGAGGTGGGCGTCCGGGCGTGGCGTCGTCATGAGGGAGACCGCGATCGTCACCACGATATCGACGGTGAAGGCGATGCCCGCGGCGAGGAAGGCGGCCCCCTGCCCGGGGAAGCTGACGACGTGGCCCCAGTTGAGGATGTTGACGACCAGCGCCGCGAGCGTTCCGGCCGTCAGGCCCGCCCAACCGCCGTGGTTCGTCGCGCGCTTCCAGAACATGCCGAGGATGAAGGTGGCGAACAGGGGCGCGTTGAACATGGAGAAGAGCTGCTGGAGGTAGTCCATGAGATTGGAGTAGGTCGAGGCGATCAGCGCCGTGAAGATCGCGATGACCGTCGCCGCGCCGGTGGCGATGTGCCCGATGCGCAGATAGCGGGCGTCATCGGCGTCCTTGTTGATGTAGCGCTGGTAGAGGTCGACGGTGAAGACCGTGTTGAAGGCCGAGATATTGGCCGCCATACCGGCCATGAAGGAGGCCAGCAGGCCGGTGATCGCCAGGCCCAGCAGGCCGTTGGGCAGGACGTCGCGCATGAGGAGCAGGACGGCGTCGTTGTACTTGATGTCCCCGATCGAGGACTCGGCCCCGGCCAGCGTGCCGAGCTTGAGCTCATGGATCTCATTGACGAGCACCGCCGCCACCATGCCGGGGACGATGACGAGGAACGGCACGAGCATCTTGGCGAATGTGCCCACGATGGGCGCCGAGCGCGCCGAGGAGATGGAATCGGCCGCCATGGCGCGCTGGACCTCGACGAAGTTGGTCGTCCAGTAGCCGAAGGACAGGACGAAGCCGAGGCCGAAGACGATGCCGACGACCGACAGCGTCGAGGAGCTGAAGCCCGACAGCAGCACACCGGGCCAGGAGTGCAGCTGGGCGTCGGGGTCGGCGTAGGCGCCCGCGCCGTGCGCAGTGGCATCGGTGATGATCGAATTCGTCAGGCCTCTCCAGCCCCCGACCCGGTGCAGTCCGACGAGCGTCAGGGGCAGCAGGGCGGCGACGATGACGAAGAACTGCAGGACCTCGTTGTAGATCGCCGCGGACAGTCCGCCGAGGGTGATGTAGGAGAACACGATGATGGCGGCCACGATGAGCGCCACCCACAAGGGCCACCCCAGCAGCCTCTGGACGATCGAGCCCAGCAGGTAGAGGTTGACGCCCGCGATGAGCAGCTGCGCCAGGGCGAAGGAGAGGGCGTTGATCAGGTGGGCCGCGGTCCCGTAGCGGCGGAACATGAACTCCGGGACCGAGCGGACCTTCGAGCCGTAGTAGAAGGGCATCATGACCAGGCCGAGGAATATCATGGCCGGGATCGCGCCGATCCAGAAGTAGTGGAAGGTCGGCAGGCCGTACTGCGCCCCGTTGGCGGACATGCCCATGATCTCCACGGCGCCCAGGTTGGCCGACACGAAGGCGATGCCGGTGACCCAGGCGGGCAGTGAGCGCCCGGAGGTGAGGAACTCGTCGGAGGAGGCGGCCTTGCGCCTGGCCATGAATCCGACGCCGATGACGAAGGCGAAGTAGACGACGATCGGGAAGTAGTCGTACCAGCGGGCGTCGATGAGCGTGGAGCCCGCCGAGCCGGCGAGGAGGGCTGGGATGGAGGTCATGGGAGTCCTCGGGTTCGGGTCGTGCCCGGGCAACCGTTGCCCGGCTGGGGCTACTCTACGTCTTCACGCCCGAGCCGTGAAACGCATCACTGAATCTGAGGAGCCTCTTCCCGATGCGATTCGGGGTCCGCGCCCCGGTCCTCGCGACCGGGGCGCGCGGGGCATGATGTTGCTCATGGACCTCCCCACGGACACGGCTCTGCTCGTCAAGGCGCTCGGCGCCTTCTTCGCCATCATGAATCCCTTCGTCAACCTTCCCCTGTTCCTGGGCCTGACGGCCGGTCAGGAGGCCGCCCAGCAACGTCGGACCGCTTGGCGCACCGTTGTCCTCAGCGCGATCATGTGCGCGGTGGTGGCGGTGGCCGGCAGCACGCTCCTGAGATTCTTCGACATCACCGTGGACGACTTCCGGGTCGCCGGGGGGCTCGTCCTGCTCATGATCGCGCTGGGCATGCTCAGCGGGCGCGGGGCGAGTGCTCACGAGGGCACCTCGGCGGAGAGGGATCGTGCGACCGAGCGCGCCGGGGGCGCGGACGTCTCCTTCTACCCCATGACCTTCCCGATACTCGTCGGCCCCGGCACGATCACGACCATTATCGTCATGTTCTCCCAGGGGGAGAGCGCGGCCGGTAAGGTCATGGTGGCGCTCGCGCTGGCCGTCGTCCTGGCGATCCTGGGGCTCGTGCTCCACTTCTCCGGTGCGATCGGCCATCACATGTCGATGACGCTGCGCACCATCATGACTCGTCTCATGGGCATGATTCTGGCCGCGATCGCTGTCGGCATGCTGGCCGCCGGCCTGAAGGACCTCCTGCCGGGCCTGGCGGGCTGACGCGCCGCATCGCACCCCCGCGCCGTCTCCCCTGCCCGGTAGGGTGCGCCCATGACGATCATTGCTGCGGCGGACGGCTCCGCCCTGGGGAACCCCGGGCCCGCCGGCTGGGCCTGGTACGTGGACGAGGGCTGCTGGGCGGCGGGCGGCTGGCCGGAGTCGACCAACAACCGCGGCGAGCTCACCGCCGTGCTCGAGCTGCTGCGGGCGACGGCGCGCACGGAGGAGGATCTTCTCATCCAGGCCGACTCCCAGTACGTCATCAACTCGCTGACGAGGTGGAGGAAGGGCTGGAAGCGGCGCGGCTGGCGCAAGGCCGACGGCAGGCCGGTCCTCAACGAGGACCTCATGAGGGCGCTCGACGACGCTCTGGCCGGGCGCGCGGTGCGCTTCGAGTGGGTGCGCGGCCACGTCGGTCATCCCCTGAACGAGGCCGCCGACTCCCGTGCTCGCGCCGCGGCCACCGCCCACCAGCGGGGGACGGCGGTGCCCGCGGGCCCGGGCTGGACCCGCCCGGGCGCGACGCCGTCGGGCTCGGGCGCGGAGTCCCCGCCGCCGGCCCTCTTCTGAGCTCGTCGGGGCTCCCTCCGGGACCGGGAGGATCACCCGGGCACGAGAGGGACTCAGATGAGCGTGATCGCCTGGCGGGCGATCGCCAGTTCCTCGTTGGTGGGGAAGACCGTGATGACCACGGAGGACTCGGGCGTCGAGATCGTCACGGGCTCGGGGGAGCGCGCGGCATTGGCCTCGGCGTTGATGCGCACCCCGAGGTAGTCCAGGCGTCGGCACAGCTCGGCCCGCAGGCGCGCGTCGTTCTCGCCGATGCCGGCGGTGAAGGTGATGGCGTCCACGCCGCCCATGACGGCCGTGTAGGCGCCCACGTACTTCAGCAGGCGGTGGACGTAGACGTCGATGGCGTCGCGGGCATTCTGATCGCCGGCGTCGACGAGCTTCCACACCTCGCGCATGTCCTGCTGGCCGGTCAGGCCCTTCATCCCGGACTCGCGGTTGAACAGGTGGTCGATCTCGTCGATGGACATGCCCGCCACGCGCACCAGATGGAACACGGCGGCCGGGTCGATGTCGCCGGTGCGCCCGCCCATGACCAGGCCCTCGAGCGGGGTCAGCCCCATGGAGGTCTCCACGGCGCGGCCGCCCACGACGGCCGAGACCGATGCGCCGTTGCCCAGGTGCAGGACGATCTGCCTGAGATCGTCGCGCCCCAGGCGCTTGGAGATCTCGCCGGAGACGAAGTGGTGGCTGGTGCCGTGGGCGCCGTAGCGGCGAATGGAGTAGGTGTCGGCCACCTTGCGGTTCAGGCCGTAGCGGGCGGCCTCCTCGG
>ERZ772993.204-NODE-204-length-31352-cov-17.270601_pt1 | contig 31352 bp, 28 predicted proteins | sample MGYA00580670_ERZ772993 | MGnify/ENA primary metagenome ERZ772993 (study PRJEB29015, sample SAMEA2737936) | human oral metagenome | biome: human oral; feature: human-associated habitat; material: dental | place: China | collected 2136 ... | reverse complement strand
AGGCGGTAGTGTGCCCGGAGCGCGGCTCCACTCCGGGGGCCGGGAGAGGGGAGGGTGTGCCCGCATCACCGATCAGTCGCAGGGCAGTCGTCGGAGCGCTGGGGGTGGCCGGGGCGTGGACGCTTCTGAGCGCCTGCGGGCACGGCTCCCCCGACGGCGCGCCGTCCGACGCCGTGACCAGCACGGCGACTGACTCGGCGACGGGAGCGGCGACCCCGACCTCCGGCACACCCGACGTCGTCGATCCGGCGAGTCTGCCCTCCTACGACTACGAAGAACGGGAGCTGGCCGTCGTCAGCCAGGGGGAGACCATGGCGGGCCGCCTCTACGCGCCCGCCGTCGCTGGCCCCGTTCCACTGGTGGTCTGCTCCCACGGGCTCGTCGGCTCCATCGACGATCTCGACCCCGTGGCCCGGACCCTCGCCGGGCTGGGGCTGGCCTCCTACCGCTTCGCCTTCCGCAATGGCGGACCGGAGGCAGGGGACACCACCCGCATGTCCGTCATGACCGAGGTCGCCGACCTCGAAGCCGTTCTGACCGCCGCCCGATCCGCCGCCGACGGCTGGGACGTCGTCGATCCTCAGCGGATCGTCCTGCAGGGCGTCAGCCAGGGCGGAACGGTCAGCACCATCACCGCCGCCCGCCACCCGGAGGAGATAGCGGGACTGGCGCTGTGGTACCCGGCCTTCTCCATCACCGACGACCTCCACCTCCTCTTCGCCTCGTCGGAGGAGGTGCCCGAGACCCTCACGTTCGAGGGGCACAGCCTGGGGCGCATCTACGCCGAGGACATGTGGGACTACGACGTCTACGCCGACATGCCCCGCTACCCCTCACCGGTCCTGATCGTCCACGGCGACGCCGATGCCGTCGCACCCATCGGCTACTCCGAGCGGGCCGTGCAGACCTTCCCGGACGCCCAGCTCCTCACCATCGAGGGAGCCGGCCATGGACTCTCCGGCCGGGCCTGGGATCGGGCCATGGGCGGGACGGCCGCCTACCTGCAGCGGATCGGCGTGCTCGGCGGCTGAGTTGCAGCTTGTCCACCGCGGCGGTTCAGAGCCGGAGGGGCGGGGCCGGTCTCCGTCAGCGAACTCAGAAAGCTCAGAAAATACTGCAATCGCAAGAATCTCTGATCGACTCCCGGCATCAGCGGCGGCTCTCAACCGCCGCTATGGACACGTGACGTCGTCGAGGGACGAACGCCGGCGCAACCCCGGCGCCGGCGCCTATTCGCCGGCCTCCACGGCGGGCCGGCCGTGCTGCGGATCCTCCTCGCCGACGCCGTCGCCATCCAGGTCGAGCTCCTCGACGACGCGGGGATCGAGCTCATCGGGCTGCAGCACCGGGTTGTCTCCGGCGGACAGGAAAACGCCGACCCAGCGCGAGCGGCGGTCGGAGTCGATGAGCACGCACTTGACGAAGAGCGTGAGCGGCACGGCGAGGATCGTGCCGAGCGCTCCGATGACCTGGCTCCAGAACAACAGGGACAGGAAGGTCGTGGTCGTGTTGAGGCCGACGGCGTCACCGGTGAACTTCGGCTGGATGAGGCTCTGGATGACGAAGTTGAGCACCGCGTAGGCGACGACCACCCACAGCGCCGTCCACGGCCCGGAGTCCACCAGTGCCAGGAGGGCCGGCGGAATGACGCCGAGGAAGAAGCCGATGTTGGGGATGTAGTTGGTGATGAAGGACAGCACGCCCCAGGTCACCGCCATCGGCACCCCGAGGAATCCCAGGGCGGCGACGTCGAGCACCGCCACGATCAGGCCGAAGATGGTCGACACCAGCCAGTAGGAGCGCACCGCTCCGGCGAAGTCCGCGAGCGCGCGGGCGATCCCGGGCTTGAGGACGGTCAGCGCCTGGGCCCGCACCTCGATGCGGGACATGTCGAACATCAGGAAGATGACCGTCAGCGCCATGACGCTCAGGATGGAGCCGAAGTTCGTGACCTGCTCGAGGAGCCCCTGGGCCACCATGACGATCTTGTTGGTGTCCATGGCCTGGGAGACCTGGCCGAACAGAGCGGACTGGTCTACGCCGAAATGCGTCAGCAGCTCCTGAATGCTCTTCCAGATGGCCTGGAACTTGACCGTGTAGGTGGGCAGGGTATCGACCAGCTGCACGATGGCCACCCCCAGTGCCGCGAACATCGCCAGCACGAAGGTGTAGATGAGGATGATCGCCCCCACGGCGGACACGGACCGGGGCACGTGGTGGCGACTCGCCCAGCTCACCAATGGCCGCACGGTGATAACCAGTGTGAGGGCGAAGAAGGCGGGGCCGACGAGGGCGCGCGCCAAGTAGATCCCGACGCAGCCCACGGCCAGGGCGGCGATGGTGATCGCGATGGCCTCGCCCTGAGGCCGCTCGACGGACTCGACGGACACAGCCCGGTGTTCAGGTGTCGGCGCAGGGGTCTTACTCATGGACGGTATCCTCCCACGGCCGTATGACGCACTGCCGCAGGACGCACGCAAACCGCTCACACGACAATCAGACAGCAAGACAGCGAAACAGCAAAATAGACGTAGGCAGCCCGGCGCCTTTGCCGAGCCGTCTTCAGCCTACAGGACCCCGTCTCGACGGCGGCTGGGACCTCCGACCGCCCCGCGGCCCCTGCAGCACGGGCGCATCATTGTCAGCTTCCAGGACGGTTCCTTCATCGCGCTCATCGCCGGCATCCTGCTGCGCAGGCGGGCCAAGCGCATCGTCGCCGGCTGGCGGGCAGTGCGGCCCGCCTGAGCGGTGTCGGCTCCCGGGCCGGCTCCTGTGGAGTCTGGGAGCCCTCGCACCCGGGAGCCCTGTCACCACTACTGCTCGTCGAGCCCGGCCAGCCAGGGGTCGACGGCGTCGTAGAAGCCCGCGGGACGGGTGCGTCGCACGTCATGGGCGCCACCCGGCACGAGCGCCGTCGTCACAAGCGGATTCGCGAGCCGCCCGACGACCTCCAGCCCCTCGCGCCCCACGCGCGCCGCACCGGGACGATCGCCGGTGACCAGGAGCGCGGGGACGGCGAGCGCGGCCATCGCCTCAGTCCACTCGACCTCCGGGGCGACGACGCCGGTGCGAAGCAGTGCGGGATCCGTGCGCTGACTGGCCCACACGCCCACCACGGCCTCGGAGTCGGGCACCTCGGGGTCGGCCAGGGCGCGTGCCACCGCGGCCGCGGGGTCGGCGACCTCGGCGCGGCGGGCTCGCTCGCGCCCGGCACCGCGGGCGAGCAGTTCGGCCGGACTGCGCGAGCCGTAACGGGCCGGGTCGTGCAGAACGACGCCGCGGACCAGCTCGGGGCGGCGACCGGCCACCACCATGGCGGTGGCGGCGCCCATGGAGTGGCCGATGACGACGGGCGCGGGCGCGTCGGGCAGACCGAGAGCGCGCCGACCGCGGGCCTGGACCGCCAAGTCCTCCAGGACGGCCACGGCGTCGTCGACGAGGACCTCGCCAGCGCGCTCGAGCTCGTCGGACTCCCAACGCGGGGACAGGCCGTGACCGCGGGCGTCCACGGCGATCACCCGATAGCCCAGGGCTGACCAGTGGTCGATGGCGTCGGCCTGGGAGACCGCCGAGGAGGTGATGCCGTGAAGTAGCACGAGGGTCGGAGCGTCATCGGGGCCGACGACGATGCGGGCGAGGCTGCGGCTGCTATAGGTCATGCCCTCATCCTGCCTCCGCACTCGACGTGTGGCCACGGGTTCTCCGACCGACGGCGCCGTGCACCTGCGAATCAGGGAATCAGAATTGGCTTCCGCGCCCGTACATTTCGATAAGGCTCACACCCACAATGACCAGGATAATGCCCGCCACCACAGCCGAAGACATTCTTTCCGAGAACACAAGCCAGCCGACAACCGCAGTAGCGGCCACCCCCAATCCCGCCCATACGGCATAAGACTCCGCCAGGGGCGCACCGCGGACAAGAGCGGCGAAGAAAAGGGCGAATGAAATCCCGTATCCGGCGACGGCGAGCGCCCACCAGATCCACATCGCATCCGCATCGGTCGCGGCGCACAACGAGCTCGTCGCGAAGACTTCGGCGGCGATTGCGCCCAATAAGAGCCACACGTACATGCCGCAGAAGATACTATACCGGACGTCCGGTATCAAGAAGGTGCGGCCTGTAGACTGCCCGGAGCAGGGCCCGACAGCAGCGCTCACGGCAGTAGATAAGAAGACGAGAAGATGCAGAAGAAGCAGAAAACGCAGAAGAAGGTCGCGATGCCGGATTCCCAGCCGCCCCTCACGCGTGACAGAATTCTTGATGCGGCACAGACGATTCTCCTCAGGGACGGGGGCGACCGCCTGACAATAGCCTCGGTGGCCAAAGAGGCGAGAATCAGCAAAGGCGGACTCTTCTACCACTTCGCATCGAAGCAGGAGCTGGTGGAAGGACTCATCGAGAGGTACACCAGGGAGTTCGATCTGCTTCTCGAATCGGCCGGCGATTCACCCGGATCAGCTATCGACACCTACATCCGGTCCGCCGGCAGATCGGATGGTCCGGCATCCCGGGGGGTGATCGCCATGCTGGCGGCCGTCATCGTGGATTCGGAAGCCCTGGGATTATTGCGCCAGAAGTACGATCACTGGAATGAGCGCCTGCACGCCGATGGAATTCCTCCCCATATCGTATCCACGGTGCGCTACGCCGTAGATGGGCTCTGGCTCGCCGATACCCTGCAGCTCGCGCCCCCCGGCCGGAGCTCTCGCGACAGGACAATCGAATTCCTCCAGCAGATGGTGGAGCCCTTCAAAGCGGGACAGAACACATGAACGCATAGCCGGATATGGCCTGACGAGCCCGCGCCGGCGCGCTCCGAAGCGCATTCACTATTCACGGCTCATGCCTTCCCGCAGACGAGGCGCTTGCAGAGGTAGCACGGAACAAGCATCAGCACGATATTCGGCACCCACCAACCGAGAGTGAAGTCCCCGTAGTACGCCCAGAAGGATATGGCCATGAAGCCCGCGCAGAAGGTGAGCGTCAGGCCGACCATCAGAACCGCCTCTCCGAGCCGCCGCCCCTTCCCGGTCAGGTACACACCCCAGCAACCAGCCGCCACGGCCAGAAGATCCAAGGGGAAGAACGACCAGTTCCACGCCTGAACAACCTCGTTTCCGTAGTCCTTGAAAGCGCTCTCGGGAGGAATCAGGTGCATGGCGGTCGCAACCCAGTAGACGATCAAACAAACGTCCACGATCACAAGCATGAATTTGGCGCGACGCATATTCTCCTCCTCAGTTCCCTTCCATTCCTCTCCTCGATCCGCTTCAGCGGGCCGCCCGCGCGCGGGCCTTGTGCCCACCGCACGCAGATCCCGACCCTTCCCGACCCATGCAGACCGACGCGGCCCCCGCACCTGCGAATCTCGCAATGGAGTCCCGTTTCCGACTATGCACCGCACGCCTCCGACGTGAATTTCCGGCGATTACCCGCGATGCACATCCGGATTCCTCCATCAGATATGTACTGTACCGGACGTCCGGTCGATCATCAAGCATGCCCCGTGCCGGTAGCCGCCCGCCGCTCCCCGCATTGAACGGCCGCGCACCCGGCTCCCCGCACCCGGCTCCGCGCACCCGAATCCACGCATTCGGCGACCGTCTGAGCCGAGACGGCCCAGCACTATGCTGCCTCCATGAGCGAGCAGAGCACGCCCCGGATGAATGTCGAGTCCTTCAATCTGGACCACACGCGAGTGGTCGCGCCCTTCGTGCGGATCGCGGACCGCAAGCGCCTGCCGGGCGGAGACGAGCTGATCAAGTACGACGTGCGCTTCTGCCAGCCCAACCGCGAGCATCTGGAGATGAAGGCGGTGCACTCCATCGAGCACCTGACCGCGGAGCTCATGCGCAACCACACCGATCGGCTCATCGACTGGGGCCCGATGGGCTGTCAAACCGGCTTCTACGCCCTGACCCTGGGGCTGGAGCCGGCCGAGTTCCTGCCACTGCTGGAGGCGACCTTCCGCGACGTCCTGGAAGCCACCGCCGTGCCCGCCGCCAACGAGGTGCAGTGCGGCTGGGGCGCGAACCACTCCCTGGAGGCGGCGCAGGAGGCGGTGCGAGCCTTCCTGGCGGCCCGCTCGGAATGGGAGATCGTCATCCCCGAGGCCTCGGCGGATTCTGAGGCGCAGGGGGCTTACGCGGCTCCCGTCGCCCGCGAGCAGGGCCCAGAAGCGTGATGCCCCTGGCCCTGGAATCGGCCGCCGAGGACGCCATCATCATCCCGCAGAGCCCGATCCTCCTGTTCACCGTCCTCCTGCAGCCGGGGATGATGCTGCTGGCCTACCTCGTGGGCCGGCTCACCCGCCGCATCCTGCAGCGCTGGGGAACGAGCCTGTCCTCCTCCGCGGCGACGCTGACGGCGCTGCTGGGCCTATGGGGCGGCCTGGCGCTGGGGGCCTGGCTCTTCGACGAGGACTACCTGTGGGCGACGCGCATGCTCATCTGCGCCGTCGCCACCGCCGTCGGGGTCATCGTCCTGACCTCCGCCGTCGCCGCCTGGTTGCAGCACGAGCCCGAGCTCGAGCCGATCGCCGAGGCCGCCCGCCGCGGGGAGTCCGAGCGCCTGGAGTTCAAGTCCTCCGCGCGCGTGAATCTGCGCACCGGCAAGCGCGACGACGCCATGGAGACCATCGCCGCCAAGACGGTGGCCGCCTTCCTCAACTCCCGCGGCGGCACCCTGCTGCTCGGGGTCGACGACGCCGGCCGCCTGATCGGCCTGGGCCCGGACTACACGACCCTGCGCCATGAGGATGCCGACCGCTACGAGCTCTTCCTGCGCGACCTGTGGCGCACCCGCCTGGGAGCGAACGCCGCAGTGCTGCCGCGCCTGGATTTCGCCCCGGCCGACGACGGCGAGGGCGACGTCTGCCGAGTCACCGTGCCGCCCTCGCCGGTGCCCGTCTACCTGTCCGGCCCCAAGGGCAAGGGCGGGCGCGAGCTGTGGGTGCGGGCCGGCAACTCCACCCAGCGCCTCGAGGTCGATGACGCCATCGCCTACGTGACTCAGCGCTGGCCTCACACGGTGCGCCCCTCTCTGCGCAGCCGGATCGGCACCTACCTGCTCTACCACCGCCGCCCGGCCGGAGCATCGGCCGACGGTGACCGAACTTCGGGTCGGCTCCTCGGCTAGCGGCGCCGACCAGCGCGTCCTGTCGACCAGCGCGTCCAACGTCGACTGCGGTCTGCAACGTGAACGTACCTTTCTCCCGTCCTTCTGACTTCTATCCCCAGAAGGATGGGAGAAAGGTACGTTGATGCTGCAAAGGTACGTTCCTGTTCCGTCGTGTCCTGAGCGGGCGCCCGGACGCTGCGCCCGCTCAGGCGGGATCCGCCTCTGCCGTGCGCGACGGCTCTTCTACAAGCTCTCATGCCCGCACCCCACCAACGACGCACCCCGCCACCCCACCTACCGGTACAACCTCTTGCTACGCTCTTTTGCCCCTTACTACGCTCCTTCTCCTCGTACAGTAAGGAGCGAAGGGGCGTAGTAAGCGCCAAGGGTCCTCAGTAAGTCGCCGCTCTCGCTTCTTGCGATAGAACTTCTCGCGCAGGGACTCGACGCGGTCCTCCTAACTTCTACTTGCACTCCTGGCGGCGCTCCTCGTGCAGCACCCGGGCGGCCCCAAGCTCGGTGAGGACCCGGGCGGCCTCGAGCCGCAGGACCTGACCGCCCAGCGGGGCGACGTCGTCGTCGAGCACTTCGGCGGCGTACTCCTCGACCTCGGCGAGGATGGCGGTGCCCGCGGGCAGCCGCCTGCTGAGCTCGCCAATGGCGGACTCGGAGCGACCGACGCGGTTGGCGTCGGCGAAGCCGCCGATCAGGGAGCCCGCGCCCCATCCCAGCAGCACGCCCAGCGTGCCTCCCAGAATGCGGAACGGCCCACCGCCCCTCACGCGGCCGCCGGTTCGCGCCGCAGCACGGCCAATGACGTGGCCCGGCCGCTGGAGTCCGCGGTTCCCAGCATGACGCCGCTGAGGGCGGAGTCGAGCACCGTGGCCGGCAGGACCCCGGCAATGCCGCTGGGAACGCTGGGAACGCTGGGAGCGCTGGGTCCGCCGGAAGCACCGACCGCCAGAACCCACACGGCCTGGGCCGCCAGGGCCAGGAGCGAGATCGCGCTCGCCCCGCGCGCACCGAGAGCGGCCATGAGGGCGGCATGGAGCACCGTCATCGCCAACGCCCCAACCAGGAGCAGCCCACCCACGACCCACACGTTGCCGAACCGCACGCCCGCCAGCGCCACCGCCCCGGCCAGCGCCACCGCCTGGACCACGGCCAGCACCTAGAAGTGTCCAAAACGGAGGGGATTAGAGCCGGGCGCTGACGCACCTTCCGGGCGAAACCGCGGATTCAAGCGCCAGAAGGACACCACCCCGCTGCCCAACACCCCTGATCTCCTCCGTTTTGGACACCAACCACCCTCATCCGGGCGAGATTCCGAATTTCTCAGCGATCGGAGCGATGATCTCAACGGTCGAATGGTTGCGGACCTGGCGCCCGGTCAGGCGAATGGTGAGGTGGCCGCAGGCAGTGGACGACTGATCCCGCAACCGGTCCAGCTCCCATTGCGCGGGCCGGCAGTGATAGGTGTACCCATCAGTCTCGACGATGAGGGCTGGACGGGCGCCCGGGCGAAGCATCTGCGTGCCGGGCTGGTTGCCGAGGACGATGTCTTCCGGGTGACTCGTCAGGACCAGGTCCACCTCTCCCAAACCCTCAATGATGATCGCGGGGAACGGACGGTATCCGGCCTCCTCCAACTCGTACCTGGCGATGGTCTCCAGGATCGAGCGGGCTCCCGGATGAGCCCGGTCTACAAGAGCGCGAAGCGACATGTTCCGCTTACCGCTCAGGCAACTGCGCAGATCGTCCTTGCGCACCAGTCCGCAGCGCAGCGCCGCATCAATGGCGATCAGGGCATCGAGTTCGCTTGCGCAGCGCATGAAGCAGATCAAGGCATGCTCAACACAAGCCACGGGGGCGGCCTCCTGAGCCGGAACGGCGAGATCGTCCACCCGGTGAACGGTGGTTCGACCAAGGCCATCCGGCAGGCGACCACGGTGGGCGGGAACCGCGACATGCAGAGGACCGGGAGGCCTCTGCAGCGGAAGCCCGTAGAACTGCATGGCATGTGCACAGGTCATGACCCCGTCGATGCGGCGGCACAGGATGACGCTCGGATCCGCACCCGGCATGGCGACCACACGATTGGGATGAAGTTCAAGGCGCCCATCCTGAGCCAGCCGCCGGACGAGTCTGCGATCGGTGCGACTCTGGCACAGGGCCGCCGTACGTACGGCACCGTGGAAAGCGGCCAACCGAGACAGAAGCTGAATTTCTCTAAGATCGTCATACATACTCTAATAATGTCTAAAAGCATCATCATGCGGCAGTACTGAGTGCGGGCTTGTGGATAGGCCGTGTCCAAAACGGAGGGGATTAGAGCCGGGCGCTGGCCCACCTTCCGGGCGAAACCGCGGATTCAAGCGCCAGAAGGACACCACCCCGATGCCCAACGCTCCTGATCTCCTCCGTTTTGGACACCAATCCACCCTCCAAGCACCCTCCAGGCCGCTTCAAGGGCTGCGCGAGCCGCCGTTGAGCGTAGGCTCTTCGTCATGAACCCGGTCATGAGCGCTGCAGACCTCGCCCGCCCGGTCGTCACCCTTGTCTCCTGCGCCATGGACGAGGAGGTCCGACCCTTCCTGGATGCTCTGCCCGAGCGCGAAGGCGCCGACCCCATCGCACTGCTCGGCCGTGCCAAGGCCTGGCGGCTGCAACTTCCCGGCGAGGAGGACCGCGAGCTGGTCCTGGTGCGCAGCGGCATCGGTCTGGTGGCGGCGGCGAGCGCCTTGACGGCCGCCCTCGCTCAGGTGCGGCCCGATGCCATCATCTCGGCCGGAACCACGGGCGGCCTGGGGCGCGAGATCGAGGTCGGGGATGTGTGCGCCTCGACCGCCCTGGCCTACACCGATGCCGATGCGACCGCCTTCGGCTATGCGCCCGGTCAGACGCCCGGGCAGCCGGAGTCCTTCAGCGGCGATGCCGTCCTGCTGGAGCGACTGGGGCACGTGGGGCCGCAGGCGCTGCGGGGGGCCACGGCGTCATCAGGCGCAGCCGCCTTCCACGCGGGCCGGATGCTGGCTGGAAACTCCTTCGTGACGGCGGCGAATGTGGGCGCCACGAGGGAGACGTTCCCCGACGCGCTCAGCACGGACATGGAGTCGACAGCTCTGGCGCAGGTGGCCGCGAGCGCCGGCATCCCCTTCGTCTCGGTCCGGGGCGTGTCCGACCTGTGCGGGCCCGAGGCCGGCCAAGACTTCCACATCGCCGCCGAGGAGGCGGCCGCCCGCAGCGCTGCCGTCGTACTGGCGCTCCTGAGCTGAGACGATCCGCGCCTAGCCACGGCCCGGCCTCCCGCTCCCGCTCTCGCCACCGGATGGCCGCAGGTACAAGATCCCGGAGAACAAGTCGGCTCGGTCCAGCTCCGCTCCACCGGACGGCCGCGCCGAGGCGGGCCTGGAAGCCGTTCTCGACCGCTGCCCCGTTTTCGCGGCCTGGTGGGAGGACCTCCCGAGCTGATGAGGGCGCGGTCCCCCGCGAAGCTCCTGATGACCTGACAGGGCCACGAATCGGCTGCCCTCAACGTCACAGTTCGGCCAGGACCATACAACTCCGTTCGCCGCCTTGGCCTGGGGCAGAGGTGCACGCCCGTCAACGGCGGCCTTCAATGTCACTGGCCGTACGTAGCATGCGCGCTATGGATGTTCTGCTATGGCTCGGCGTTGTGTGCAGTCTTATCGCACTCATGTTCACTGTCTTGATAATCGGGTTCGGGGCAAAATCTGCTCGTCCTCCAGAATGGGACGAAAGGCTTCGGGAAGCTGCACACGCTGAGGTGCATCGCCGAGGCCTGGATTCTCCACCGCTATCCCGGTCCGACCTCATTGCACGCACTAATCTAATCGGAACCAATAAGGTGTTCATGGATCCAGACGATGATCGCGGATTCCTCATCGAAGTGGCGGCACTTACAGACGCGTCCGAGGAACAACTTGAATCGCTCAAAACTCAGCGTGCTCGAATACTCGAGCAGGCCTTGGAGCGTCAGACGAGTACAGTAAAGGACATTACCGACCACCAGAGAGCTTCTTGGGTATGGAAGTTCTGCACTTGGTGGAATACCGTGGTCATGATTATCTCGGGAATCCGATAGTTCCCCCCATTGTTTTTCATTAAAATGCACCATATTGGAGATAAGTATCTGTCCGCTGCAACTCTACTCGGAGTATGGATAGGGCTCTTATGGTGGGGCGCATCGCATTTTAATGGCAGGGAGTCAACGACCGACTGGCTGGGCATAGTGAGCGCCGTCATCACACTGAGCACTGTGCTCGCACTCATGGCGATAATCGGCCGTCAACTGTACGCAATCCGCACGGCCCTATACGACCCGGCCAGTCAATTAAATCTGAAATACATCAGCGCATATGTAATTACCATTATAATTCTGCTTCTATTTTTTGTGCTTGCATTCACCGGAGTTCTGTCGAGATGGGAAGCAGCCCTCAACACGAAAACCTTGGCATGGCTCGATAACATCGAGGGCACCGTATGGACTCAGATTATCACTTTTGCAATCGGCGCGATTATATTCTTCTACGCCCTATATGGTGTGCTCCTCTGGGCGAGAACACGCGTACTGCGAATCGGCGATCGAATCGCTATGGTGCTCGTCGGTTTAACGGTCGCATGCCTGGCGCCAATATTCATTCTATTCTCAATCAACGCCCCGCGAACACTTATTAATGCAGCGTTATGGGTTTTTTCAGTAATGCTACTGATCAGCACATTCGCAATCGTCATTATCGGGTCCGTGCGATTATTCAAACAATACTTGAAACTACGTGCACACAGTATTCATGTACCTCGAAAAGGCTTCCGACTCTGGGCGCTCGCCACATGAGTCGGGGTGGTGATCGTCGGCCCTGCCGCCCTATCCATGGTGCAAGGGTCTTCCGGAGACGAAACTAATATTGTGATCGACATACTGACACTCATCATCACACCGCTTGCGGTGATAGGTGCGTTTGCTATGCTGCCAGGGTTGGTAATTACTGGACTCTATCTCTTCAGGATTCGAAAGTTTTATCAAGAAGCCTTCGCCTTCCCTTCGCAGACTCCAGTAGCAGCGCCAGATCATGACGGTGAATAAAAACCGATCCACTCCGTCCGTACGACGATGCCCGCTCGCGAGTACATCAAGGATCGGCCGGACTCGATCCTGTCGGTACGGCTCAGCCAGCAGTCTGTCGACGTCCGCGCACGCCGCCACCGTCCGGGCATTCAGGATGGCCATGGGACCGGCGACTCGCCGCGCTCATCAGGCTGCTCGACCCCGAGATCACCGCGAACGCCAACGAGGGCGACCTCATAGCGCCGCTCGCCTCAGCCGAACATGAGGCCGGCGTTCATCAACTCCTGGCGGCCTTAGGCTCCTGAGGCACGAAGGCCGAGACCGGGGCTTTCTCGCCCCACGCGCACATGGCGTCAAGAACCGGCTGCAGCTGCCGCCCGAGGTCAGTCAGCTCGTAGACGACCCGGGGCGGCACCTCGGCATAGGCGCGGCGGATCACGATGCCGCGGGACTCGAAGAGCCGGAGCCGGTTGGTCAGGGTGTGGGCGCTGATCCCCGGCAGGGCCTCGCGCAGCTCCCCGAAGCGCCGGGGTCCGTGGAGGAGCTCGCGCACGATCAGCGTCGCCCACGGCCCGTCGAACAGCAGCAGGAATCGGGCGACCCCGCACTCCGGAAGATCCACCTCATTCACGGGCATGCACTCTATCCCATTAGTGCAGTTGACGTAACTGGTGCTGTATATGCACCAATAGAGCCATGAGTTACATCATCCATGGCGCAACAGGCGCCCAAGGCTCACCCGTCCTGTCCGCCCTGACCGCTGCGAGCGCGCCCGCTGTGGCGGCAGTCCGCAACCCCGACACCGTTCCCGACGGCGTCCAGGCGCTGGCGGTCGACCTCTCGTCCGCCGCTTCCCTCATCCCCGCCTATGAGGGTGCCGAAGGCGTATTCGTCCACCTGCCCATGGGGCCTCCCGAGGCCGCGGGCGCTCAGGCACGGGCCGTCGTCGAGGCGGTTGAGCAGGCTCGCCCCGATCGCGTGGTGATCTCCGCCAGCGGGCAGATCGTCGACCAGCCGGACTCACCGCTGCAGGCGCCCGACGACAGCCCCATCATGACGCTCATCCATGGAGTGATGCGCAGCGGCATCCCCACCGCTGTCGTTGCCCCGCGCCTGTACCTGGAGAATCTGCTCCTGCCTGTCATCATCGGCCCTGCGCGCGAGGAGGGCGTCCTGCGCTATCCGCTGCCCGCCTCGTTCCCGGTCTCGTGGAGCTCGCACCTGGATGTCGCCGACGTCGTCGTCCGCCTACTCACCGATGCCCGCCCCATCGGCGTCACGGGCTCGGCCGGCACGGCCAGCACAGTTTCGGTAGGGCACCTGCCGGGACTGACGGGTCCCGACCTCGCCGCCGCCCTCTCCGCTCATCTGGACCGCGACGTCCGCTTCGAGGCCATCTCACCCGAGGAGTTCGGCGAGCTCATCACACCGCTCTTCGGCGCTGCCGCGATGCCGGTAGTGGAGTTATATAGAGCCCTCAACGCACAGACCGGAAGCGTCATCGACCGGAGCACCAGCGCCCAGCGACTTCTGGAGATCAGTCCGCGCCCGGTCGGGCAGTGGCTCGCAGAGCTATCGGTGTGATGCCGCCAGACCGCCAGAGGACCGCCTCGCTAAACGATTGATGCGCGGGGTGTTCGGCCAGTCCGCATAACCGGGGCACGGGTGGAACGCAGACGGAACTGCGAGGTCCGAGCCTTCGAGTCCGCCCGCCCTACTGACGTGCATCTGGAGACTACCGGCGCAGAATTCAGCCTCAGCAGGCACCGCCGTCGGCGCCTTCGCCCCGCCGCAGGCGGGTCTCGACGCGCTCGACCTTGGCGGTCATCTGGCCGGTCCAACCGGGGCGGATATCCGCCTTGAGAACGAGCGCTACGCGCGGGCTCACCTCCGCCACCGCCTCACAGGCGGCCTTGACCACTGCCATGCACTCATCCCACTCGCCCTCGATGGTGGTGAACATGGAGGTCGTTTCGCACGGCAGGCCGGAGTCGCGCACAACGCGCACGGCACGCGCCACGGCCTCGGAGACCGAGCCGTCGGGCGCGTCGGAAGTGGTCGGGGAGACGGAGAAGGCCACGAGCATGCCGACAGGCTAGCGCGGGCCGAGCCCGATCGGCCGCGTGGGGCGCCCAACACGAGTGGGCGCCAACGACGCGGCAGTACCGGCCGCGCTCCTACCTGTCAGGCGCCCCGATTCGGGCCGTTGCTGTCCAAAACGGAGGAGATTAACCCTCCGCCAAGCTCGGCATTTTCAAGAAACCAAGCGCTGGCCTACTGTGTGTCGGTGCGATACATCGATCTCGCGCCCTAATCTCCTCCGTTTTGGACACGCTGGACCTTCCCACCACCCTGACGGCAGCCCAGACCCGCGTTGGCTGGCCGAGAGGGCGTCCGAACCGCCCGCTTGCCTTCGAGTGCGCTCACGCTTCTACGGTCGTGGCCATGAACGACACGAGCGGCCCGGCCGAGCCCAACGACGCGCGCCTGCGTGCAGCGCTCCGGCTCACCGCCCCGTCAGGTGACGCGACAGCCGGTCCGAACGGCTCAGCTCACTCAACCGGCTCAACCGACTCAGCCAGTGCCACCAGTACGACCAGCGCTGCGAAGACAGGTTCCGGCGCCTTCCCGCCTCCCCCACGCTCAACCGCCGTGGACGAGGAGCTGCCCGCGGACAACACCGCCTGGGACATCGCCACCACCGCCCACCATCTCGGGGTCAGCGCACACACCCTTCGCTACTACGAGCGCATCGGTCTGGTCCGAGTGGGGCGCTCCGGCTCCGGGCACCGCCGCTACGACGCCGCAGCCGTGCGACGCCTGGTGTTCCTCACTCGAATGCGCACCTCGGGCATGCCGATCCGCGATCTGCGTCGCTATGTCGATCTGGTCGAGGAGGGCGAGGGCACCGTGCCCGCGCGCCTGGCCATCCTCACCGAGCACCGGACGCGACTGCACTCCCGGATCGACGACCTCCAACTCGCGCTGGCAGCCACCGACTACAAGATCGCGCTCTACAGCCAGGACATGGACGGCACTGACGGTGGAGCCACCAACCCTGCCAAGGGCCCGGCTGACGCGGACGCCGCCAGCCGGCGGCTGAGACGCGGGTCGTGACCATGACCCATGGGACCACCCGGCACACGTGCAGGAAGCTCCCGCATGGCGGGACATCGCCGCGGGACCGACCGACAGCAGGACCGACCGACACGGCGCGCCCTCAGCCGCGACACCGCACTGAACCACACAGGCCAATCCCAACTCATCAGCACGATCAGGACACGCAACCAGCACAACCTGCATAGCAGAGGAGACACCCCGATATGACAATCAACTCTTCGAGCAACCTCTCGAGCACCGCACGCACTGACGAGAACCGCAGCACCACTACGCCCGGCACCGGCACCAACACCAGCGGCTCCGCAGGCGCCGCCCAAGCCGACAGCAGCGCCCATCCCCAGCACGACATCGACAGTCCGGAGAACCGTGCTCGGCGCAAGCACGGCCTGGAGGTGCTGGCCTCGATCGACGGCGATGCGGGCAGGGCCGTCATGGATTCGCTGGCCGACATCAGCCCGGCCCTGGCCCACCACATCGCGGCCTTCGGGTTCGGCGACGTCTACGCCCGCCCCGGCTTGGATGCGCGCAGCCGCCAGCTCGTGACGATCGGCGTACTCACGGCGCTCGGCGGCTGCGAGCCGCAGCTGAGGGTCCACCTCAACGCCGCCCTGAACGTGGGGCTCAGCCGCGAGGAGATCGTCGAGGCGATCCTCCACGCCTCCGTGTACGCGGGCTTCCCCCGAGCGCTCAACGCCACCTTGACCGCCAAGGAGGTCTTCGCGGAGCACGACGCCGTTGAGGTCTCGTGAGTGTCCCGGCCCTCCCGGTGGGTTGGAACCACCGGTCGCGCCTCCCATGCAGCCGGCCCGTCGCTCACCGGCATCGCCGCCGTAGCGGCCCAGGGCACGCCTCCGCGCGCAGCCTGGGCCTGAACGCGCATTCGCGCGCAGCCGGCCCGCCCGGCGCCCGCGCGAACAATGAATCTCACTTTGTTGACGATTCGTTACAGATATAAGATCTTATGCGCCAGCCACTGCAGAGCCTCCAGCACGGCTCCTAGCGAGCGGCCCGCCCCTGCAGCGGTGGCACTCCCTCACCCGACCCCACCGGCGAGGGGGCCTGGAGAACATGAGCGGAAGGAGACCGGCGTGACCACGCGCATCCCCAGCAAACCAGCAGGAAGCTACGGCGTGGATGCGATTCTCGTGCCCGTCCTGCTCAGCCTGAGTACCCTGCCGCTGCTGTTGGGCACCATCGCCAACATCGCACAGTCCGCACCCGCCTGGACCTGGCTGCTGATGGGAGCCGGGGCCCTCAGCCTGGGATATTCGGCGCTCGCCTTCTGGTACACCACCCTGCGCGGGAAGTTCCTCGTCTGGGCAAGGCTCCTGGACTCCCTGCACCTGAGGGGCGACGAGAACTCCCTGGATCTGGGCTGCGGCCGCGGCGCCGTCATCATCGCCACCGCACTGCGACTGCCCCATGGTCACGCCACGGGGATCGACCTGTGGCGCAACCAGGACCAGACGGGCAATTCGGCCGAGGCGACCCGCAAGAACACCGAGCTCAACGGCGTAGCCGATCGGATCACGCTGGATACCGGCGATATGACCCGGCTCCCCTATGAGGACGCCTCATTCGACCTGGTCACCGCCAGCGTCTCCATCCACAACATCCCCGACGCCGCAGGGCGCAAGCGCGCGGTGTCCGAAGCGCTGCGCGTCCTGCGCCCGGGCGGCCGACTCGTCATCGCGGACATGGCCAAGACCAAGGAGTACGCCGACGTACTCACAGACGCCGACGTTCCCTTCACCTCCACGGCCGCGGGCCTGCACATGCAGTGGGGAATGATGCCCACCACCATTATCAAGGCGCAGAAGAACCTCTGACTCTGACGCAGAACAAGGATCGGAGCCGCAGGACGGCCTCCCGCGGCTCATCGCCGCGCCGAAGTTCCGGCCCTCGACACCCTCGGCACCCCTCGGCACCCTCGACATGCCGCCTCGGCGCCCCCTCGATACCCTCTCAACCGACCCCGCCATTGCGCACCACCGCTCACCCATCTCCGGGAACGGTCTCGGTCGAGTCCGACAGGCCTCGTCGCAGAGCCGGAGAAAAGCACCAACGAGAGACCTATCCCACTCTCCCCGAGTTGCCCAGCCCCCTGAGGAGCACTAACCATTAAACCGACCAGCGGTCGGTTTGTATAGCAGAGCTCTGCTCCACATCGTCCATGGGCAGGCCTCTCACGTGAATCAGCGGGGCCCCAGGGATCGGCGGCTGTGAACGACTTCGACGGAAAAAGAATCGATGATGGCGACTATGACGGGCTGGGGCTCCCCAGGCAGACGGATGCGCACAGGCGCACGGCGGAAGCAATTCGCGGCTGTGCTGGCCCTGGGATGCGCGCTCCTATCAGCGGGCACGGGGGCTACCGCCGTCCCGGCCGCCGGCAACTCCAACGAGTCCTCCCAAGGCTCCACCTCCAACGAAGGGTCACTCTCCAACGACTCCGGGAGTGGATCCGTGATCCCGGAGGGCCTGGACGACTTCTACGGACAGACGGTGTCCTGGTATCCGTGCGGTGCCACCGGCGGCATGGAGAGGACAGAGGCGGAGGAGTCCAACAGCTTCTCCTGCGCCATGGTGACGGTCCCCCTGGATTACGAGGATCCAGACGGCCAGACGATCCAGATCGCCCTGAAGAAGCGTGCCGCCGACGGCGAATCCCATGGGTCCTTGTTCATCAACCCCGGAGGTCCTGGCAGTTCTGGCGTCCAGTTGGTCGAGACCGCGTCTCAGGGGATCTTCTCCCAGGACTTGCTGGCGGGATACGACGTCATCGGTTTTGACCCGCGCGGCGTGGGCTCCTCAACTGCGATCGACTGCGGGCAAGCCGGGCCGGCCGGGGGCGCCGGTGCGGGGCAGCCCCAGCCCGGCCAGTCGTTCGAGGACTGGGCTCAGGGCTACTCCGCGGGCGTGACTGCGCTGGAGCAGCAGTGCGCGGAGCACTCCGAACCGGGCCTGTTGGACCATGTGGGAACGCTCTCGTCGGCGCGCGACCTGGATGTGCTCAGAGCGGTGATGGGCGAGGAGTCCTTGAACTACCTGGGATACTCCTACGGCACCGGACTGGGCTACACCTATGCCGAGCTCTTCCCTGACAACACCGGGAGAATGGTTCTCGACGGTGCCCTGGACCCCTCCTTGTCCGCCGAGGAGATCGACCTGGGCATGGCCGAGGGCAATGAGATCGCGCTGGAGAGCTATGTGGAGGCCTGCCAGGCGGGCCAGACGGGTGCCGACTGCCCGCTGAGCGGGGAGGTCGAGAACGGTGTGCAGCAGGTGCGCGATCTGATCGCCTCGGCGAACACCTCGCCAATGGGCACGTCCGAGCCCGACCAGAAGGTCACCGGCGACCAGATGAGCCAGGTCATCCGAGGGGCTCTGAGCACTGCGCGCTGGCAGGAGCTGACCGCGGCTCTCACTCCCGCCATCACGCAGGGCGACGCCTCGGTCTTCGCCCTTGCCGCCAACCAGATGACGCAGTCCGCTCCGGCGGCGAGCATGGCCACGATGATCGCCATCATGTGCCAGGATCGGCCCTCGCAAGGCGACATGAACTCCTGGGAGAACCAGTACGAGGAGGCCCAAGAGGTCTCACCGACCTTCGGCGCCGCATGGACCAACTCCGACATGACCTGCGCGGCCTGGGGACACGGCAACGAGCCGCTTCCTGCAGACATCACAGCCGAAGGGGCCTCCCCCATCCTGGTCGTCGGCACCACTGGGGACCCGGCCACGCGGTATGAGTGGGCCGAGGCTCTGGCCGAGCAGCTCGACTCGGGGCACCTGCTGACCTGGGAGGGCGAGGGCCATTGCGCTTACGGACGCGGCAGCTCCTGCATCAGCGGGGCGGTCGATGACTTCCTCCTGAACGGCAAGCTCCCCAAGGATGACTTGGTCTGCAGCGGCTGAGGCTCGCTCTCCACTCCCCGTCGAGTCGCCTTATCCTGTGCAGCCCCGCCGAGTATCGGCGGGGCTGCACAGGATGAAGCACCGGATGGCGGCGGCGTCGTGAACGCTGTCGATGCTTACTTACTTCCCGATCGCAACCTTACCGACCGGGCGGTTGTCCTCGTAGGAACCCTCAAAGGTCTGACCGCCGGCGGTCACACTCGCGCCCAGAGTATTGACCCCTTCGATCCCGGTCACATCCACCTGGCAGGCGACCTCCTGATCGCCGGGCACCAACGCCCCGCCGCTGGACACGCTCAGGCTCTCGGCCGGGCCTTCGGCGGTGACGACTTCGCCGCCGAAGGCGGTCAAATCGCAGCTGAGCCTGGTGAACGACGCCGAGCCCCGTTTCCGGGAGGTGGCGATAGTGAAGTCGGTCAGTGCACTGTTCGAGTCGTTGGTCACCGTAACGGTGTAGCGTCCCGCGTCCTTCGGAGCATCCGTCAGAGTCTCAGGACTGGCGGTCACGGTCGCATAAGTGGCGTTGATGTCCGGCTTCTTCGCGGTGGCCGTGAGATTCCTCGGTACGCCGTCCTTCGAGGAGGTGATCGTCGGGTTGAAGGTGTAGTCGCGCTCGCCGGTGCCGGGGGCCACGGCCGTCGCCCCCACATTCAGGTCGATATAGGCGGCCGCGTTGGGGAAAGTGGTCTGGTAGGTCATGCTCAGATGCTCCGGAGTGCATGTGATGCCGGTGACCGACCCTACGCTGCGTCCCTGCACGTCACGCACCTGGTCGTTCAGGCCCAGTGTGGAACTCTCCAGATGTACGAGGGACCCGTTCTTCTCGGGGTCGCGGTAGGAGTACGTGGCGCTGCCCGCAACACGATCCGCGGAGGGGCAGGCCCAGGTCCACAGACCGGGCTGAGAATCGGCCTCAATACTGAGAGTACTGCTCTCGCCCATGGCGATGCCGGATCCTGCCTTGATATTCCAGCTCAGGCAGTCATTGATGTTGTCTGTGCCGTGACAGCCCGTGCGGCCCGGAATGTAGTTCCCCGTGACATCAATGGCGCCCACGGGCTCAGCAGGAGGATCGGCGGCATATGCCGGGGAATACGCCGGAGAGAAGAGGAAGGTCGCCAGAATCAGGGGGAGGGTCAGGACGGCACCGAGAAGACGGCGGCGCAATTGAGGCGGTCGGGTTCGTAAGACGCGCATGGCAGCCTTTCTGCAGGGATATACACAGGCGAGAAGCACTGGCACAGGAATAAGTGCATCATTACCGTATCGTTATATACGTCACCCGTAAAGCGCTGCTTCCCCTCCTCGTCATTCCTCCTTCCCCCTGCGATCACCCCGCCTCCAGAGTCCGCATCGTGCGCGCCCGGGAAGTCGCGCACCGGTCAGGGATGACCCAGGGAAGGGCCGGGGAAGAGTCAGGGAAGGACCAGGGCGGAACCAGGGGCGTCCCCCGATGCCCGACGGCGAGCCCCCGCCCTAGCCTCATGACTACTCCGACAGGGCAGACCGGGGCGGACAGGGCGGGGCCGAACCGCCCCGCTACTCAGCTGTTCAGCTACCCGGCTAACTCAGCTACTCAGCTAACTCAACCACCCGGCTGCTCGGTCCCGACCATTCCTCCTTCGCGAAGGCGGCCCGCATGACAGCGCATTTTCCTCCGAACGCCTCCCCCAGTGGATATCCCACTGCCCCCGGGACCCCATCACGATTCCCGCAGACCCCGGCCCCACCTGCGCACAGGCCCGCAGCTCCAGCTCCCGCCATCGCCCTGCACGGCCTGACGCGGAGCTACGCCGTGCCCGGTCGAAGCGACGCCGTCGTCCACGCCCTGGCAGGCGTCGATCTGGAGCTCGCCGAGGGCTCCTTCACCGCCGTGGTCGGGGCCTCCGGATCGGGCAAGTCCACCCTGCTCCAGTGCGTGGCCGGGCTGGACCAGCCGAGCAGCGGCACCGTGCACCTGCTGGGCACGCAGACCACCTCGCTGCGCCCGGGCGCCCTGGCGACCTTCCGAGCCAAGCACATGGGCGTCATCTTCCAGGAGGACAACCTCGTCACCTGCCTGAACGCCCGGGACAACGTCGCCCTGCCCGGCCGCCTGCGTCAACGGGCCCTGCCCCACCGGGAGGTGGACAACGCCCTGGCTCGCGTGGGTCTGGCCGACCACGCGAGCCACCTGCCCGCCCAGCTCAGCGGCGGAGAGCGCCAACGGGTCGCCATCGCCCGGGTCCTGGCCTCGCGCCCGCAGATCGTCTTCGCCGACGAGCCCACCGCCTCCCTGGACCTGGCCTCCGCCGACACCGTGCTGAACTGGTTCGCCCAGATCGCCGCGGAGGGCGCCACCCTCCTCATGGTCACCCACGACCCACAGGCCGCCGCCCGGGCCGGTTCAGTACTGGTCATGGACTCCGGGCGGATCGCGGCGCATGTGCCGGGCGGCAGCGCCGAGGCCGTCTCCCGGGCGATCCTCGAGATTCGGGGAAGGGCCGCCGCATGATCCGCCTTCTGCTCGCCGATCTGCGCCAGAACCTGCGCTCGTGGACATGGACGGTGGTGGTCGCCGTCGTGGCCGCCACGAGCATCGCCGCCCAGCTCATGGTGGGGCGCGGGGGAAGGATCGCCGCGGAGGCCACGGGAGACACGGATATGGCGGGGGCAGCGACAGTCCTCACGTCCATGCAGCTCATCTTCGTGGGTCTGTCCGTCGTCGTCGCCCTCTCCACAGTAGCCGCCCTGGTGGTGGCGAGCCGGGCACGGGACCACGGCCTGTGGCGGGCCCAGGGCATGCGGCCCGGGCTGCTGCGAATGATCCTCCTGGGCCAGCTCGCACTCGTCGGCGCGGGCTCCGCCATAGTGGCCATCCCCCTGGCCTACCCGCTCTCCTTCCCGCTGAGCGCCTTCGAGGGCGCCGTGGGCATCATCCTCCCGACGGCCCGGCCCCAGCCCCACCCCGTCGACCTGTTGATCCTCCTGATCCTGTGCACGAGCCTGACCGTCCTGGGCGGCAGGGGCGCCGCACGCCGCTCCAGCGGCGCCCAGATCATCGCCCTGCTCCGCGAGCACGACGACGTCCAGGGTCGCTCACGGCGGGTCCGCCGCAGACTGCTGCGCGGAATCCTGATCGCCGTGTGTCTCGCGGGACTGATCGCCCTGCCCATCATCGCGCAGATCACCGAATCGGACCACGAGTCCATCTTCACCCTCGTCATCGGAGCCGGTCTCGCCGCCCTGGTTCTCATGGTGGTGCTCACGCCCCGGGTGACGCCGGCCCTGGAGCGCACGTGGACCGCTCTGATTCCCTCGCGCTCCGTGGCCTGGCACATGGCCAGGCACTCCGCCGCCTACGAGGCGGGGCGGTCCTCGGCAACCGTCATGCCCTTCAGCCTGGCGATCGGCCTGGTCGGCTTCGCCTTCGGTATACGCGCCCTCGGGGGCAATGCCGACGTCGGCGGATTCATAGCCCTGTTCGGCACGGCGTTCCTCGTGGCCTGGACCGGGGGCGTGGCGGTCATCGCCATGAGTGCAGGACGCCGCCGCCGTGATGGCGCCCTCCTGATGGCCGCCGGGGGCGTGCAGGCGCAGGTGCGGTGGGCCCAGGTGCTGGAGGGCGTCATCCACGCGGTGACTGCGGCAATTCTGGGGGTGGCATCGACGGTGGTGGGCCTGTGCTCGGAGTCGCTGATCCTCGGGTTCAATCCTGTGCCGGTCGTCTTCCTCCACGGTCCGTGGGTGGAGATCCTTGCCATCACGGGCGCCTCACTGCTGACGGTGTGCGGGGCCACGGTCCTGTCCAGCGCTTCCACGACGCCCGTGGCCCAGCTGCTGCGCGCCCGAGACTGACCGGCTCTCGCGCGACTTCCCGCACGATGCCGCCGGCGCGCTTCACCGATTTCTTCACCTGCTCCGCCCGCCCCACCCTGTCGAGGTCGACTTTTTCGGATGAGATCGACGGTGTCACCGTCGATCTCATCCGAAAATGTCTATCTCGATGGCGCGGCTACCTCGAGGAGCATGAACCGGGCGCCGTCGGGGTCCGTCACCTGGATCATCTTGCCGAAGGGGATGTCCTGCGGCCCGGAGACGACCCTCCCGCCGAGAGCGGGTACACGCGCCGCAGCGTCATCGAGATTCTCCACACCGAAGTAGACCCTCCAGGCCGGAGTCGCACCTTCGCTGGCGTAAGTACCGTAGTAGACCCTCCAGGCCGGGGTCGCATCCTCGCTGGCGAAAGCGCCGAGCTCCCCGATGCCGCACAGCGACTCCGTCCCGGAGTAGTTGACGCGGTAGGGCAATTCCTCGCCGCCATAGGGAACAACGCGCGTGCGCCACCCGAAGACCCTCTTGTAGAAGTCGATACCGGCGTCCAGCCCGTCGGTCAGGACCTCGTGCCATACGGGCATGCCCGGTCCCATCGGTGGCACGGGCCCCGGCTCGGTGGAGATCATGCCCACGCGGGCGCCGCCCGGGTCGGTCACGACGGCGAAAGCTGTGGCAGCACCCGTCTCGTCGACCTCGTCGCCCGGAACCTCGGTGCACGGGACGACGACGCCTCCGCCCGCTGCCTCCACCTCGGCCACAGCCGCCGCGACGTCGTCGACGAGCAGGGTGACGAGCCAGCCGGCATAGTCCTCCTGCGGCTCGAAGGAGGCGATGAGGTGGTTGCGGTGCGTCACCGTGGTGGAGATGCCGGCATCAGGGTCGGCAGGGGCGACCCGCCACCCCAGGAGGCCGGAGTAGAAGGCGGCAGCAGCCTCGGTGTCGGGCGTGTACAGCTCGAGCCAGCAGGGGCGGCCCTGCGCGATTGCCGGGGTGTCAGCGGTGACAGCAGTGCCGGCGGTATCAGCGATATCGGTCGAAGGGGTCATCGGTCCTCCAGGTGTGGGGCTCATTTCTTTGCGGAGGCGCCGGCAGCCGAGCACGAGGCGCCTCCGGTGGCTCATTGCCAGCCATCCGCACGGTAGGTGGCGCGCAGCCGCGGCGACGACTCCGATCCTGCTGTCCGGAGCCGACGTCGAGATCGACATTCTCGAACGAAGGCGACGGTGGCACCGTCGATCTCGTTCGAGAATGTCGATCTCGATAGGGCGAGCTATCGCGATAGGCGGGTTGGCACTAACAGGGCGAGCGCTCAAGCGCCCCCTCAGCCCGGCCACAGCGCAGGGAGGGCCACCAGCATCGGATGGTCCCACGGAAGGGCCGGACCGACCTCCACGGTGACCACTTCTTCCCGCTCCTCCTCCCCCCGCCCAACATCCGCGCGCAGGCGGTGCGGCCGGGCGACCAGAGGCGCCTGCGGTGCAAGCTGCTCGGCGGCATCGGCCCCACCGGGAGTCAGCGTGGCCAGCAGCCACGGCGCACCGGCAGGCACCGGCAGGCACACCTCCACCACGCCCCGGCGCAGGGCGCCCGTATGCGGAGGGCCGCAGGGCACCGGCGTCGGGAAGGTGCCGACCCACTGGTAGGGCGCCTCACCGAGCCGCGCCCGCAGAGCCGGAGGCACGGCGACGCGCACCAGTACCCGGCGCGCGGCCGGCGTCAGCAGGCTCACCGGAGGGAGACTGACCTCGGCCAGCCGGTGCGCCGACCGCCTCAGGGCCGCTGGCGGCAGCCCGACGTCCCGGACGAAACGGCGCGAGAAGGTGCCCACCGAGGTATAGCCGACTTCGTAACAGGCCTCCGCCACATCCAGCCCCTCGCTGATGAGCAGGCGTTTGGCCTCGTGCAGGCGCCAGGAGGACAGGTAGCGGATCGGTGAGACGCCCACCGCCGCGGTGAAGGAGCGCGTCAGATGAGAGGGGCTGTAGGAGAGGTGGTCGGCCAGGTCGTGGATCGTGATCGGCTCGCGGTGGTGCTCGCGCAGGAAGGCCGTGGCACTCAGGGCCAGGGGCTGCTGAGCGGCGAGCGCCTGTGGCGACCCGAGGGCATCAGCACTGCGGATGCTCATGGGCACCCCCGGCAATCACGGCGCCGCCGTACTTGCGGAGACCAGCACGTACGGATGTCGTCGCGACCGACACGCATGGGCCCCTCCTTCCCGGTTCGTGCGATGGATGAAGAGGATAAGCGCTTCTTGCCACTCAGCCCGGCTGCTGACCCCCTGACTGCCGACATGCCGCATGGGTGGTCCGCGGGCCGCTCGGAAATGCGAATCCGAAGCCGTAGTGATGCGCACCGCCGGCTTTCTCCCGACTGCTCAGCGATGGTGTTCAGGATTGTTCATTCTAGGAATTGGAGATCCTGCTCTGAGGCCGGGGAAAACGTAGGCCGCGCATCACCCCGGGTGGGGTTATCCCCACTTTGTTGTCCGGTTAGCGGGATCGAGACAGGACGCCCGGGTGCGACACGGTGGAGAGACAAGCAGCAGTCGGGCGGCCGGGGAAGAGGGCCGTACAGAACGTACAGAAGAGGAAGTGATAAGGCATGAGAGCGACGACGATGAGTGCACCGGGTTCGGATTCCTCAACGCGGACGGCCCTGGCTCGTAGGCTGAGGAAGCGAGCGGCAGCCGCAGTGGCGCTGGGGTGCTGCGCGCTCCTGACCCTGGGATCGGGCGCGGCCGCGGTGCCGGCCGGGAGCAGCACCGACGAGTCCAATAGCGGGTCCAACAGTGCTTCCAGTGCTTCGCAAGACACTGGCGCCGATAGCGACTCCATCGATTCCGAGGGCGTTGCAGTGCCTGAGGGATTGGAGTCCTTCTATGGTCAAGAGGTCTCGTGGTACCCCTGCGGGAGCACGGGCGGCATGGAGAAGGCGGAGGAGACGTCGGGAGGTTCGGGCACGTTCTCCTGCGCGACGGTGACGGTGCCGATGGATTACGACCACCCCGACGGCAAGACGATTCAGATCGCTTTGAAGAAGCGCGCCGCCGACGGCGAGTCCCGCGGGACGCTGTTCATCAACCCCGGCGGGCCGGGTGGCTCCGGCGTCGAACAGGTCGAGAATGCGGAGCAGCGGGGTTTCTCGCAGGAATTGATGGCCGGGTATGACATTGTCGGTTTCGATCCACGGGGTATCGGCTCGTCCACCCCGGTCAATTGCGGGGAGGCCGCATCGCCCTTCGAGTGGGGCGTCAGGCCGGGAGAACCGCAGGAGGGGCAGGCCTTCGAGGACTGGACCCAGGGCTACATGACCAGGATCTCCGAGTTCCAGGAGGAGTGCCAGGAGAATTCCGAACCGGGACTGCTGGATCATATGGGCACCGTCTCGGTGGCGCGGGACCTGGACGTGCTCCGTGCGGTGTCCGCAGAGAAGTCCCTGAATTATCTCGGCCAGTCCTACGGCACTGAGCTGGGTTATACCTATGCCGAACTCTTCCCCGAGAATGCAGGCCGCATGGTGCTCGACGGCGCCATCGATTCCACCGTCTCCTTCAAAGAGTTCGACCTGGATGGGCTGGAGGGTTATGAGAATGCGCTTCACAGCTACGTGCAGGCCTGCCAGGAGGGCGAGGCCGGGGATGATTGCCCCCTGACCGGCAGCGTGGAGGACGGAGTGCAGCAGATCCGCAACCTGATCGCCTCCGCCAACGCCGCGCCGATGCCCACCTCCGACCCCGACTTGAAGATCACCGGGGCCCACATGGCCCAAACCATTCAGAGTATGGGTCTCAGTGGCGGCCAGTGGCAGGACCTGACCGCGGCCCTGGCCCCCGCCATCACCCAGGGCGATGCTTCCGGTTTCACTGGATTCATCAAACAGATGAACCAGGTATTCAGGGTCTCCAATGCGGCCGGACTGCTGGGCGTCATGTGCCAGGACCGTCCCGCGCAGGGCGATATGGAATCGTGGAAGACGCAGTACGAGGAGGCTCAGGAGATTTCTCCGACCTTCGGCGCCGGAGCACTCGACTTCGACACGACCTGTGCGGCGTGGGGACACTTCTCCGAGTCCGACCCGCTTCCGCAGGATGTTCGTGCCGAGGGCGCGGCCCCCATCCTGGTGGTGGGAACCACCGGCGACCCCGCTACTCCGTACAAGTGGTCTCAGGCCCTGTCCGACCAGCTCGACTCCGGCCACCTGCTGACCTGGGAGGGCAACGCCCACTGCGCCTACGGGCACGGCAGTTCCTGCATCACCCGCGCGGTCGATGACTTCCTCCTGGACGGCGAGCTCCCCGAGGACGGCCACGTCTGCACCGGCTGACCCCTTCACAGCCGGCCGGCTCCGGCGCCCCCATTTCATGGGAATTCACGGGAATTCATGGGCAAGGGGGCACCCGGCGTCAAACCGCGTGGAATCCGGGTGGCCCTGCCGAAGCACGGCAGGGCCACCCGGACAGCATCGACAACGCCAACAGCACTAGGCCAGCGCTTGACTCGCACTAGGCTCGGTGCAGGAGCGGCCGGATCGGGCGGCGTCGGGGCCAGATAGCACCAGATAGCACAAACGGGGAAACCGCACCGGGGTGGCCCCGACGGGGTCTGTGAGCAACTGTCAACAGCTGTCAACTGCACGAGCCCCCCTGTAGGTTGGAGACGATCCTGAACAGCGAAGGAGAACTCATGACCGACGAATCCATTCCCACCATCGCACTCAACAACGGCGTCGTGATCCCGCAGATCGGGTACGGCGTCTTCCAGACCCCGCCCGAGGAGACCGAGCGGGCCGTGCGCGAGGCCCTCGAGGTCGGCTACCGGCACATCGACACCGCCCAGGCCTATCGCAACGAGGAGGGGGTGGGCGCCGCCGTCGCTGCCTCCGGCCTGCCGCGCGAGGACGTCTTCCTGACCACCAAGATCTGGATCTCCAACGCCGGGGACGAGCCCGCCGCGCGCTCCATCGATGACTCCTTGCGCCGCCTGGGTACCGACTACATCGACCTGCTCCTGGTCCACCAGCCCTTCGGGGACTACTACGGCACCTACCGCGCCATGGAGAGGGCCCTGGCGGCCGGGAAGGTCCGCGCGATCGGCGTGTCCAACTTCTTCCCCGACCGCTTCGTGGACCTGGCCGAGAACGTCGAGGTTCCCCCGGCCGTCAACCAGATGGAGACCCACGTCTTCAATCAGCAGGCGGACAACCGCACCTGGTACGCCAAGTACGGCACGGCCCTGGAGTCCTGGGGGCCGCTGGCTCAGGGCAAGAACAACCTCTTCGCCCACCCGGTTCTGTCCGGGATCGGGGAGGAGTACGGCAAGACCGCCGCCCAGGTGGCGCTGCGCTACCTGCTGCAGCGCGACGTCATCATCATTCCCAAGTCGGTGCACCGCGAGCGCATGGCCTCCAATCTGGACATCCTCGACTTCCAGCTCGACGACGCCGATATGGCGGCCATCACGGCCCTGGATGAGGGCAAGAGCCTGTTCATCGAGCACACGGATCCCAGGGCCGTGGAGTTCCTCCTAGGCTATGGATCGCGCTGACCCCCACCAACCCCTCACCCGCTGACCGGCCCGACATGTCACGAATCGGGACAAACAGCGCGACACCTCCGAGCGGTGCACCGCAGATCGTTGGAATGGCGCGTTTCTGCTGAACGGTTCAGCGCACGGTTACGGCGTTTGTCCCGGATCTGGACACACACGCCCCGTGAGGAGGGCTTCGCGCGAGCAAGGAGCGATCAAGGAGCGAGCCCTGGCCGCCGTGCCCGACCCCGGCTCATACCGCCACGAGCACCTGCACCATGACGATCTTGACGACGATCGCCAGCGCGAAGAGCGTGGCGTACCCGGCCTCGACGCGCTCGTCGTCGCGCTTGGACAGGGCGAAGGCGAGGATGGCCGGCTGGCCCACGAGGCCCGCGAGACCGCCGGCGGCCCGCGGCGCGCTCACTCCGGCCCACCGCGCTCCCGCCAGGAGCACGACGGCGTTGACCGCCACGATGAGCGCCGACAGCCCGCCCACCGCCAGGCCGGTGCGGGAGAAGGCGGCGGCCGCGAAGTCCGGGCCGCTGGCCAGCCCGATGGCGGCCAGGAAGAACAGCAGGCCGAGCTGGCGGATGGTGGCGTTGGCGGCGTGCGGCAGCCCCCAGACGAAGGGGCCGGTGCGGCCGAGGCGCCCGAGCACCATGCCCACCACGAGCGGACCGGCGGCCACCCCGAGCTTGAGGGTGACGCCGCCGGGAAGCGGTACGGCGACGAGGCCGACCAGCACGCCCAGCGCCATGCCCAGCCCTACGCTGAAGGCGTCGATCTGGGCGATGGAGCGCTCGGAGTCCCCGAAGTAGTCGGCAGCGCGCTCCAGCTCGTCGCCGGGCACGACCGCCAGCACCCGGTCGCCCAATTCCAGGACGAGGTCCTCGCGGGCGAGCAGGTCCAAGTCACCGCGCTTGACACGGGTAACGACGCCTCGGAAGCGGCCCGGCATGTCGAGCTCGGCGATGGTGCGCCCGGCCACGCGCGTGCTGGAGACGGTCAGGCGGCGGTAATCGACGGCGGTGCGGTCCTTGGCCAGGCACTTGTCGAGGCCGGTGCCCAAGTCGTCCACCGCTGCTTCGACGGCAGCCGGCGCCCCGACGATGACGACCTTGTCCCCGGGCAGCAGCTCCTCACGGGGATGGACGACACGGGTGACCCCGTCGCGCTCCAGGTAGGAGATGCGGATCCGCCCCTGCCTGAAGGCGTCCATCTCGCCCAGGGCCACGCGCCGCAGGAGGTAGACGCTGGTGGCGGTGATGCCGTCGGCCGACGCAGGTCGCGGGTCGCGCCGACCGGGCCAGGGGCGGTTGATGACGGCGGCCACGATCACGATCGCCACGGCGACGCCGACCGGGTAGGCCAGGGCGTAACCGACGGCGGGCTCCTGAGTGCCGGCCGCCTCGATGGCGGCGTCGAGCACGGGCGAGGTCAGCGCTCCGGCATAGGCGCCGGAATCCATGGCGGGGGACACGCTCATCAGGCGGGAGTAGAGGATGCCGGCGCCTCCGGCGACTATGAGCGCGACCACGCACAGACTCATGAGCGGCAGTTGGCGGCGCAGGTCGCGGAAGAAGGTGTTGCCCGCGCCGATGCCGACCGTGTAGCAGAACAGTCCGAGGCCGAGGCTGCGCAGCAGGGTCAGGTCGGCCCCCAGGCGCGGGTCGACGGCGCCCAGGGCGAGCCCGACGAAGAGCGCGCCGGCGGCACCGAAGCGAATGGGGCCGAAGGGTATCTGGCCGACGGCGGTCCCCAGTCCGATGACGAGGAAGACGGTGAGCAGCGGGGCGGCGGCGAGGACATCGACGACGGAGTGCAGGAGGTCGGGCACGCCCCCAGGCTAGCCTCGACCAGCCTCTTCGCCGAGATCGGTCCGCTTCCGCGTCGAGATCGGTCGTACTCCGCCGCGAGATCGGTCCGCTTCCGGCTCGAGATCGGTCGCACTCCGCACCGAAATCGGTCCCCGGGCCCTCGGCGGCGCCTCCACCAGAGCCTCGCCCCAGACTGACCCTGGCTCTGCACCGCACCGGAGCTCTACCCTGGACGACGGCACGACTTCTCCCGTCGTGCGTCCCCACAACTCAGCGTTGAGAAGTGACCCCATGGACACCCAAGAACAAACCGAGCTCCCCTCGTACACCCCAGAGGAGGAGCGCCTCATCATTCGCAACAAGGACGGCGTCCCCGTGGGCATCAAGCCCCACCACACCTGGACGCCGAAGAGCATCGCGATCTGGGTCGCCGTGACGGCCCTGGGCGTGCTCGGCTGGTGGATGCTGGCCGTCGCCCGCGGCGAGCACGTCAACACCATCTGGTTCGTCGTCACCGCGATCTGCACCTACGCCATCGGCTACCGCTTCTACGGGCTCTACATCCAGCGCACGATCATGCGGCCCGACGACTCCAACGCCACCCCGGCCGAGCGCATCAACAACGGACGCGACTTCGACCCCACCCACCGCGTGGTCCTCTACGGCCACCACTTCGCGGCCATCGCCGGCGCGGGCCCGCTCGTGGGCCCCGTGCTCGCCGCCCAGATGGGATACTTGCCCGGCACCCTGTGGATCATCCTGGGCGTGGTCGTGGCCGGGGCCGTCCAGGACATGCTCGTCCTGTTCTTCTCCATGCGCCGCGGCGGCCGCTCGCTCGGCCAGATGGCCACCGACGAGATCGGCAGGATCGGCGGCATCGTCGCCACGATCGTCGTCTTCGTCATGCTCATGATCGTCCTGGCGGTCCTGGCCATGGTCTGCGT
>ERZ772993.203-NODE-203-length-31367-cov-8.096002_pt1 | contig 31367 bp, 34 predicted proteins | sample MGYA00580670_ERZ772993 | MGnify/ENA primary metagenome ERZ772993 (study PRJEB29015, sample SAMEA2737936) | human oral metagenome | biome: human oral; feature: human-associated habitat; material: dental | place: China | collected 2136 ... | reverse complement strand
TACACCCCGGGTAAACCATTCCACAACCCAACAATCGTATCCATCCGGGAATCAACCACCTGTCCCATGGACTTCAACCGCCCAGCAGCCGCCCTCACATTCTCGGCATTAATATCCTTGCTCTTACAAGGAAACGCCTCCGGCATCACCAACCCATCACCCGACTGCGGCCGCTCACCCATCACACACCACTTCCTTGTTTAGCCGGAAATGATCCACTGTTCGATCCCTTCAAATCTGCCGACCGGTTTCATGGAATTCATGTAATGGCTCAGCAGCCTCGTGCGCCCACCTCGCCAACACTCCAGATCCTCTGACTCCGCGACTGAGGGTCGCTTCAGCGCCACCGGGGTATCGCTCCTCGTTGTGAACTTCACCGCGAAGCACCCCTTCCGGAAGAACAATTCCTCGCACATGAAAAATTGAGGTCCCCATACCCTTGCCCACCGCCCCGCCACCCCACAACCACCTTTGAAGCATCAAATACAAGCTGCGTCCCACCGATTTAGCTCAAACGTCCCCGACAAGCGACGACGCCCCGCTGCTCCATGTCCTCGCAACACGTCAAGTCATCCAAAAGGATGACATCCTGCGATAACCACGATCAATTCGATGTCATCGGTGTTCTCCTCCACGGCGGGCGAGATGCGCGCCGGAGGTCCTGGACGTGGGCCGGTTCGGTTCCGAGGCGTCGGTGCTGGCGATGAGGTCGTTGAAGGACGTCAGGCTACCTCGGTCACGGAGTCGATGTGTCCGTTGAGCAGCTCGTCGGGCGAGAGGGTGTTTCTGCGTTCCAGGTCGGCGACGTACTTGCCCGTTCCGCGGTCATTCGTGCGGCGTGGAACATTGCGCATCTCGCGTGGGGGAGTGCCCATCGTCTCACCTCCTGCAGGCGATGGTAGTTCCTGTCGCGACAGGGCAATCCACGCTGATGCGTCTCGCATGAGGTGAAGTCGAGAGACCTTTTTCAGTGAATTCCCCTCGGATGAATGGGTTCACCAGGCCGAGTTTCTTGATGTGCGAGAAATCTTTGTCAGCCTGTTCCAGCGACGGCGCGGGTTCTCGCGACGCGCTCCGTGGGGCTTCTTTCCGAGACCTTGTTGGATTTCCTCCGCGGTTATCACGCAGCTGGCGAGTTCTTGAACTGGTAGGCCTCGACCCATGAGAGGACTGATGCGTCAGGTGCCTGTCCCATGGAGTTCGGAGACGATGTTGGTGCCAGCGATGATCACGAGAATGTGGCATCCTGCGGCGGGTCGGTGCGATCGGGCGGTTCGATGTCCACGCCTCCGGCCTCGGAAGACTCGCGGCGCACCGCCATGGGGGTGCTCTCATCGGGCAGTCCTACTGCCGCGTCAAGGATCGCCCGGACCTCGGCTTCGACGGATCGACCGTTCTCGGCGGCTTGGCGTAACAGGCGGGCGTGGGTGCGTTCGCTCAGTCGCGGGATCGTCAACGTGCTCATCAGGTCACCTCCTGGCAGCAATGTTACTTTCCGTCGCTCAAGGGGTTCGCCCGCCGGTGGAGCCGGGAATCATCCGAGGCGCCAGGACCCGACCTCGAGCTGGCCGTGGCTGTTGCTGCCGGTCGCCACGACCGTACCGTCAGCGCGAAGCCCCACGGTGTGGGTCGCGCCGGCCGCGACGGCCACGATGTCGCGCCAACCGTGCACGTCGCACTGGCCGGCATCCGATCTGCCGGCTGCGACCACGGTGCCGTCGGTTCTCACACCGACGCTGTGGTAGCTGCCCGCCGCGACCGCGACGATTCCCGCCCACTGCTCGCAGCCGGCCCAGAACTCCGGACGTCCGGCCGCACGAACAGCACCATCCCTCGTCAACCCCAGGGTGTGGAGATACCCCGCGGCAACTGCGAGAATCCGGGTCCAGTGCTGTACGTCGCACTGGCCCGCGGCGTTGTTGCCGGCAGCGCGGACGGTACCGTCCGCGTGAACCGCAACCGTGTGCCAATCACCACAGCTGACATCCGTCACCTCGCGCCAGTCCTCGACCCGCAGCTGCTCCTCCACGGCGCGGCCCGCCGCCACCAATGATCCGTCGCCACGCAGGCCCACGCTGAATCTCCACCCCGCAGCCACCGCGATGATGTCCTGCCAGTCCTGGACATCGCACTGCCCCTGGGCGTTCCAGCCGCATGCCAGAACCGTTCCGTCGATGCGAAGCCCCAGCGTGTGGGATCTACCGGTGTTGCCGGCCACATGGACGCCGCCCGCCGCGACCGCGACAACGTCTCGCCACAGCGACGTCCGGCACTCCCGCCGGAATCTGCTCCGGTCGCGACCACGGTGCCGTCGGGCAGACACCCCACCGTGTGTCGTCGCCCGGCTGCCAATGGACGACGAACTGGCACGGCGACCTCCTTCACGACCGGTTCCCTGGCCATTTTCCCAGCAAGTCGAATGGTCGCGCTTGTCTACCCGTCGTGTGCTTGCGCTGTAGCGCTGGCGTTTGACGGGAAGGCAGGCGTTTCCGTCGGGAAGACTGGCGGATGACGGGAAGGCCAGCGGGCGACGGGAAGGCTGTGTTGCCTTCCTTCCCCCGGGCGCGAATCGCGGGAGAGGGGAGTGAGAGGGGGTGTCGCGGTTCGAGTCGATCTGCTTGGGGAGGGTGGTTTCGACACGGGCTGCTCGTTCCTCGCAGCCCGGCTCAACCAGCTTCGGGAGGGGATGTCGCGGTTCGGGTCGGTCTGCTTGAGGAGGGGACAAAGAATAAAGAACCCGGCAGGGGCTCTGCGGCTCTTCGATGGTTGAGAAGAGGTGGGTGGGCATCGCAGGAGCGGCCCTGCCGGGTTCGGTCTCAAGCGGGGAGGAGGCCCATCGATCTGACCTCCTCCGCCTCGGATTTCAGTTCGTCGACGGAGACATTGACGCGACTTCTCGCGAAGGCGTTGAGCGGCAGGCCCTGGACGATCTCCCACTCGCTGTCGCAGCAGCGTACCGGGAACGACGAGACCAGGCCAGCCGGGACCCCGTAGGAGCCGTCGCTGACCACCGCCATCGACGTCCAGTCGCCCCCGGGGGTGCCGAGCAGCCAGTCGCGGACGTGGGCGATGGTGGCGTTGGCCGCCGATGCCGCGCTCGAACGTCCCCGGGCCGCGATCACCGCGGCCCCCCGCCTGGCGACGGTGGGGATGAAGTCGAAGGCGATCCAGGCGTCGTCGGCGATCCACTGGTCCGCCGGCATACCGCAGATGCGGGCGTTGAAGGCGTCCGCGTACTGCGTGGCCGAATGGTTGCCCCAGATCGTCACGTTCGTCACGTCAGCCACGGGCCTGCGGGCCTTCGCCGCCAGCTGCGCGCGGGCCCGGTTGTGGTCGAGCCGGGTCAGGGCGGTGAACCTCGAAGCGGGAATCCCGTCGGCGTGCCGGGAGGCGATCAGCGCGTTCGTGTTCGCCGGGTTCCCCGTCACCACCACCCGCACATCCGGGGCCGCCGAGGCCGCCAGGGCCCGGCCCTGCGCGGCGAAGATGGCGGCGTTGGCCTCCAGCAGGTCGGCGCGTTCCATGCCCGCGCTGCGCGGCGACGCCCCCACCAGCATCGCGACGTTTGCCCCGTCGAAGGCCACCGCGGGATCGTCGGTGACCTCGATGCCCTTCAGCTGCGGGAAGGCGCAGTCGAGCAGTTCCATCGCCACCCCGTCGAGGGCCCTCACGGCCGCCGGCACCTCCAGCAGCCGCAACTCGACGGGCTCGTCGCCCAGCAGATCACCCGAGGCCAGCCGGTAGACCAGCGCGTATCCGATCTGCCCGGCCGCTCCCGTTATCGCGATTCGCCTGGTCATGGCGGCTCAGCGGACGTTCAGGTCGCCGACGAGCACGCAGCGGCGTTTCCGGGTGAAACTGCGAGCCGACGTGAGGCCCTCGCCGGTGGGTCCGGCGATGGTGAACGTCGGGTAGCCCTCGCCGCCGATCCCGATGCCGTTGTACGACGGGCCGTTCTTCACGAAGATCGTGGTCTGGATCAGCTTGCCCATCTTCGTCAGCTTGCTGACGTTGAGGCTGTGCATCACCGCGGTGTGGCGGTTGCCGTGCTCCAGTTCGACGGCCAGGTCGATGGCGGCGTCCACGTCCGGCACCCGCACCAGCCCGAGCACCGGCATCATCAGCTCGTGCACCACGAACGGATGGTTGGCGCTCGCCTCGCACACGATCAGCCGCACCCCGGGCGGCGGGGTGACGCCGATGGCCTCCAGGATCTTCGCGGCCGGTTTGCCCACCCACTCGGTGCGCGGCTTGTCGCCGTTGACCAGCAACTTCTCCAGCTCCGCGACCTCGGCGGCCGTCGCCTCGTAGGCGCCGTGCTTGATCATGCAGAACTTCAGCATGTCGGCGATCGAATCGACCGCGATGATCTCCTTCTCCGCGGTGCAGGGCAGGTTGTTGTCGAAACTGGCGCCGTCGACGATGCACTTCGCGGCGTGCTCGATGTCGGCGGTCTCGTCGACGACGGCGGGCGGGTTGCCCGCACCCGCGCCGATCGCCTTCTTCCCGGAACTCAACACCGCCTTGACGATGCCCGGACCCCCGGTGGCCACCAGCATCCGGACCTTCGGATGGGCCATCATCGCGTTGGTGTTCTCCAGCGACGGCGCGGTGACCGTGGTCACGAGATTGTCGGGGGCGCCGGCGGCGCGCAGCGCCCGGTTGATGCGACGCACCTGCCAGCACGACAGCTTGGCGACCCGCGGATGCGGGCTGAACACGACGGCGTTGCCGGCGGCCAGCATCCCGATGGAGTTGCAGGTGATGGTTTCGGTGGGGTTGGTGGTGGGGGTGATGGCCCCGATCACGCCGTAGGGCGAGTATTCGATGGTGGTCAGGCCGTCGTCGCCGGACCACGCCTCCGTGACGAGATCCTCCACCCCGGGGGTCTCGGCAGCCGCCACCTTGTTCTTCAGGTACTTGTGGCCGACATCGCCCATCCCGGACTGCGCCACGGCCTGCTCCGACATGTAGTCGAGGGCCTCGGGGGCCAGCATCGCCTCACGGATGGCCGCGACGTAGCGGCGCCGGTCGGCCATCGAATGGGTCAGGTATTCGCGCTGCGCCAGGTGGGCGGCCTCCACCGCGGAATCCATGTCGGCGAACACCCCGTCACCCGGGGCCTCCTGCTGCGTCGCGGGCGACTCGGCCTGGTTGCCGTTGCCGGGGAGCATGGCCGCGAGGACCTCGCGGATGGTCGCTTCCAGCTGTGCCGGATCTATCGTCATTACTGCTCTCCTATCGTGTTCCAGTCCTGCAGCGCGCAGGTCGCGATGTCCACGTCCTGTTCAGCGGTTCCACCCGAAATTCCGATGGCTCCTGCCAGTTCCCCGTCGACATGGACGGGCACCCCTCCGCCGAACAGGACCACGCGGCCGGAGTTGGTGTCGGCCAGACCGGGGAGGGGACCGTCCCCGGAGGCCAGGGGGCCGAGCGTCGCGGTCGGTGCCTGGAAGGCCACGGCGCTCCACGCCTTGTTGATCGCGATCTCGATGGACGCGAGCAACGCACCCTCGACGCGGTGCAGCAGCATCAGGTTCCCGCCCGCGTCCGCGGCCGCGATCACGACGGGCACCCCCAGTTCGGCGCTGCGCGCCTCCGCCCGCTCGGCGATCCGTTTGGCGGCGGCGAGATCGAACCGACGGACCGGGGTTCGGCCGCGGGACGGTGCCGGGGCGGACCGCTCGCCCGGGGGCTCGCCGTCCGGCTGGGCCAGCTTTGCTCTTGTGAAGTTGGTTGAGCCGGTCTGCTCGCTCTGCGAGCTGGCCGTGTCGAAACCGTGGTGACCCGGGTTGGGTCTGTTTTTCGGCTGCCGGGTGGTTTCGACTCGGACTGCTCCTTCGTCGCGGTCCGGCTCAACCTGCTTTGAAGGGGTTCCGAGGACCTTGGCGACGGCGTCCCGGACGATGCGTTCGATTTCCTCGTCGCGCCAGGTCTCGGCCAGTCTGGCCAGGGAGTAGACGGCGTCGGAGAGACGGTTGAGGTATGTGATCAGCTCGGGGCGCACCGGTTCGGTCTCGGCCAGGGTCAGCACCCGCCGTTCCGCGCGACGCACCACGGTGCGGGCCTGGTGGAACGCCCCCGACCGGTCGTCGCGGCCCGGCACCACGAACTCCCGCTGCGGCCCCGTGACCGCCAGGCAGTCGTCGATGAGATGCTCCAGATCGGTGATGTCGCCGGTGTTGATCTTGTTCGCCAGGATCGCCGCGCCCTCGGGGTCGCTGGCCAGTTCGGCGGCCAGCACGAACAGCCGCTGCTGCACGTCGTGGACGCGGCGCCGCCACTGGCCGGCGGGCAGCATCGCCTTCGCCGCCCCGAGCGCCGCGTTGGCCTCGTCGACGGTACCGTAGGCCTCCACGCGCAGGCTCTGCTTGGGCACCCGGGAGCCCCCGAACAGCCCGGTGTCACCCTTGTCGCCGGTGCGCGTGTAAACGTTCGGCATGGCGGTCAGTCCTCCACCTCGACCACGTCGACGATGCCGACGATGGTCGCGTCCAGGGGGGCCTGCTGCCGGTTCGCCGCGAACCGGGCCGAGCTGCCCTTCGTGATGATGACCGTCTCACCGGTTCCGGCGCCGACGGTGTCCACCGCGACCTCCTGGTCACCGACGGCGGCGCCGTCGGAGTGGACGCGCTGGATCAGCAGCAGCTTGAAACCGACGAGGCGTTCGTCCTTGCTGGTGGAGACCACCGTGCCCACCACCTTGGCCAGGTACATCTCAGCTCCTCCTGGTGATCGTGACGCCCGACGACGCGGCCGCGTCCCGGGCCAGGTCGGTGATGATCGCCCTGCGGTGCACGCTCAGCCGCGACCCCGGCGCCAGGGAACGGATCACGGACTCGGTTACCACGCGCGCGGTGCAGTGCACCGCGTTGCCCGCGCCCGCGACCTCCCCGACGACCCGGTCGAGGGTTTCCGCGGTCGCCAGGTGCACCCCGAACGATTTCAGGGCGGCGAGATTCTCGCGCAGCATCGCCGCGTAGCCCGACGGCATCTGCGGGAACCAGCCGCGTTTGTCCGCCGAGTCGGGGCAGACACCGTTGGTGGCCACGACCACCGGTTTGTTGCTCATGATGAACTCGGCCACCACGTTGCTGGCCAGGCAGTCACCGATGCCGTGGGCGACCTTCGCGGCCAGGTTCGCCGTGAGGGTGGGGACGACGAGCAGGTCGTGGGCCTGCACCAGCGACTCCTCGGCCGGGGTCATGCCTAGGGCGGCGATGCGTTCCTGGTCCAGGACACGGGAGGCCGAGGTGGTCTGCCGCCAATCGAGGTTGACGTGTGCCGCGGCCCGTTTCAGCGACTCCAGGGCCGCGTCGAAACCGAGCAGCGCACCCGAGAACAGCACCAGCGCGTTGGGTTTACCCGTGGCCGGGGTTTCCTGCCGGGGCTGTTCGGCGAGCAATTCGCGCACGATCCTGGTGATCAGCTCGCGCAGCTGTTTCTCGTTCATCGGCTACTCCTCATTGCCGCCCCCAGCGGGGTGGGGAAAAGGGGTTCCTCGGGCCGGTCAACCGTGACGCCGAGGACCTTCTCGAAAACTTTGGGTGCCTCGGGCAGGGAGGCGGAACCACCCACCAGATACACCTTGCCCGGGTCGGTGCCGCCGAGCGCCCGCTCGGCGATGGTGGCCATCTTCTCCAGGGTGGGGCGCACCACCGGGAAGACGGTCTCGACGTTGGCGGGGTCGCACTTGAACGCCTCGGCCTCGTCGTAGCCCATTCCCAGCGCCCCCGACAGCACCAGCGTCATGTGGTGGCCGCCGGTGGCTTCGTCGGTGGAGAAGTCGACCACCCCGTCGCGCAGCCGCGACACCCCGGTGGTGCCGTGGCCGATGTCGATGATGGTGCCGTCTGCCACGCCGAGGGCCCGGGCCGCGGCCACGGGTTCGTCGACCACCTCGCACGGGTCGAGTTCGCAGGCGTCGAGCACGTTGGTGAACACCTTCACGGTGCCCTCGCTGATCCCGGGCGGGATGGTGACTGCGGCCTCGGTGAAGGTGTGGCCCAGCCTGTCGTGGAGTTCGGTGAGGATCTCCCGGACGTTGGTGACGGCCCCAAGCCAGTCGACGACGATGCCGTCGCGCACCACGTTCGCCTTCCGCCAACCGCCCGCCACGGGACGGTTCCCGCCGTCGACCACGGCCAGCACGATGTTGGCCGTGCCCAGGTCGACGGCGAGCCGCAGCCCGCTGCGTTTGGCGTTCTTGCGTGCGACCTTCCCGGTTCGCACGAGTTCCGCGAACCGGTTGATCCTGGTCTGGGGATTCGTCGCCATCGTTATCGGTCCAGGCAGATCGTCACGTAGTCGCCGGTCCTGGCCCCGACGGCGTTGCCCTCGTCGGTGTCGAGGTGCAGCTCCGCCAGGTAGGAGTCCTTGACGCGGATCAGGAAATTGTCCAGACGCGCCCCGCGCTCCCCCCCGAACCGGACGCTCACGCGGTCCTGGTCCTTCAGGTTCAGGGCGGCGGCGTTGTCGGGGCTCATGTGGATGTGACGGCCCGCGACGATCACTGCGTGGTCGCAGTCGATGCTGCCGAGTGGACCCTCGATGCGCACGGGGGCGGCGGTCTCCAGATGCCCCGACTGGGCCATCGGCGCCTTGATGCCGAGGGCGAAGCAGTCGGTGCGGCTCAACTCCACCTGGGTGGCGGGACGGTTGGGGCCCATCACGCGCACCCGGGTCATGGTGCCGCGGGGGCCGTGCAGGGTCACGGTCTCCTCGGCCGCGAACTCGCCGCGCTGGCGCACCATCTTCTTCACCTTCGGCGCGTCGTAGCCGAACAGGGTTTTGAAATCGGCGTCGCACAGGTGAACGTGCCGGTTGGAAATGCCGACGACCACCTTGCGCGGGTCCAGGGCGGCGATCCGCTCCAGGACCCGGCTGGTGATCTCGGCGACGAGCGCGTCGGTCATGACTGCGGCAGGATCTTCTCGACGTCACCGTGGGGACGCGGGATGACGTGCTGGGAGACCAGTTCGCCGACCCGGGCGGCGGCCGACGACCCGGCGTCGACGGCGGCCTTCACGGCACCGACGTCGCCGCGCACCATCACGGTGACGAGACCGGAACCGATCTTCTCGCTGCCGATCAGGGTCACGTTCGCGGACTTGACCATGGCGTCGGCGGCCTCGACGGCCCCCACGTAGCCCTTGGTCTCGATCATTCCGAGAGCATTGCTCATGACTGCTTCCTCCTGGTGGTGGATGTCCGGGGAGCCTTGGTGGTCTCCGCGGGGTTCTTGGGTGTGGCATCCGGCTTCTGGTCCGGGCCGGATTCGGGCTGCGCCTGTTCGAGCTGCGGTTTCGGCTCGGGTTTCGTGATGGCCTTCGGCTCGGGTCCGGGTTCGCTGGTGGTTCCCGCCCCGGATTCGGGTTCGGGTTTCTCCTGGGCCTTGGTTTCGGCCTTCGGCGCGGGTTTGGTTTTCTCCGGTGCCTTGGCCTTGGCGGCGGATTTCGTCGTCGCCTTCGCATCGGGCGCGGGTTTGGTCAGGCCCACGGTCGCGGCCGAGAAGACGATGGATTCCAGTTCCTGGTGGGGCCGGGGAATGACGATCCTGCTGACCACCCGGGTCAGTTTCGACGCCGCCACCTCGGCGGCGGCCATGGCCGCCTGAACGGCCGCCACCTGGCCCTCGACCTTGACGGTGACGTAGCCGCCGCCCCTGGCCAGTTCGTAGCCGATCAGGTTGACGTCGGCGGTTTTGCAGGCGACGTCGGCGGCCTCGACGCCAGCGACGAGGCCCACCACTTCAATGCTCCCCAGTGCTTGCATCACTGGCTCCTTTCGGGTTCACGTAGGGGAAGTCTCTTCACCAAGCGGGCGGCGTTCGACCCGATGATCCGGTCCGCCTGCTCGCTGCGCCCCAGGAAATGCGCCAGGTAGGGGCGCCGCTCGGGGAGTTTCTCGGTGGTGATGACCACGTAGTCGAGGGCGATTCCCAGCCCGATGCCCAGTCGCGACGAGGTCGCGGCACGGTGCGCCAGGGTCAGGGGGTTGAGCTCCGGGAGGCGTTCCACGCGGCTCGGCACCCCCTCCTCCTCGATGCCGAGGAGCACCTGGGTGAGCTGCTCGTCGCCGATGCCCTCGTGGACGGCGAGGTTGATGGTGGGGCGTTCGTCGGTCACGACTCACCCCCCAGCACCAGGCCGGTGGCGACGGCGTTGCGGGGCCCCTCGACACCGCGGATGTTGGCGCGCCCGGCCACCACCCGGTAGTCGGCCAGGGCCCGGGTGACCAGCTGCGGGATCTCGAAGTCCAGGGCGGAGCCGCCGACGAGCACCACGAAGTCGATGCCGCGCACCTCCGAGGTGGGGGAGACGCGCTGCAGGGCGCGGATCGCGTTGGTGACGAAAACCTGCTCCTTGGCGCGGATGCGGACCTGGCGGATGGTCTCGACGGGAAGATCCACGTCGAGGGGCACCATGCCATCGGGTTTGAGCACCACGGTACGGGCGTAGACGTGCCCGGGAAGCGGATCCTCGAAGAACTGCACGGTGCCGTCCTCGTGGCGGATGTTGAAAACCGACTCCACCTTCGCCAGCGGGTGGCGTTTGATGTCCTCGGCCAGGTCGAAGGAGTCGAGGCCGAGTTCGGACTGGATCATCAGGGTCACCATGTTCCCGGCGCCGGCCAGGTGAATGGAGGTGCCGGTGCCGTCCGGGCGCATGACGGAGGCGTCGGTGGAACCGGCGCCCATGTCGAGGATCGCGATGGGGGCGGCCGTCCCGGGGGTGGTGAGCGCGCCACGGATGGCCATGTCGGCCTCCACGCCGCCGACCTCGACGGGCACGCCGATTTCGGCGGCCAGTTCGGAGGCGATCCGTTCCATCTGGAGGCGGTCGGTCCTGACCATCACGGCGATGCCGACGGCGGCCTCCATGGAGAACTCGTTGGCGATGCCGCCCGCCACCTGCTGCGGCACCCGGGTGTCGACGGCGAGCAGATCGGTGATGCGGATGTCGCGGGTGTGCTGGTTGGTCAGCTGCGCCATGGTCACCCGCACCTTCTCCATCATGCCGCCGACATTGGTGCCGGCCTCTCCCGTGATGTCGGAGAGGTCGCGGATCCGGGAGGCGACGTCCATGATCTCGGCCGCACCCAGGTCGACGTCGACGTCGAGGGTGTTGGCGCCGTGGAAGGTGAGGCGGCCCGCGGGGATGCGGCGTTCCTGCACATCGCCTTCTGGGGTTTTGATGACCACGGCGGAACGGTTGCCCACCAGGGAACGGGCCAGGGGCACCACGGAGCGGGTGGCGTCGGCCTCCAGGCCGAAGAGGGTCGCGATGCCGAACGGGTTGGACAGGGTCTCGACGATGCGCCCGACGTCGGCCACCTCGATGGCGGCCAGCATCCCGAGCGGAACCTTCTCGATCAGGCGCACCTCGTCGACGATGGGGATCTTGCGGGCCAGCCGGTTGTGGACCAGCACGCCGTCGTCGGCCTGCAGGATCGCGCCGGTGACCTCCAGGCGCTCGGCGACGGAGTTCAGCCGGGCCGCGACCTGGTCGTAGGGGATCGTGCGGGGCGCCACGACGATGTAGGGCTGCCCGGCGGGGGCGTTGGGCAGCTCGTCGAGGGCGATGGTGGTTCCCACCCCGATGCCGAGGCCGCCCGGGGTGGAGGGGTTGTGTCCGATCATCGTGGATTCGGTGATGATCGTCTCGGTGATGGTCTCCATCGCGACGTCGCCGATCACGGGGGCGGCTTCGTTGATGCGGATGGAGTCGAGGTCTTCGATGCGGCGTCCCGCCTTGTTCAGGGCCTCGGTGAGGGAACGGAACAGGCCACGGATGTTGGCGCTGGTTCCCTTGATGCCGGTGGTGGGGACGATGGCGCTGGACAGGAAGTCCACCTGCCCGTCGGCATCACCGGTCTCGGCGAGCGCCACCTCGGTGGTCGCGTTGCCGATGTCGATGCCAGCGACCAGTTTCGCCATCGTCCTCGCCTCCTTTCTCCTTGAATTCGTTGTCGTCCTGGGGTGAGTTTGCTTGTCGGCTGCCGGGTGGTTTCGACTCGGGCCGCTCGTTCCTCGCGGCCCGGCTCAACCGGCTTTGAAAGAGATTTTCGCGGCCCGGCTGGGCCGGCTTCAGGGGTGGTTCCTCAGTCCTCGCGCAGCCTTCCGCGGGCCTCGTAGACGTCGGCGGCCTCACGGACGAACCCCGCGCTCACCTTCGCGCCGTACTGGCCCTCCAGTTCGTCGGCGATCTCGTACAGCTCCGCCTTCGTGGAGCGGTACGGCCGCAGCGCGTTGTAGATCTCCAGCAGCCGGGCGTCGGGCACGGCCACCAGCTCGGCGGCGCGACGCAGGTTGCGGGCCAGGGTCTGGCGTCCGTCGGCGTCGGCCACCTGGGCCTGGAGTTCCAGGGTCTCCGAGGAGATGCGGAAGTCGAGGGGGCTCAGCTTCCCCGCCTTAACGTCCTCGAAGGTGAGTTCGTCGAGGGCCTTGCCGGTGTTGGTTTTCACCAGCTCCGGGTGTTTCTCGGCCAGCGGGTACTCGTCGCGGCCGATCCGGCGGGTCCCCGCGGCGGGGGCCTGGGCCGGGGCGGCGGGCGCCGGGGCGTTCTTGGCGAAGGACACGGAGTCGTTGCCGAGGGACTTCATGACCTCCGACATGATCTGTCGGATGAGTTGTTCCTGATCCATGGTGACTCTCCTAGGCGGTGCTGACCCGCAGCGCCTGGGGCTTCTTGGCCAGGTCGCACTGGGCGGTTTCCTTGTTGTGCAGCAGGGCCGCGATGGCCTGGTACTTGGGGCGGGCCATCTGGTCGTTGCGGATCGGCACGGGCTGCGGCGACTCGCCCTTGGCGTACTTGGCCGCGTTCTTGCCGATGGCGCGGAAGGTCTCCAGGTCGATCAGCGGGGACTGGCTGAACAGCTCCACGTTGCTGAGTGGCGGCAGGTCCTTCTGGTGGATGACCGTGGTGCCGCGCGACTGGATGCCGATGCCGATGCCGGAGCCCGACAGTTTCGCCGCCTGGTGGGCGATGAAACCGACGTCGGCGGTCTTGTAGACCTTCACGAACCGGTGTTTGAGGCCCTCCTCCTCGATGCCCGCGGCGATCTCCTTGAGGACGGCGGCGTGGGGCAGGCCGATGATGGTTTCGTGGATCAGGGTGCTGAACGCCGGGGAAACCGCCACTACGACCTCCTTCGGGTCGGAGCCGCGCTCCGCGGGTCCGGTCTCGGCCAGGGTGAGTTTCCCGGCGGCCGTGGCGGTCATCGTCGCGGTGCCACCCGAGGCGGGGGCCGCCGCGGCGGGCTCGGCGGCCGGCGGGGTGGCGGCCGAATCCTCGGCGGTCATCTCCTGGACCACCTGCGCGATGATCTGCTTGAGGGTGTTCACATCAATGCTCATGGCTCACCTCAGATGCTCTCGGGGCTGATGGCCTGACGAATGGTCTTGATCTGGTTCCACCGCTCGTCGTCGATCTGGTAGCCGGTCTGCGGGCCGTGGTAGTCGTTGGGCGAGTTCACGGCCGAGATCACGTTGAAGTCGGCGTCGAAGATCGCGGAGGTGTGCAGGTAGTCGCCCGCGACGCGACGCTTCAGCAGGTTGAACACCGCCTGGGCGACGTCCTCGAAACCGCCTCGCGACAGCGCCTTGGCCACGTCCACGCCGGTGACCTCGCGGTTCATCATGTCCTCGGCGGCCTTCAGGTCCTCGACGACGTTGCGTTTGGGCATGTCGTCGGAGCTGTGGGCGTAGGTGGCGGCCTCCACCTCGGCGTCGGTGATGGCCGGCAGTCCCAGCTCGTCGAAGACGGCCTGCAGGGCGCGGGCGGCCTTGCGGCGCACCGCGATGACGTCCTCCTCCAGCACGGGGGTGAGGCCGCCGTCGATGCGCAGGTCGCGCTGGATGATGTTCCAGTCGTCGAAGTCCTCGGCATCCCAGTTGGAGCCCGCGAACATGTTGTCCTTGTTCGGGGTGGAGGAGTAGCCGGAGCAGATGAAGTCGGTGCCGGGCACGAACTGCATCAGCGACCGCGACACCCGGCGCAGATCGGAGTGGGTGAAGGTCTGGTCGTTGCTGGAGGCGCATTCGAGATCCAGCATGGTGGCGATCAGGTTCTCGGCCAGCACGGCGCGGATGCCGCCGGGCACGCCCGCGGGCACACCGATGCAGCTGACGGAACCGTTCTGGGTGCCCTGCGACCCGGCTGCCTTCGTCACGAACAGGCAGCGGGCCTCCAGGTACAGCATGGACTTGCCCTCGGCGTAGCCCATCTGCACCTCGGATCCGGTGCCGGAGGTGAAGCGCATCTTCAGGCCGCGGGAGGCGTAGCTGGAGGCCAGGAACGCCTTCGACCAGGGGGTGTCGTCGCCGTCCATGAACACCGCTTCGGTGCCGTAGACGGACACGGTTTCGGCGTAGGCGGTCAGCCCGCGCATGCCGAGCTGCAGCTCCGTGGCCTCCTCGACCGCGCACTGGGTGAGGATGCCGGGGCGGCCCGTCTGGGCGCCGACCAGCAGCGACAGCGCGTTGAACGGGGCGTAGCGAACCACGCCGACGGTGGTTTCCTGCTCGGCGAAACCACGCAGCGCGGCCTCGGCGGAGTCGGCGGCGATCTGCACGGGGTTGTCGGCGACGTTGGTGACGTGGCACTGGTTGGCGGGCTGTTTGCGGGCACGCAGTTTCGTGACCGCCATCATCATCTCCAGCACGCTCATGTTGCTGACGACCTCGGTGAGTTTCGCCGGGGTCATGGCTGTGGTCAGCGGAATGATCTCGGTGCGGGGCACGTTGATGTCGCACAGCATGCGGGCCACCTGGAGGGAGTCGATGGCCATGGCCTTCTCCGCCAGCTCCAGGTTGATGCCGTAGTCGGCGACGAAGGTGTCGATCATGTCGAACTGGTCGCGGGTCTTGCCGTCGAGTTCGGTCACGAGCCCGTTGGTCAGTGTGATCGACGGTTTCGGATCGTTGGGGGAGTCCATGGCGATCAGGCCAACCTCTGGCCATTCGCTGACGAACCCGTCCTGGTTCACGGGGCGCGCGTCGAGCGCCTCAAACCTCTTGGAACGCATCAGATCGGTCCTCAGATGTAGGGGGTCGTGGTGGATTCGGGCTTGGCGCCGAGCGCACCGAGGAGGGGGATGCCCACCTCGCGGGCGGCGATGATGGCCTGCCGGACGGCACCCGAGTCACCGCTCAGGAAGGAGATGACCTCGTTGGAGTAGCTGGTTCCGCCGGCGGGGCTGGCGTAGCCGATGACGTCGACGGTGGCTGCCTTGACGGCGGTGTCGGCCAGGACGACGCCGATGCCGGCGGGGGCGCCGACGGTGATGCCGAAGGCCTTGCCGATCGGGGCTCCGAACGCCTTGTTGAGGGCGTAGGAGGCGCGGGCGGTGTACTGGAACTCCAGGTGGCCCGCGTCGTTGCCGTAGACGTCACCGAAGGTGCGGTCCAGTTCACCGAGGGCCACCTCGACGGCGCGGCGGGCGTCGGAGACGTCCTCGGCGCCGAAGATGATCAGCGAGCCGTGACCGGCGCCGCCCTTGGTGTCGCGGGGCAGCTCGATGGTCAGGATCTCGGAGTTGGTGGCCTTGACGGCCTCGTCGGCGGCGAAGATGTGCGGGCCGGCGCCGGTGCGGGCACCGAGGATCCCGATGGAGCGGAAGTCCTTCTCCAGTTTCATCATCGCGCGCAGCTTCGGGTCGACGTTTGCGATGACCATGCCGATGGTGTCGCCCAGGACGTTGGTGCCGACGAACTCGGTCACGGCGGGCAGGGCCCCGGCCGCGGGCGTGGGGGCGGGTGCGGGAGCGGGAGCAGCGGACGGCGCGGGGGCGTCGCCACCCATCTTCTTGACCACCTCGGCCAGGACCTTGTTGATCAGTTCCTCAGACATTGTTCACTCTCCTACTTGGCCTGGGCGGGGAGGATCTTCTCGACGTCGTTGTGGGGGCGCGGGATCACGTGGACGCTGATGAGCTCACCCACCCGCTCCGCCGCCGAGGCGCCCGCGTCGGTGGCGGCCTTGACCGCGCCGACGTCGCCGCGCACCAGCACGGTCACGTAGCCGGCACCGATCTTCTCGCTGCCCACCAGGGACACATTTGCGGACTTGACCATGGCGTCGGCGGCTTCAACCGCTCCGACATAGCCCTTCGTCTCGACCATTCCGAGCGCTTCCTGCATGCTGACTCCTTCGTCGTTACTCCTAGCGACAGGCAGTTTGGACCTGCCTTCGCCACCATAGGGCCGGTTCGGATACACAGTTTCTCCCGGTTGTTACACATTCTTGCTCCGGGGTCGTGCGCAACATTGAACCCTGCACGAAGTGGTCCTATCGTGAGGACATCCCAGAGGAGCGATTGATGACCGAGCTGACCGACAAGACGCGCATCATCCAGGAGTTCGTGCCTGGCAAGCAGGTCACGCTCGCCCACGTGATAGCCAATCCCGATCCGCACCTGTACCCGAAGATCGGCCTGCCCGCGGGGAGCAGTGGGGCCATCGGGGTGCTGACCATCACGCCGGGCGAGGCCGCCGTGATCGCCGCCGACATCGCCACCAAGTCGGCGGGGGTCGAGTTGGCATTCGTCGACCGCTTCTCCGGGTCGTTGCTCATCACCGGCCGGCTGGCCGACGTCGAATCCTCCGTCACGGGGATCGTCACCACCCTCCAGGCCATTCTCGGGTTCACCCCCGCACCGTTGACTAGGACGTGACGTAGGACATGAGGTCGATCCTGCTGGTCGGCAGCATCGGAGCCGGCAAGACGACGTTCAGGCAGCGCCTCCAGGGGCTGCCCATCGAATATGCAAAAACCCAGGCCATCGAGACCTTCGCCTCCGCCATTGACACCCCGGGCGAGTACCTGGAGGTGGGGCGCTACAAACACGCCCTGATGCTGGCCTCCTACGACGTGGACGTGGTGGTGCTGGTGCAGTCCGCCACCAGCGACGAGACCCGTTTCCCGCCGGGGTTCGCCACCACCTTCAACCGCGAGGTGCTGGGGGTCGTCACCCACGCGGGGGTGGCCACCGAGGCGCAGGTCCACGACGCCGTCGACCACCTGGCGCGGGCCGGGGCCCACCGGATCGTGGCGGTCGACTCTGTGACGGGCAAGGGATTCAAACGCGTTCAGGAGGTGCTGTGCCGGACTTCATCGTGAACCCCGCCGCGGGTAACGCGGCCGCCGCCCTCGATCTGCGCAACCTCATCGATGTCGAGGAGTTGCAGCGCATCCAGGACGACTTCGCCACCTCCACCGGGTTGGCGATGATCACCGTCGACTCCATGGGCCGTCCCGTCACGGAGGCGTCGCGGTTCAGCACCCTGTGTCAGTACCTGCGTCGCGATCCCGCGATCCGCGCCAAGTGTTACAGCTGCGACGCTCACGGCGGGCTGCAGAGCGCCATCGAGGGACGTCCGGTCGTTTACCGTTGCCATGCGGGCCTGGTGGATTTCTCCGTTTCGATCATGTGGGGTGCGCAGTACCTGGGCGCGGTGATGGCCGGGCAGGTGCTGCTCACCGAGGGGCAGCAGCAGCTCCAGCAGATCGTGGGCGCCTCGGAGGTGCTGGAACACGCGGAGACCGCGAAGCTGCTGGACCAAGTGGCCGTGGTCGACCTCGGCAAACTGCAGGCCGCCGCCAACGAGGTCGTCGGGCTGGCGAACGCGAAGCTCGGCTCCACGCTCGGCGAGGCGGATTTCGCCGTCGCGGTGGCGGGCACGGTGCTGGGCAGGCTCGGTAGGATCCCGGACCCCAGCGGAAACGCGGCGCTCGCCCCGCTGCTGGCGGGCATCCGGAAACCGCTGCCCCTGATCCCCGTCGAGTCGGTGAAGCGACGGATCTCGCTGGATGCCCCGGTGGTTGCCAGCAACGTCGCGCAGGGCAACGCGGCCGCGAACCTGGAGCTGCTCGGCGACTACCTGGATCATCTGCTGCCGCGCTGGAGCCAGAAGGTGGATCCGAAGGAGCTGTCCGAGTACGAGGACATGATGATAGGCATCGCCACCAGCGAGGCCGTGCAGTTCGGACGCGACATCTCCCAGATCGTCACCCGCCACCGGGGACGCAGACGCGGCCCGATGAACCGCTACGAGTGCCAGGTGTACTGCGAGAAACTGCTGATCCGCGTCCACGACCTCCTCGAACCCGCATCCCGGGGTGGGGAACGCAACCTGACGACGCTGCTGAACGAGATCGAGAAGAACCCGTCGTCGTTCCTGACGCTGCACAAGGCGGCCTCCTACCTGATGTGGTCGGAGTCGCATTTCGCGAGGAAGTTCAAGGAACGCACCGGCTCCAGCTTCATCCACTACGTGACCGCCAAACGACTGGAGCGCGCGAAGTTCGTGCTCATCCACACCGACAAACCGGTGCTCAGGATCGCCGCGGAGCTGGACTTCACGCCGCTGAACTATTTCTCGCGGCAGTTCAAGAAACACATCGGGGTGACCCCGTCCGAGTACCGCAGGGAACACTCCGGGAGGGCGGCATGACCAGGCCCCGCCCCTCGGTTCACCTTCTGCGTTGGATGATCCGCGCCGCCAGCGAGGCGGGGAAACCGGGTTGGGAGGCGCCGGACGAACCGCGGGAAACGATTCCCACGGTTAGGGGGAGAAAAACAGAGACACACAAGAACAGGGGCAGGGCATGAGGGAGTTCCGGCTGGCCACCAGGGTGAGGCTGGGTGCGGAGGCGCTGGAGGCGCTCGACGAGTTCCGCGGGAGGCCGGTTTTCCTGGTGACCGACGACTTCCTGGCCACCACCGGGGTGTACCGGAAGGTGGTCGACAGGCTCGGTGAGCGGGTGACGACGTTCACGGGCGTGAAACCGAACCCCAGCACCTCCGAGATCGGCGCCGGGGTGTCGATCTACGTGAGGGTCAGGCCGGAGGTGGTGGTCGCCTACGGTGGCGGGTCGGTGATGGATGCCGCGAAGGTGATGCACAAGGCCGCCCTCGACGCCGGTTTCGGGGCGCCGGAGGGGATCGTCGCGATCCCGACCACCAGCGGGTCGGGATCGGAGGTGACGTCGTTCGCCGTGGTCACCGACGAACAGACGCACACGAAGGTTCCGATCGCCTCCAGCGAACTGGTGGCGGGGCTGGCCATCCTGGACCCGGAAGCCGTGGTCGGGGTGCCTCCGCACATCACCGCCGACTCCGGCATGGACGTGCTCACCCACGCCACGGAGGCGTACGTGGCGTTGGAGGCCTGCGACTTCTCCGATGCGCTGGCGGAGAAGGCCGTCGAGCTGGTGTTCGGGAACCTGGAGCGCTGCTACACCCACGGCGACGACCTGGAGGCCCGCTCCCACATGCACAACGCGTCCTGCATGGCTGCGATGGCCTTCGACAACGTCGGCCTGGGCATCGTCCATTCGCTGGCGCACGCGCTGGGTGGCCACTACCCGATCGCGCACGGACGGTTGAACGCGCTGCTGCTGCCGCACGTCATCGAGTTCAACGCCGCCCGCAGCGACCGCGCCGCCGAACGCTACGCCCGCCTGAGCAGGCTGCTGCACCCCTCGGCGAGGGGCCGGGCGGCGGTGACGTCGCTGATCGGGGCGGTCGAACGGTTGAGGTCGAGGTTGGGCATCCCGTCGCGGCTGAGCGACCTGAAGGTCGCTCCCTCCGACCTGCGTCGCGACGAGGACGACCTGGTGGCCGCGGCCCTCGCCGACGGCTGCACCACGACCACCCCGGTGGCGCCCTCGCCCGACGACCTGAAGGGCATCCTGCGCAGGATAGCGTGAGAGATCGGGGCGCCACGTTGTGAATCAGGGGCGCGACAGCGTCGCCGGATCAGGACGGTGCCGCCGGGACCGCGAATCAACTGATGGCCAGCGATGTGACCTCATTACACTGGACCGACAGGCCGAGATGCTGACGGCTCACGAACGCTGGGAGGTTCATGGTGACCGATGCGGTTGCGGGACGTGTCCGGTTCCGGGACGTGAAACCCTGCCATGCGCCGACGACTCTTGACGCCCTGCGCGGCCCCTATCACGGGCTGATCGACCTTCCGCACGGGGTTCGCTGGCAGGAGGATCGCGTGGGGATCGACGTGGATGATATGGGGGGGCGGCGCATGGCCTACCAGGCGTTGCTCACCGAAGGGCGGGTGGCCGAACAGGAACGTCTGCTCAACCGGGATCGTCTCATCGAGCTGTGGCCCGTGCTCAACCTGGACCAGAGGGTGCGGGACCTGTGGGAAACGCGTTTCCCCGAACTCCGGGTACGCACATGAGCCGGGATGCCTCCGAGCAGAGAAGAATCACGAGGATCGCCCTGGAGGCGGCAGGCCCGGAAGCAGGGTTCGCGCTGGCGGGTTCCGGTGCCATTCGTGAACACGGATTCATCGATCGCCCCACCGAGGACGTGGACCTGTTCACCACCCAGTCCGCGCAGCATGGATTCGCCCCGGCGCTGGAGCGAGTCGTTGCTGCCCTTCAAGAAGCAGGCTATGACGTGGAGATCCGGGAACAGCATCCCTGTTTTTCACGACTCGTCCTCAGCGGAGGCTCCGCGGAGCCGGCTGTGACCGTCGATCTGGGCGTCGATTGGCGTGCGGAGGACCCGGTGCGCCTTGCAGTTGGGCCGGTGCTCGCGCCCGATGACGCAGTGGGCAACAAGGTCGCGGCTCTATTTTCGAGAGGCGAGGCCCGCGACTATCTGGATGTGGATCGCATACGTGCTTCAGGGAGATACCAGGACCGGAGGCTCATCGAACTGGGTCATCGAGCCGATCTCGGTTTTGAGATCACTCAGTTCGTCAGGCGCCTGGAAGAGGTTGGCCGCATTCAGCCCTTCGAGGTCGCGATCTACGAGGTTTCCCCGGAACAGTTGCGGGCCGTGAAGGATCGTTGCTTGGCGTGGGTGCGAGAACTGTGCACCCGACCGGTCGGCGATCCGATTCCTCCGTGCGGCCAGGTCGCTGATTCCGACGGCATGCCGGATCCGCGGAACTGACTGGCTCTTTGGGACGGTGCGGAGCGCGAGGGGTTCGGATCGTATTTGCCCTGGAGTGAACTCCAGTGTTTAGCGTGTGGGGTCATGCGAAGTGCACTGCTCGAAATCGACTGGCAGAACTGGATTCTCGCCCTCGCCCACGACCCGTGGTCGGCGCATCTGGGACGGGAGGTCCGGCGCTTGCTGGTCAACCTCGGCTGGCCGGTGATCAGCACCCGGTACCTGTCCCCGGAACCGGGGGACGACCGGGCTGATCCCGATCATCCGGATGCCGCTTTCGCCGATGGTTTCGAGCCGCGCGGGCAGCCCGTCATCACCAAGCACGACCGCGACATCTTCGACGTCGCGCAAACCGACGAGACCCTTCGGGCCCTCGGGGTCGAGCACGTCGTGTTGACCGGTTTGGTGACCAGCCACGGCATCCGGCTCGCCGCCACGTCGGCCCTGGATCGCGGATATGCGGTGACCGTGGTGTCCAACGCCTGCGCCGACACCACCCGTGAGGCGCACCTCGCGGCCCTCGGTGAACTCCGCGACGCGGGTGTCGCCGTCCGGTCCGCGGATGAGCTGACCGCCTCGGCGTGGCGGCAGGCCGGGACCATTGCCGTCGGGATAGCCGAGGTGGCCGACATCACCGGCCTCAGCCGCGACACCCTTCGCTGGTACGAACGCGAGGGACTGATCCCGGTGATCGACCGGACCCGCAACGGCTACCGCCGCTACGACGGGCAGGCGATCCGGATGATCCAGATGCTGGTGAGGCTGCGGCGCACCGGGATGCCGGTGGAGCAGATGCGCGAGTACATCGCGCTGGTCGCCGAGGGGGAGTCGTCGCACCGGCGTCGCCTGGCTCTGCTCAGGCGGCATCGCGACGCCGTCCAGCAGCAACTGAACCAGCTCGCCGACGACCTCGGCGCCCTCGACCACAAGATCGCCAACTACGAACGAACACTGGGAGAATGACATGCAACAGGTACCCACCATCGATCTCGGCCACGGCCTGAACGTCAGCCGGATTGGTTTCGGCGGGATGGCTTTGAGCCACGTCTACGGGCAGACCGATCCCGCCGATGCCCTCGCGACCCTGCACGCCGCCGTCGACGCGGGCATCACGTTCCTCGACACCGCGGACGTCTACGGCGAACCCCGGCCCGGCACCCAGGGTCCGGCAGGCACGAACGAGGAGTTGTTCGCGCAGCTGCTGCGGGAACGCCGGGGGGAGGTGCAGATCGCCACCAAGTTCGGCATCACCGGGCTCATCGGAGTCCCCGACGCTCCGGCGACGCGCGGTGACCGCGCCTACGTCCGGTCGGCCTGTGAGGCATCGCTGCGGAGACTGGGCGTCGAGACCATCGACCTGTACTACATGCACCGCCGCCAGCTCGACCTGCCGATCGAGGAGACGGTAGGAGCCATGGCCGACCTCGTGACGGAGGGCAAGGTCCGTCACCTGGGGCTGTCCGAGGTGACCGCGGCCGAACTGCGGGCCGCCGCCACCGTCCACCCCATCACCGCGGTCCAGAGCGAATGGAGCCTGTGGTCGCGTGACGTCGAGGCCCAGGTGGTGCCCGCGGCCCGTGAGGTGGGGGCCGGGTTCGTGCCCTACAGCCCGCTGGGACGTGGGTTCCTCACCGGCGCGTTGACACCGGAACGGATCGCGGGATCGATGCTCAGATCCGAGGACCGGTTCGTCAGGAACTACGAGGCCAACCAGCAACTGCTCCAGGTGATCCGCGGGGTTGCCGATGAGTTGGACGCGACCCTGGCGCAGGTCGCGCTGGCCTGGCTGCTGGACCGGACCGGGCGGCTCGGCCTGCCGGTGGTTCCCATCCCCGGCACCCGGTCCGCGGAGCGGGTCCGGCAGAACGCGGCGGCGGCGCAGCTGCGGCTGACCGACGACCAGGTGGCGCGACTCGATGCCGTTGCCGACCTGGTGCAGGGATCCCGGAGTCTGTCGTTCACGCCGCCGCAGTGGATCTCCAGCGGACGCGAATGATTCGTCGACCCATCCGGGTGGCGTTTCCGGTCGGGAAGGCCAGCGTTTGATGGCGTATGCCGTGCCGCCCGGTCACGCCCCCCGGGTGGCCTCGGTGGCGATGGCCTTGGTGTCCCATTCCTCCCGGATCCCGCCGTCGGCCATCACGAGCACCCGGTCGCTGAACTGGTGCAGTTCCCGTTCGTCGCTGGTGAACAGCAGCACCCCGACGCCGCGGCTGGTGATCTCTTCAAGGAGGCGCACGAAACGTTCCCGGGTGGCGATGTCGAGGCCGTCGGTGGGTTGGATGAGGATCATGATGCGGGCGTTCTGGCTGGCGATCTCCTGCATCTGCTGCCAGCGACGCTGGCCGGTGGACTGCACGGGGCGGTGCAGGAGTTCACTCATCCGGTCCTCCGACTCCTTCAGCAGGAGCAGGATCCGGGTGGTGTCCTCGATGGCCTCGTCGTCGACCTGATCCTCACCGTCGAGCATGACGATGTTGCGGGCCGCGTGGGCCTCGCTCTCCGGGTCGAGCATGTTCGTCAGCACCGCGATGCCCAGCGACGGCAGGTCGCGGGGGGCGGCGATGCGGGCGGGGCGGCCGTCGACGATCAGCGACGTGACGGGGGCGGGACGTTTCCCGGTCAGTGCGTCGCGCACCTCCTCCACGCCCGAGCTGCGGGAACCGGTGAAGCCGAGGACCTCGCCGCGGTTCAGTTGGAAGGAAACCGGTTCGGTGGTGCATTCCAGGCCGACGACGTCCATCACGATGTCGGCGGTGGCGTTGGCGCGTCGCGGTGTGATCTCGATGACGGACCCGAACATCGCCTCGGTGAGCTGGTCGACGGTGGTGGTGGCGGAGTCGAAGATCTCCTCGACCCGGCCGTCGCGCAGCACCGCGACCCGGTTGCACAGCCGCAGAGCCTCCTCCAGCTGGTGGGTGATGTAGAGGACGCCTCGGCCCTCCTCGACCGTCCGGTTGAGGGCGTAGCGCAGGTCCTCGAGCTCGTCGGCGTTGAGGGCGTTGCTGAGTTCGTCGATGACGATGACCTCACGCGGATCGGCGAGCATGCGGACCACCTCGGCCATGCGGCGTTCCGTGTGGCTGAGGCCACCGAGCCGGTGGGTGGGGGACAGGTGGATGCCGGTCTCGGAGAGGATGCGTTTGGCCCGGGTCATCAACTCCGCGAGGCTGTGACGTCCCTCGACGTGCCGGAACATGGCTTCGACGACGGTCAGTTTCGGGTCCAGCTCGTTCTGGGGGTCGATGAGCATGATCCGTCGCGGATCCCACGGTCCACCCGACAGGCTGGCCACCCCCTCATCGGCCGACGTGTAGCCGGCGATGATCGAGGCCATGGTGGACTTCCCCACGCCGTTGGGGCCGACTATGCCGAGTACCTCCCCGTGTCGGAGGTCGATGTCGACGCCGGTCAGCACCTCGAGTCGACCGAAGGACTTGCGCATCCCCCGGACCGCCAGTAGCGGCTCACTATCCCACATGAATACCTCGTAGTTGTCATTCGTTCGCAACGCGAAGCGTCCTCCCTGCCACCAAGGGCAGGCTCCAGGTGATTTCCCGTCCTCGTGAGGATGCCTTGGTGATCCGACTCTAGGCGATGGTCGGGTCTCCGTGGCGGTGAACCTGTCCTTGGTTAACTGAGATTCCGCAGAACAGGACCTTACCGCTGCTTCGCCCGCCTTGCGAGCTGAACCGGGTGCGCCGTGACAATTTTTTCTTCAACAATGTTCAAGTTTGTTTGTCGGTCGACCGGATGACGCAGCCAATCGTTTTTTCGGTGTTCGTTGTCCGGGCGGGAATATCAGGTGAAAAACCGGTGGCGACGACGCGGCGGGCAGGGCGGTCACGGGCCTTCGGCGCCTGGCATTTCCCGGTTCATCGCCGGTTCTTCCGTCCGTGATGCCGTGATGATTGTGTGGTGACCCGTTCAGGCGTCCCTGCCTCGTTGGGCCGCCACTCGTTCTCCCGGTTTCCTCAACGCCAGGAAGAGCCCCGCGGCCAACAGGACCAGGAAGCAGCCCAGGAACAGGTGGACCCTCGCCTCCGGTGCGACGGTGTCGCCCAGCACGAGGACCAGCGCCAGGGGCAGCCCGATTCCCACCCCGTAGCCGAGGTTCTGGGCAGCCTGGAACAGGGCGGAGGCCCGGAAGGTCCGGTTCTCGGCCGCGAGGCGCAGCAGCGCGACCAGCTGCCCGGACAGTCCGAGGCCGAGCCCGGCCGGGCCCAGGACGGCGCCGGCCAGGATGGCGATGCCGGAGGGCAGCAGCGGAACCGAGGCCATCACCGGGCCCGGCGCGGCGATCACCCACGCCAGCACGGTTTTCCGGTGACCCCCGGGGAGCGCGGCTCCCGCGATGAAACCGACGGCCAGCCCCGCGGCGAAGGGGAAGTCGACCAAGCCGCTGTGGGCTCTCGCGTACCCGGTGGAGTCACCCAGGAGGATCGCGCCGTGATGCGCGGCGAAGGACAGTTCCAGGTGAATCCGGACCCCTGCCAGCGCGGCGCCGAGCAGCAGGGCCTGGATCACCGCGCGACCTCTCCCCGCTGGGCGCTCCGGCGGGGGATCGTCGTCGGGGCCGGTCGTTGCGGGGCCGGAGGGGATCGCGAACCAGCCGAGGAGCAGGGGCGGGACGGCGGCTCCGGAGACCAGGAGCAGTGCCGCTCTCCAGTCCGTCGACCGGGTCAGCAGGTCGGCGATCAGTGACCCCGGCAGCTGGAGGAGCGCCGGGAAGGCGACGACCACTCCCGTGAGGAAACCGCCGGGCCGCGGCTGGGCGGAGGTGATGACGGTCAGTGCGGCGGGGATCACCGCCGCCACCCCGGCCGCTTGGAGCGCGTAACTGGCGAGCAGGAACTCCGTCGATCCCGCCCAGCTTCCGGCGAGCACCCCCAGCGTCCACACGAGCAGGCCGCCGGTGTAGGGCAGCCGCGGCCCGTAGCGGTCGCCGAGCAGGGTCCACGGGATCAGGAAGAGGGTGCAGACCGCCACCTGCAACGTCGGGAGCATCAGGGCGGATCCGGCCAGGGTGTGGGTGCCCGGGCCGGGCGGGAGGAGACCCTGCTGGGCCCGCTGCACCACTCGTCCGAGGACGCCCTGCGCCAGGAACACGATCACGACCCCGAACAGGACCGCCGCGACGTCCAGACCTTGCCGTGCGTCGGGGGAGGTCGTATCCCGGAGGGGCGGGTTCGTGGTCATCTCTGCGTCTCCTCCGGGGGCGCGATGAGTCCGGTCGGGCCGTGTGCCGGTGATCCGGTGTCGGGACGCGTCTTGTCCCGGTGCGGCTGACCGGCTGGCGGTCACCGCATTCTTGCACCCGGCCGGTTCACGACCACCGTCTCGCAGCGGCCGGGCTGGCCGTTCGCTTCCCTTCCGGGAAGTGGCGCCTGCGCCTTGAGGGTGCTGCGGTGTTGTGTCGGTGGTCGCGGCCACGGTTGATCCATGTCGATACTGGAAGTGGCCGAGGGGTCGCGGGTGATGCTCCTGGAACACATGAAGGTCCAGTATGGGCAGTTTTTCACCCCCGCGTCCCTGGCGGAGCGCGTGGTCTGCGGTCTTCGTCTCCCCGGGGCGGGCGCGTTGAGGATGCTGGATCTCGGAGCCGGGGCTGGGGCCCTGACGGCTGCGGTCGCGAGACTGCTTCCGGAAGGGATGAACCTACAGGTCACCTGCGTGGAGGTGGATGCTGATCTGTTGCCGCATCTTGGTCGCACACTCGCGGGCCTCGACCACGAAATCATCCACGGCGACGCCCTGAGCCTCGCGGCCCGGGGGATGCTCCGGGAGGACCATGACGTGGTTGTGATGAATCCGCCGTACGGGAAACTCGCGGCCTCCTCGGAGGAACGCAGGGCCATGGCTCAACTCGGTGTTGATGTTCCCAACATTTACGCGGCCTTCATGGCGATCGGATACCTGCATCTTCGACGGGGGGGCAGATGGCCGCCATCGTGCCGCGTTCCTGGACGAACGGTCCCTATTTCAAACGGTTCCGGGAGCACATGCTCGCCCACGTCAGCCTGGACCGGATTCAGGCCTTCGCCTCCCGGTCCGCCCTGTTCTCGGAGGCCAAGGTGTTGCAGGAGAACGTGATCGTGACCTGCACCAGGAGCCGGGAACAGGGTGAGGTGGAATTGATCTTCGACGATGCCGAACCGCGCCGCGTGCCTTTCAGGAGCATCGTGCACCCGCGGGATGCGGAGCGTTTCGTTCGCATCCCGACGGGACGCGAACGCGAACTTCCCGGGGCCCCTCTCGGGGCGCTCGGACTCAGGGTCTCGACCGGCAAGGTCGTCGACTTCCGTGCCCGCGAACATCTCGCCGAACCCGGCAACGACACCTACCCGATGATCTACCAGGGAAACATCCACGCGGGGCGGGTCGTCTGGCCCAGGGACATCGGTAAGGCCCAGGGATTCCGGTGCGCACCCGACGAGTTCCGCAAGTTCTTGGTGCTGCCCGGGGCGTGTGTCGTCGTGAAACGGTTCTCGGCGAAGGAGGAGAAACGCAGGGTGGTCGCGGCCGTGCACGAGGCAACCACCCATGTCGCCTACGACAACAAGACGAACGTCTTTCCGTGTCCGGATCGTGATGTGGCGGTCGGGCTCGCCTACTGGCTCAACTCGACGGCGGTGGACGATCACTTCCGGGCGTTCTCCGGGCACACGCAGGTCAATGCCGCCGATCTGCGAATCATGCCCTATCCGAGCTTGGAACAACTGCGGTTGCTCGGATCCGGGCGTGATGCGGCAATGCCGGATCAGGCAGTGATCGATGCAGTCGTGGAGCACCTGCTGTGAGCCGCCTTGACGAGGCCCGGAAAATTTTGGGCGAGCTCGGTTTTGACCAGGAACGCTGCAACGCCCGCAGCGCACATGTCCTGCTCGCACTGCTCCGGATCGACTCGGTCACGCCTTGGAAGCTGGCGGACAATCCCATGATGGGGACAAGAGCGATCATGGACTGGATCCGAGACGAATTCGGCGTCGACTACAAACCGAACACCCGTGAAACCATTCGTCGGCAGACCCTCCACCAGTTCGTGGAGGCAGGGCTGGTTGAGGAAAACCAGGACAAACCGGACAGGCCGATCAACTCTCCCAAATGGAACCACCGAATCACCGATGCCGCATTGACCATCATCCGGAGATACGGGGAACGAGACTGGGAAGTGACGAGGGACGTATATCTTCTGGAACGTCCAGGGCTTCTGGAGCTACACGCCAGGCGCCGCGAGCTGGGGATGATCCCCGTCGAGTTGCCGGATGGGGCGATTGTCCGGCTGTCACAGGGTGGGCAGAACCACCTGATCCGCAGCGTGGCGCATGAGTTCTGTCCCCGGTTCACGCCGGTACGCCTGAACCGCCCGTCCCCGTCACCACCAGGGATCGGCGCCCGAGGCCAGGTGGTCGAGCATGCTGAGGCCCCCCGCGAAGTCGCCGTGCGGCTGGGGGTAGGGGGTGGGGGTGAACGAGTGGTAGTCCAGCGCGATGCCGCGTTCCGCGAACACCGACTCGTCCAGGTAGTTGCGACCCGAGGGGCCCGACAGGTAGACGTCCCCGCCGAGTTCCGCGGTGATGGCGGCCAGCAGTTCCGAAGCCGATCCCGTCGCCTCCAGCTCCGAGGAGCGCACCAGTTTCGTCGGGATCGCGTAGTGGTCGCGCAGCCGGGTGATGAGGTCGGTGCACAGGCCGGCCAGGTTCGTCGTCTCGCGGGCGTAGACGGCCTCCAGCATCGCCTTGGCCGTCTCGAAACCGGGGCAGCGCCCGTACAGGGTCTGGAGGGTCTTGACGTGGTCGCCGCGCCACGGCTTCAGCTCGTTGGTCTCCACGTCGCGCGTGAGCTGACCGAGCCGGCCCTTGGTGTGCACGGGGACGGTCAGCCACTGCGGCCCGCCCGGTCCCTTGATCTTCACGCGGTTCTGGAATCCGCCCTTGGTGAAGGGCACCGTGTCCAGCAGGACGAAGACGTCCGCCTTCGTCATCTTGTCGAAGTAGCCCGTCCAGGGGGCGAAGTTCGGTTGGTGGATGGTTACGATCATGTTCGGCTCACAAAACGACGCGGATCAGTTCGAATGCCTCGGCCCAGTCGTGTTTCACCTGGAGGCCGCGGACCTTGGCAAGGGATTCGTGGAACTCCTTGGTGAAATACGCCCTGCCCATTTCGAGCTGCGAGGTGTACTTCGTCAGGGCGTCCCATTTCTTGTCGAGGTGGCGTTTGTCGAGGGTCACGAACGCCGACGCGGAGAACGTGATGTGGTTCCACGGCAGTTCGTAGCCCAGCAGGGTCTTGTGTTTGAAGGCGCGCATCGCCTCGTCGTGGATGGTGGCGTGGTCCTGGTGCAGGTCGGCGCCGGAGGGGATCAGGATCCATTTGGGGTTCAGCTGGCGTTCCATCGCCACCATGTTCTCCAGCACCTCCTGGCGGTGGTAGCCGAGTTTGCGCACCGGGTAGTGCATGATCTGCCGGTTCTCCGGTTTCACCCCGAGCGCGTCGAGGGAGGCGTGGCATTCGTCGGCCAGGCGTGTCGGGGCGGAGCCGGCCGGCAGCGACTCCTCCGCCGTCGAGAACACTGCGACGTGCAGGTCAGCCCCCGCTTCCAGCCACTTGGCCATCGATCCGCCGGCGCCGAGTTCGGCGTCGTCGGTGTGCGGGGCGAGTACGAGGATCCGTTCGGGGATGAGCATGCTCACAGCCTTTCATAGCAGGACAGGAGTTTCCCCAACTCCACGTCCCAGTTGTATGTGCGGAGGATCGCCTGCCGCCCGTTCTCTCCGATCCGGGCCGCCTCCTCCGGGTTTTCCAGCAGGCGGTTCAGGGTCTTCGCGACGGCGTCGGTGTCGAACGGGTCGACGGTGATGCCGCAGTCGTGTTCGGCGACGATTCGTTTCCACAGGGGGAAATCGGAGGCGATGAAGGGCAGGCCGCAGGCCATGTACTCGAACATCTTCGTCGAATAGCCCTCGACGTAGTTGCTGATCGGGTGGTCCAGCACGAGCCCGACCTGCGCGTCGCGCAACCCGGCGACGACCTCGTCGCGGGGCAGGGGACCGGGGTGGTGGACGTGCCGCCAGCCGGGATGCGCCTCGGCTTGTTCCTGGAGCTGTTTGAACTTGCCCGCCAGCAGGCCGGTGACGTCGGCGGGGAGGTGTTCGAAGGCGGCGAGCATCTCGAACAGGCCCTGCTGCTCGGACAGGCCGCCGACGTAGATGAACGCGTTGCCCCGTTCCTGGAAGGGTTTGTCGTTGCGCTGGTTCGCCAGGCCTTTCTCGGGGAAGTTCTGCACCACGATCGTTTTGTGGGCGGGGAACTTCTCGGCTATCGACGGGGTTGCGGCGACGATTGCGCTCAGCGCCCTGCCCGAGATGCCTTCCAGCACCCGGGTGATCCCCGAGAGTGGTTTCTTCAACCAGCCCGGGATCCAGGTCTTGTTCATGATCTGCAGGGGAACGTCTTCGTGGACGTCGTAGACGACCTTCTTGCCGCACAGCCGCAGCGCCAGCCCGACCCCCATCAGTTCGGGGTCGTGGAAGTGGTAGATGTCGGCTCTTTCCCGCAGCGCCCGGAGGAAGATGGCCCACGTCTTGCGGAGGATCCGGTCGATGCGGCCGCGCGGCGCGCCCAGCCCGATCACCCGCACCCCCGCCACCTCGATGTCGCCGTCGTGGCAGTTGATCAGGGCGACGTCGTGGCCCGCGGCCGCCAGGGAGGCGCACTCCTTGTAGGTGACGCGGGTGTCGTGGACGTCGTGGACGGACGAGAGGTGACGGACCCTGCTCATCGGGCGGTGCCGTCGCCGATCGAGCGGTAGGCGACGCCCTCCCAGCGGGCCGGGTCGAGGACGCCGCGTCCGTCGATGATGACTTGGGTTCCGGGTAGGTCGGTGGGGGTGAGGTCGAGGTACTCCGGATGATCGGCCTGCAGGATCACGGCATCAACCGACTCACCCAACCGGTAGGGAGTGAACCCGAACGCCGCGAGTTCCTCACCGCTGTACATCGGATCATGCACCAGTACTTCAACACCCTTGGACTTCAGGATCTCCACGGTGGGAAACACCCCCGAGAACGCGGTCTCCTTCACCCTGCCCCGATACGAGGCACCCAACACCACCACACGCCGACCCTCCAGGTCACCCAACACACCCTCGACCAAACCAACCGCATACCCCGGCATGGTCATATTCGCCTCACGCGCAACCCGCACAATCGACGCATCCGGATCCGTGTACAGATACAACCGCGGATACACCGGGATACAGTGCCCACCCACCGCGATACCCGGCCGATGAATATGACTGTACGGCTGCGAATTCGACGCCTCAATCACCTTGTGGACATCAATCCCATGAGCAGCAGCGAACCTCCCGAACTGGTTGGCCAAACCAATATTGACATCCCGATAGGTCGTCTCAGCCAACTTCGCCATCTCCGCAGCCT
>ERZ772993.200-NODE-200-length-31449-cov-12.137701_pt1 | contig 31449 bp, 35 predicted proteins | sample MGYA00580670_ERZ772993 | MGnify/ENA primary metagenome ERZ772993 (study PRJEB29015, sample SAMEA2737936) | human oral metagenome | biome: human oral; feature: human-associated habitat; material: dental | place: China | collected 2136 ... | reverse complement strand
GTGGTTCGGGTGGCGGGTCGTCGCCTGGGCCTGGGCCTGGTGGTTCGGGTGGCGGGTCGTCGCCTGGGCCTGGGCCTGGTGGTTCGGGTGGCGGGTCGTCGCCTGGGCCTGGGCCTGGTGGTTCGGGTGGCGGGTCGTCGCCTGGGCCTGGGCCTGGTGGTTCGGGTGGCGGTGATGACGATCCCGGTGACGGTGGTGGCGGTGGTACTTCGCCAGGGTCGGGTTCGTGGGACACGGATGCGCTGGGCGGGGACGACGACGTCATCGACGATGACGATTGGTACAGCGGCTGGGATGAGGTGTGAGCCGGTGGATGTGGTGACTCCGGATGTCGAGTTGTGGGCGCACTTGAGCGAGTACTGGCGCCTGATGGGCGCTGAGTTGGCGGCGGTGCTGCTGGCTTGCGTGGCCGGTGGGGCGTTGTCGGCGTTGCTGTGGGGTGTCGGCAACGCGATCGGGTTACCCCGGCTCGTCTCCCGAGGTAAGTGGGGGGTCGTGGGCAGCGTGGTCGCGGCGATGGCGGCTGCCGGGATGGGCCCGCTCTACGGATGGGTGATCTCGATCTTTTCCTGAGGCAGGCAGGTCGAGGCGAGGGGACGTGACCGGGGTGGGCGGTGTGCTCACCCCGGTCACGGACGTAGGTGAGCCGGGCCGCGAGCAGAGCGGTACGGCACCTACGAAAGGAAATGCAGATGCCGCCAATGGACGGATACGACCCCGGAGTCGCGCCGGACTGGGGGTTCCTCCCTTTTATGAGCACTATCAAACAGTTGGTGGGTTCCACCGTGGCCGTGGGTCTGCTCGGCCTCGTAGCGACTGGCGCTATAGGCGCTGTCGTGTGGGGCCTGTCCACGGCGTTCGGGGCCCACCGCGCCGCGCAATACTCCAAGTGGGCCACCATCGGCTCCGTCGGGCTGGCCATGGTGGTCGGTGGTATCAGCGGCCTGGTCCGCTGGGGTGCGGGTATCGGGGCTGGTTGGTGATGAGTGCCGCGACACAGAGCGCCGAGAGCGTGGAGATTCCCAGGGAGAGGTTTCCCAGGGCCTCCCTGACGGGTTTCTTCCTGGGGTTCTCCCCAGCAGCGGCGTCCTGCGTCGCGGCCGGGGGAATCATCGCGGGGTTCGCCGCTCCGATGATCGGCGGCCTGAGCGGTGTGGCGGCCTCCTCACCGCTGTGGATCGGCCTGCTGCTGCTGGGGCTGATCCCGTCCAAACAAGTGGACGGACGGATCATCGACTGGACACCGGTCCTGGCGTCCTGGGCGATACGGAGGGTCTCGCACCAGAACCAGTTCCGCCGCAGCGTGTGGAGGACACGGCCGGCGGGCACCTTGTGGTTGCCGGGCTCAAAGGCCCGGCTTCGCATGTACTGCGACCCCGTCAGTGGGGCGGTGATGATCCATGACCCGCATAAGCGCACGCTGGTGGCCGCGTGCAAAGTGTCTCATAGCCAGTTCATGCTGGCTGATGCGAAGACCAAGAGCGTGCGCACCGACGGCTTCGCGGGGCTGCTGGCCACGGTCGGCTCGGGTGAGGGCGTGTGCAGGGTCCAGGTCCTGCTGTCCTCGGCGGCGGACGCCGGCGTGGGTGTGCGCCAGTACTGGGCCGACAACCACGACCGGGACGTGGTCGATACGGCCGCGGGCCGTAACTACCGGACCCTGCTGCGCCAGGCGGCCAGCGTCACCCAGCAGCACGAGACCGCCATCGCCGTGGCGCTCGACCTGAACCAGGTCAGGGAAGACGTCAAGCAGTACGGCGGCGGTCTCAAGGGCGGGGCGGCAGTCCTTCGTCAGCGGATGCGTGACGTGGAGGCGCTCGCCGGGCCGAGCGGGCTGACCCTGCGCGGCTGGGTGACCGACAAGGAGCTCTCCATGAAGATCCGGGCCGCCTATGACCCGGTGATCGCCTCCAGGCTGCGGGCCCACCCCGACGAGGTCGACGACCTCGAGAGCGCCGGCCCCATGGCGGTCGAGGGCCAATGGAAGCGAGTACGAACCGATTCCGCCTGGCACCAGGTGCTCGTGATCGGCTCGTGGCCCAGGGTGAGGGTTGAGACCGGCTTCCTGTCTGGGCTGAACCTGGTGGGTGAGGCAAACCTGTCGATCTCGCTGATCTACAAGCCGGTCCCCGATGAGAAGGCCTCCCGGGAGGCCGAGCGCGCCAACCAGCGCGAGGTCGGTGCGCTCGACGACCGCAACAAGGTCGGCAAGCTGGATACGGTGCTGAACAAGCGTGACCGAATTCAGACCGAGCAGAACATGCTCGACCTCGACGACGGTCACAAGGCTATGGATCACGCCTGCCTGGTCACGGTGACGGCCCCGACTAGAGAGGCCCTGGACAGGGCGGTCGCTGATGTGCGGGCTGCCCTGCGCAAGGTCAAATGCAAGCCGCGCACCCTGGTCGGTGTCCAGGACGAGGTCCTGGAAGCCGGCGTGCTACCTCTGTGCCTGGGGGTGCGCTGACGATGAGGATCGCACCCCTGGTGGTAGGCAAGCAGACACGCAGGCAGAAGCGGGATATGAACCGCCGGGCCGGGCAGCTGCGCAAGCAGCACCGCCGGGAGGAGGCCGAGCAGCGGCGCCTGGCCAAGGAGGCGGAGAAGACGATCTGGGCGGGTGACTACCTGCCGGCCTCCGGTGAGTGGGGGGATCGAACGGGCCGCAACCCGGTGCCGATCAACCTGCACACCAACCGGTACACGACAAAGACCCTGCGGACCCAGTACCCCTTCTTCGCGGAGGAGGGTCTGGGACCGAACGGCATCCTGATCGGACGCAACGTCATTTCATCCACGTCGTTCAGTTTCGACCCGTTCGAACTCTACCGCCGCCGGGTGCTGTCCAACACCAACATGGCGGTGCTGGGCAAGGTCGGCTCCGCGAAGAGTTCGTTGATGAAGACCTTCGCCCTGCGGGCCTGGTGCTTCGGCCAGCGGACCTTCATCCCCGGTGACGTCAAGGGAGAGTGGTCCTCCACCGTGCGCTCGGTGGGCGGCAACGTCATCGGCATCGGTGGGGCCTCGCGGGCACGCCTTAACCCGTTGGACGCCGGGACGCGTCCCAAGCGCGACGAGGACGGCCAGGTCCTCGACGACGAGCAGTGGGCCCGCACGGTCAGGTCCCAGCGGACTCGGTTGGTCGCGGCCCTGACGTCGTCCCTGATGAACCGGGACCTGAACCAGGACGAGCAGACCGCCTTGGACGCCGCCCTGGAGGCGACCGCGGCTCGCGGCGGGACACCGATCCTGCCGACAGTGGTCGACGAGCTCTTCGACCCCTCGGGGCTGGCGCCACTGCCGCGGGGCCCGCGTAACAGGGAGGAGCTCATCACGATGGGCCATGAGGTCGCCCTGGCGCTTCAGCGCCTGGTGCGCGGGGACCTGGCGGGCTTGTTCGATGGTCCCTCCACGGTGAAGTTTGACCCGACCGCGCCGATGATGAGTGTCAACTTGAAGGCATTCGCCGTCGAAGACCCGGCCCTTCCGCTGATCATGACGTGCACCTCGACGTGGCTGGAGGCCGCCCTGCGTGGGGCCACCAGCCTGGGGCAGCGCTACATCATCTATGACGAGGCTCACCGCCTGCTCGCGCTGCCGGGTCTGGCGGCCCGAATGCGCGACCAGTTCAAGCTCACCCGGGCGTGGGGCACGTCGAACATCCTGGTGCTTCACCGCCTGTCGGACCTGGAGGCCATCGGGGACGCCGGGTCCGCGGCCCGTGCGATCGCCCAGGGGCTGCTGGCGGACACCTCCACCAAGATCGTCTACCGGCAGGAGCCCGAGGAGCTCGACGCTTTGCGTGGGACGTTCCGAATGAGCAGCGTGGCCGCAGGCTACGTGTCTATGTTGAACATCGGTGTGGGCCTGTGGATGGTTGATCGGCAGTTGTTCATGGTCGAGCACCAGCGCACGCCCTGGGAGGCCGAATTGACCGACACCGACGAGGCGATGGGAGGTCGGCCATGAGCAGCAGAGCGCCTGTGGGCAACGACGTGGCCGCCAACGTGCTTATTTGCCTGCTCGGTGCCGGGATAGCGTTGAGCGTGAGCGCGTGGCTGGCCGCCCGCGGGGTGTGCTCGCTCCAGGGCTGCCGCGTGGCCGCGGACCCGCCGGCGGGTATGATCGGTGTGCTGGCTGGCCGTTCACCCGCTGTGGCGTGGCGGGCGAGCGGCCTGAGTGGGTTTGGTTTCTGGCTGGTCTGGGCGGTCGAGATGGCAGGAGCGGCGTGGGCAGGGGTGTGGGCGTGGCGACGGTGGGGAGGCCGGGGCCGGGGCCGCCAGGGCGACCCGCACAGGGTCAAGGGCCTGGCCACGGCCGCTCAGGTGCGCCGGTTCTTCTCCGCGGCCACGGTTGCGGCGATGATCTGGCTTCGCCCCGACTTGGATCGGCCTACAGCCTGGGACCTGGCGGTGCGGGTGGGGACCGCCAGGAGGCAGGTCTGCTGGATCCCCATCGAGGACTCGGTGGCGGTGTCGGCCCCGTCACGGTCAGGTAAGACGCGGTGGCTGGTCTACGGGGTGGTTTGCGAGTTCCCCGGCGCGGTGGTGACCACCTCCGTGCGCGGTGAGCTGGCCGTAGGCACGATCATGTACCGCAAGCAGCGCGGCCCGGTGGCGGTGTTCGCACCTACCGGGATCGACGCCGAGGGTGAGGCTGGGGACGAGTTGCGCCGGGCCACCATGCGGTGGTCACTGACCCGGGGGTGCGAGCAGCCTGAGGTGGCGCTGCGCCGGGCGGCCGCTCTGGCGGCCAACGGCGGCAAGGGAACCAGCAACGACGCCTTCTGGAGGGAGCACGGCATCCGGGTGCTGGCACCGCTGCTGATGGCCGCGGCCGTCAGCGGACAGGGGGCCGACGCCCTGGACCGGTGGTCTGACGGGCCGGGCCAGGCTCGGGAGGCGGTGAGGATCCTGAGCGAGCATCCCGACGCCTGCCATCGGTGGGCCGACACCCTGGGTGCTGAGTTGGGTGGCGACCAGCGGACCGTGGATAACATCTGGGCGACGGTCCAGTCCATTATTGGGCGCCCGCTGATGGACCCCCGGGTCAAGGAGGCCATCAGTCCGGCCCCGGGCACGGAACTCGACATTGATGACTTCATCGACCGGTGCGGGACCCTGTACATCGTCGGGGACTCCAACGCCACGGCCGCACCGTTCGTAGCCGCTCTCATTGAAGACATCTACGCCGTCGCCGTCGAGCGGGCCAACCGGTCCACGGGCGGGCGGCTGTGCCCGCCGCTGGGGATGGTCTTCGATGAGATCGCCAACATCGCGACCCTGCCGTCCTTGCCGATCATCGTGTCGGCCGGTGGCGGCTCGGGAGTGATGTGCTGGGTCGTCGAGCAGTCCCGCTCCCAGCTGGCCGCCCGCTACGGTCGCGAGGCCGCCGAGGCGATCTGGGACGCGGCGACCACCAAGCTGATCCTGGGCGGCGTGACCAGGAGTGAGACCCTCAACGAGATCACCGGCGCCATCGGCGACCGCCGGACGAGACGCCGCACCGTGTCGTCGGGAAGAGAGCACTCGCAGTCTTCGTGGGCTGAGACAGAGGAGAGGATCATGATCGGCTCGCAGGTGCGCGAGCTGCCCAAGGGGACGATGCTGCTGATCAAGGCCAGCGCCCCGGCCGCGCTCGTCGACGGCCTGACTCTGGAGGACCGTCTGCGCCGCCGTGGCCGCAAGGCCCCGCCCCTGGAGGCGGCCACCGGCAGCGTGCACCTCACCGCGGATCCGGCGGAGACGGCAACGGCATCGGCGGTGGCCGACGGGCCCCGGGGAGACGAGAGGCGGGACAGCGGCCATGAGCAGTGACGTGATTGTCTACGGCAGGTCTGGGTGCGGTCCGTGCATGGCCACACGGCGCAAACTCGATGCCTTGGGCGTGAGCTACAGCTACAAGGACGTCTCCTCCCCCGATGGGGGCGGGGAGGCCGAGCAGGTCGCGAGCCGTCTGGGGGCCCGCCGTCTGCCGCTGGTGGTCGCCGGGAACAGGGCGTGGTCGGGATTCAGGCCCGGCGACCTGGAAATGCTGCGCCCCCCGGTGGTCGGGGCCGGCGAACACTCCCCGGGGCCGTCCCGCACCCGGTCGGCGAGCCCGGAGACGCGGTGATGGCGGCGGGACTGCGCAACCGGCGCCGCCCGCGGCGCACGCCGTCCCGAGTGGCGGCCGGCCGGCGCTACGCGGCCTGGATCGACTCACCGGCCTGGAGACGGCGCCGCAGCAGGTGGGCCAGGGAGGAGAGACGTCGCCACGGGCGCATCGTGTGCGCCGTGTGCGCCCGGCCATGGCGCGAGCGCCGCGACGACCTGCACCACGCGAGTTACAGCCGTATGGGTCGGGAGAGGCACGAGGACCTGGTGGCGATGTGCCGACCCTGCCACGAGTCGGTGCATCGCGCGATCGACGCTTCACCGGCCTGGCAGCGCCTGATCGCCAGGGGACATCGCCGCCTGGTGACGGTATCGATCATCGCAAGGCTTAAAGAGGCCAAGGAACTCAAACTCAGGAGGAAGCAGTGAGCCAGGACAGCAAGATCAATACTGAAGAGGGGACGGCCGAGCGGCTGCTCCAGGCCGCCGATAACGCCGCTGGCCGGAAAGCGGACGACCCGTTCACGTCGGCCGTCGACTGGTGGACTATGACCGCCGAGGAGCGCCTGAACGAGCTCGGGGAGCTTCGGATTTTCGTGGCCCGACTCGTGGTCGCCTATGAGCTGGACTCGACTTTCATCCCTCCGTGCTGGGAGAAGCACGAGGGATATATCCGGTTCCTCGACGCCCTTCATCGATCCTATCGAGACGCGACACACCCCGCGCAGACTGGGGAGGCGCTGATGGGATGGCACCATAACTATCAGTTCGTCCGCGACGAGCTGATGATGAGGAGTAAGCAGTTGAGCTGCTCGACGATCATGCATCATCCTTTCCGGGCCCCGGCCTGGGCCGCGGAGATAGTCGACGAGGGCGAGGACAGTCTGGAGTGGAGGAGACGCCAGGAGGAGGCGATGGGCGCCTACCGCGATCAGGCGGTGGCGGCCGCCGTCGCGGCGGGCGTCTGACCTCCAGCGCGGATGACTGGACGCGGGCCGTGGTGCTGTGGCCCTGCGGCCACACCGAGCCGCTGGACCTGTCCTGGCTGCCCGACGCGCCCGCCAGGCGGCGCAAGGCGCGGGAGGTGGCCGGGGTCGGGCACTGCATGAAGTGCTGGGTCACCGACGTTGGCGGAGCGGCTGATGCTGCGGGCGAGCGCGACGGAGCGGTGACGGCCGCGGTGATCCCGTTCCCGCTCGAGGGAGAGCGGCGTGGGCAGCCCGCGGCGACCCAGAGCGAGCTCGATGAGCTCATCGAGGCCGGGACGCCCTGGATCGAGGTGGTTTCCACCGTCCTCGACCTGGTGGTGGCGTGGGTGCCCGACTCCTGCAGAGTCGACATCGGTCCCGGAGCGAAGGCGATTGTAGCGGGTGCCGGCCCGGTGGTGCGCTCCCGGGGGCGCGTGAGGGTCACCCACGGGGGACGGGTGGCCGGAGGCCCGGGAAGCCGCACGGTCCTGGCCGGTGGAAGAGCCGCCGTCGGTCAGGGCGGGGCGCTGGTCGCCGAGGAGGGCCTGGGCCTGGTCGATGCCGGCGCCCGGGTCGCTGTCGCGCAGGAGGCCCGGGCTCACGACGTGGGGGTGTACGCGCTGCCCGGCTCGATCGTGGCCGCAGCCGGTCGGGCGAAGGTGATCGACGCGTGCCCCTGGGGCGTCCTGGTCACTGCCGACGGCGTCATCGGCCAGGCCGACGGCGACCCGGACGTCGAGTTGACCGAGATGCTGGAGCTGGCCCGGTCGATGGGCCCCGCCCCGGGGCTATAGGTCCGGCCCCGGCTCCTGGCCCCGCCTGGGCCGCTGCGGTGAGGGCACCCGCGGAGGCCGGCTCACGGTGGGCGCCGCCCGCCCCCGGCTGGGCCGGGCGTCCTGTTCGGCGGCCAGTTCGCGTGCGCGCAGCAGCGCGCCGGTGGCGCGGCGCCGGTCCTCGACGACGACGCGGTCGATGTGGGAGATTACCGGTCCGAGGGTCGCCTCCAGGCTGGTGTCATGGGTCGTGGTGGTGACCGGCCCTCCGGGCGGGTCGGTGATGCCGTAGCGATCGCGGTAGGCGGCGATGGTGCGGGCCTGGGCGAGCCACTGGGCGCGCCTTCTCGGGCCCGCGGGGGCGGGGCCGAGATCCTTCGTCCAGGGCTGGCCCTCGGCCAGAGCCTGGTGCAGGACGGCACTGGCGCGCGCGGTGATGAGCTTCTCGCGCTCGTTAAGGGCCCGCTGGACGTCGGGGTCGGCCGACGGGGGCGCGGCGGGGATGAGGCCGGCGATGAGCCGGCGCTGCCCGCCGCCGGTGGCGCGGGCCTTGGCGGTGCGGGCGGCCAGGTCCGCGGCGGGGTGTTTCTGGTCGAGGGGTTTGGCGTCGGCCAGGGCCGGCAGTACCGTGTTGAGGTCGAGGCCCGCCCTGGCGGAGCGGCGCAGCTCCTTGGCCAGCGCATCGGAGTAGACGTCGTTGAGCAGCGCATCAGCGCGCTCGGGCAGGAGACGGGGCAGGGCGTTCTCCCATCCCCAGGCGGCTTCGCCCGCCGCAATGGTGGTGTACTCGTCGGCGATGCGCCTGATGGACTCAGTCTGGTCGGCGTGGACGTCGGCGGCCCGTCGGGCGGTGCGGGGAGCGGTGTCGCGAGCCAGGACGTCAGTGAGGATCTGCGCGGGCTCCTGGGCGAGCTGGGGCAGGAGGTCGTCATCGGCCCGGGCATCGTCGGTGACGACATGGGCGATATTCGTGGACTTGCCTCGGGTCATGCCGACGTAGAGGCCCTGGCGCCCCATGTCGGGGGTGACCACGACGTGGCAGTCATCGACGGTGCGGCCCTGGGCGCGGTGAATGGTGGTGGCGTACCCGAGCTCGACCTGGGCGCGCACGTAGTCGGCGGGCAGATGGATCGCCTCCGCGCCGGGGTCGGCGGTGGGGGTGACCAGCATGGCGCCGTCGGCGGCCACGGCCTCGACGCGCCAGGTGGCGCCGTTGTGTGCCCAGTGGCGCCCGGAGCGCAGTGCCCGGGCGTTCCTGCGGGTGACGATGAGGTCCCCGGCCGCGGCGACGTTGCCGTCGGCCAGGGGGACCTCAAGGCCGCTGACCTTGCCTGCGGCTTTGAGGTCGGCGCGGGCCCGGCCAGCCAGGTCGGCGGCGGTGGCATTGTCGGCGGCCACCATGAGACTCATCCGGCCCTGGGCGGTCTCGGCGGCCCAGGCAGTGTAGACCTGGTCGAGGACCTCCTCCTGGGTCCCGGACCGGACGGCCCCGCGGGCGGTGTAGGTCTCCACAGCGCGGCGATCCCCTGAGCGCAGAGCCAGCGAGGCAGGACCTTGCCAGTCGTCGACGAACCGGTGAATCGTCCTCAGGGAGGCGACCCGGTCGGGATGGTGGTCGATGAGCATGCCGAAGGCGCCACCGGCCTCGACGGCGGAGAGCTGGTCGGGGTCCCCGACGCACAACACTTTGGCGCCGGCGGCGTCGGCCTGGGCGACGATCTCGCGTAAGGGGATGGTGGCGGCCATGGAGGCCTCGTCGACGATGATGAGGTCGCCGGCCTCGAGCCGCGCCGCCTGCACGGGGGTGGTCTCGATGCGGTGCAAAGCGTGGTCGATGGCGGCCCGGATTCTCCGGGCCGGCAGGCCAGCGGTGGTGGGGTCGACGACGGCCAGGGAATCGCGGATGTCGGCGACGCGGCCGCCCTGGTCGAGCCAGGCGGCGGCCTGGCGCAGGAAGTCCATCTGGTTGTCGCGCTCGGCCTGAGCCCGACGCAGCGTGAGCCACATGGCCGTGTTGTCGGCCTGCGCGCCCAAGGACTCCCCGAGCACTTCGGCGGCGGCCGAGGAGGGCGCCAAGGCGGTGACCGAGCCGGCCCCATGCTCGGCCTGCCAGGCGTCCACCAGGGCAGACAGGGCGGTGGTCTTGCCGGCGCCGGCGGGACCGACTAGGAGGTCGAGGCTCCGGCCGCTGGTGGCCACGGCCTCGATCGCGGCGAACTGGTCCTCGCTGGGCGCTCGCTTCCCGGAGGACGCGAGGGTCTCCGGATTGGCCAGGGTGGGGGCGCCGGTTGCGGCGGAGAAGCGGACCAGTGCGTCCTCGGCGTCCAGAAGCACCTGGGTCGTGAAGATCTCCGAGTTCTCGGGGATGAACCGGCTGGACCCGTCGGGCCGGCGGTAGCGGGCGGGGGTGTGCGCCGTACGGGCGTAGTCCACGCGCACGCACTTGGCGGTGACCGCGGTAGTGAGCCGGCTGGTGAACTGATCACGCTGGGCGGGGGTCTCGAAGCGGATCCTGCGCGCTGCGCGCTGAGCCTCGGCGCGGATGTTCCAGGTGCTCCAGTGGGCGCGCGATGACTGGAGCGCTTCCAGGACACCATCGGCGAGCCGGTCGACCTGGTCGTCGGTGATGTCGGCGTCGCGCACGGGGTGAGCGCGCGTACCGGGCTGACCGGGCGCGGTGCCCGGTGCGGGCGGGGGTCGTCCGGTCACGCCGCGCAGCGGCTGGTCACCAACCACCTGTCGGGCGCGCTCGCGCCAGCTGCGTGTGAGCTCGGCCAGGGAGCGGTGCTTCTTGTCGCTGCGGGTACCGGCCCACGCCTGGGCGTCGGCGTCCCAGTGACCCGCACCGCCGATCCCGGCTTCCTCGCGGGCGGCCTCGATCTGGGCGTGCCGGGTCGAGAACGCCTCCAGGAGTCGGGCGTCGACGCCGTCGATCTCCCAGTGCTCCCGCCCGGTGCGGGAGATGGACCGCACGTGCCACTCCACGCCCAGGCGCGCGCTGAGGGCGTCCATGAGATGGTTGTCGTAGGCCTCGCTCAGGGACACCTGGGCGGGCATGAGCGCGCCGTGGGAGTCCAGGGTGCGCCAGGCCCCGTCGGGGCCCTGGACCCGGTTGGCAACCATGAGGTGGGTGTGCAGGTGGGGGTCGCCCTCCCGGGAGTCCCAGTGGTCGAAGGCCGCGGCGACGACGCCGCGGGTGGTGGTCTGGACCACTCCTCCGGCGCCCTGGCGGGTGCGGATGGAATCCCTCTCCATCATGGTCACGACGTGGTCGATCGCATCGTGGTGGGCGGCCTCGACCTGCTCGCGCACGCCGGCGTCCCCGAGCGCCCACACCACCGACACGGACTTGGGCGGGGCGAAGGTGAAGTCGAAGCCGTGCACGGCGCGGCTCCTGCTGGTGCGTACGACCTGGCGCTCGATCTGCTCGATGCGCGCCGCGCGCTCATCATCGCTCAAGTGAGCGCCCAGGCCGCCGGTGAGCGCGCGCACGCGGTCAGCGGTCGGTACGTGGGCGGGGAACCTACGCCCAAGCGAACGGCTGGTGATCGGGTCGGCGCCGTCCTGGATGAGCGCACGCAGCTGGTCGGCGCCCACGCGCCGCCCAGCACTCAGGCGGTGCTCGTCGTCGCCCAGGCCGGCCAGGCCGGATCCCAGCCACCTGCCCGGCGGCGTGCCCGCCGCCGTGTAGTAGCGGGTTCCGTCGAAGTGCGCATGCTCCTGACCGGGGCCATCGGCGACGGACTCGGTCAGGTAGTCGATGATGGAGGTGCCCGCGCGGCCGGTGTCGTAGAGACGCTTGACCGTGATCACGAGCGCTCACCGCCCGTGACCGCCTCGGTCAGGCGCCGGGTCTCACAGGGCCAGGGGCGCGCGCACTCCGCGCACGCCCCGTCGGCGTCGGGCACGTGCATGCGCGCGATGAGCGCGCACGCGCGCGCAGCCGCGGTCATGCCCGCTGCACGCGTGCGCGCGGTGTTGGCACGCGCACGCCTGCACGCCGGCGTGCAGTACACCTGATTGCTGCGCGCGGGCGTGAACACGCGAGCGCACACGGGGCAGACCGCCGAGCGCCCCCCGCCCGCACCGGCACGGACGTAGGTGCGCACGGCTTCGCGGTCGCGCGCGTAGCGCGCGCGCCGGCCAGCGCGCTCCCTGCACGCGGGCGTGCAGTAGACCTGAGTGGAGCGCGCGGGGGTGAAGCACCGCCCGCACCCAGGGCACTCGACCTGATGGGCAGCACGCCACGCCCGCCGGCATCTTTCGGAGCAATAGCGCTTGGATCGGCGCTCGGCGACGAAGGATCCTCCGCACTGCACGCATATGACCTGGATCACAGCTAGTCCTCGGTTCGGTGCTCTGCTGTCGTCCCCGACCGTGACGGGGGTGAGCACGCGCGGGCCCCGACACTTCGGCGATCCCGTTCCGCAGTGCCAGATGTGCCTCGTTCTATCTCTTCTCGGCTTGCTAAGAGTCGGGAAGGTGACGTTTCGGCGTCACGGGAGCGTCCGTTAGGTGGATGGGTGCTGGGAGGTCAGTGCGCTGGGAGCCGATTCAGGCAGGTACAGGGGTAGGTGAGTGAGCCGTCTGGGGGCCCGCGCGTGCAGGTGAGCAGCTGGGGGTGTGCTCACCCTGGTCGTTGTTACTGGTGAGGCAGCAAACAGGTATTTGAAGGAGGAACTGCTGTGGCTGATATCGACATTGACTCCGTGACCAGGATGCTGGGGCGCGATCAAGACCAGGAGATCAGCGGCCTGCACTACGAGGCCGTCGACCGTGCCGCCCACGCCGCATTGCTGAGCACTGACGAGGTGGGCCGACTCGCGGCATCACCTCAGGTCCGTGAGGCTCTCGCAGAGTGGAACACGGCTGTTGAATCCCGGGAGACCGCTAACAACCGGTACCTGGACTTGCTGGGAGACACGACCGACCAAGAGGAGCTGGACCATCGCGAGAACATGGTCAGCATTGCTCATGACCGTGTCGTTGATAGTCAGTCTCGAATGGATGAGGTGGCTGCTGAGGTCACCGGCAATTCTGAGGCGGGTGGGCGTTTGCGAGGTTTTGTCACCCTGGGTCAGCCGCTCGTCGAGCAGGCAGACAGTCAGGAGCTGCGCGGGGTGCTACATCTCGACCACGCCCTGGAGGTCGGTCAGGAGCAGGCGGAGGCCCGCTTGCCTTATGGGCGGGAGCCGTCGGCCGAGCTGCGGGCCGAGGGCGAGGAGCACCTAGCGGCGGCTAGGCAGGCGCTGGCACAGCGCCCTGACGCCGACGGGGTCCTCGCCATCGTCCAGGACCTCGCGGCCCATCCGCACAGTCGTGAGTGGCACGGCAATGACGACATGGACACGCCCATTTATCGTGAGCTTGGACAGGCCATCGAGGCCACCGGCCTCGGCGGCAAGGAGACATTGTCCTGGATCCGGCAGCAGCGGACCTTCAACGCCGAGCACTTCCAGATCGATGGCTACACCCCAGGTAAGCCTCTGCCGCTGGAGGCTCCCCCGGCCCCTGCGGCCACGAAGGGGCCGGATGCCTCGGCGGGCAGGGATATGGCCCCTTCGATGGCTGCGGATCGAGGTGCTCCTCGGGTGGGGTCAGCACCCGCAACGTCGGTCCCCTCCCCCGGTGGTGCGCCGCGTGTCGGCGGCCACGTGCAGGGGCATGACGGACACGAACAGAGCCTCTCGGTCGGCCCGTCGCTGTGACGTGGGGCGTGCGGGGGCCTGCCTGCGGACCGGGCCCTGCGGGCCCGGCGGTGGTGGTTGGCTGGAGCCGCTCGTGGGTGGGCCGCGTATCCGTGGCGGGCACGGCCCTGCTCGCGCTCGGCGGTTTCGTGCTGTCCTTCGCGGCGCTGCGGGATCTGGCCGTGAGAGTCGGGATGCCTGCCGACCTGGGGTGGATCTGGCCCTTGTTGATCGACGGGCTGATCGTTGAGGCGACCTTGGCGGTGGTGTCCCTTGCGCGGTGCGGGTCACGCTCCGTGTGGTACGCGTGGTTCCTCCTCTCGGCGGGCGCGGTGGTCTCGGTGGGCTCCAACGGCGCCCACGCCGTGGTGACCGGTCACGGATTGGCCGGCGCGGCGGCGGCCTCAGTACCGCCGGTGGTGTTGTTGGCCACCACTCACCTGACGGTCCTGCTCATGGCCGCGCCCGATGCCAGCCAGGCACGGGCGGCGGCACCGGCCGCCGAGACCACCGGTGTACGGCCGAGCTCGAGCGACGGCAGCGGCGATCGCACGCCGCCCCACGACGCCACGGAGACGCCGACCGGGGCGGGGGCCGAGAAACCGGATGTCACGACGGCAGCGGCATCCGAGGCGCCGCCCGAGCCGGTCGATGAGCTCAGTCTGGAGGACTGGGTGAACCAGCAGGAAGCCGCCGGCGCGACGGTGACGGGGGCGATGGTCGCCGAGCGCCTGGGGGTCTCGGCCTCGACCGGCCGGCGCCGGCTGGCGGCGCTACGCAAGTCCGGCCAACCGCGATTGCGGCTGGCCGGAGCCGAATAATAGCGAAGGAGGAAGAAGGATGTTCGAGGTCGTTGAACTGCTGGGCAGTTGCCTGCCGGTGACGCCCGTCTACCGCGTGCTCTGCGCGGATGCGAGCCGGGCCCGGATCGTCGAGGCTCATGACCAGCTGATCGGGATCGGCGTGACCGATCTAGGGCGCGATCTGGTGGAACTTGCGACGCTGCATCACCGGGAGATTGATGTCGAGGTGGATCCGGGGAAGTGGGTACGAGTGCGGCCGGACGGGTCGATGGCACCGGCTTCCCGGCCGGGGAGCCTGGACTGCATCGCGAAGATCAAGCGCAGGCGGGCGCGCCGGAATCGGCGCGCGGAACGACGCGCGGCTCTGAAGGCGTGGTGGAGCATTAAGGCTCACCGCTGGGCGCGCCCAGGCCGGCCGGCGCTGCTGGACAGGAATCGGCGGCCCGGCCGCCGCGCCTCCGCGGAAGGCGCCGCCGGGACGATCACAGCCCGGAAGGGGCGAACCGGTCAGCGACGCCGGGTCGGCCGCGTGAGCGCGGCCTCGACAGCCAGGACGATATAGGCGGTGGACAGGCACCCGGCGGCGAGGAATGCGCCCACGGGCGGCTCAGCGCCAGCGGCGATGATGCGGCCGCCGGCGACCAGTGCGATGAGGAAGGCGACCACGAAGCACCAGGGCCGCCGGCGCCCCGCGCGGCGCCACGGTTGTGTCGCCCACAGCAGCGCCACGCCAACGGCCGCGTACAGGACCGCTCGCCCCGGATCGGCGCCGCCCTGGTCGCCCACGCGCCCGACGATGCCGGGACTGGCGCTCAAGGGGATCGCCAGGGCGAAGGCCACGGCCACCCAGGAACGGATGATAGTCACGACCACCATGACTGCCTCTCTTTCAGGACCGAGGGCGCCGGCCCCGGGGCAGACGCCCCCGGTGGACGGGCACGGAACTGCCGCCGGCCTCGGCGACGGCGCGGCGCAGCGCAGCACTGACGACGGCCGAGCGCGAGACGCCGCGCCCGCGCAGGGCCTGCTCCTCCACGGTATCGAGGATCCGCTGCCTGGTCCCAGGATCGACGGTGATCTGAACGGTGCGCCCGTCATCCCCCGCGGGCACGGCGATGTCCGCCGCGCGACGATCGAGATAGTCATTAACGGTCCGGTCGACCCACTCGACCAGCGCCACCTGATGCCCCGGATGAGCGCGCAGGTAGAGAGTCCGCGCCTGCGCCCACAAAGTCTTATCGACCCAGATGCTCATGGTGACACGACCGCCACCGGCCGCACCACGCCGGTCGGCGGAGTCGCCCCGCCGACCCGGATCTTCAGCAACCGCACGGCATACCACGCCTACCGTCCTTCCTGTTGTTATTAGTGTATAACACTCGAGCATTAAGCTGACCCCGTATCGCTGACGTGAGGGCCATGAGGGCTCGGAGGTTGTGTTTGCTGGGTCTCGTGGGAGTGTCCGGAACCGGAAGGGCATGGGTGACCGAGCTTGTGCATGTGCAGAGCGGAGTCTTGGGTCAGTTTGACGCATGGTTTTCTCGATTCCATGTCTCAGGATCGTCGATGTCTCGGGGTGTCTCGTCGGAGAAGTCCGCCCAGCCGGCTCCGTCTGGCAGTTCTGCGACGGACTTGCCGGGTGTGGCTACCATAAAGATCGGCGGGTCGGTGTGCCAGTAGCCGATGTTGAAGCGGGCTCCGCTGAAGTATCCGTGTCCGCTTTCCTCATACCGGATGTCGCGAAAGCGTGCATCACCTTCGAAGGATGCCCCTGCGAAGATTGTATAGTTTTTGAATGTCGCCTTATTGAAATTCGCGAATTTCTGGAACCTCGAACGTGAAAAACGGACTTCTCCTGAAAATGTCGCCCCGTAGAACGAGACGCTTTCGGTGAACGTTGATGATATCATGCTCAGGTAGTCGTTGAAATGCACCTCGTGAGCATCGAGCCAGCGGCAGGTTATTTTGTCGAGATAAACCCTTTCGGAGAAGTGCGCGCCGTGCAGGTCAATCTTGCAATCGCACCACAACTGGTCGTCGGCAACCTCTTGTTTGACTTGACGGCGGGAGTCTGAGTCGGTTCGCGCCTTCCGCAGGTGGCGGGCCAGCATTCCCAGGATGGTCGACTCCACCGGGCCGTCAGTGGTAACGTACCGGGGCTTGGGGTCCGCCTCGGTTTTTATGGTCTGCGGATCGGCGGCCCCGGTGGGCTCCCAATGTCCGCGTTCGGCCCGCAGGTAACCGCACAGGATATCGACGACGCGTTGATGATAGGGGCTGCCGTACGTGTCGGCCACATCCGCCAGGGCGTAGACGCCGGCGATCCGGACTTGGGACGAGTCGCTGCCGAGCTGCTGCACCGCCGACAGAAGCTTGGCATCGACCTCATTGCGTTCTATGCTAGCGCGCTCCCGGTACTTGATGACCAAGTAGCCGACGGCGCCGATACCGCCGATAGTGGTCAGCGAGACCTTGACGAGCTCGAGCGGCTCGCCCCGCAGTTCGTTACCGGACCAGTTGGTGAAGACTCGCTGCCATGAACTGTACGGGCCGCTGCCCCAGAGCCACCCGAGCGCGGTGAAGACCCCGATGGCCAGAATTACCCAGACGGCGATGGTCCCGAACAGGTTCCACTGACTGGGGCTTCGGAGAAGACAATAAGACCGATGCAACCATCTCCTCCTCGTTCCTGATAGGAGCGAGCGGATCGGTGCGGGAATTCGATGCCGACGTGACGGCGAGCGAGTGGTCATATTTATTTCCTTAAGAGACCGGGAGCCACTGGTCGTTGGCGCGTTCCGGATTGAGGAGAGGTGGTCAGGAGAGGATTCCCCAACAGTGCGGGAGTATATCACAGAAGCGGAATTCCGGGCGGATCAAAATGAGAGCCCGTAGCCAATTAGAGCACTACCGTAACGCCGGCCGCGACCAACGCATCCGCCAAGCCGCCAAAGCAGGTACCCCCGTCACCATCATCGCCCGCGACGAACGACTCTCACCCACCCAAATCCGACAAATCCTCACCAACCAACCCTGAGGACTCCGGCGTTTCCGCCGTTCCCGCACAGGTCCCTGCTGGGAAGGCTCGCGCCCCGAGCCCGGGCGGATCGGCTACCGTGGCCGCTCGCTTGGAGGAGGTTGAGAGCTGCCGCGCTGTTGGTTGGTGCTGACGGCGAGGTAGCGGCCGGTGGTGGCCAGGGAGGAGTGATGAAAGCATCTACTCAATTTAATCCCGTCACCGGCGAGGTCACGCCGCGATGTCATCTTCCACCACAACCGCCCTGTCATGCCAGCCCCTGGCTCAGGTTCTGAGGGGTGGGGTGCCGGAGGATTCTCCGGCACCCCACCCCTATTCGTTTCCCGGATGCGTCCGGACTAGGATTCGCCGTCCCATCGGCCGCTCACACGTCTTACACGTCCGTGATCGCGCGCCATCCCGCAGGTGCATTCGAGGAGCACTCGGGATTCGTGCACTCCCCGTTCGTTACGTAGACCGTGGGCCCCGCAATCGTCTGGATCGACGAGCGAACCCGCTTCACGTGCATTGGCGCCCCACAGCGTTCGCACGACTCCGACCCCTTCCCCATCGCACTCTCCGCCATCAGTGACTCCTTTCCGATTTCGACGCCCGCAGCCCTGTACTGCAAGCAATCACCATTTTAGAGAACGGCCGGATCGATTGGGACTCTGCACCAGAGGATGTGACACCGACGGCGCTGAAAGGCCGGATCCATCTTCGCCCGCGGGCACAGGGGCGCGATTGCGCATGCCGGGGACCGGGAGCCGCTGCTCGGCATGCGTGGCGGCATGATGTACCTGCGTGTCTAGTTCGTCACCCGCTTCCTTTTTCGTTGCCGGGGCGCAGTTCCCATCGTCCCGGGCCGGGCGACGGCCCGTCACCTCCTCACCGTGTCCACGGCATCGAGTTCCACCTTCCATTCTGTGCGGGTTCTCGGCGGACGCGTGCGTTCCACTCGCCCGGCGTCCCCGCCGTTCCCGCACAGGTTCTTCAGGGAAGGTCCGCGCCCCGGGCCCCGGGCGGATCGGCTGCCGGGGCGCCTCGGCACTGGGCTGTCCACGGCTCCGGACCGGGTCCCGCTGTCCACCTGTGGGCAGGGGGAAGGCCGCCCGCTCTGGCAGCGTCACGTTGCCGGTGCAGCACCGTCGTTCCGTCTTTGTCAGGACCGTGGGCGTCGGCCACGGGGCAGACGGCCCTGGTAGGCAGGCACGTCGCTGCCGCCAGCGTTGGAGACGGCGCGGCTCAGAGCCGCAGAGATGACGGCGGATCGGGAGATAGCGCGGCCGCGCAAGGAGTGCTTTTCCACAGTTGCGATGATTCGCTGTTTGGTGGCTGGGGTGAGGGTGATCTTGGTGATGTGCCCCTCGTCTCCCATGGGTGTATCGACGTCAATGGTCAATTTGTCGAGGTAGCCGTTGACGATCTCCTCAACCCACTCGACCAGGGCTACCTCGTGACCTGGGTGCGCACGCAGGTACAAGGTCTTGGCCTGGCGCCACAGAGTGCGGTCGATCCAGATGTTCATGTCGGTGCGGCCGGTGGGCGGCGCCCCGCGCCGCTTCGGCGCTTCCTTGCTCTTAGTAGTATTAGTAGTGCTAGTAGTCCTAGTTCGCTTAGCAGAGGTAGTGCCGCTGGTTCTGGCGGGTTTGCGGCTGTGGTCAGGCGCTGGGATCGGTGGGTTGTTGATAGCTTGAGCGTCGCGTTCGGCGAGCGTGCGCCGGCGGGGTCTTGAGGTCATGAGGCTGCTCCTTTGATGATGACGCGGACGGCGGTGGCGTAGTCGTCGGCGACGGGTGCACCGGGGGCGTAGGCTCCGACGGGAAGTGATTCGAGGTAGGCGTCACGCGCGATGACGGAGTCACGCACGGGCGGGGTGACCCGCCCGGGGTAGGTGTTGCCCAGCTGGGTGAGGATCTCGCGGTCGAGGAGTCGCCCGCGGCCGCTGGCGGCGCGGGAGTCGAACGCGACGGGCACCACCCAGGAGATAGCGGCGCCGCGGTTGACCCTCTTGGTGATGCGGGCCTGGAGCACGGCTGCCAGGCGTCGTAACTGGTCGTAGGCCTCGACACTGGGGGTGACGGGGGCGATGACGGCATTGGCGGCGGCCAGACCGGCCTGCGTGAGCGCCCCGACCGAGGGTGGGGTGTCGATGACGACGTCGTCCCACTGGGCCGCGTGCTGGGGGAGTTCGTCGCGCAAGAAGGTGATGAGGTCGGCCGGCGGGTTGGCCTCGGTGTCGACCAAGGCGTGGGTGCCGGCCAAGACGTCGACGCCTTCCAGGACGGGTGAGGGGGTGGCGGCCTGGGTGAGGTCAAGCTCTCCGGTCAGGACGTCGGCGGTGGTGCCATCAACCTCGCTGTTGGCGTTTAGGCCGAGCCGTGCGGTGAAGTTGCCCTGTTGATCGAGGTCGACGGCGAGGACCCGCCGGCCGAGTTGGGACAGGGCGTGCGCGAGCTCGGATGCTGTCGTGGACTTGCCGACCCCGCCCTTGGGGGTGGCCACCGTATACGTCACCATGGGCACTAACCTTTCTAATGCTTCTAGTACTACTAGTATAACTAACGTTACTAATACTATTAATGTATTGCAATAGTTGTGTGGGTCTTGGGTAAGATACGTGGCGCCTTCATTGGCGGCTCGCCCCTGCTCACCCGCTTGATCCGCGGGGTGTCGATCCGCCGAGAGGAGGTGAAGGGGATGCGTTACCGTCTTCGGCACGGGGCACCGAGAGGTGCTGGACAGCGCAGAACCCCGACGTGGTGCGAGATCGTTGGCGCGCTCGCTACCGCTGTCGGGGCTCTGATTAGCTTGATCCAGCTCCTCAGGGGCCTGTAGTCCCTTCGGGAGTCACCCAGGGCTGCAACTGGGTGGCTCCCTTCTATTGTGCCCCGGAGGTGGGGGCGGTGTCGAGGGTGGCGCTGGCAACGATTTTGAGGCCTTCGAGCGCCTGGCGCTGTTGGGTGAGGGTGACGCCTAGGTAGCGGCCGGTCGTGGCGAGCGATGCGTGTCTCATGAGGGTCTGTACGATGCGGCTGTCGACGCCCTCCTCCAGGAGTGCGGTGGCGAAGTAGTGGCGCAGCTGGTGGGCGGTGGCGTCGATTCCGGCTCTGCGTAGGGCGCGGGCGATGACGGTGCCGACGGTCTGGGCAGTGACATGGTTCCCGGGGTGGCCGGGGCTGGGGAACCAGAGGCCTTTGCGGGGGTAGTTGCTGGCTTGGTCGAGGATGACGGGGTGGGCGGGCAGGAGGTCGGTTCGACCGCCTTTTCCGGTGACGGTGAGGGTGCCGCCGGAGGGGTCGATGTCCTGGCCTCGGATCTTGGCGATCTCATGGATGCGTAGGCCGGCGTATGCGGCGAGGAGGATCTTGGTGCGTGTGGGCGGGCGCAGGGGTGAGGCGAGGAGCGTGTCGAGCTGGTCGCGGGTGATGGGGCGTGGCCTGGCTGGGGGTACTCGGGGTCTGGGGACTCGTATGGTGGGGTCGTCGTCGCGGTGGCCGGTTCTCACGAGCCAGGTGCACCATGCTCGGGCGATGGAGTAGTAGGCATCGGCGGTGACCGCTGAGGTGCGGGAGGCGAGGAAGGTGGTGAGGGTGTGTGGGGTCAGGGCGGCGGGGTCTGTGCCGGTGGTGCGGGCGAGCTGGCGGATGAGGCGGGTGCGTTCGGTGATGGTGGTGTGGGAGAGTCCCTGGGCCTGCATGGTCAGGGTCCAGGCGTCGATGAGGGTGTCGGGGGCGTCGTCGGGGTGGACGACTTTCAGAGGACTTCTCATGCTTGGAATGTTCCGTGTTGTAGATACTCCGTACATCGCTTTGGAGTGGCCTGAACATCACAACGTCTGTGCTGGTGAGCCATTCCTCCGGGCTTCCCCAGCGCGGGAGCCCCGGACCGCCTCGAGACTCCCGTGTCTCGCCTGTCAGCTCTATCTGCTTGGATCACGTGGTCGAGGGTGGGTTGGCGTGGCGGTAGATGGTGGCCCTACTGACGTTGAGGGCTTTGGCGACCTAGGCGATGGTGGCGCCAGCAGCCAGGAGATCAGCGGCCGCGTCGGCACGCTGAGCTGTCCATACGGTGGGGCGACCGAGGGCAGCGTCTCGAGCCCTGGCGGCCTCCAGGCCGGCTATGGTCCGCTCTGTGGTGAGCTCGCGCTCGAACTCAGCCAAGTTAGCGATGAGGTGGACCATGAGTCTGCCGGTGGGGGTGGTGGTGTCGATCGCCTCGTGCAGGCTGCGCAGGTTGATGCCGCGCTGACTGGCGTCGAGGAAGCATTGTTGAGATTGTCGAGTATCTGGTGGACCTGGACGCCGGTGAGTTCGGTCTCGATGCCGGCGACGGCGTGCCGCCGGCGAACTGGTTGGTGTTATAGATCGGTCACTTCTGGACAGTTAAAGGCGAGTTATGCCGTGGTTAGGCCTTCAGGTATCCCGATTCCTTGTAGGCGGTCAGGGTGATCTCAGATAGCCAGTCCTCGCGGAGCGAGGCGACGGAGATGACGTCTGCCACCCGGTGAGTGGTGTAGGAGAGCGGCTCCCGGAGGTAGCGGCCGGGGAACTGGGCTTCCAGGCGGGCCGTCTCGGTGAGCCACCACTCGGGCGTGCGGACGGTCCCCTCGCTGGCGGTCACCAGAAGCCCATGAGCGTGATAGCCAAGGGCTCTCCAGTAGGTGCGGGCCTTCTCCGGATGCTCGTCCATGGCCTGACCTAAAAGGCCCAGTTGGTAGAGCAGATGCCGCCGCGCTGACGGAGAGTCGGCCACCTGTGTCGGGGTGGGCAGGCCAGAGAGATTCACGGATGGCTGCTTGTTGATGGTGTCTGTGGCAATCATGCCGTCTCCTAGGGTGCTGGTGTTTCGATCTGGACGTTGTATCCGATGGTGTCGAAGATGTTGAGTTGTTGCCCTTTGATGGGGTCGACGGGCTCGGTGAGTGCGCCGTGGTGGTCGGCGAGAGCGCATGGGCATCGACTGTCGTGCTGGATGTCGGCTTCCCAGAGCTGCCAGCTGTCTGTGCCGCCGAGGGTGGGGACCTGCTCGGTGGTGGTGGTGATCCAGCCGGCGGGAACGTCGGCGCGACTGGCTGCCCATTCCGCATTACTGGGATCGTTGTATGGGCAGTCCTCGTGTTTTCCGGATGAGCAGTGGCTGCATGGTCCGTACTGGCACGGGCACATCGTGAGTCTTGCTGGCACTGACTTGTAGGTCTTACGCATGGCGGGGGTCCAGGCATACTTGCGCACCCACGCCGCTTCCGTCTTGGTCATGCCGACGACGCTCGTTACAGCAGGCATGTTGGGTCCTCATGATTGGGGAGTTCAACGACAGCTGTCTTGCAGCCTCGGCACGTGTTCGGCGCTTCCTTCACGTAGGGATCGCAGATACTGAAGCAGGCATCGTCTGCTTCGCAGGTTGCTGCGTCGCAGAGTCGGGTGAGAGTTCTGCGCGTCCCACCTAGGAGGGGACGTTTATTTGTTACTGCACATATGTGGCGAGCCGCTTTTAGGGGCGCGTAGCTCGGGGTAAGGATGAGTGTCATGCTGCTTCTCCGATCTCATCGTGGTCGGCGTCGATGCCGTTGCCACAGAGGAGGATCTGTTCGAGCTGCTCGACGTCGTCAAGCGTGCGGGTGAGCCAGTAGTCGCCGGCGGCCACCTTGGTGGCGAGGGCGTTGGCCAGCCCGGTGACTGCTTCTTTCATGAGGTAGGCCTGGTGGGTCGGGAGCGTTAGGTTCATGCTCAGCTCTCTCACGCTGCCGCCGGGATGCCGACGGGTTCGATGCGGAGTTTTCCGGCGTCGAGGTGCCGCTGGATGGCCTCGACCTCGTTGAGGGTCTCTTTGAGGACCGTCTCCCCTGCCTCCATACGGAAGCGGATCATGCTGCTGAATCTGCGCACTGCCTCCGTGAGGTGCGGGGGTGCGGGAGCCGTCTTGATGACGAGCGTCCCTGTGGAGAGGATCTCCTCGATTTTTTCGGCTTCGATGAGCGTGTTCTGGTGTTCGATGTCGCCGGCGGCCACGCGGGAGCGGGCGTCGTCGGTGTATTCGGCCATGGCCTCCATCGTGAGAAGCGTCTGGAGGAAGGTAAGGCATTGCATGGTTGTTTCCTTGGGTTCGTAAGGATTGGGATGCTTTGAAGTGGTCTTGGGGCTCGACGTCGTCGTCGAGGAGGGTCGTGCCTGGCTCGGTGGAGCGGTGGGACGTGGGCGTCCCCGCCCGCTAGGGCACGACGGAGAGGTCTACGCGGCGAGGTGCCACGTAGGCCTGGTGAAGGGGTTCAGAAGAGAGGTGTCCTGATCTTCGTCAGGGGTGGTGAGGCTGCCTCCGGAGCAGAAGGCCGCAGGTTCGAATCCTGTCCGGGGCACCGCCCCCGCGCCCCCGCCGCCACCCGCGACGGGGGCTCCATCGACCCGGCGGGGAAGCAGCGAGGCAGGCTCGACGCCGAGGAACTCGGCCGTCAGAATCAGATCCTCAGCACTCCACCCGGTAGTGCCCTGAAGCTTACGAGTGACCGCAGGGGCAGTCATGCCGAGATGACTGGCGAGACTACGACGAGTCTCGCGAAGCATGAACAGCCCCTGGTTCACGGTGAGGCCGATGGCCTCATCGACGGTGAACGAATCCGAAGACAAAACTGGTGTTGCACCCATAACGACCAGTGTACGTTGTGACGACAAGTTACGCAAGTGTGCACTTGTGTCGGTTGGGACCTAACAGGACGTAGCGGTAGTACGTGACGACACATCAACGATCGGGTGTTGACGTGCAGATCGATCTCTTGCACACTGTTCGCTATGAACTTGACGACAAGTAACGAACACGGCAAGAAGAGTGGGTGGTTGACGCCTCGACAAGTCGCCGATCGTCTTGGCGTCACACCTCGTGCGGTACGAGCCTGGGCCAAGGACGGCCGAATCCCCTCGTTTCAGCTACCCAACGGGCGGTTCCGATTCGCATCCGAGGATGTCGAAGGCATTTTGACTCCTCACGCAACCAGGGGCGCCCGAGCCAACCTGACAGAGACGACAGAGGTTCCCGGTCAGGGGCGGTTGTCGTGGTGAGGGGGCTGCGTTCGGGGCGTTGCGAGGACTTTGAGGAGCCCTTGGTCCCCCGCTTCCTGACATCAGAGGGAGCTGGGCTGTCGGGTCAGGGGAGGTTGCCGGTATGAGCTCGACGATGATCGGCGCTCTGGGTGCGGTCTTCAGTGTGGTCTTGATGTTGGGCTTGTGGGTTGAGGAGGCCCAGGAGCGCGGCTCGCGGGTGGCGGGTGATTGGTGGTCGCCGGCGGCTTTGGGGTTGCTGCGTGCGGAGGTCGTCGTGGTGCGGGGCTTGCTGATCCTGCTGGTGACTCGGTCGGCGTCGTGGGCGGCGGGGCCGGGTCTGGTTGTGCTGGCTGGTTGGGCTGGGGTGAGTCGGTTCGTACGGGTTGCCCGGCCTGAGTCTTGGCTGCGGCGTCGGTGGGGGTGGCTGGCTGCCGGTGTGGTGCTGGCTGGTGCGTGGCTGCTGCTGGTGGGTGTGTTCCTGCCTGTGCCCGGGCCGGTTGGTGAGCGGGTGGCGACTGCGGTTGTCGTGGCGGGCGTGATGTGCGTGTTTTTCCTGGGGATGCGGGGCCTGGCGTGGTGCGCGGCCCGCCTGGGGACCGGCGCCCTCCACAGGGGGTCAGGGGACTACGCGAGTGGCCCGGTTCAGGACTCGGGTGAGCTATCGACGAGGAGGAGCTCATGGTGATGGCTGTTGATGTTGTTTCGGTGTCTGAGTGGTTGTCGTTGGGGGCGCGGCGCCGGGTGGTGCGGTGCCCGGGTGTGGGTGCTGGTGGCCGGCGGTGCCTGGCTCGCCTGATGGCGTGCGGGGTGGAGTCCGGCGTGGTGCGGGCGGTGTCGCGGGCTTTGGAGCATGTGCCGGGCTGCGACCGGGCCCGTGGCCCTGGGGCGGCCGGGTGGCGGTGGTGCGTCGCCTGGCCGAGGTGGGAGGGCGTCTGGGCTGGTGCTCTCCCGCCCGGCTCCAATTGTTCCTGTGATCTGTGGCAAGAATCCCTGTAACAAGATTCGAGGTGATCGGCTGTGACGTGGGCTGGGGTTGATGTGGATGTGTCGACGTCGGTGCGGTTGGCGGCTGTGTTGGAGGCGGTGCGCGGGGTGCCTGGTGGTTGGGATTCGGCGTTGGGTGCGGCGGTGGATGCTGCTGTGGTGGCGGCGGTGCCGGGTCGGGTTGGTGGGGCGCGGATCTCGAGTCTGGTGGATCGGGGTTTCTGGTCCGGTCGGGATGAGGTTGTGGGTGAGTTGGTGGCGGCGGTGCGCGAGTTGGTGATGATGCGGCCGGTGCTGTTGGAGGTTGTGGAGCCGGATCGGTTGTGGCCCGTGGTCGTCAGGCGGGCGGTGTGGCAGGTGGCCGCTATGGCGGAGGGGGATCGTCAGCGTGGGCTGGCTGGTGACTCGCAGCCGTTTCGGTTGCGGGACAGGGCTGGGATCTGTTTCTCGGCGGAGGATGTTTCCGAGTTTGCGGGTGAGGTGGTCGGTGCGGTTGCGGGTGTGGATTTCGATCGTTCGGGTTGGCGGGTTGCGTCGGAGGATGTAGCCGGTCCGGTCTTCGGTGCTTTGGTGGCGGTGCTGGTGGGGGCCGGTGTGCCGGAGGGTGTGGCGCGCGGGGGTACGTGCCGGGTGGTTGAGCTTGCGGTGGGGCCCGGGAAGCGGCGCGAGCGTCATTCGATGGCGCGGGCCGACGCCCGTGGGGGCGTGCTGGCGGGTCTGGGTGTTTCGCAGGATGCTGCCGGGGCGTGGATGAGTCTGGTGGTGGGGTCGCGGCGGGCGGGTCCCGAGTCGGCGCTGGTGTGGACGCTCAGGGAGGTCCTGGCCGGGCGGGGTGCTGATCGTGCAGGTCCTGTGCTGGTCGGGTCGTTGAGCGTGGCGCAGCGTCGTTGGGTGCGGACGGTGGTCGATGGCACCGGCTCCCCGGCCGGGGAGCAGTTGGAGCTGTTCTCGGTGGAGGGGGTGGTCGCCGGGGTGGCCGCGTAACGGGGTTATGGGGCTCGCCCCCGGTCGGCGGTGGGGCCGGCGCGGGGGCGAGCGACAGGTGGCAGCCGCCCGACCTCAATCCGTTTGAGTTCTTTTGGTCGGGGGCCTGGGTGGAGTGCGTCGTGAAGCGCATTCCGCAGGATTACTGAGGATAGTCGATGGTGAGTGGTCCCGCAAGGTTCGTGCAGGAGTCTGGTGTTTCTGTTGCTTCTGATGTTTTAAGTGGTAGGGGTGTCCCTGGCGGTTTCGTGCCGGATCCGTCGGTGCGCAAGTGGCGGCGGCCGTCGGTGGGGGTGGAGCGGTCTCGGTTGCTGGTGGCGGCCAGTGTGCCGGAGGGGTGCGTGCTGGCGCCCAGGGTGTCGGTGTGGCTCGGGGTGGCGCGGGCGGTGGCGCGGGGGCGGGGTCTGCGGGACGCGCAGGTGGCGATGGTGGTGCGCGTGGCCCGGGGCTTGTGCGATTGGGTTGACGGGGCCTCTCGGACGACTCGGGTGGTCAACGCGCGGGTGGCGGAGCTGGCGGGATGCTGCGTGCGGACGGTGCAGCGGTGGCTGCGGCGTCTGGAGGGGTGGGGGCTGCTGGGTCTGGTCGCTGGCGGCCGTTCGGCGCGGTGGGCGCCGCTGGTGCGCGTCGTGGGTGCGGACGGACGGGTGACGGTGGAGCGGCGCAATGAGGCCGCGGTGAGGTCGTTCGTGGTGCCGGAGGGGATGATCGCGTCGGGGCCTGTGGAGGGGGGCTCGGTGTCGGCTGCTTGTGGAGGGAAGTGTCACCCCTACCCGTTGTCAGGGATTCTTAACCCCCGCACGCGCGCGCGGGACTTCCCGGGGGATGATTCGGTGCCGCTTCGCGGCGCTGAGTCCTTCTCGGGAGCCGCTTCGCGGCTAGGCGGCCAGCGGCGCGGTGAGCGGCGGCGCATGTGGTGGTCGGCCCGTCGCACGAAGAGCACGGAAGAGGCGGTGCTCGGGGTAGCTCGTGAGCTCCAGGAGCGCCTGGTAGTGCTCCGGGGCTGCTCGGACAGGTACGTGATGCGCGTGATTGGGCCGTTCATCAAGGCCGGTTGGGATGCGGGCGACCTGGTGGTGGCGGTGGACCGGCGGCCGGACGGGTCGTGGTGGCCGCACAGCGGGGATCGGGGCGTGCGCGAGCCGGCCAGGTGGCTGATCCACCGGCTGTCGGCCTGGCTCGATGAGGCGGGGGCGCCGCTGGCGTCGTGGCGTCAGGAGCGTCAGGCGGCCCACGAACGGGTCATGGCCGAGCGCGAGGCGCGCCTGGCGGCGCGCGAGGCCGAGCGGGCCCGCCTCGCGGTGGAGCGCGAGGCGCGGGGCGGGGGCCCGGGTCCGGGGCAGTTGGCCGCCCGCCGGGCCGCCCGAGGGGCGGCGGCCCGCACCATCGCCCCCTGGTGGACCGGCGGCCGGGGTCGGGCGGGGTGTGCTCACCCCGGTCGCGGTTACAGGCGACCGGGGCCGGCTCCCGAGTGGCGGGGGCCGGATGGGACGGACAACCGGGAAGAGGGGGTGCGGTCTGAGTGAGGAGGGCTGTGGTGGCGGTCGTGCTGGGACTGGTGGTCGGTCTGGCGCTGGCTCCTCTGGTCGTGGTGAGTGGCTTCGTGGTGATGTTCTTTAGTGATGATCAGGAGCGTCCCGCTAACGCGGCGGGGTCGGTCACGTGCTCCGTCGATGGCGTGTCGGTCGAGGTGCCGGAGTCCCCGGGCGGGTCATCGTTCAACGACACTCAGCTGGGGCACGCGGCGGTGATCATTCAGGCCGGCAACGCCGCGGGTGTTGGTCAGTCAGGGCAGCTGGTCGCGCTGATGACGGCTCTGCAGGAGAGCACGCTGAGGAACCTGGCCAACCCGACGGTGGGCGAGTCGATGGGGCTGCCCCATGACGGGGAGGGGTCCGACCACGACAGCGTGGGGTTGTTCCAGCAGCGGGCCTCGATGGGGTGGGGCACGGTGGCCGAGCTGATGGATCCCTCGACGTCGGCGTCGCGCTTCTACGAGCGTCTCAAGACGGTCGAGGGGTGGGAGTCGATGGAGCCGGGGCGCGCGGCCCAGGCGGTGCAGGTCAGCGCGTTCCCGGACGCCTACGGGCGTTGGGAGTCTGCGGCGAGGACGTTGCTGGCGGCTTTGTCGGGGGTGCAGTGCACGTCGTCGTCGGCCGGCGGTCCGGCGGACGGGGTCGGTGGCGGGCGCGCCGCGATCGTGAACTACGCGATGGCCCAGGTGGGGAAGGCGTACGTCTGGGCGGCGGAAGGCCCGGACGCCTTCGACTGCTCGGGGCTGACGATGATGGCCTACGCCCAGGCCGGTATCGCCCTGGAGCACTCCTCCGGGTCGCAGGAGGCGGCCGGCGAGCATATCTCGGCGTCCGAGGCTCAGCCGGGGGATCTTCTGTGGTGGCCCGGCCATGTCGCGATCTACACCGGCGGCGGCCGGATGGTGGGCGCTCAGACGCCGGCCGAGGGGGTCAGGGAGATGGAGGTGTACGGGTCCCCGGTGTATATCCGCGTGCCCGGGCTCGACTAGCCGGACTCGATTTCCATTCGACTATTTTGCAGGATTCAGGGATAAGGGATTAGGAGAAATGAAGTGTTCAGGCGCAGGAACAGAAATGATGGGGCCGGCGGTGGTCGGTTTGGCCGGCTGTCGGGCTGGCGCCGGATGCTGGCCTATGGCGGCATCGGTGCCGTGGTCGTGGTCGTGTTGTTGGTGGCGATGATCGTCCTGGGGGCGAACGTCGACAGGCTGCCCCGGCCCGGCGGGGGCGGCGCGTCGACGGCACCGGCGTCTTCGAGTGCGCCGACGGCGGTTGAGGCCCCTGCGGGGGATTCCGGGCACGTGACCTCCTCGACGGGGACGGACTTCGGCGCGGGCCTGCCCCGCTTGGGGTCGTCGCCGTTCGCGCGCACGAAGGACCCGGACGTATTCGCGGCCTCGGTGCAGGCTGCGGTGGGGTACGACTACTCCACCTCCCAGCCGACTGATGCGGGGGCTGAGACCCGGCGTATCACGGATGAGTGGACGGCCGGTATGACTGGCGAGGACGGGCCCCTGGGGGCTGAGATCCACCGTCAGTTGCGGGCCTCAGTGACGGGAGCGATCAGCCCCGATGAGATCTCCTACAGGATCGCTGCGGCCGAGGTCGATGAGGTCAATGTTGTCGGTGTGATCCCCACCGATAACACCCAGTTGCGTGAGGACGCCGGTAACGAGATCTATCTGAAGGTCGTCCAGAACCGCGGCACTCTGTACGCATTGACGACGGCGGCCAGGATTCGGACCACCGTTCAGCAGGTGGGGGATGTTTCCGGTTTCACGCAGACGGCCGAGGCCGCGCTGTCGCTGATCGTGCGCTGCGATCCGGGTGTCGATGAGGGCTACTGCGAGCTCGTCGGCGTTATTGGGGGCGGGAGCAAGTGATGAACAACGGTAAGACTCTAAGGATGCTGATTCGTCTTCTCGGTGTTCTCCTTGTCGCGCTGGTCGGCAGTGGGGTTCTGACCCCTAAGGCCGCCGCGGCGCCGGCGGCGGTGTCCGGGGCGCCGGCGGCGGTCTCTGGAGCGCCGGCGGCGGTGCCTGCGGACATCTTCTCAGATGGTTGGGATTGGGCGAAGAGGAAGGCCTCGGAGGTCGGGCACGCGGCTGGCGACGCGGCCAAGGGCGTGGGCAACTGGCTGCTCGACAAGGGGTCTTCGGTCGCGAAGACCGCCAAGGAGAACCTCAAGTCGGTCGCCTCGACGGTCAAGGGCGCGGTGACGGCCCCGATGGACGCGGTCAACTCGGCGGCCAAGGGATGGGTCCAGGAGAGGCTGGAGGAGGTGTCCGTCTGGATCGCCGGACAGCTGGGCAAGGCGGCCGGTTGGCTGCTGGCCACGGTCCTGACCCTGGCGTTCAGCCTGACCTCCCCGGATCTGGACGCGTCCTACATGTTCACGTGGGCGGGCAGGGTGTTCGCCCTGGCGGTGCCGATCACATTCACAGTGGCCCTGGGACAGGTAATACGGGATGTGCTGCGCGGCCGGGGCCTGACCGGGGTGAGGTGGGCCGTATGGGGCGCGCTGGTCAGTGCGGTCGCCTCGATGGTGACCCTGCCGATCCTGGCGGTGATGGGGCGGGCGATGGACGCCGTCCGGGACGTGTTCATCGGGTGGGTGCACACCGACTCCGACCAGCTCGCCCAGAGGATCACGGACATCTGGAGCAGTGAGACGTGGCGGGCGTTCGCTGAAGAGCAGCCCGCGGCCGCGGCAGCCGCGTCGGCTCAGTCGGTGGCGTTCATGCTGCTGGTGTTCTGCTTCTTTTGCTTTGTCACGCTGCTGGGCGGGCTGGGTCTGGTGCTGGTGCTGCTGTTCCGCGAGCAGCTTCTCGCCGGCGCCGCGGTGATGACTCCGGTGGCGTACTCGGGTCTAGCGTCGCGACCGACGAGGGGCTGGCCCAGGACTATTCTGGCGTGGATCCTGGCGCTGCTGGTCTCCCCGGTGGCGATCATCGTGATCCTGGGCCTGAGCATCTCAATCCTGCTGGAGGCTGATCCGGCCGGCGACATGAGTTCGCTGCTTCAGCAGATGGGCCTGTGCATCACGATGCTACTGTCGTCGATGGCGATGCCGGCCGTGGCGTTCAAGCTGTTCTCCTTCCTGGGCGAGTCAGCGGTCTCAGCGATGACGGATGAGACCGGTGAGGCCGTGGAATCCGGGGCCGAGACGGTGGGCAGCACCGTGGCCACGGTGGCTGCTGCGGCCGTGGCGGCCGGTGCCGCTGCGGGCACCGGGGGTGCCAGCGCGGGGGCCGGCGGCGGCGCGGCCTCGGGTTCTGCCGCCGGCGGTGCTGGTGGTTCGGGTGGCGGGTCGTCGTCGGGGCCTGGGCCGGGGCCTGGTGGTTCGGGTGGCGGGTCGTCGTCGGGGCCTGGGCCGGGGCCTGGTGGTTCGGGTGGCGGGTCGTCGTCGGGGCCTGGGCCGGGGCCTGGTGGTTCGGGTGGCGGGTCGTCGTCGGGGCCTGGGCCGGGGCCTGGTGGTTCGGGTGGCGGGTCGTCGTCGGGGCCTGGGCCGGGGCCTGGTGGTTCGGGTGGCGGGTCGTCGTCGGGGCCTGGGCCGGGGCCTGGTGGTTC
>ERZ772993.199-NODE-199-length-31452-cov-16.729879_pt1 | contig 31452 bp, 31 predicted proteins | sample MGYA00580670_ERZ772993 | MGnify/ENA primary metagenome ERZ772993 (study PRJEB29015, sample SAMEA2737936) | human oral metagenome | biome: human oral; feature: human-associated habitat; material: dental | place: China | collected 2136 ... | reverse complement strand
CCCCGCTCGCGCGGGGTCTACGGCGCGCCCGTCATCGGGCGAGTCCCAGAGAGAGGATCATCCCCGCTCGCGCGGGGTTTACGACCACACGCGCCCCAATCTCTACGTGTGGCAGGGATCATCCCCGCTCGCGCGGGGTTTACCCGCTCTGGCGGGCGTGCAGGTGGTCTCCACGGGGATCATCCCCGCTCGCGCGGGGTTTACCTCGACGAGGACTCCGGGATCGTCGATTTCCTGGGATCATCCCCGCTCGCGCGGGGTTTACGCGCAGACCAAGGCCGCGTTCCCGCGGCTGCGCGGGATCATCCCCGCTCGCGCGGGGTCATTTCGGTGCTCATCTCTTCCTGGGATCATCCCCGCTCGCGCGGGGTTTACGCCGAATCGTGCACGTAAGGGCCCTAGAACGGAGGATCATCCCCGCTCGCGCGGGGTTTACGGGAAATGTGATGAAGGTCATATGGGGAAGGCAGGATCATCCCCGCTCGCGCGGGGTTTACACTTGCGAATCCTTGGAATCCCAACGAACCCGTAGTCTACCAGACCCCCGCCGCCTTCACTGCCGACCCAGGGCCCGCTCCGCCGGGTCGCCGTAGCGTCGCCGTCGTTCGGGGCGGCGCCTCTCCACTGCCGGACGTGCTGGACGCGACTCGGCCACCGCGGGTCTTCCCGGCCCCGGTCCGGGAACCGCTCCGACACGCCCAGACGAGTGGCAGCGTCATCCGGCTAGAAGCGGATCGCGTCGATCGGGCGGATCCGCACCGCCACGAACGCGGGGATGATCCCCGCCAGGGCTCCGACCCCGGATGCCGCCACCAGTCCGATGAGCGCGGCGGACATGGGGAAGGGCGGGTTGTCCGGCACCGGGATGTCCGACAGAATGGCGCCCAGTGGGACCACGCGCAGGGCCACCACCGCGATGCCGACGCCGACGATGCCGGCCACGACCGTCGCCACCACCGACTCCAGCATGATCGAGAAGAAGATCCGGCGGCTCGTCGCGCCGAAGGAGCGGCGCACCCCGATCTCGTGGATGCGCTGGCGCACCGTCACCAGGGAGATATTGACCAGCCCCAGCGCCCCCAGCACCATGACGAAGACGCCCGCGCCGGAGACCACGGAGGTGAAGGCCCCCGTGCTCAGGTTCGCGTTGGCGGACTGCAGATTGTCGGTGACCTGGGTCGAGCCCTGCCCGAACTGGGCGTCAAGATTGTCCTTGGCCCGCTGCTTGATCTCACCGACCCCCGTTGTCCCGGTCCAGATCTCCAGGGACGGGGCGGGGCGCGCGGCATGGGAGGGCAGCTGCTGCTCGTAGGAGGAGCTCAGGACGAACGCGGACAGCGTCTGCGGGCAGGGCACCGTATTGCCCTCGGCGTCGGTCGTCGTGCAGTAGGACAGGTTCTCGGGCTTGAGCACTCCCACGATCGTGTAGGTGGTGCGAGTCGGCTCGTAGGATGTGACCGTGAGCGGACCGGAGAGGGAGTCCACCCCCAGGGCGTCGAGGAACCCCTGGGAGACGACCAGCGACGGGGACATGTCATCGGCGTCGTCCGAGCGCAGCCAGCGCCCCTGGGTCACCTGCGTGTGGTGGATCAGGCCGTAGCCCGTGCTGACGGCCTGGGTGCGCACCTGGCGGGGGCCGTCGGGGAAGGCGAAGCGGATGGAGGCGTCGTAGGTCGTCGCCCAGGCGTTGATCTCGTAGCGGTCCACGAAGGAGCTCATCGCCTGAGAGATGCGGATGGAGGTGTCCGGCGACGACGCCCCGGCCCCACCGGTCCCGGCCGCACCGGCGGCCCCGGCCCCTCCGGCCCCGCCGGATCCGGTCTGGCCCTCCGCGGCCGAGCCCCCGGAGCCCGCCCCCGCCTGGCCGCCGGAGCCGGCGTCCCCGGAGCCGGCGTCATCCCCGGAGTCGTCGTCGGCCGGACGGCTCACGCCCCGCCAGGTGGGGGAGACGCTGATCGTCAAGGTGCCGGGGCGCCCGCTGTACTGCTCCATGACGGCATTGACCGCGGAGACGGACACCTGACCGACGGCGATGACGAAGGACATGGCCGCGACCGCCACCGCCACCCCCACCAGGGACAGCAGCACCCGCAGCTTGCCGATCCGCAGCTGCGCCCACGCCTCGATAATGGCGCCGGTCAGGCCCGTGAACACGCCCCCCATTCCCGTGAAGAGTCTCATCGCGGACCTCCCGATGACGATACGGCGGCCGGCGCCGTCTGGACCTCGCCGAATTCCTCCAGTGAGCCCACCCGGCGGCGGGTGACCGTGATCGGCGTGAGCACGCCGTTCTCCAGACGGTACTGGGTGTGGGCCCGACCGGCCACGGCCAGGTCGTGGGTGATGATGATGAGCGCCGCGCCGGTCTCATGGCACTGCCTTTCGAGCAGGTCCATGACGACGGCGCCCGTGTCGACGTCGAGGGCGCCGGTGGGCTCGTCGGCCAGGATCACCCCGGGCCCGCGGGCCAGCGCCCGGGCGATGGCGACGCGCTGCTGCTCCCCGCCCGACAGTCGGCCTATGGACATCCCGGCCTTGTCCTTCAGCCCCACCGCCTCCAGCAGCTCCCGGGCGCGGGAGCCGCGCCGCCAGAAGGCGGCGCCGTGGTCGTACAGGAGCGGCGCCGCGACGTTCTCCGTCGTCGTCAGCCCGGCGATGAGGTTGAAGGACTGGAACACGAATCCGAAGGTCTGCCCGCGCAGGTGGGCGCGGCGGCTCTCGCCCAGGCCCGCGACGTCCACCCCGTTCAGCTGGTACCCGCCGGAGGTGGGCACGTCGATGAGGCCGAGGATGTTGAGCAGCGTCGACTTGCCCGTGCCGGACCGGCCGACGACGGCCACGTGCTCGCCGGGGTGCACGTCGAGATCGACGCCGGTGAGGATCCTCAGCGGCGGGGCGCCGGGCACCGAGAAGGTCCGGGTGATGCCCCGCAGGCGCAGCAGGGGGGCCGATGTCACCGGATCTCCTTGCCGTTCTCGTCGTAGCACACCGAGTTGTCGGGCTCGCAGCTGTTGGGCGTGCCGTTGCGCACGATGTCCTTGCCGGGCACGAAGAGCAGGATCGTCTCGCCCTCGGTCAGGCCGCTGGTGACCTGGATGTTCGTGCCGTCGTTGATGCCCAGGGAGACCTGGCGCTGCTCGGTGGTCGCGGGATCGGCCGGGTCGGGGACCACCCAGACGATGCCGGTGGACACCGAGCCCTCGACGGCGGTGACGGGCACGAGCAGCGCCCCGGTGGCGCTGCCCGCGTCGATGCCGATGGTCACCGACAGCCCCGCGAAGACCTTCTGCTCGGACGGCACCGAGCAGCGGACCTCCACGCTCGTGCCGTCCCCCGTGGTCGTCGTCGTGCTGCCGTCCTGGCCGGTGGTCGTCGACGTGGTGGGCTTCGTGCCGATGGTCAGGTCGGAGCAGGAGAAGGGGGCGGGGCCGCCCTCGACGCTCAGGGTCGCCGACGTCGGGGCGCTGGTGAGCCGGTACTGCTGGGAGGCGCTGATGGTGCCGGTCGCCGAGTAGGTGTCGGGCGTGACGGTGGCGATCACCATGCCGACGGTGGTGTCCTGGTTCGCGATGACGTTGAAGGAGACGGTGCCGGTCGTCGGGGCGTAGACGGTGTCCCAGGTGACCTTGTCGGGAACCTCCGTCTGGGTGGTGTTCCCCTCCTCGTCGGTGGTGACCTTCGGCTGCTGCGGCTCGACCTTCTTGAGGTAGACCAGGGGCGCCCCCTGCGTGATGTACCCGCCCTTCTCAATGGCGAAGGAGTCGACGACGCCGGTGAGCGTCGCCTTCGCCTCGACGGCCTTGTCCTGCACGATCTTCCCCTTGACCTCCACCGTGCTGGAGATGTCGCCGACCGTGACCGTCGTCGTCTTCGTGCTCAGCTGGTAGCCCGGGGTGATGTCCGCGGTGGCGGAGTCGCCCTGGTCGGGGAAGAAGGCGATCTTGGCCAGGGCGACGGCGACGACGACGGCGATGAGGACCTTGAGGGCGGGTATGACGTAGCGCTTCACGGAGTCCTCCACGGCGACGGGGAACAAGGTGCGGAACAGGGCCAGGCTAAGGGCTCCCGCCGCGCCGGCGGATCCTCCTGGAGAAGGCCCGCGAATCCTCCCGGAGGATGAGGCGGGCCCCGTCGCCTCAGGCCAGGCGGCCGGCGGGGGCCGAGGGCACGGCGTCGAGGAAGGCCGGCGGGGTGAAGCCCTCCCGGGCGTAGGCGGCCACGACGGCGCGGGCGACGGCGTCGACGGCGTCGGCGTCCACCAGGGCGATCGCGGAGCCGCCGAAGCCGCCGCCCGTCATGCGGGCCCCGTGGGCCCCCGCCGCCCGCGCCGCCTCCACGGCCGCATCCAGCTCGGGGCACGTGCACTCGTAGTCCGCGCGCAGGGACTCGTGGGAGGCGTCCATGAGCTCGCCCGCGCGGGCGAGCTTGTCCCCGGCCAGCGGGCGGCCGTCGCGCAGCAGCGCGACCAGGTCGCGCGTGCGCTCGATCTCCGTGACCACGTGGCGGGTGCGCCTGACCAGCTCGGCGGCGTCGGGCTCGCCGCAGGCGGCCAGGTCGGCCAGGCGCTCCTCCAGGTCGGCCGCCTCCAGGTCCGCCAGCAGCTCGACGCCCAGGATGCGGGCCGCCTTCTCGCAGGCCGCCCGTCGGGCCCCGTACTGGCCGTCGACCAGGGAGTGCCTGGCCCGGGTGTCGATGACCAGCAGGGCCAGGCCCGCCTCCGCCAGGTCGAAGGGCACCCGGCGGGCCCGCCCGGTGCGGCAGTCCAGCTCCAGGGCGCGGCCCGCGGCGGCGCGCAGGGACGCCGCCTGGTCCAGGCCGCCCGTGGGGGCCCCCGCCATCTCGTTCTCCGCCCTCACGCAGGCGGCGGCCAGGCGGGCCCGGCCCTCGTCGTCGGGCTCGTCGGCCGTGCCGGCCAGCCCCAGGTCATTGACCTCGTCCAGGGCGACGGCGGTGGCCGCCTCCAGCGCCGCGGAGGAGGACAGGCCCCCGCCCAGCGGCACGCACGAGTGCAGGGCCGCGTCGAAGCCGGCCAGCGGCCCCAGGCCGTCGCGCTCCAGCGCCCAGGCGACGCCCGCCACGTAGGCGTTCCAGTGGCGCACCTCGCCCGGCGTGCCCTTGGGGCCGATGACGTCGAGGTCGAGGACGTCCACCGAGTCCCGCGTCTGCGAGGAGACCAGGCGCACGGTCCGGTCGTCCCGGCGGCGCAGCGCCAGATGGGCCCGGTGCGGCAGGGCGATCGGCAGGGCCAGCCCGCCGTTGTAGTCGGTGTGCTCGCCGATGAGATTGACGCGCCCGGGCGCGTACCACACGCCGTCGGGTTCGGCGTCGAAGGCCTCGCGGAAGAGCGCCGCGGCCGCGGCGACCCCCTGAGCGGGCGCGAGGGCGGGGGAGAAGACGGGAGCGGCGACGTCGTCGGAGCCGGAGTACTGCATGGGCCCATTGTGCCCCAACCTCGAGCGCGCCACGTCACAACCCCGTGTCACGCCGGTCGTCGGGTGGGACCACCGTCCCGGTGCGGGATAAGGTGCGCAGATGGGGGCCGCGCCCGTCGGGCGCCCGCACCCGGATCCGCTGCCGCTCCTGCGCTCGCGCCGCCACATCACGGAGGAACCATGGACGTCCCCACGGCCGGACCGTCTCAGTGCGTCCTGGGCGTGACCCTGCCCGTGCCCGAGCCCTGGGCCGCCCGCATCCGGCTCGTGCGCTCCGACGCCGGCGACCCCCTGGCCCTGGCCGTGCCCCCCCACATCACCCTCCTGCCCCCCACGCTCATCGAGCTCGACGCGCTCGACGCGGCGGTCGCCCACGTGCGCGCCATTGCGGAGCGGGCCGCCCCCTTCGTCGTCGAGCTGCGCGGGACCGAGACCTTCCGGCCCGTCAGCGCCGTCGCCTACCTGGCCCTGACCCGGGGGGCGCGGGACTGCGCGGGCCTGGAGGGGGCGCTGCGCGCCGCCGGCGGCCCCCTGGCCGTCCCGGTGCGCTTCCCCTTCCACCCCCACGTCACCCTCGCCCACGACGTGGGGGACGAGGCCCTGGAGGCCGCGCGCGCCGAGGCCGCCGGCATCGAGGCCCGCTTCGTCGTCGACCGCATTCACCTGCACCGCCTCGCCCCCGACGCCACCTGGACCCGGCTCGACGCCCCGCCGCTGCGCGGGCCCGCCACCCCCCGACGCCCCGTGAGGACATCATGACCCGGTTCGCCGTGCTCGCCGAACGCGCCAAAGCCCTTCTGGGGCGCTGCCGGCGCACCCGTGCGGCCCGCGCCCTGGCCCGTTACTCCGACGGCCGCGGCCCGCTCCTGGCCGGGGGCATCGCCTACACCGGCCTGTTCTCCGTCTTCGCCGCCCTGACCATCGGGGTGAGCCTGCTCATGGTCGCCATCGGCCGCCGCCCCGCCATGAGGCGGGCCACCCTGGATGCGGTCGACTCGATGCTGCCGGGCATGATCGACGACGGCACCGGCACGGGACTGGTGAGCATCGACCAGCTCACCCTGGATTCGGCGGTCAATCCGGGCTCCGTCCTGGCCACCGCCGTTCTCCTGTACTCCGCCCTGAGCCTCATGGGCGCCCTCGCCAGCGGCATCCGGGCCATGTTCGGCCTGGCGACGGCGCACCCGGGCGGCCCGCTCCGGGCCCAGGTGCGCAACCTCCTGGGCTTCGTCATCATCACGGTCTCCGTCCTGGTCACCGCCGCGGCCTCCATCCCCACCACCGCCCTGGCCGGCGCCGGCTCGCTGCCGGACTGGCTGACCGGGCCCGGCGCGAGGCTGATCGCCCTGCTCGTCTCCTTCCTCATCGACGCCGGCGTTCTGGCCCTGCTCATCCGCGTGTGCGGGGTCAGGGCGCCCCGCAGGGACCTGCTCCAGGGGGCGGGTCTGGGCGCCCTCGCCTTCGGGATCCTGCGTCAGATGGGCACCGGGGCGGTGGGGGCCGTGGCGAGGGGGAACCCGATGCTCGCCCCCTTCACCGCCATGATCGTGCTCATTCTGTGGCTCCACCTGACCTGCCGCGTCGTGCTGTACGCGTGCGCCTGGACCGCCAACCCGCCGCAGCCCCGGCCCGTCGCCCGCCCCGACGGGGCCGGCGCCGACCGCCGGCCCAATTACGCGAGCCTCTCGGCGCCCCCGGACCGCGCGCCGACCGCCTGCGCGCCGACCGCTAGCCTGGACCCGTGAATGACCAGCACCGCGCCGACCGCCCCATCCACGCCATCATCCCCGCCGGGGGGGCGGGCACCCGGCTGTGGCCGCTGAGCCGGCGCGCGCGCCCCAAGTTCCTCCTCGACCTCACCGGCGCGGGCCGCTCCCTCCTCCAGGGCACCGTCGCCCGCCTGGAGCCGGTGGCCGCCTCGATCAGCGTGGTCACCGGCACCGCCCACCTGGCCGCCGTCGCCGACCAGCTGCCCGGCCTGCCGCGCGAGAACCTGCTGGCCGAGCCCGCCCCGCGCGACTCCATGGCCGCCATCGGCCTGGCCGCCGCCGTCATCGCCGCCCGTCACGGCCGCGGGGCGATCGTCGGCTCCTTCGCCGCCGACCACGCCATCGCCGACGAGGCCGCCTTCGTCGGCGCCGTGCGCCAGGCCGCCGCGCTGGCGGGGGCGGGGTGGGTGGCCACCATCGGCATCGAGGCGAGCGGCCCGTCGACCGCCTTCGGCTACATCCACTGCGGGGGCCCGGCCGGGGTCGCCGGCGCCCCCGACGGGCGGCGCGTCCTGGCCTTCACCGAGAAGCCCGACGCGGCGACGGCCGCCGCCTACCTGGCCACCGGCGACTACCGCTGGAACGCCGGCATGTTCGTGGCCCGCGCCGGCGTCCTGCTCGACCACCTGGCCGCCCGGCGGCCCGCGCTGGCGGCGGGCGTGGAGGCCATCGCCGCCGCCTGGGACGGCCCCGAGCGCGAGGAGGTGCTCGCCGCCACCTGGCCGGGCCTGGAGCCGATCGCCATCGATCACGCCATCGCCGAGCCGGTCGCCGCCGCCGGGGGGGTGGCCACCGTGCCCGCGTCCATGGGCTGGGACGACGTCGGCGGCTTCGACGCCCTGGCCGGGCTCGTGCCCGCGCGCACGGCCGGGGCGGCGGCGGGGGTCGCCGTCCTCGACGACGCCGCGGGCGGCGGGCCGGGCGCCGACGTCGAGGCCGTGGACTCGCCCGGGGCCCTGGTGGCCTCGACCACAGGCCGCAGGGTCGTGCTGCTCGGGGCGGCGGGCCTGGTCGTCGTCGACACCCCCGACGCCCTGCTCGTCACGACGCCGGGGCGCGCGCAGGCCGTCAAGGGGGTCGTCGACCGCCTGGGGGCCGAGGGCCGAACCGAGCTGCTGTGAGCGCCGTGGGCGCCGGCGCGGGGGAGGGGGCGATCCGTCTATCCTGGTGCGAAGGTCGTCCGAACGCCCCGTCCGGACGACGTCTCCTCACACCACGGAGAGTCACAGTGATGAAGAAGTCCCACCCCGCCATCGCCCTGGGCCTGGCCACTGTTCTCAGCCTCGGCCTGGCCGCCTGCGGCTCCGCCCCGACCAGCTCGGCCTCCTCATCCGGGGGCTCGGGCACCACCTCTGACTTCAAGGCCTGCATGGTCTCCGATGAGAGCGGCTTCGACGACCGGTCCCTCAACCAGTCCGGCAAGGAGGGCCTGGACCGGGCCGGCGCCGATTTCGGCATTGAGACCATCGCCGTCCAGTCCACGTCCGACGCCGATTATCAATCCAATATCACCTCCCTTATCGATCAAGGATGCAGTCTCATCATCGGGGTCGGCTCCAAGCTGGCCCCGGCCCTGACCAGTGCCGCCCAGACCAACACCACTATCAACTTCGCCCTCATCGACTCCGCCTTCCAGGACGCCTCGGGCAGCACCGTCCAGCTCCAGAACGGCAGGCCCCTCGTCTTCAACACCGCCGAGGCCGCCTATCTGGCCGGCTACGCCGCCGCCGGCACCTCCAAGACCGGTAAGGTCGCCACCTACGGCGGTCAGCCCGTCCCCGCCGTCCAGATGGTCATGGAGGGCTTCGCCAAGGGCGTGGAGAAGTACAACGCGGACAACGGCGCCTCCGTCCAGGTCCTGGGCTGGGATCCGGCCAACCCCTCGGGCGGCTCCTTCGTGGGCGACTTCAAGGACGCCGCCAAGGGCCAGCAGCTCACCGAGCAGTTCCTGTCCCAGGGCGCCGACATCATCATGCCCGTGGCCGGCCCGGTCGGCCAGGGCACCCTGGCCGCCGTCAAGGCCGCCGGGGGCGACTCCAACGCCATCGTCTGGGTCGACGCCGACGGCTACCTGGCCGCCGACAAGGACGGCGGCGCCCCCTACATGCTCACCTCCGTCATCAAGGAGGTCGGCACCGCCGTCTACGACACCGTCGATGAGGCCCAGCGGGGCGCCTTCTCCGCCACCCCCTACATCGGCGCCCTGGGGAACCAGGGCGTGTCCCTCGCCCCCTACCACGACTGGGACTCCAAGGTCTCGCCCGAGCTCAAGGCCAAGGTCGACGAGCTCAAGAAGCAGATCGTCAACGGGACGCTGAACGTGTCCACCGCCTACGACCCCGCCGCCTGACCGGCCCGTCCCCGGCGGCCGGCGCGATCGGCCGCCGGGGCGGACCCCGCCGGACGCGGGCCCCGCGCCCGCTCCGCGCGGGGCGTCGTCGTCTCCTCCCCCGACCGCGCGAAAGGCGGATGAACCATGACGGCCCCGACCCCGACGCCGTGCGCGCGCGTGATCGGCGCGCGGCTGCGCGTGGGCGCCTTCTCGCGCCCCGGCGACGCCCTCACCCTGGTCCAGGGCGACGCCACCACCTGCGGGGCCACCGCCGTCCTGGCCGCCCGCCTCCTGCTGGGGGACGCCCGCGCACCCGTCCTCGCCGCGTGCGCGCGGGGCCCGCGGCCCGTGCGCGCCCTCGCCGAGGCCCTGCGCGCCGAGGGCCGCCGCCTCCAGGCGCGCATGAACCGGCGCGCGGGAGGGCCGCTGGGCCCCCTGCCGTGGACGCGGCGGCTCGGGTCGACGCCGTGGGCCGTGGCCGAGGCCATGAGCGCCCCGGCGGGAGGCGGGCCGCGCTACGCGGTGCGCCGGGTGGACGACGCCGGCCCCGCCTGGCCCGGGGACGTCGAGGCCCTGCGGGCGCACCTGGCGGACGGGGACCCGGTGATCCTCCTGACCGGCGGGCCGCTCGCCCGCCCCCGGCCCGACGACGGGGCCCTGGCGGGGGCGCTGCACCGGGTCCTGGCCGCCGGTCCGGCGCTGCCGCGCCACTACGTCCTGGCCGTGCCCGCCGGACTCGCCGGCCTCCCGGCCCCGGCGGCCGGCCGCGCCCGCATCTACGACCCGTCCTCGGGCGCCGTCGGCGTCCTCGACCTGCTGGCCCCGCGCGCACGCCACGGCCCCGGCCCCCGCGAGCTCGGCCACTGGCCGCGCGTCCTGGCCCTCATCGCGCCCCGCCCGCCCCGTCCGCGCGGGGCGGCCCAGTCGGAAGGAAACCCGTGACCACTCGCCGCGACATCGCCCGCATGATCGACCACACCCTCCTCAGGCCCGAGGCCACCGGCGCGCAGGTCGCCGCCCTGGTCGCCCAGGGCGCCGGGCTCGGCGTCTTCTCGGTGTGCGTGTCCCCCAACCAGCTGCCGGTGCGCGTCCCCGACGGGCTCGCCGTGACGACGGTCTGCGGCTTCCCCTCGGGCGCCCACACCAGCGCCGTCAAGGCGGCCGAGGCGGCCGGGGCCGTGGCCCGGGGGGCGGACGAGATCGACATGGTCGTCGACCTCAAGCTGGTCAAGGAGCACGACTTCGACGCCGTCGAGGCGGACATCCGCGCCGTGGAGAGGGCGGTGGGGGAGGGGGTCCTGAAGGTCATCATCGAGTCCGCCGCCCTGAGCGACGAGGAGATCGTCGCCTGCTGCCGGGCCGCCGAGCGCGCCGGGGCCGACTTCGTCAAGACCTCCACCGGCTTCCACCCGGCGGGCGGGGCCGACGTCCACGCCGTCGAGCTCATGCGCGCCACCGTGGGGGACCGCCTGGGCGTCAAGGCCTCCGGCGGGATCCGCACCGCGGCCGACGCGCTGGCCATGGTGGCCGCCGGGGCCTGCCGCCTGGGCGTGTCCGCCACCGCGGCCATCCTTCAGGGCCTGGACGACTGAAGCGTCCCGATCCGGCGGCGGGCGGTCCCGGCCACTTGAAAGTTTCGGGTAACCGAAATATTCTCCGGGCTCATGAGACCACTCGTCAACGGCTCCCGGCGCGCCGCGCTCGCCCTGGCCGCGCTCGCTCTGGCCGTCCCCGCCCTGGCGGCCTGCTCCCCCGGCACCGGGGCCCAGAACCCCAACGCCACCCAGATCAAGGCGGTCGCCTCGACCACCCAGATCTGCGACTACGTCACCCAGCTCGCCTCCGGCGGGGAGGACCTCGCCTTCACCCGCACGGGCGCGGACGGCAAGACCGCCGAGCTCGGCGCCGACGCCGCCACCGCCCCGGTGCACCTGAGCCTGACCTGCCTGCTGGCCCCCAACGCCTCCGCCCACGAGCACGAGATGACCGCCGCCCAGTCCCGGGCGCTGTCCGAGGCGGACCTCTTCCTCGTCTCCGGAGTCGACCTGGAGCACTTCCTCGACGACGCCGTGACCTCCACCGGCTTCAAGGGCACCATGGTCGTCACCTCCGGGGTCCTGGGCGCCGCCGACATCGACGACCTGGCCGCCCAGCAGGCCAAGGAGAAGGACCTGCCCTACACCGTGGACCGCGGCACCGCCAAGGTCGACGTCGCCCCCTGGCCCTTCCCGCCCGAGGACGGCCAGAGCGCCCCCGAGTTCCGCTTCGACCCCCACGTGTGGACCTCGCCGAAGAACGCGATCGTCCAGGTGACCAATATCGGCGCCGCCCTGGAGAAGGCCGCGCCCTCCGGCGCGCAGACCATCAAGAGCCACGTCGACGCCTACACGGCCCGGCTCAACGACCTCGACCAGTGGGCCCGCGACACCCTGGCCGCCGTGCCCCAGGAACGGCGCGTCCTGTTCACCAGCCACGACGCCTTCGGCTACTTCTCCGCCGAGTACGACGTCCGCTTCGAGGGCGCCGCCCTGTCCGACTTCAACGCCCAGCAGGACGCCACCGCCCAGAAGATCCAGGAGACCGCCGACGCCGTCAGGGCCTCCGGCGCGGTCGCGATCTTCGCGGAGAACTCCAACAACTCCAAGTCCGTCGAGAAGGTCGCCTCCCTCGCCGGAGTCAGGGCGATCATCGGCGACGAGGCGCTCTACGGCGACTCCCTGGGAGAACCGGGCTCGGACGGGCAGACCTACATCGGCTCCATCCTCCACAACGTCACCAACCTCGCCATCGCCTGGGGCTCCACCCCCGCGCCCGTGCCCCAGACCCTGACGCAGTGGACGCCGACCCAGACGGTCGCGCCATGAGCGGAGAGCCCGACGCCCCGGCGCCCGCCGCCCGGCCCGGGGCGGGGACTCCGCCCGTCGTCGAACTCGAGGGGGCGGCCTTCGCCTACGGGGGCGCCCCCGTGCTCACCGGCGTGACCGGCACCCTCGCCCCGGGCCGGGCCCTGGCCCTCGTCGGACCCAACGGCTCGGGCAAGACCACGCTCCTGCGCGCGCTGCTGGGCATGGTCGACATCGTCGCCGGGCGGGTGCGCGTGGCCGGGGCCGCGCCGGGGCGCGCCCGCCCGGGGTCCCTGGGCTACGTGCCCCAGATCAGCGACCTCGACCCGGACTTCCCGGTCACGGCCCTCGAGGTCGTCCTCATGGGCACCTACTCGCGCCTGGGCCTGCTGCGCCGCCCCGGACCCGCCCTCAGGGCCCGCTGCCGGGCGGCCCTGGACGCCGTCGGCCTGGAGCACGCGGCCGCCCGCCGCTTCGGCACGCTCTCGGGCGGCCAGCGCCAACGGGTCCTGCTCGCCCGCTGCGTCGCCGCCCAGCCCGAGCTCGTCCTCCTCGACGAGCCCTTCAACGGCCTCGACCAGCCCAACCGCGACGCCCTCGTGCGGATCCTGACCGACCTGAAGAACGACGGCGTGGGCGTGGTCGTCTCGACCCACGACCTGGTCCTGGCCCGGGAGGTCTGCGAGCAGGTGGCGCTGCTGGCCGGGCGGCAGATCGCCTTCGGCCCGCGCCAGGAGGTCCTCGTGCCCCGCCTGGTGGAGGAGGCCTACGGGTCCAGCGGATCGGACCGGCTGCTCGACCTGGGGGCGCGCTGATGGACGCCTTCGTCCGGGCGGTGGAGTGGCTGCGCCTCCTCCTGGTCCACGTGCCCGGCCTGGCGCCCCTGGCGGCGGCCCCCTACCTCTTCCGGCCCCTGCTCATGGTGCTGGCCCTGGGCGCGGCCGGCGCCGTCGTCGGCGTCCTGGTCAACCTGCGCTGCGCCGAGTTCCACGCCGAGGCCCTCGTCCACGCCGTCTTCCCCGGAATCGTCGTCGGGGCCGTCTACCGGGGCATCGAGGCCATCATCCCCGCCGCGGCCGTGGCCGGCGTCGCGGCCGCCGCGGTCCTGACCGTGGTGAGCCACCGGTCCCGCCGGGAGGCCTCGGAGGCCGGGACGGCCGTGGTCCTGACCTCCTTCTTCTCCATCGGTCTCATCATCCTGCTCGCCAAGGGCGACATGTCCGGCCAGCTCGAGGCCCTCATGTTCGGGCGCCTGCTGGAGATCACCGACCTCCGCCTCGCCCAGGCCCTGGCCGTGAGCGCCGTCTCCCTGCTCCTGGTCATGGCCACCTGGAAGGAGCAGGTCGCCCACGCCTTCGACGCGACCTCGGCGCGCGCGAGCGGACTGCGCCCGGTGGCGCTCGACCTGGTCCTCAACGCGGCGGTGGCCGGCGTCGTCGTCTCCGCCTCCACGGCCGTGGGCACCCTCCTGGTCATCGGCTACCTCGTCATCCCCGGGGCCACGGGCCGCATCCTGGCCGGACGGGTGCGGACCATGGTGGCGATCTCCCTGGCCACCGGCGTGGGCGGCGGCTACATCGGGCTGCTGGTCATGATCGCGCCCCTGCCCCGGCCGGTGTCCCCGCAGGCCTGCGTCGTGCTGGTCATGGCCGCCGTCCTCCTGGCGGCGGCCGCCGTCCGCTCGCACCGGAAGGGGGCGGGCGCATGAGCGTGAGCTGGCAGCTGCTCGCCCTGCCCCTGACCGAGGCGCTCGTCATGGGGCTGCTGGCCGGGCTCGTCGGGGCGCTGGCGCTGCTCGACCGGCGCATCTTCCTCACCGAGTCCCTCACCCACTCGACCTTCCCGGGCGCGGTGGCCGGCGTCGTCGTGGCCTCGGGGGCCGCCACGGCGCTCACCGGCGCGCGCGCGAGCCACGAGGCGCTCAGCGCCGCGCTCCTCATCGGCGCGGTCCTCCTGTGCCTGCCGATGGCCCGGCTCATGCGGTGGCTGTCGACGGTGCCGGGCGTGTCCTCCCAGTGCGCCGCCGGCGTCGTGCTGGCGGTCGGCTTCTCCCTGGGCTACCTGCTGAGCACCTGGTTCGCGCCGCTGCCCCTCAAGGTCGACAGCTTCCTGGCCGGCTCGCTGCTCAACGTCGGCGTCACGGACGTGGCCCTGGCGACGGCGGTGCTCGCCGCGGCGCTCGCGGTCGTCGCCGTGGGCGGGCGCCTCCTCGTCTTCCACTGCTTCGACGCCGTGGGCTACCGCGCCGCCGGACTGAGGAGCGGCCCGGCCGAGGCGGCCATCCTCATCCTGATCTGCCTGACCATCGGGGCGCTCGTGCCCGCCATCGGCACGATCCTGCCCATCGCCCTCATCGCCGCGCCGGCCGCCTCCATCGCCCCCTGGGTCCGCGGCTCCCGCGGGCTCCTGGTCGGCGCGGCCCTGGCCGGCGCCGCCTGCTGCCTGGTCGGCACGGGCCTGGCGGTGACGCTCGAACTGAGCGTCGGCGGCGTCATCGCGACGCTGTGCGGGGGCGTGTACGCCCTGTCCCGCCTCGCGCGCCTCATACGCCCAGGACGCCGCGCAGGTCGCTCCTCATGAGCTCCAACCGCTCGGCGGCGGTGCGGCGCGCCACCTCGACGGGATCGTCGACGGCCACCGGCACCACGACCTCGCAGTAGCACTTGAGCTTCGGCTCGGTGCCCGAGGGGCGGATGACGACCCGGTCGTTCGCGGCCGTCTTGAGGATGAGGCCGTCGGTGGGGGGCAGCCGGCCGCCGTTGCCGTCCGAGGCGCCGTCGAGCAGGTCGAAGACGTCGACGACGGGCGAACCCGCCAGCACGGCGGGGCCGCCGCCGGCGCGCAGCCGCTCCATGGTCGAGGCGATGACGCCCGGGTCGCTCACGCGCACGCTCAGCGGGCTCGTGGCGTACAGGCCGTGCTCCCGAGCCAGGCGGTCCAGCAGCCAGGGCAGCGTGCGCCCCTGCTGCTTGAGCACGCCGGCGAGGGCCGCCAGGCGCACGGCCGCCGAGATGCCGTCCTTGTCGCGCACACTGGCCGGGTCGACGCAGTAGCCCAGCGCCTCCTCGTAGCCGAACACGAGCCCGGGCACGCGGCCGATCCACTTGAAGCCGGTGAGCGTATTGCGGTGGGCCAGCCCGTGCGCCTGGGCGATGCGGCGCAGCAGGCGGGAGGAGACGATGGAGCTGGCCAGGACCCCGGCCCCGGTGAAGGAGGCGAGCTCGGCCGCCTGCTCGCCCAGGAGCGCCCCGACCTCGTCGCCCGTGAGCGGGCGCCAGCCGCCGGTGGCGTGCGCGTCGGGGACGGCGGCCGCGCAGCGGTCCGCGTCCGGGTCGTTGGCGAGCACCAGGTCGGCGCCGGCCTCGCGCGCCAGCGCCAGGGCCAGGTCCAGGGCGCCGGGCTCCTCGGGGTTGGGGAAGTCGACGGTGGGGAAGTCCGGGTCGGGCTCGAACTGCTCGGCGACGACGACGACGTCGTCGAAACCGGCGCGCACGAGCGCCTCGCGGCAGACGCGCCCGCCCACCCCGTGCAGGGCGGTGAGCACGATCCGCAGGGGGGCGGGCGCCGTCGCGCGGGCGGAGCGCACGGCGGCGTCGAGGTACTCCTCGACCATGTCGGCGCCGACGGCCCCCCAGCCGGAGGCGGGCCGGGGCACCCGCGCCGCCGGCCCGACGGCGGCGATGCGCCGGGCGATCTCCTCGTCGTCGGGCGGGACGATCTGGGCGCCCCGGCCCGGTTCGGTCACGGCCCGCCCGCCCAGGTACACCTTGTACCCGCTGTCCCCGGGCGGGTTGTGCGAGGCGGTCACCATGACCCCGGCGTCGGCCCCCAGGCGGCGCAGCGCGAAGGCCAGCACCGGGGTGGGGCAGCAGCCGTCGAACAGGACGGCGCGCCCGCCGGCCCCGGTCACGACGCGGGCGGTGTCGCGGGCGAAGACATCGGAGTCGCGCCGCGCGTCATAGCCGATGACGACGGTGAAGCCCTCGCCGAGCCGCTCGCGCAGCCAGGCGCTCAGGCCCGCGGCGGCCCGGATGACGACGGCGCGGTTCATCCGGTTCGGCCCGGCGCCCAGGCGGCCCCGCAGCCCCGCCGTGCCGAACCGGAGGGGCCCGGCGAAGGCGTCGGCCAGCTCGGCCGCGGCCGCCGCGTCCCCGGCCCGGTGGGCGGCCAGGAGGCGGCTCAGCTCCTCGCGCGCGCCGGGGTCGGGATCCCCGGCGATCCAGGCGGCCACGGCCTCGGCGTCGAAGGGCGCCGGAATGGGGCGGGCAGCGTCGAGGCCGTTCTCGGAGGGCTGAGTCATGCCCGTGACGGTACCGTTCGCAACAGACCTTGAAACGCCACAATGATCGCCCTCACGGGTGGTTCCGACCACAGGGGCGCGCCCGCCTCACGCGGGCGGGGGAGGCGCCAGCGCGTGCCAGGCGGGCTCGAGCTCGAAGCCCAGCGCCCGGTTCACGGCCAGCGACCCGGCGTTGACCCCGGCTCCGCCCGTGCCCCAGCACCGGGCGCCAGCGGCGCGGGTGGCCAGGATGGAGGCGGCCTTGACGGCCGTGGCCAGCCCCCGGCGCCGGTGCTCCGCATCCACCGCGGTGCGCTCCACCTCCCAGCGGTCGGGCTCGGGGCGCAGGACCGTGAAGGCGACGAGCCCGCCGTCGGGGGCCAACGCCCCGAAGGCGAGCCGCCGACCCCACCCGGCGCCCGCCTTGCGCCTACCCTGGCCCCATGACCCGCGCCGCGACCGCCCCCGAACCCGTCGTCCTGCCCGCGCTGGAGGGGCCCCTGGCCGACCTCGCCCTGGCCCTCGTCGACACCCCCAGCGTCTCGGGCGCCGAGGGCCCGCTGGCCGACGCCGTCGCCGCCGCCCTGGCCGCCCGCCCCCACCTGGAGGTCCTGCGCCACGGCGACACCGTCGTGGCCCGCACCCGCCTGGGGCGCCCCCAGCGGGTCGTCGTCGCCGGCCACCTCGACACCGTGCCGGTCTCCCGGCGCACCCGCAACGTCCCCGGCCGCCTGGAGACGCGCGCCGGCGAACCGGTGGTGTGGGGCCGGGGCAGCGTCGACATGAAGGGCGGGGTCGCCGTCGCCCTCCACCTGGCCGCGACCCTGAGCGCCCCGCGCCGGGACGTGACCTGGGTCTTCTACGACAACGAGGAGGTCGTGGGCGAGCGCAACGGACTGGGCCGGGCGCTGGCGGCCCGCCCCGACTGGTTCGAGGCGGACCTGGCGGTCCTGGGCGAGCCCACCGGCGCCGGCATCGAGGGCGGCTGCAACGGCACCCTGCGCCTCATCCTCCACGTGCCGGGCACGGCCGCCCACTCCGCGCGGGCCTGGCGCGGCGTCAACGCCATCCACGCCGCCGCGACCCTCATCGAGCGCGTCAAGGCGGCGCCGGTGCGCACCGTGGAGGTCGAGGGCCTGGCCTTCCGCGAGTCCTTCTCCGTGGTCCTCATCGAGGGCGGCACGGCCGCCAACACCATCCCCGACCACTGCCGCGTCACCGTCAACTACCGCTTCGCCCCCGACCTGGACGGCCCGGCGGCCCTGGCCCGCGCCAGGCGCGTGCTGGCCGGGCTGGATCCCGACGGCGCCGAGGCCGACCCGCCCATCGACGCGGGCACCGGGCCGGTGGAGGTCGAGCTCGACGACCTCAGCCCGGCGGCCCGCCCGGGCCTGGACTCGCCCGGCGCGCGCGAGCTCGTCGACCTGGTGCGCGGGCGGGGGGGCGCGGTGGGCCCCAAGTACGGCTGGACCGACGTGGCCCGCTTCTCGGCGATCGGCGTGCCCGCGCTCAACCTCGGCCCGGGCGACCCCATGCAGTGCCACACCGACGACGAGCACTGCCCCCTCGCCCAGATCGAGGCGGTCGCCGCGATCCTGCGGGACTGGTTGGCATGAGGCCGACCACGCGCCCGGCCCGGGCCGACGACGGGGACGGCGTCCTGCCGGACCGGTGGGCGCAGGGGGGCGACCGCCGCTCCTTCGTCGCCGAGCTCGACGGCGCCGTCCTGGGCCACTGCCGCGGCGTCGACAGCTCCTTCCACCCCGGTTCGCGCACCTTCATCCTCCAGGTGGACCCCGACCTGCCCCGCGACCTGGCGGTGGCGACGGCCGAGGCGCTCACCCGGGCCCAGCTGGCCGTCTCCGCGCTGCCCCTGCGACTGCGCATAGGCGCGGACGACTGGCTGGAGCGGCGCGTCATGGACGCCTGCGACGGGGTCGTCGAGCAGGTGCTGGCGCCCTGGTGCTACCGGGTCGGCCCGGCGCTGCGGGCGTGGGCCGCGACCCGCGCCGCCGCGGGCGGACTGCGGCCCGTCGAGCCCCGGGACGAGGAGCCCCTGGCCCGCCTGTGGGCCCGCCACTACGCCGCCCAGCACGCGCGCTGGGCGCCGTCGGCCGCCCCCGACGAGCTCCGGCGCCTGTTCGCCAAGACCCTGGCCCGCGACTCGCCCGACTCCTACGACCGGCGCGCCTCGCGCGTGCTGGAGCGCGACGGCGAGCTCGTCGCCGCGGCCCTGGTGTGGCCCGAGGAGGAGGAGGGGGAGGGCAGGGAGGTCAACCTGGTCTCCGCCACCTACGAGGACCCGACGGCGCTCGCGGACAAGGACGCCTGCCTGGCCGACGTCGTCGGGGCCCGCGAGGAGGGGGAGCGCCTGCTCATCGACACCCATATGACCGAGCCGGGCGAGCGGATCATGCGCGCGGAGCTGCCGCCCGCCGAGGACTCGCAGTGGACCCTCCTGGTGGCGCTACCGTGCGCCGGCGGGCGGCTGCGCCCCTTCCCCGCCGGCATTCTCACCGAGTGGGACGCCCCCGCCTGGGTGAGGGGGGCCGTCGGGTCCGCCCGCCCGTGAGCGGGGCGGGCACGAGCGCAGGGCCGAGCGCCAGCAGGCCGCCAGCGCGACCAGGCCGACGACGTAGACGACTCCCAGCGCCGGCTGCGCCCAGGACTGCGGCCAGTCGGCGTTCCAGGCGAAGTGCAGGGCGAAGCCGGCGACCACTCCGAGCACCCCGTGGCGCCGGCGGCCCGTGGCCATGGCCGTCGTCAGCCCCCAGCCGGCGACGGCCGTGCAGATCGCGTGCAGCCCGGCGCCCGGGCCCAGTTCGCGCAGGCGCCAGCTGTCCAGGGCCCCGGCCAGGTCCGAGCTCGGGTGCGCCAGCGCCCCGGCGGCCCCGTAGACGAGGGTCTCGACGAGCTCGAAGCCCAGGCCGCAGAACAGGCCGATGATCAGGCCGTCGCCGGGGCGGCGCATGCGCGGCCACCAGGCGATGGAGATGAGGGCGACGCCGAGGTCCTTGGCGATCTCCTCCGGCCAGGCGCCCGAGACGGAGTCGGCGATGGCGTTCCAGCCGAGCCGGGTCATGAGGTCGTCGGTCCGGTCGGCGCACAGGATGATCAGGGCCGGGGCGGCCAGGGCCCCCCAGGCCAGGGCGAGGGCGACGACGGCGCCGTGGCGGTCCCACAGGCGGCTGCGGCGCACCAGGGCGGCGGCGATGCCCGTGACCAGGGCGCTGATGAGCAGGCCGACGCCCACCGAGACGGGGGCGGCGCCGGCGTAGGCGCTCAGGTCGGGGCCCGAGACGGCGGCGCCCGCCGCGATGATGAGGGCCAGGGCCCATGCGGCGGGGCTGCGCAGAAGGCGGGTCATGCGTCCTCCTGCTCGGCGCGGGCGGCGTCGAGGTCCTCCAGGAGGGCGTCGACCTCCTGCGCGGGCCCGGACAGGGTGGTGACCAGGGCGTCGCCCCCGCCGAGGTCCTCCAGGACGGTGACGTGCACCGCGCCGGTCCCGTCCGGCCCGCTCACGGCCGTCCACACCGGGTCGCCGGGCTCGTGGGTCACCGTGATCCGGTCCCGCCCGGCCTCCTCGTCGTCGTAGAAGAGCCGTTCGGCCAGGGCCCTGCGCACGGCCGTGGACGGATCGGTCACGCCGCGGCGCGAGTCCGCGACCAGGGACGCGTCCGCGCACAGGTAGAGCTCGCCCGTGTCGCCCGTGGCGCCCGCGGGCGCGCAGGGCGTGCGGGTCGACGCGGCGGCGGAGACGACCGGGTCGGCCCCGCCCAGCGGGATCCGCGTGGTGGTCTGCGAATCGGCGTCGCTCCGGGCCAGGGCGGCGTCGGCCAGCACGGGCAGGGCGTAGAGCGCGGCCGTGAGGGCGAGCGCGGTGAGCGCCGCCGCGGCCGGGCGGGCCCGTCGGGGGCCCGCGGCGGGGGAGGTCGGGGGACGATTGCTCAGCACGGGGGCGAACCTGCCATGGCTCCGGGCGCCGCGGCCTCGGCCTGCGGGCGGAGGGCGTCTCCTCCTGCCGGAGGAGTCGGGGCCGGGGCGGGCGCCGTCGGCATGGTGCATCATGCCCCTCATGAGCAGACGAGAGTTCTACCGCAGGGGGCCGGTGCTCCTGCGCGGCGACCAGATCCCGACCCAGACCACCGACACCCGCCTGCTGTCCGGCGGCAACGGCGCCGACTGGCTCCACAAGGATCCCTGGCGGGTGATGAGGATTCAGGCGGAGTTCATCGAGGGCTTCGGGGCGCTGGCCGAGCTGGGGCCGGCGATCAGCGTCTTCGGCTCGGCGCGCACCGCCCCCTCCGATCCGCACTACGCCCTCGCCGAGGGCATCGGCGCGGGGATCGCCCGGGCCGGCTACGCCGTCATCACCGGCGGCGGCCCGGGGATGATGGAGGCCGCGAACAAGGGCGCCCGGGAGGCGGGCGGCGTGTCGGTGGGGCTGGGCATCGAGCTGCCCCGCGAGCAGGGGATGAACGACTACGTGGACCTGGGCGTCCATTTCCGCTACTTCTTCGCCCGCAAGACGATGTTCGTCAAGTACTCCGACGGGTTCGTGGTCATGCCCGGCGGCTTCGGCACGCTCGACGAGCTCTTCGAGGCCCTCACCCTGGTCCAGACCCGCAAGGTCCTCGGCTTCCCGGTGGTGCTCGTGGGCAGCGGCTTCTGGGGGCCCCTGGTGGAGTGGATTCGCGGCACGCTCGCCGGCCGGGGGATGATCTCGCCGCGGGATCCGCAGCTGCTCCACGTGGTCGACACGGTCGATGAGGCCGTCGACTGCGTCGTGGCGGAGGCGTGGAGGCTGCGCAACGGGGACGACGCCGGGTCCGGGGCGCCGGGGGCGCGGTGAGCGCGGGCGGGCCGACGGCGGCGGCCCCGCGGCGGTTTTCCGGGCCCCGGATGGGACCATGCCGTAGAATGGGGCCGGTAGCGCGGTGAGTGCCGCGCCTTTGCACTGAAAGGGGAGCACATGGCTGCCATGAAGCCCAGGACCGGCGACGGGCCTCTCGAGGTCGTCAAGGAAGGCCGCTCCATCATCATGCGGGTCCCGCTGGAGGGCGGTGGCCGTCTCGTCGTCGAGATCACGCCCGATGAGATCAAGGAGCTCCAGGAGGCCCTCGGCTCGGTCAAGATCTGAGCGGTCCGGCCGGTCCGAGGCGCGTGACGAGGACCGGGTCCCCCCTGGGGCCCGGTCCTTATCCGTTACTCGTGCGCGCGGGCCCGGTCGGGGTCCGGCGCGCCGTCACGACCGGCGCACCGCCACCAGGAGCCCGTCGCCCACGGGCAGCAGCGAGGTGAGCAGGTCCTCGTGCTCGCGCAGCGCCTTGCCCAGTTCGCGCGCGGCCACGGTGGCGGGGTCGCGGCGGGCCGGGTCGGCGACGTGGTCGTTCCACAGGGCCCGGGTGACGGCCAGCACGCCGCCCACGCGCAGCATGCGCAGGGCCTGGTCGATGAGCGCGGCGGACTCCTCCGGCTCGACGTCGAGGACCACCATGTCGTAGGAGCGCGCCGCCATGCGGGGCAGGACGTCGGAGGCGCGCCCCCGGATGACCCGGGTGCGCGAGCGCGTGCGGCCCACGGACTCGAAGGCGCGGCGCGCCTCGCGCTGGATCTCGGGTTCGACGTCGATGGTGGTGAGCACGCCGTCGGGCCCCATCCCGTCCAGGATCCACAGGCCGGATACGCCCGTGCCGGTGCCGATCTCGGCGACGGAGCGGGCGGCGACCGAGGCGGCCAGCATGCGCAGCGCGGCGCCCGTCGCGGGGGTGACGGGGGCGGTGCCCAGCTCGATGCCGCGCAGGCGGGCCTGCGCCGCGACCTCGGGCTCGATGGGGAACTCCTCCGTGTAGGACCAGCTCAGCGTCTTATCAGCACTCATGGGTGCTCCTTCCTCGAAGTGTGCTCCGCCGCGCGCCGCGGACGGCCGGCCCGGCGCCGCGCGTCCCCATTGTCCCAGGTCTCGGGCCGCGCGGCGCCGGGCGGGCGCGCGCCTATACTGACGGGCGTGTTTGGCATTTCGGGCTCCGAGTTCCTCGTGCTGCTCCTGGTCGTCATCGTCGTCGTGGGGCCCCGGCGCCTGCCGGAGTACACGCGCAGGCTCACCCGGCTCGTGCGTCAGCTGCGCCTGTTCCTCGACAACGCCAAGGAGCAGATCGCGCAGGAGGTCGGCCCCGAGCTCGGCGAGCTCAACCTGGAGGACCTCAACCCGCGCAATTACGATCCCCGCAAGATCGTGCGCGACGCGCTCGGCGAGGATCTCGACGCCATTCGCAGGGACCTGTCCACCCCCTTCCGGTCCGCCGCGTCCACCGCCGTCAGGACCGGCGACGAGGTCGTCGCGGCCGCCCGCGGCACGAAGTCCCTGTCGACGATGATCGACGACGAGGCCGCTCGGACCCGCGAGGGGAAGCGGGCCGGGGCGGTGTCCGCCGCCGCGCCGGAGCAGGCCCGGACACCCGAGCCGGCCGAGCCGGAGCTGGCCGCGCCGGAGGCCGCGGTCCCGGCTGAGCCGGAGCCCGCCCGGGTGCCCTCGAGCCTGACCGCCGATCGGCCCGCCGCGCCCGCCCGCCCGGTCTCCCCGCGCGATATCGTGCGCGCCGCCCGCGCCGCCGCGCGCACCCGGCCCGAGGCCGCCGTCGCCGTCGTCGACGCCTGACGGACGGCCGGGGCGGCGCGCCGCTCAGCCGACCGGGCTGATGCTCAGCCTCATCCCCGACAGGCCGCGCCGCACGCGGCCCAGCCGGCGGGCCACGTCGGCCAGGGCCAGGGCCGCCGGGGCGTCGGCGATCGGGGCGCCGTCGGCGGCCACCGTCGCCGGCACGCCGCGGTCGGAGCCCTCGCGCAGCGCGATGTCCAGCGGCAGCCGGGCCAGGAGCGGGACCTCGTAGCCCAGGGCCGTGCTCAGGGAGCGGCTGACGGCCAGGCCGCCGCCGGAGCCGAAGATCTCCAGGTGCGAGCCGTCGGGCTGGACCAGGTAGGACATGTTCTCCACGACGCCCACGACCTTCTGCTTGGTCTGCACCGCGATGAGGCCGGTGCGCTCGGCGACCTCGGCGGCCGCGGTCTGGGGGGTGGTCACCACCAGGATCTCGGCGCCCGGCAGGAGCTGGGCCACCGAGATGGTCACGTCGCCGGTGCCGGGGGGCAGGTCGAGCAGGAGGACGTCCAGGTCGCCCCAGAAGACGTCGGACAGGAACTGCTGGACCGCCCGGTGGAGCATGGGGCCGCGCCAGATGACCGGCTGCTTGTCCTCCACGAACATGCCGATGGAGATGACCTTCACCCCGTGGGCCACCGGCGGGACGATCATGCCGTCCAGCTGGGTGGGGACCCGCTCCACCCCGAGCATGCGGGGGATGGAGAAGCCGTAGATGTCGGCGTCGACCACGCCCACGCTCAGGCCCTGGGCGGCCATGGCGGCGGCCAGGTTGGCGGTCACCGACGACTTGCCGACCCCGCCCTTGCCGGAGGTCACGGCGTAGACGCGGGTGAGGCTGCCGGGCTTGGCGAAGGGGATCTCCGGTTCGGCGGCCCCGCCGCGCAGGCGCGCGCGCAGCTCGGCGCGCTGCTCGTCGGTCATGACGCCCAGGCGGACCTCGACGCCGCTCACGCCCTCCAGGGCGCCCACCTCCCTGCGGGTGTCGGCGGTGATGGTGTCCTTGAGGGGGCAGCCGGCGACCGTGAGCAGCACGCCCACCGTGACGACGCCGTCCTCGATCTCCACGGATTCGACCATGCCGAGGTCGGTGATGGGGCGGCGCAGCTCGGGGTCGATGACCCGGCTGAGCGCCCGGCGGACCTGGTCCTGGGTGGGGGTGGTGGCCATGGCGTCATCCTAGGTGGGCCCCGCGGGGGCGTTTTCGTGGCGCACGGCACGTTGAGGCCGACATCTCCGTGCGCAAGGGCCCGCGCGTCGGCGTCGGCGTCGTAGCCTGGACGGGCCGCCGCGCGCGGATTGTGTCCCTCAAGCGACTCGGAAAGACAAAGCGCATGCCCTCGACTCAGCGCTCCACCAGCCCGCCGCCCGCCGGCGCCGCCCCGCCGCGGGGCCGCATCGGCGGCCTCGACGGACTGCGCGCCATCGCCGTCGCCGTCGTCCTCGTCTACCACCTGATGCCCGGCCTCCTGCCGGGGGGAATGGTCGGGGTCGACGCTTTCTTCGTCATCTCGGGATTCCTCATCACCAGCCTCCTGCTCGTCGAGCGCCGCACCACGGGGCGCATCGACGTGAGGCGCTTCTGGATCAGGCGCCTGCGCCGGATCGTGCCCGCCCTGCTCGTGGCGGTCGCCGCGACCGTGGCCGCGGCCGCCTGCCTGGGCGGCGACGTCCTGCTGGCCGTGCGGCGCCAGGTCCTCGGCTCGGTCCTGCTGGTCTACAACTGGGTGGAGATCGCCGCCGGATCGTCCTACTTCGACCAGACCCAGCCGCTCCTGCTGACCAATGTGTGGTCGCTGGCGGTGGAGGAGCAGTTCTACCTGGTGTGGCCGCTGGTCGTCATCGCCCTCCTGGCGCGGGGCGTCTCGCGCCGGCGGGTCAGGGCCGGCGCCCTCCTGGCCCTGGCGCTCTCGGCGGCCTCGGCCGCCTGGGCCCTGCGCCTGGTGCGCGACGGCGCCCCCGCCTCGCGCGTCTACATGGGCACCGACACCCACGCCTTCGGCCTCATGCTGGGCGCCGCCTGGGCCCTGTGGCACGGGCGCGCGACGGAGGGGGCCGATCTCGAGCCCCAGCCGGCGGGGCTGCGCCGGGTGCGCGGGGCGGCGGGGTGGGCCGGCCTGGCCGGCCTGCTCATCCTGGCCCGCGTCGCCGGCGAGACGGCGACCGACGGCGGGTCGGGGCCCGAGCCGGCGCTCATCATCGCATCCGTGTGCACCCTCGCCGTCGTCCAGGCCCTCACCGGCGAGGTCGCCGGCGCCGACGGGCCGGCCCGCCGGCTGATGAGCCTGCTGGAGGCCCGGCCGCTGAAGTGGCTGGGCGAGCGCTCCTACGGGCTGTACCTGTGGCACTGGCCCCTGGGGGTCCTGGCCTTCTACGCCATTCCGCCCACCGCCAACCCCCGGGTGGTGGCCGTCGGGGTCCTGGGGCTGACGCTGTGCGCCGCGGAGCTGTCCCACTCGCTCATCGAGACCCCCGTGCGCCGCGACGGCCTCCTGGTCCGGCTGCGGCGGGTCGCCCGGCTGCGCCCGCGCCAGATGGTGCCGGCGGGGGGAGGGGCCACCGCCCTCGTCCTGCTCCTCGTCCTCGCCTTCGCCTCCCAGCCCGCCCAGTCGGCGGCGCAGCAGGCCATCGCGGTCGGCACCGGCTACCTCAGCGCCCCCTCCGCGGCCCCCGCCCCGGCCGCGGCCACCGGGGCGCCGACGCAGGATCCCTCCCCCGAGCAGACCGTCGACCCCTTCACCGGCGGGGAGGTGGTCGTCGTCGGCGACTCCGTGACGATCGCGGCGGCGCCGAGCCTGGAGGCGGACCTGCCGGGCGTCGCCGTCAACGCCGAGGTCTCGCGGTCCGTGTACGCCGCCCTGCCCGCGCTCCAGGCGATGGACGCGGGCGGGGCCAGGCCCTGCGTCGTCATCGCCCTGGCCACCAACGGCTCGGTCGAGACCGACCAGCTCGACGCGATCCTGAGCTACCTGGGGCCCGACCGCAGGCTCGTCCTGGTCACCGCCCACGGTCCGGCGCGCACGACCTGGATCCCGCCGGCCAACGACACGATCCGCGCCTTCGCCCGGGCCCACCCCGACCAGGTGGCGGTGGCGGACTGGGACGCCGCCGTCGCCGCCCGCCCCGACCTGCTCGTCGACGACCAGGTCCACCCCGTGCCGGAGGGCGGCGCGCTGTACGCGCAGACGGTGACGGACGCGGTCGCGGCCCTGAGGCGTCAGCCGGCGTCCTGAGCCGTCGCGCCCGCGGGCCTCCCCGGGGCGCCCTCGGCCACCCGGGCCGGCGGCCCGGACCCGTCGTCGTCCTCCTCCTCGGAGAGCTCCTCCACGATCTCTCCGACGATCTCCTCGCGCGAGCGGCGCTCCTCGGTCAGCAGCTCCTCCAGCATGTCGCGCAGCTCGGAGCGCACGAAGTCGCGGGTGGCGACGTCGTTCATGGCCAGGCGCAGGGAGGCGATCTCCCGGGTGAGGAACTCGGTGTCCTCCAGGTTGCGCTGGGCGCGCTGGCGGTCCTGCTCGGCGGTGACGCGGTCGCGGTCGTCCTGCCGGTTCTGGGCCAGCATGATGAGGGGGGCCGAGTAGGAGGCCTGGGTGGAGAAGGCCAGGTTGAGCAGGATGAAGGGGTAGGGGTCCCAGGCGCCGGCGTTGATCCTCACCAGGAGGATGTTCGCCGCGATCCACGCCACCACGAACACCGTCATGTAGAGGACGAACTTCGGCGAGCCCATGAACCGGGCCGTCGCCTCGGCGAAGCGCCCGAAGCCGTCGGAGCGGGAGGCGCGCGCGGGATGGAACCAGCGCATCCACCGCGAGCGGGACCGGTTCAGCGGCTGGTCGAGCTGGTCAGGCATTGGCGTTCCTCTCGATCGTCTCGTCGGTGACGGCCTCATCGGCCTCCCGCCAGTCGTCGGGCATGAGGTGGTCCAGGACGTCGTCGACGGACACCGCGCCGAGCAGCCGACCCGCCTCGTCCAGGATCGGCAGGGCGGTGAGGTTGTAGGTGGCCAGCAGCCGGGTGACCGTGCCGATCGAGTCGTCGGCGTGGACTGGTTCGAGGGCCTTGTCCAGAATCGAGCCGAGCAGGCGCTGCGGGCGCTCGCGCAGGGCCTTCTGGAAGTGGACCATTCCCAGGAAGCGACCCGTCGGGGACTCCAGCGGGGGGCGGCACACGAAGGCGATCGCCGCGAGCGCCGGCTGGACCTCGGCCTTGCGCGCCTGCGCCAGGAAGGTCGCCACGTTGGCCTCCGGGGGCAGGATGATCGGCTCGGTCGTCATGAGGCCGCCGGCGGTGTACTCGTCGTACCTCATGAGGCGGCGCACGTCCTCGGCCTCATCGGGCTGCATGAGTCCGAGCAGCTCGGTCGCCTTGGGCAGGGGGAGCTCCGAGACCAGGTCGGCGGCGTCGTCCGGCTGCATGGCGTCCAGGACGTCGGCGGCGCGGGCGGCGTCCAGCCCCGACAGCAGGGCGACGGCGTCGTCGGTGGACAGCTCCTCGACGGCGTCGGCCAGGCGCTCGTCGGACAGCTCGGCGGCCACCTCGATCTGACGGGACAGGGGCAGGTCCGACAGCACATCGGCCAGGTCGGCGGGCTTGAGGTCCTCCATGGTGGCCAGCAGCGCGGTCGCCCCCTGCTGGTCGGCGCTGCCCGCCAGGCCCGTGACCTCCTCGGGGCGCGCCATGAAGGTCTCCCCGCGGCGCAGTCCCAGGGGGCCGGAGGCGCCGCGCTGGACGAACAGGCGCGTCACCTTCCAGTCCATGCCGCGGTCGCGCTCGATGGCGACGTCGCGGACCGTGACGGGCCCCGTGCCGTCGCGCATGGTGACCACTCGGTCGAGCAGCTCGCCCACGACGAGCGTCTCGACGTGGCGCTGCTCGAAGCGGCGGATGTTGACCAGGCCGGTGGTGATGACGGCGCCCGGCTCGATGGCCGTCACCCGTGACAGCGGCAGGAAGACGCGGCGGCGGCCGGGCACCTCGATGACCAGTCCCACCGCTCGCGGCTCCCCGCGCATCTGGATCAGGACGATGACGTCGTGGACCTTGCCCACCGCGTCCCCGAGCGGATCGAAGACGGTCGTGCCCACGAGACGGGCGACGAAGACCCTTGATATAGTGCGCGTCCTGGTGTTCTCCACGAGCACAGACTATGCGCCCCGAGCATGATGGGCCGGTATGCGGCCCTGATCGGGGGCGTGGCGTGGGACGATGGGGTCATGAGTCAGTTCTCCGCGCGACCCGCGCTCTCGCCCAGGGGCGGCGTCATGCCCCGGGGCGATGAGGTCGCCTCCTTCGCCAGTTACGCCGAGGCCCAGCACGCCGTCGACTCCCTGTCCGATGATGGCTTCCCCGTGCAGCACCTCACCATCATCGGTACCGACCTGCGGCAGGTGGAGCGGATCACGGGACGCATGAGCTGGGGGCGCGCCGTTGCCTCGGGCGCCGGGTCGGGGCTGTGGATCGGCCTGTTCTTCGGCGCGATGATGTCCCTGGTGGGCTCCGAGTCGGCCGGCGGCATGAGCATGGTGACGGCGGTGCTCCTGGGCGTGGTGTGGGGGATCGTCTTCCAGGTGGGCTCCTACGCGCTGACCCGCGGGCGGCGCGACTTCACCTCGGTGAGCCAGGTCGTGGCCTCGCGCTACTCGATCATCGCGTCGTCCAGGGCCGCCGAGGCGGCGCAGGCCCTGGCCGGTGTGCCCGGCAACCTCTCCCGGGGCGGCGACGCGGCTCGTCGGGCTGAGGAGCGGCGAGCCGCTCGGGAGCAGGCGCGCGGCGGCGGCCCCACGGCCTTCGGGTCGCGCCTCGACGAGCGGCCGCGCTACGGCGTCCGCGTGCCCGAGGGGGTCGATCCCTCCGAGTACTCCGACGCCGGCGGCCCCGGGGGTCCCGGCGGCTCCGGCGCGGCGGAGGGGGAGGAGGTCGACCCCTACCTGCGGCCGGCGGACGACCGGGGGCCCCGTGCCCGGGGCGAAGAGGGCTCGGGGCGCTCCGACGAGCACGGGGCTGACGAGGCATGAGCATCCCCGTCGGCCTGTCCAACGCCTGCCTCATGCCCGCCGGCGTCGAGACGACCTTCGCGCTGGCGGCCGAGCTCGGATACGACGGCGTCGAGGTCATGGTGTGGTCCGAGCGCACCACGCAGGACTCGCGGCTCCTGTCCGTGCTCGCCGAGCGCTACGAGCAACCGGTCCTGGCCGTGCACGCCCCCACGCTGCTGCTCACCCGCGGGGTCTTCGGCGTCGATCCCTGGGACAAGGTCGATCGCTCCATCGAGCTCGCGTTCGCCCTGGGGGCGCCCAACGTCGTTCTCCACCCGCCCTTCTTCTGGCAGACCCGCTACGCCCGCGGCTTCGTGGCCGGGGTGGCTCTGCGCGAGACCACCACCGGCATGCACCTGTGCGTGGAGAACATGTTCACCTGGCGCCCCCGCGACGCCCGCTCCTCACGGGAGTTCCAGGCGTACTCCCCGACCTGGGACCCGGTGGGTCAGGGATACCACTCGGTCACCCTGGATATCTCCCACGCGGCGACCTCGGGCTCGGACGCCCTGGCCATGGCCCGTGCGCTCGGCCCGACCCTGCGCCACCTCCACCTGACGGACGGGGTGCCGGGGTTCCGCGACGACCACCTTCTGCCCGGCCAGGGCAACCAGGACTGCGCGGGCGTCCTGGCGCACCTGGCGGACACCGGCTTCGAGGGCCGCGGCGGCCAGGTCGTCGTCGAGGTCAAGGCGGGATCCATGACGGCCGCCGAGCGCCGCGAGGGCCTGACCAGCGCCCTGGCGTTCGCCCGCGAGCACCTCGAGGGGGAGGGGCGCACCGAGAACGTCCACGTCCCCGCTCCTACGCGCAGGCGCTACCGCACGGGCTGATGCGCCGCCGCGCCGCCGGCTCGGCTCAGCAGGGGCTCTCGAGCTCGCGGTGGGCGGCGGGCTCGAGCTGGAAGGTCGCGTGCTTGATGGGAACCGGGAAGTGCTCGGCGACGCACGTCTGGAGCATGTCCAGGATCGCCGCGGCGTGCCCGTCGCGCAGGCACTCGTCGCGCACGACGACGTGGGCGGTCAGCACCGGCAGGCCGGAGGCGATCGTCCAGGCGTGCAGGTCGTGGACGTCCTCGACGTGGTCGACGTCCAGGACGTGGCGGCGCACCTCGGCCAGGTCGAGGGTCTCGGGCGTGAAGTCCATCAGCACGCGTCCGGCCGAGCGCAGCAGGCTCAGCGCCCGCGGGAAGATGAGGGCGACGATGAGGAGCGATGCGATGGCGTCGGCCCGGGTCCATCCCGTGAGCGCGACGACGCCCGCGGCCACGATGACCCCGACCGAGCCGAGCGCGTCGTTGGCGACCTCCAGGAAGGCCGCGCGGGTATTGAGGCTCGACCCGCGGCCGCTCGCCAGGACGAGCATGGAGACGACGTTGGCGGCCAGGCCGATCACGCCCATGACGAGCATGCCGTCGGCCCCGATCTCGCCCGGCGCGAGGAGGTCGATGATCGCGCGCACGCCGACGACGATCCCGACGACGGCGAGCATCCCGGCCTGGAGGGCGGCGCCGATGACCTCGGCGCGCCGCATGCCCCAGGTCGAGCGGTCCGTGGGCGGGCGGGTGGACAGGTGCGCGGCCGTGAGCGCGATGACCAGGCCGATGGCGTCGGTGAGCATGTGACCGGCGTCCGCGAGCAGGGCGAGGGAGCCGGTGAGCAGGCCGGTGACGACCTCGGCGACGAGGACGGTGGAGGTCAGGGCGAGGACGAGGGCGAGCCGGCCCCGCGAGGCGCCGGCGGAGTGGTCGTGGGCGTGATGGGGACGGTGGTCGTGCGGGTCGTGCCGGCCATCGTGGTTGCGGTGGTCGGGGAGGGGGCGGTCGGCGGTGCTCATTCGATCTTCTCCGTCTCCTCCGGCTCATCGCCGGCGTTATCAGGGGCGACGGCGACCGCGCGGGCGAGGGTCCCGGCGGCGACGAGGACGGCGGTCAGCTCGTCGGCGTGCTCCAGGACGCTCACGCGGGCTCGGCCGTGGGCGTGTGTGGAGATGAGTCCGGCGCCGCGCAGGATGGCGAGGTGCTGGGAGACCGTCGACTGGGCCAGGCCCAGGTGCTCGGCGAGCTCGCCGACGCGGTGCTCGCCGCCGCGCAGGTGGGACAGGA
>ERZ772993.198-NODE-198-length-31478-cov-6.768036_pt1 | contig 31478 bp, 25 predicted proteins | sample MGYA00580670_ERZ772993 | MGnify/ENA primary metagenome ERZ772993 (study PRJEB29015, sample SAMEA2737936) | human oral metagenome | biome: human oral; feature: human-associated habitat; material: dental | place: China | collected 2136 ... | reverse complement strand
TTACCGCACCCCGAATGAACTCCACCAGGAATGGAAACAACTGATGCGGCAACCCACACCACATGCCAGGTTTTTGTTGCTGTCCACAAACCCCGTGGCGGCCCGGCTCCAGCTCTGGGTTGAGGCGGGACTCCTCCGGAATCGACTACCCGGACGCAACCTTCGATGCCAGCCGGTACTGGCTTCCGTCAGGTGAGCGCAGCAGCCGTCCCTCGTCGATGAGGGCGCGCCGCAAGGTCACGGGGTCCGCCGTGATCGCGGCCAGCTCCTGGGTGATCTCACGCTCCGTCCATGTAGGCCCTTCTTGCATGCAGCCGACGACGATGTCGAAGAGCATTTCACGCAACGCCTGTTTTCGCGGCCAGCGCTCGACCCGGCCACCGGAGAGGCAGCTCCTCAACCTCGGGATCTCCTTGACTCGCTCCTCGAACAAGGCAGTGTCCATGGACCGCATCCTAGCTGGCGCGGCCTCCGGGCAGACCGGATGTGCGGTCCCGCCCATGGGACTCGAGCCACCGCACCCACGACCCCGCCACACCGCATTGAGAATCACTTTCATCACACACATCAGTGCCCTCGGGTAATTGACAGGACATATGCTCGAATCTAGGCTGATTTGTGCCCAACGACGCGCCAGAAAGGACCTCCATGGCCGACAAGTCCCGCAACCCCGAACCCCGATACAACAAGCTGACCATCGGTGTCTGTCCCGACCAGTGGGGAGTCTGGTTCCCCGAGGATCCGGCGCAGATTCCGTGGGAGAAAGCCCTCGACGAGATGGCCGAGGCCGGTTTCTCCGTGATGGAGACCGGTCCCTTCGGTTACTTCCCCACCGACCCCAAGCGCCTGGCCGAGGAAATGGGCAAGCGAGGTTTCCGCGTCGTCGCCGGCACCGGCTGGGGCATCCTCCACAAGGCCGAGGCCTGGGCCGACACGGAGCGCACCTTCCGCGCCATCGGTGAGACCCACGCCGCCGTCGGCGCCGAGTACGTGGTGCACCTGCCACCGATGTTCCGCGACGAGCACACCGGCGAGTTCACCGACGTGCGTCACCTCGACGGCGAGGCCTGGGAGCTGTACATCAACAACGCCAACCGGCTCGGCCGCATGATGAAGGAGGACTACGGCCTCAAGATGGTCCTCCACCCGCACGGCGACTCCCACATCGAGACCCGCGAGGATATCGACCGCATCTTCCAGGCCACCGATCCCGAGTACGTCGGGTTCTGCCTGGACACCGGCCACATCGTCTACGGCATGGCCGACAACACCGCCCTGATCCGCGACTACCCGGAGCGCATCTCCTACGTCCACATCAAGGCCATGGACCCGAAGCTCGTCAAACAGGCCCACGACGAGGACTGGCCGTTCGTGAAGGCCGTCAAGGCGGGCTGCTCCGTGCCGCCGCCGGAGGGCGAACCCGACATGCCGAGCCTCGTCGAGGCCCTCGCCGACCTCGACAAGGAGCTCTACGTCATCTGCGAGCAGGACATGTACGGCTGTGACCCGTCCTACCCGCTGCCCAACGCCATCAAGGTCCGCGAATACCTGGCCTCCATCGGCCTCGGAGTGAAGTGAGCGACACCATGACCCTGCGAATCGGAATGATCGGCCCCGGCGGCATGGGGCAGGCGCACATCGAACGCATCCACAGCGTCATCGCGGGCGGCCGGGTGGTGGCCGTCACCGACCTCAACGCCGAGAACGCCCGGAAGGTCGCCGACCGGATCGGCGCGACGACCTTCCCGAGTTCCGCGGAGCTCATCGCCTCGAACGACGTCGACGCCGTCATGATCTGCAGCTTCGGGCCCGCCCACGAACCCGACGTGATCGCGGCCGTCGAGGCCGGCAAGTACGTCTTCTGCGAGAAACCCCTCGCCCCCACCGCCGACGCCTGTGCGCGCATCATGGAGGCCGAGCAGAAGGCGGGCAAGAAGCTCGTCACCGTCGGTTTCATGCGTCGTTTCGATGCCTCCTACCGGGAGATGAAGGCCATCCTCGATGCCGGCGAGATCGGCGAGGCCCTCATGGTCCACAACGCGCACCGCAACCCGACGGTGCCGGAGGTCTACACCTGGGACATGGCGATCAACGACACCGCCATCCACGAGATCGACACCATGCGCTGGCTGCTCGGCGAGGAGTTCGTCTCGGCCCGCGTCGACAAGCCGAGGAAGACCAAGAACCGTTTCCCGCACCTGCAGGACCCGCTGGTGCTGATTCTCACCACCACCTCCGGGGTGCGCGTCGACGACGAGATCTTCGTCAACTGCCAGTACGGCTACGACATCCAGTGCGAGCTGGTTGGCGAGAACGGTGCGGTGCGGCTCAGCGACCAGGAGCTGGTGCAGCGCGCCGACCTGCAGGGGCGGCGCAACCGGCTGACCATGGACCACAACCAGCGCTTCGGCCAGGCCTTCGTGCGTGAGGTGCAGGAGTGGATCGCGGCCGTCGCCGAGGACCGTCACACCGGTTCCACCGCGTGGGACGGCTACGCGGCCGCCTGTGTCTGCGACGCCGGCGTCAAGGCCCTTGAGGCCGACGGCGAGGTGGCGGTCGAGATGATGCCCAAGCCCGCGTTCTACGCCTGAGGAGGAACCCCCATGGTGAAAATCCTGCTGGACCCGTCGATGTACCACCCCCACCTCAGCGTCGCCGAGGAATGCTTCAAGGCCGCCGATCTCGGTTACGAGTACATCGAGTTGTCGCCGCGTGCCGACTTCCACGAGTGGCACCACTATCCCAAGGTCGATGACGCGGAGGTCGCGAAGGTCAAGAAGGCCATGGCCGCCTCCGGCGTGAAGATCTGGACCTTCAACCCGGTGTTCAACTGGTCCTCGCCCGACGAACAGGAACGCCAGGCGCAGGTGCGCAACTTCCGTCGTCTCCTGGAGATCGCCGAAGAGCTGGAGGTGCCGCTGATCGCCACCGAGTTCTCGGGCGACCCGAACGAGCCCTTGAAGTCGGAGCACCAGTTCTACAGGTCCATCGAGGAGTTGATCCCGGACTTCGAGAAACGCGGCATCGAGTGCGCCATCGAGGCCCACCCCTACGACTTCGTCGAGACCAACGAGCGTGCCGTGCAGATCGTGCGCGGGGTGAACAAGCCGTGGCTGAACTACGAGTTCTGCCTGCCGCACATGTTCCACCTGTCCGGGGGCCGGGGGGATCCGCGGGCGATGATGGAATACGCCGGCCCGAGGCTGCGGCACGTGCACCTCGCGGACGTGTGGAACCATCTCGCGAACGTCGGGAACCGCTACATCATCAACCCGCCCGGGGTGGACGCCCGCATCCACCAGCACAACGAGATCGGCAACGGCGAGGTGCCGTGGGACGAGGTCTTCGGGTATCTCCGGGAGATCGACTACGACGGCCCGCTGTCGGTGTGCGTCTTCGGGTGGGAGGAGGACGCCGACGCCATCCACGTGCGGATGCGTGAGCGCTTGGAGAAAGAGTTCGCGAAGTAGTCCCCGATTCTCCCCGAAGCTGGTTGAGCCGGGCGCGAGGAACGAGCGACCCGAGTCGAAACCACCCCGGACACGGTCACCTTGGTTTCGACACGGCCTGCTCGCTGAACGAGCAGGCCGGCTCAACCAGCTTTTCCTCTCCCAAGCTGGTTGAGCCAGCACGTGAGCGCTCATTCTCTGAAGCTGGTTGAGCCAGCACGTGAGGCTCACGCGAACGGCTGAGTCGAAACCTCCGGCAGCCGAAAACAGACCCGACCCCAGTCCCCGGACACGGTCACCACAGTTTCGACACGACCAGTTCCAGGGAGAACAAAACCGGTTTGGGGACATGGGGGATAATTCAACCGGCCCGGCTCCAAGTCGGGGGATTCGCCGAGGGAAATCAGGGAAGGGTGGCGCATGGAGGGTCTCATCATCGCGGTCGGAGTCGGGATTGCGGTGGTGGCGGGCAACGCCCTGGCCCCCAAGTTGCGTCTTCCGGTGCCGTTGACGCAGGTCCTCCTCGGGTTCGCGCTGGCCTTCGTGCCCGGCTTGGAAAGCCTTCACATGCCCCCCGAGGTGGTGCTGCTGCTGTTCCTCCCGGGCCTGTTGTTCTGGGAGAGCCTCACCACCTCCAAGAACGCCATCCGACGCGACCTGCGCGGCATCCTGATCACCTCGACGGTGTTCGTGGTGGCCACCGCCTTCGCCGTGGCGTGGATCGTGTCGTCGCTTGGGATCCCGTGGGAGGCGGCCCTGATCCTGGGTGCCGCCGTCGCCCCGCCCGACGCCACCGCCGCGGCCGCCCTGGCCAAGGGCCTGCCCCGCCGCCAGTTCATGCTGTTGAAGGCCGAGAGCCTCACCAACGACGGCACCGCCCTGGTGGTCTACACCATCGCCGTCGGCCTGGCGCTCGGCGGCCAGTACACACCTTGGGACATCACGCGCATGGCCGTGGTCTCGTTTTTCGGTGGGATCCTCATCGGGATCGCCGTCGCCGCGGTCGCCTACCCGGTTTTTCGTCGCCTCCACGAGCCCATCACCATCAACATGGCCCTCCTGGTCACCCCGTACGCCGCCTATCTGGCGGCGGAGCTGGTGCACGCCTCCGGGGTGCTGGCGGCGGTGGTGGCGGGCCTGATCATCTCGACGCTGTCGAACCAGCTCAGCACCCCCGAGTCGCGGACCCAGGCGGAGCATTTCTGGCCGCTGGCCACCAGCCTGCTCAACGGCGCCCTGTTCCTGCTGATCGGCATCGAGACGCGCCTGCTGGTCGTCAACTTCCGTTTCTCCGAGCTCCTGACGCTGGCGGGCATCGCGGTCGGCGTGGCCGTGACCCTGGTGGTCTCCCGTTTCGTGTTCCTGCAGATCACGGTCATGATCATCCGCGCCCTCGACCGCCGGCCCGAGCAGCGGCAACGGCGCCTGAGCTACCGGGCCCGGGTCGTCAGCGCGATCTCGGCCTTCCGTGGCGGGGTTTCCCTGGCGATCGCGCTGTCGATCCCCCTGGCCATGAAAGACGGTTCACCGTTCCCCTACCGCGACGAGGTGGTTCTCGTCGCCGCCCTCGCGATCGTGATCGGGATGGCGGTGCAGGGTCCGCTGCTGCCCAAGGTGATCGCGTGGGCCGCCAAGGGCGGTCACACCGGCGACGACGAGGAGGCCGAGCTGACCGAGGAACAGCTCGCCACCGAGGGGCGGCTGGCGATCCTGGAGGCCGTTCGCCCCGAACTGCCCACCCTGGCCGAGCAGGCAGGGGTTTCCCCACGGATCGCCGAGGCCATGGAGGAGCGCCTCGACGACATCGCGGCCCACATCGGGGCCGACGACGAGGAGGAGGACGTGGCGGAGATCGTCGCCCTCGAACGCCTCCACGGAGCCGTGCTCAAACGGAAACGGGAGCTGCTGGACCAGTTCGTCCGGGAACGGAGAATCAGCGACGGAACCGCCCGGATCCTGCGGGCCCGCATGGACCTGGAGGAGATCCACCGCAACGGCTACCTGCCCTACGAGTGACCCCTGAATTGCTTGAACCGTCTCACACTCCGGCGCCCGACCATTTGTATTGACATTCCATGCCTTTGTACGACAGGATCGACTCGTCGCAGGGAGGCGACTTCCAGGTCCTGTTCGGGACACCGACACGAGGAAGTGAGAAGTGATGAAGCGAGTACCGAAGTTCGCCGTTCTCACGCTCAGCGCGATGCTTGCGCTGAGCGGGTGCGGCATGACCAGCGACCCGTTGCCGGGCACCATTGGTGAGGACGGCCAGCCGGCGGCCGTCTCCACGCAGGACTACGTCCCCGCCGAGGTCGTCAAACCAAAAGACGGCAAGAAGGTGAAGATCGGCGCTTCCTTCCCGCTGCTGGACCAGTTCCTCCAGAACGTGGCCAACTCCATCAAGGCGCGGGCCGAGGCCGCCGGCGCCGAGGTGAGCGTCACCTCCGCCGAGGAGAAGATCGAGGTCCAGCTCAACCAGATCGAGAACTTCATCGCCTCCGGTGTCGACGCCCTCATCGTCCTGCCACAGGACACCGCCACCACCGCCCAGATCACCCAGAAGGCGAAGGCGGCGAACATCCCGCTGGTTTACGTGAACCGCCGTCCCTCCGAGCTGCCCAAGGGCGTGCCCTACGTCGGCTCCGACTCCCTGGTGGCTGGTCAGCTCGAGATGGAACAGCTGGCCAAGCTGTCGAACCAGCAGGGCAACGTCGCCATCCTGCAGGGCGACCCCACCCAGGAGGCCGCCCAGCAGCGCACCCAGGGCTGCAAGGAAGTCGCCGCGAAGTACAACATGAACGTCGTGTTCGACCAGACCGGTCTCTGGATGCGCGACAAGGGGCTCGCGCTGGCCGAGAACCTGATCCAGTCCGGGCAGCAGGTCGACGTCATCTGCGCCAACAACGACGAGATGGCCCTCGGCGCCATCAATGCCTTCGAGAACGCCGGCATGCTCGACAAGGTGGTCGTGGGTGGCGTGGATGCCACCGGCGACGCGCTGGCCGCCATGGCCGCGGGCAAGCTGGAGGTCACCGTCTTCCAGGACGCCAAGGGCCAGGGACAGGCAGGGGTCGACACCGCGATCAAGATGATCAACGGCGACGAGGTACCGGACGTCATCAACGTCCCCTACCAGCTGGTCACGCCCGAGAACATGAGCCAGTTCCAGCAGTGACGACGCAGGGGCCGGGAACTCCCGTCCCCTTGAGCAGGGAGAACCAATGCAAGAGGTAATTCTGCGGATGCAGGGCATACGCAAGACCTTCCCGGGCGTCGTGGCGTTGGACAACGTCAATCTTGACGTCCGCAGCGGCACCGTGCACTCGCTGATGGGCGAGAACGGGGCCGGCAAATCCACTCTCATGAAGTGCCTGATCGGCATGTACACCCCCGATGAGGGAACCGTCGAGCTGGCGGGCGACATCGTGAGGTTCAAGGACACCAAGGACGGCCTGGAGCACGGCATCTCGATGATCCACCAGGAGCTGTCCCCCGTCCCCGAGATGATGGTGGCGGAGAACATCTGGCTGGGCCGCGAGCCGCGCGGCCGTCTGGGGCTGCTCAGCCCCGCCGCCATGTTCCGCAAGACCCGTGAACTCTTCGACGAGTGGAAGATCGACATCGACCCGAGGGCCCGGATGAAGGACCTGACGGTGTCGAAACAGCAGATGGTCGAGATTGCCAAGGCCATCAGCTACGACGCGAAGATCATCATCATGGACGAACCCACCTCGGCCATTCCGGAACGCGAGGTGGCGCACCTGCACGGGATGATCAAGCGCCTGACCGACTTCGGGGTCGCCATCATCTACATCACCCACAAGATGGACGAGGTCTTCCGGATCTCCGACGACATCACCGTCTTCCGCGACGGCAAGCACGTCGGTTCCTACCCGGCGAAGGAACTCGACCGCGACAAGCTCATCAAACTGATGGTGGGCCGCGAGCTGACGGACCTGTTCCCGAAGGAGGAGGCCGAGATCGGCGAGGTGGTGCTCTCGGTGCAGGGCCTCAACCGGGGCGCCGTGGTCAAGGACGTCAGCTTCGAGCTGCACCGGGGCGAGATCCTCGGGCTCGCGGGGCTGATGGGCGCGGGCCGCACCGAGGTGCTGGAGACCATCTTCGGCATCGAGAAGGCCGACTCCGGGGAGATCGTCCTCAACGGCAGAGCGCTGAGGATCAAACAGCCCTCGGACGCCATCCGGGCGGGCATGGCGCTGCTGACGGAGGACCGCAAGCTGAACGGCATCATGGGGGTGCTGTCGGTGCGCGACAACATCACGGCCGCGGCCCTGCCCCGTTACAGCCCCCGCGGTGTTCTCCACGTCGGCGAGATGCGGAAGGACTCCGAGGACCAGCGCGAGAAGCTTCGCATCAAGACCCCGTCGTTGAGCCAGTTGATCAAGAACCTCTCGGGCGGCAACCAGCAGAAGGCGCTGATTTCCCGCTGGTTGCTGACCGTCCCGGACGTGTTGATGATCGACGAACCCACCCGCGGCATCGACGTGGGCGCGAAGTCCGAGATCCACCGTCTCATGTCCATGCTGGCCCAGGAGGGCAAGGCAATCATCATGGTCTCCTCCGAGCTGCCAGAGGTGCTCGGCATGAGTGACCGCATCCTCGTGATGCACGAGGGACGCATCTCCGGTGAGCTCTCCCGCGAGGAGGCCAATCAGGAGTCCGTCATGCACCTGGCAACCGGCGGCGACGAGGTCGCCGCGAGCGAAGGAAACCCCAATGACTGAAACCGCAACCGCCACTCGTTCGAGCCTCGAATTCGGGGAGTTCCTGAAGAAATACTCGATCGTCTTCATCCTGCTCGGATTCGTGATCCTGCTCGGCATCATCACCGAGGGCCGGTTCCTGCAGCTGCAGAACCTCCTCAACGTCATCGTGCAGGTTGCTCCCATCGGCATCATCGGCCTCGGCATGATGGCGGCGATCATCACCAAGGGCATCGACCTGTCGGTCGGCGCCACCGCCGCCCTCGCCGCCGTCGTCGCCGCCTCCCTGGCCCAGCCTCCGGGCCCCAACACCTTCATCCGCGACCTGCCCGCCCTGCCGATCTTCGTGTCCGTGCTGGCGGCGCTGGCGGTGGGCACGCTGGTCGGTACCATCGTCGGCAGCCTGGTGGCGGTCTTCCGGATCCCGCCGTTCGTCGCCACCCTCGGCATGATGACCGCCGCCCGTGGCGCCGCGAACCTGTACACCGACGGCCGTCCGATCTCCGGGACCGCGTGGAACTTCAACCTCATCGGGCAGGGGGTCACCCCCATCATCATCCTGGTGCTCGCCGCCGGCGTGATGTGGTTCGTGCTGAACCGGACCCGTTTCGGACGTCACGTCTACGCCATCGGCGGCAACGAGATGGCCGCGAAGGTGTCCGGGATCTCGGTGCCGAAGACGCACCTCAAGATCTACGCCCTGATCGGTCTGCTGGCCGGGTTGGCGGGCGTGATCCTGACCGCCCGTACCGGTTCCGGCGCCCCGGCCTACGGCAACATGATGGAGCTCGACGTCATCACCGCCACCGTCATCGGCGGCACCTCCTTCAACGGCGGTATCGGCACCGTCTGGGGTGTCATGGTCGGTACCCTCATCATCGGCGTCATCAACAACGGCCTCAGCCTGTTGAACGTCTCCCCGTACTGGCAGATGGTGGTCAAGGGCGGAATCATCGTCATCGCCATCATCATCGACGAGCGCAAGAACAGGTAGCACACCCGGGCCTCAGTGCCCGTCGTCACAACCACGTCCGTGAGGGGTGTGTCGCGTACATGCGGCGCACCCCCTCACCGCACCGCTAGAGACCTTTCCGCGCGGCCTTCACCAGCCGCTTGGCCTCCTTCTCCACCAGAACGCGGGTGTTCCTGTTGAGGGGGCATGTCTGTTCCAGATCCTTGGGCTTGACCGCATACATCTGCTCCACCCTGTGGCCCCGGGCTTCCACGGCCTTCACGACGACCTCCAGGGCCTTCTCGGCGAAGAGGTTCTTGTTGGTGCTCTCGTAGCGTTGTTCGACGGAGACGACGAGGTCGGCGAGAGCCGGTTCGAGGGGACGGGCGGCCAGGATGGCGTACTGTTCCCCCATGTGTTCCCGGATGCCGGGGATCAGGTTGAAATCTTCCGGAAACAGATCGGTCAAGTTCGGTTTCCAACCCGCCTTCTCCCCCCGGCTCATGACGTGCACCACCCACGGGGAGTCGCCGCGCAGGGCGGGTTGCCACTGGATCTTCGCGTCCCGGTACCTGGTTCCCCACTTCAGACCGCCCAAGCTCGCCCGGGCGAGCTCCACGAGGGGAACCGGGTCGATTCCCCGAACGACCATCCTCGCTGTGGGGTTGGCGTCGAGCATCCCCCATATCCTGAACCGATCAGCCATTCTCTTGGGCCCGTTGGAAGCAGCCCGGACCACCGGCCCGGAACAGGGACCAGCTCATCCCGGAGGACGGGTTGTCCCGGGAATCCTTCACGCCCGGAAGGTGGCCGCTGGCCTGGCGGTCCAGCACCTGTCGTGCGAGTTCCAGGTTGTGGTAGTCGACTTGCATGGGCGGCTCCGGTCTCATGGGCTGCTTCGGGCGCAATTTTGGCGCCAACGACGATGTATCACTCTACCCGCGCGACCGGCTGGTGGGGGTGGGTTACACCATCCAAGAAAGCCCCTCCGTCATCCTGCCCTCGTGATCGGCTGCCGGGGGTTCGAGACCTCGTCGCTGGTCCCAATAAGGCCTTGGTGTGCAGGGCTCACCGCTTCAGCACGACCCGTCTAGCACCTATGATGTACGAGACCTCAAATTTCATCCCTGCAGGAGCATCAGATGTCGCATCCCACGTATGGGGGAACTGGCAGCACCCCCTCTGCCGAAGAATCGAACAGCACCGCCTCTGCGCCCCAGACGGCCCAGCCGATCGGCAACGGCACCGCCGCCCCGCCCGCGGGGGCCTATTCCGCCACCTCGGCCCCAGCCGGTGAAGCGGGAAGCGATGGGTACGGCGCGGGTGGCGACGGGTACAGCTACGACAAGAATCAGACGGATCAGACCGAGAAGACGATGCGGGACGAGGCGAGTCCCGCCAACTACGATCTCGCCAAGCAGTTCGAACGCATGCACGACGCCCAGACCGAGAGCAAGTGGGGCGTCGAAATGGCCGCCGTCGGCTACAGGAAGAGCTACCAGGCCAACCTGCTCGTCATGAGCGACGAGTTCAAGACGTTGGGGGAGCGCATCGACAAGTTCGTCGAGGCCCTCCAGGACACCGTCAAGGCCATGGAGAACGACGAGCAGGATGCCGAAGCCATCCAGGCGAACCTGCAGACAAAGCTCCAGGCGGCAGCGATGCCTTCCACCACCACGACCGGATCGGGCCCCTATTCCTACAACGCGCCCACGGCTTCCCTCCCCCCGATCAACACCTCCACGTCCCAGGAAGGCTGACACCATGTCAGGAAACGTCTGCACGGCTTCAGACAGCCCCTACTACGACAGACTGCGAAATGTCTCGGAGCTGATCAGCTTCTTCGATGGCATATTCGACACCATAAACCAGCGTCAAGTGGAACTCGCCCTCGAGAAGGCGCGCACTTTGGTGACGAATGTCAAGAAGAATCCCGGCCTGACCGGAAAGGTCGGGGAGATGATCGACAAGCAGCTCGGAAGCTACCTGAGCGCCTACGATCTGCACGAGAAGAACATCAAGCACCTGAAGGAAAGCCATGAGGCCGCCCGCAAGGCCATAGCCGATGCGGGGGAGACCTTCCGCAATCTCTCGCCGGAGCTGCTCTCCCCCCTGGAATCGGGCATCAAGAACATCACCGAGAAGGTGGAGTGGGCGGGCGTTCTCATGCCCGTGGACAAGTACCTCGAGGGAGTCTCCCAGCAGAACAACCTGAAACGCGAGGAACTCTCCCGAAAAGCCCTGGACACCATGGCAGACGCTCTGCAAAACAATTCCCCGGACATCAAACGTTACACGGAAGATTCGCCCCATACACCTGATCCGACCGGTGGCAACGGCTCCAATCCCGGAAGCGGTAGCACACCTGGAAGCGGTAGCACACCTGGAGGCGGCAGCATCCCCGGAGGTGGCGGCGGCGCAGGTGGGGGCAGCATTCCCGGAGGCGGGGGCGCTGGTGGGGGCAGCATTCCCGGCGGCGGAGCGGGTGTGATTTCCGGAATCGGGGCGGGAGGAGCCGGTGCTGCCGCCGCGGCGAAGTACGCCTCCGGCCTGCACTCGGGTGCCGATGGCATCATGCGCACCACATCTCCCTCCGCTTCCGGCGGGGTGGGGTCCTTCAAGGACGCCCAGTGGCCCCAGGACGCGCTCAAGTACCCCATCAACTCCCGCATGACTGCAGACGGCCCGGTGGGCGGCTACCTGCCCGCGGATGTGGGCAACGCCAATGATCCCCGGTGGCGTTCCGACTACTCGCATCCCGCCATCGGGTCAGTGGGTGAGCCCAAGGCCGGAATCGCGGGTGGAATGCTCACGCCAGGCATCGGCGCCCTCGCAGGCGGCGGTGCCGGAGCCCTGGCCGCCCGCGGCATGGGCGCCCTCGGCGCCGGTGGAATCGGCGGCATCGGCGGTGTCGGCAGCATCGGAGGTATCGGGGGTGTCGGCGGAATTGGTGGTGTCGGCGGCACGGGGGCTGGCGGCACGGCCGGCGGCCTGGCGGGAACGACCGCCGCAAACGCGGCCCGTGCGGGAGCCGCGGGTGGGGCCGCATCCGGTGCCGCGGCCCGCGGTGGCGCCGGGATGGGTGCCTTCGGCGCCGGCGGTGGCGCGGGGAGCGGCAAGGACAACAAGAAGTCCCGCAACCTGGTGGGTTACCAGGTGGTGCGCATCGACGACGACGAGGACGCCACGCCCGTGGATTCCTCTCACTTCGGCGCGGGCGACGCCTCCTCCCTGCAGCCCTTGGACACCAAGGAACAGGACAAGTGGTGACCATCCGCAGGAAAATCCTGCGGCGGGCGGGAGTGCTGGCGGCCCTGGTGTCGCTGGCGCTCCCCCCGTCAGGGGTTCCCACCGCGGTGGCCGACGATGCGATCACCCATCAGGACTACGCCGACATGCTGGGCCTCAAGGACCTTCACGCCAAGGGCTACACCGGCAAGGGTGTGACCATCGCCTACGTGGAGGACAAACCCGATCTGAGCACACCCGAGCTCCAGGGGGCGAACATCGAGGTGCGCGAGGCCTGTCCCTTCCAATCAGTCCCCGAAACCATCTCCCACTCGACCACGGTCGCCTCAATTCTGGCGAACAAAGACTGGGGATGGGCTCCCGAAGCCAAGATCATCAACTACAGGGTTCCAACCGAGGGCACCAAAGAAATCCCCGAAGAAAACTGCAAGAGCAGGCTGAGTGAGAGCAACAAGGTGTATGCGCAGATCAATCGGGCTCTCAGCGACGGGGTGGACATCATCAGCCTGTCTATAGCTTCCCCCATAGAAGAAAGCATTGCACCGGCAATCGCTCGGGCCGCACAGATGGGAGTCCCCGTCATTGCTGGCGCCGACAACACCGTCGGGGATACGAACCGGAGTTTCGGCAATCTCAACACGGTGGCAGCGGTTGGCTACACCAATCTAGAAGGAAAGCGGGCCGAAACTTCCTCCCGCGGGAAACATGTGACCATCATGGCTCCTGGCGAGGGTATCGCCGAACGCATACCGGACTCCAGCGGCAATCTGACGAAGCTTGGCAAAGGCGCAGGGACGTCTTACTCCACCCCCATGGTTGCCGGCTTGTTGGCATTGGGAAAGCAGAAATGGCCCAACGCAAGTGGAAACCAGCTGCTTCGCTCCCTCATCAACACCGCCAACAACAACGGGCAGGGATGGAATGAAGAGTACGGGTGGGGACTGATCGATCCGGTAAAGTTCCTCACCGAGGATCCGACCTCCTTGGAGGACACCAACCCCCTGTGGGAGAAAATACCCGGCGCCCTGCCCAATCAGCAGACGCTAGCGGACTACCAAGATGGCCTGACAGATCCCGTCACCCTCATAGGCGACAGCTCCTACGTGTATCGCGGAGTGGATGACACCATTGTCACCAACTACCCCGACATCTCCGAATACGCCACCTCTCCCCGCTACCACAAGAAGTAGCGCGTCCTGCGAATAATTGATGGGTGCGACCCCGGCGGTCGCACCCATCTTTTATTTCGTCCAGACCAAGTCGATCAGTAAGCGTATGAACGAAGAAACCCCGGAGCGATAGTCAGTGGTCCCCGTCCCGGTCGGGACCACCATCGGTCGAATCACCCCACCACGATGAGCGTGCGCGTCACTGGGGCTCCATTGTCCTTTTCCGCGTTCGCCAAGGTCAGCACGTAGACCTTTCCCGTGGCGACAGGAGAGGATTCACCCGTGGCCACGGTCCACGCCGACCAGTGTTTACAGTCCTGCGACGTGCACAGGTCAAGGGTGCCGTCCTGGAATCGCCAGTTCGTCGCCTTCGACATGTAGAGCAGGGTCTCAGACGGCCCGGTGACCGTACCGTCGGAGTTCAGCCGGAAGGGTTTGTCCTTCAGTTCCTCGTACCGATCCTGCAATACCAGGTCCTTGTCGAGGAACTCCTTGACGAGACCATCGGCCTCTCCCGCCGCCCCGTTGCCCGCTCCCCCTTGCGACGCGGGTGCCGATGGTCCGCCCGAGGAGCAGGCCGACAGGGACAGGCTCAGCACAACCACTGAAGCTGCCGCAGCCAGGCCACGTACAATCATGCCCAGGTTCATCACTGCCTCCAACACTGCGTACTCGTCGGGGACCGCCACGGCAACGCGCACGCGCGGCCTTTCTGGTGTGGAGTCTAGCCACCGAACAGGTCCTCGGAGCCGACATTCGGCAACTTCGCGAGGAACCACCAGATTTCCAGACCCCGTCCGGCAGCCCCGACGGGGCTTCACCACACGCTGCCGCGCCCCATCCCGCGCGCCTGAAGAAATTCTGTGGATCTGCCCCACCCGCCTCTGCGGACCACCTACAATCATCTGTGGAGCTTGTCTCGAGCTTTGTGCGCTCGGATGGGTTTTTGTTGATTGTTGTATGTGTTTGGGAGGGTGTGTGGTGGATGGGCTTCAGGTTTCTCCTGAGGGTTTACGTTCCCATGCCGGTCATTTGGGGCAGGTCAGTGACGCGGTAGGACAAGCCCTTGACGCGACCGGACAAGCAAGTATCTCCGATGGCTGCCTGGGAATGATGATCGGCCCTTTGATCACACCACCTCTACTCCTGGTCGAAGAACTAGCCAGATTAGCGATCTCGTCTTCCGGAGACGCGGTAGAAAGACTGGCCACCCAAGTCCAGGAAGTCGCAGCAGACTTCGAAGCCTCCGAAACCGGCACCATGCAAGATTTCCACAACACCGACATCCCCACCCACACCACCCACGGCTCCCCCACCACCGCCACACCATCTACTACAAGCAGCACAAGTCACGGCTACAGCGCACACCTGGCAGCCCGGATGGGCGGGTGATCAAGGATGCCAGAAACAAACCCCCTGGTCGCCGAACGCAAAGACACCACCACCCCCCTGGCAGGAACCTTCCTCCTCGAAGACGGCGAAGCCCTCGTCCAAGCCATCAACGACAAAGACTGGGTAGCAGGCGGCCTCGCCGTAGTCGGCGGAGCCTTCGACGCCGCCGCAGCCGCATCCGACCCCATCGGCACCCTCATCGCCATGGGCCTAGGCTGGGTCCTCGACCACGTCCAACCCTTCAACACCTGGCTCGAACAACTCACCGGCGACGCCGACCAAGTCAAAGCCCACGCCACCACCTGGAAAAACGTCCAAAAACACCTCCAGGCCACCGCCGAGACCATGGCCTCCCACATCACCACCGACCTGGCCGACATGAACGGCCGCACCATCACCGCCTACCAAGGCGCAGCCGGCGACATGGCACAAGCCATCAACGCAGCCGGCACCTGGGCCGGCGCCATCGGCACCGCCCTCGAAGTCACCGCCTTCATCGTCCAATTCGTCCACGACTTCGTCCGCGACGCCATCAGCGAAGTCGTCGGCTCCATCCTCTCCTACGCCGCAGAACTCATCGCCACCGTCGGCCTGGCCTGGCCCATCGTCGCCGAACAAATCGCCACCCGCATCGCATCCCTCATCGGACAAGTCGGCCGCAACGTCAAAAACCTCGTCACCAGCGCCCGTAACCTCGTCAAGAAACTCACCGACCTCAAATCACTGTTCCACACCCTCAAAAACAAACTCGACGACCTCTTCAAAAAACTCCACAAAACCGACACACCCACCACCCCCACAAAAGGCCCCACCCCCACCACAGGCGGAAACACCAGCCCTCACGGTGACACAGGATCCACCGGTGGAAGCAGCGGAGCAGGCAACACCAGCCCTCCAGGAGGCAGCACCCATCCAGGCGGCACCAGCAGCGGATCTGCCGCCCCCACCACAAGCCCAGGCCACACAGGCGGAAACACCAACCCAACCAGCGGCGCAAACACCACAGGAACCACCAGTAGCGCGCCCCCAACCAGCGGCGCAAACACCCCCACCCACACTGACGGCTCACACACCACAATGACAGCCGACAGCGCCCCCTCAACCAACAACAGCACCACCCACCCAAGCAGCACCACAGGCCCGGACGGACCCTCCGGGCACACCACCGACAACCCCAACCCCACACAAACCGGCCACACCACCGGAGAACCCGACACCCCCAAACGCGCCCTCGACGAGGACCCCACCACACACCCAACCGACCCCGTCACAGCAGAACCCCGCCACGCCGACGAACCCCCAGAAACCAGCAGCGGCGGCGGCGGAGACGACGGCAACAACCACGGCGACGGAGACGACGGCAACAACCACGGCGGCGGCGGAGACGACGGCAACAACCACGGCGACGACGGAGACGACGGCAACAACCACGGCGACGGAGACGACGGCAACAACCACGGCGACGACGGAGACGACGGAAACAACCACGGCGACGACGGAGACGACGGAAACAACCACGGCCATGTGAATTTTGATGATATTTCTACCCCGCCTAGCGACCCGACCCATAAATACGGTCCATCACCCTACGAGAATCAACATGTTCAAAAATGGGCACAAGAAACTGCAGAAGCCACAGGAATACCAAAAGAAAGCATTCTTGGCGCTTATGATTACACTTCCCAAAGCGGCTATAGCGCCATGAATCCAGCTTTGCGCGCCGAAGCAAGCTCCGGCACCCCAATCCCCCCGGAGGTACAGACAAGGATTGACAACACAATCGCAGGAATGGACCACTTGGATCCCTATTCTGGAACAACCTATCGCGGCACTGGGGTTCCTGAAGATGTTTACACCCATCTTTCAGGCGGAAAGGGTGACTACTCAGATCCCGCTTTCATGAGCTCATCGACCAGACCCTCAGTAGCTGAGGGATTCGAAAATAACTTGGGCTCAGACAAGCCCGTCTCATTTGAGATCGAAGGAAGAAGCGGAGTTGACATATCTCCGCTTTCCGCTTATGGCGGCGAAGCAGAAATTCTTTTCAGGCCAGGAACTAAGTTTGACATCATCGACTCACATCTTGACAAAAATGGAATTCTTCAAGTGAAGCTTAGAGAAAAACCATAGAGGCCAGAGAGAATTGAATTGAGCTGAGAAAAACATCTAGCGGACCGAGAGTTATTAAATAATACTTCAAACTTGAAGAATAGCGCGAAACCACAGAATGCCTAAATCAAAACTTTAACTACCTAACCCCTATTTTAAGAGCACTTTTCGCGAGAAAAATACCACTTAGCGTCAACTCACTGAAACAAGGATTTGGCATCAGTTACTTTTATCCCGGAATTCAATCAGCGGTAATTTTCAAATCGCTGCCAATCAAGGATTCTACTGGTCAGTAAATATGGTTTGCATATAAAGGATTATTCGCAGCTATCCTCGCGATGTGTCTGACTAGAGGTTTCGCTGGTTGACCTGCCGTCTGTAAATAACCCTCATAACCCTCTTTGCCCAAGGGGGCACAACAGGTAGAATACCCCACAGGGTTATCAGCCAACCTCTCAGGAGCCATGCATGACCAACCAGACCCCACCCTCCCACACTCATGAGCCCACACCCGAGGAACGTCTGGCCAATGCCATCGAAGGCATACGTCACCTACCTCCTGTTGGTGGTGTCACTTTCCGCGGCATCACTACCCCTCGTACAACAGCCCCAAGCGTTCTGGTCACTCAGAACATCACAGCCACCAGCCGCGACCTGACCGTGGCCACCATCGGCCTGACCAGCCCTGGCATCGCAGCTGTCATCCTCCATACCGGAAGAGACGTAACCCCGCTCTCAGCAGTACCTCAAGCCCAAGAAGTAGCGCTGCTTCCCGGCACCGTCCTCTTCACCGGACGTTTCGTAGAAATCGCCGGGCATACCATTGAAATCATCGAACAGCTCCTTCCCACCGACGACGGCCAGTGGACCTCATCCACCACCACGGAAGGCCTTACCCGACTCACCCAAGCCGTCGCCACCGCGATCAACAACGCCACAGGACAGCCCTGCCCCATCGACACCACATATTGTGAACGCTTCATCACACCAATAGTCTAAAAGAAAGACAGTCGATCGAAGTATCATCCCGAACACGCCTCGAGGGAGACGAGAAGTTGATGAATGCATTCACACGTGACGATTTTGTGGCCTGGATGGAACGGCTTGCCCATGTGCCGTAGCCGTTAACCCTCGACGCCTTCACCGATCTTGCCCCGGAAATGGGGCGGCAATTCACTGGGTATCAGTACAGCTTCACGACAGACTTCGCAGCCGGACAACGGGACATGGCGGTCCTAAAAAAAACAGAGCGGGAGACGTCCGATCGATCTCCTTTATTCTGGTCAAACCCGCCCTGGAAGGCATTGACCTATGGGCCGCCCTGAACGATTCCTTTATTGACTACGTCACCTCTGCATCGCAGGCTTGGGGAAAACCGATCCGAGCAATCCCAGTACACTACGAACAAGACCCGACCGGCCTCGAGGGCACCCGGTCGTCTTCCGCACACAACACAATCGTCCGACACGCAAGCCGATGACACGCGACCCGACTGATCCATTCCAGAAGGAGATCATCACGATGGACCCATTTGACCAACGCCTGGCACAACTCGACGTGGACATCGAGGCTGTACATCAACGAGCCGCCGCAGCCACGGCTTTCCGGCAGGGCACGGAGAAGGTACGCGGCAGAAGCAGCGTGGACGGCATCGAGGTGACCGTCGACTCAGCCGGCACCCTCATCGACCTCGACCTCGGGCAGGACCTGGCATGGGCCCGGAAAGCGATCCTGGACGCCTACCAGAAGGCCCGGCAGGAAGCGGGACGAGCGGTCGTCACACTGGCCCAAGAAAACCTCGGCGAGGACGACCCCTCCATCTCCCGACTCCAGGAGGTCTACGGCATCACCGACGAACCCGAACGGCCCGAGGACGGCGGCACCCCCCGGGTGGGTGTGTGGCGTCCCGGTGGGTCACTCTGACCAACGTCCTGACGCGTCCCGCCCAGGGTGGGCGGGACGTCGTCCCGGCTCAGGCGTTCGGCTCCGACCACACCAGCTGCGCCAAGAAATTACCCGCGTCACGTGAGATCACCTGGGCGCGACCCGCATCCAGCTTCATGGGCTTGATCCTGCCGATGATCGCACCCTCATCCGGACTGCCCGACATGAGAATGCCGGTCGTCCCCAAATCCCTCATCGCCTGAAGCACCGGCTCGAAGGCCGCCCGGGAAGCACCACCCATACGACGAACCACCATGACGTGCAGGCCGACATCCTGGGCCTGCGCCATCAACGGCTGCAGCACCGCCACCGGGTTGCGTCCCTGCAACGCCACCAGGTCGTAGTCGTCGACCAGGACCCAGGCCTCGGCACCCGTCCACCAGGAACGGTCACGCAGCTGCTTCGATGTGACCTTGTCGTTCGGCATGCGCGTCTTCAGGTATTCGGCCAGGCCGCCGAGGTTCTCCTCGGCCTCGTCCTTGTTCGTCATGTACGCGGCAAGGTATTCCTCCGGCACCTGATCCAGCAACGAACGCCGATAGTCCACCACGAAGATCTGTGCTTCCTTCGCGCTGTGCGTGCGCACCACTTCCTGAGCGATCGAACGCAGGAATGTCGTCTTGCCCGCCTTCGCGTCGCCGAACAAGAACAGGTGGCTCTCCTGACGAGGATGGAACATGAATGGGCCGAGGCGGGACTCCTCCACCCCCAGCACGAGCCCCTGCGCGGCAGCCGGCTGGTCCAACAGTTCCTTGACCGTGATCCGTCCGGGCAGCAACCGCAGTTTCGGTCCCGGCTTCGTGGCCTTCGCGATGGCTTCGAGGGTCGTCGCCACGCCCTTGCCGAGGGTCGAGGGATCGTGATCGCCGTCAGCACGAGGCAGCGCCACCAGGACGTGGTGGGTGCCCACCTCCTGGCCGCGACCGGGACGCTCCAGGGGAACCCCTGCTGCCACCTTCCGGTTGAACTTCGTGTCGCTGGCGTCGCCGAGCCTCAGCTCCAGCCGCGACCCGAGAGCATCCGCCACCTGCTGACGGAAATCCGCCCACCGGTTGGAGGACACCATCACGTGCACCCCGAACGACAGGGCACGCGCCATCAGCGCCATCACGCGCATGTCCAGGCCCTCGATGTCGGTTTTCATGGCGGCCCATCCGTCGATGACGAGGAACACGTCACCGTAGCCGTCGTCGAACCGTCCCTCGGCCCGCCCCTGCCGGTAGGTGTCCATCGAGTCGATGCGATTCGCGCGGAAATACTTCTCGCGATCATTCATGATGCCCTCGATCTCGGCCATCATCCGGTTGATCACGTCCGGACGGTCACGGGTCGCGACACCCGCTATGTGGGCCGCACCCTCGAAGGGCGTGAAGGTGCCACCGCCCAGATCCAGGATGTAGAACTGCACCTCTTTCGGGGTGTGTACCAGGCTCAGCGCCATCACCACCGACCTCAGGGTGGTCGACTTGCCCGTCAACGGCCCGCCGACCACGGCGAAATGGCCGTTGGCGCCGGAGAAGTCGAACTCCAGGATGTCGCGGCGCTGCTCCAGGGGAAGGTCCACGATCCCGACCGGGATGCACAACGGCCCGCGGGCCCGCCAGGCGGGAGAGATCAGCCCCAGCTCCGGGACCACCGTGAGGTCCTTCATCATCGAGTCCATCGTGTCCGACACGTCCAGCGGCGGCAGCCACACCTGATGGGCCGGCATCCCCTTGCCCTTCATCCGGGCGACGGCTATGTCCATCTGGGTCATGTCGTCCCACTTCTCGTCGCCGGGTTTCACGACCGGACCGCTGGGGACGGGTTCCTCCGCTGGTTCCTCCTCCTTGGCGACCGGCTCGGTCGTGAAGGGCAGGATCTTGACCGGACCCGTGCTCCCCCCTTCCCGGGCGACGATCTCCGCCTTGCGGGTGGGGGGCGGGGCCGCCACGTAGGAGGCGCGGAAACGGATCATCTGGTCCGTGCCCGGTTTCAGGTAACCGACGCCGGGATAGGCCGGTAGCTCGTAGGCGTCGGGAACACCCAGGACGTCACGCGACTCGCTCGCGGAGAAGGTCCGCAGACCGATCCGGTAGGACAGGTGCGAGTCCAGGCCTTTCAGGCGTCCCGCCTCCAGGCGCTGCGAGGACAGCAGCAGGTGGATCGACATCGAACGTCCCAGACGCCCGATCGCGACGAACAGATCCACGAACTCGGGTTTCGCGCTCAGCAGCTCCGAGAACTCGTCGAGGATCAGGAACAGCGCGGGCATGGGTGGGAAGTCGTGCTTTCCCGCGATCCGGTCCGCCTCGTAGTCGGTGACGTTGGCGTAGTTGCCCGCATCGCGCAGCACCTCCTGCCTGCGCACCATCTCACCGCGCAGGGCATCCTGCATGCGGTCCACCAGAGACAGCTCCGACTCCAGGTTCGAAATCATGGCCGACACGTGGGGCAGATCCGACATGCCCGCGAAGGTCGCACCGCCCTTGAAGTCGACCAGGACGAAGTTCAGCTGCTCCGGCGAATGCGTCAACGCCATCGCCAACACCAGCGTTCGCAGCACCTCGGACTTGCCGGAACCGGTCGCACCGACCAGCAGGCCGTGCGGTCCCATGCCCTGCTGCGCCGATTCCTTGATGTCGAGGGCCACCGGGACGCCCTCAGGGGTCACCCCGAAGGGCACCTTCAGCCGATCGCGGCCCTCACGCCGCTTCCACTGCCGGTCCGGGTCGAAGTCGCGGATGTCGCCGCACCCCAGCAGCTCCGTCAGGTCCTGGGAACGTTTCGGATCGGACTTGCCGACCGGGGACTCCGCCTCGGGTCGTTCCTCGTCGGCCCACGGGGCCATACGCCGCGCGACCGCCTCGGCCTGGGCCTCCCCCATGACGTCCGGGGTGGCGATGATGGGTTTCTGGTCGAGGAGCAGCAGCTCCATCTGCCCGCGGTCCCCGTCCTCCTTCCCGGGGTGCAGGATCATGCGCAGGGTCGATCGGGAGGTCATCGGCCCCCAGGACGTCATGGTCCGCACGACCGTCACGCCCTCGGTCCCCCCGAAGCCACCGAGGGTGCTGTTGACCGGCAGGTCCACACCGTCGAGGATCAGGAAGAGATGCGGCCACGTCGTCGTCTCCGAACGTGCCCGGAACGCACCGCGATCCGTGTACTCCTCGCCGAGCATCTCCTCCAGCTCGCCGGGACCGGTGACCACCATGCGGGCCGGCCCCAGGGCATCGCTGACCTGCGTGGAACGGGCGTGGGGCAGCCACTTGACCCACTCCCAGTGTTTCCTGTCCGCCTCGGAACACATGACCGCGACGCGCAGGGCCTGCGGGGAGGCGAAGGTCGTCATGTGCATGAGCATGGCCCGCACCTGCGAGCGCGTCGCATCGACGGGGCCGGCGACGTCGACGTGGCTGAAGTCGCCGAGCATGACACCGAAGGGCATCTCGTCAACCATCGAGTGCGAGTCGATGAACCGCCGCATCGCGGAGTGGCACACCACGTCGGGCTTGGCGAGGGGGGCGATCTCCGGTTCGACGAGCTCCATCGCCAGCGACTGCGAGGAGGTTCCCAGTCGCACCTGCATGGCCATCATGTCGCCCATCTCCCGTTCCCACAGGCGGGTGCCCTCCTGGGCGATCAGCACCAGCGCATCCGGTGAGGGTAGGTGCCAACCGATGTAGGCGCGCTGCTTGCGGGTGACGATGCGCACAGTCGTGCGGGTCTCGCTCAGATAGGTCAGGTATTCGCGACGCAGGGTGTCGATCTTCTGCCGGTGCCCGGAGACCTGGCGGTAGATGTTGAACCCCACCATCGACAGCATGGCGACGATCATGCCGCCGCCCATGAGCAGCATCCTGGTGTTCTGCCCCTGGGACATCGCCATGAACACCATGACGCCCATCGAACCCATCATCGGGATGACGGTCATCAGGACGTTTCCCATGCCCGCGGCCTCGGGCTGATCGGGGGGAACCTGAATGTCGATCTGCCCGGTGGGAAGATCAGGGGCCTTAGCCTCGCCCTGCTTGGTCTGGGCCATTCCCAAAGTACTCCCCGTCTCGTGTGGTCTGGTCACGTCGTATGGTCTAGGTACCGTCGAAGCCAACACCCATACTATCGTCATACGATGGGTCACACTTCGGCCCCAACCGCACAGATCGCCGATCCAGCACCATGGAGGAACGCATGTCCACGCCTCTCGCGTCGACCACGGTCCTGCACGGCATGTCCAAACGCGACGTCGCTGTCCCGGTTGGAACGACCGTGGCCGCTCTGATGCGCATGCTGGAGATCGATCCGACGGCTATGAACCTCGCCCACCCGGACGGCACCCCGGTGGGGCTGGAGCAAGTCATCGGCCCCGATCTACCGTCCGGTGCCGTGCTGACCCTGAGCGGCAGCGTCGAGAGCGCCAACGTCGCCAAACAGGTCGCCACCCGTGCCGCCTCGCCCTGGCTGCGGCCCACCCTGGTTCTCGTCGTGTTCCTCACCCTGACGACGAGCATCGAGATGGCCTGTCTGATCGGCCCCGCCCTCGGGTGGTGGTCCGTTCCGGTGGCCCTGAGGGTGACGGCAGCCGTGATCTGCGCGGTGACGGTGGGGGGGTCGCTGCGATGGTGGCGGCTCCGCAGCACCGCCCCGGGTCTCCTGGCCACCACGACGCTGATCGGTATCTGTGGAACAGCCGCCCTGCCGCCGTCCACGATTTTCCTCTCGCAGTTGGCGGTGGCGGTGACCACCTGGACGGCGCTGTTGGCAGCGCTGTGCATCTGGTTGCTCGACAAGTCGGCCCTCAGCGCCACCCTCGCAGCCGTGTGGGGGGCGGTCAGTCTTCTGACGTCGTTCGTCATCATGTGGGACGTCCCCGTCACCATGGTCGCGCCCCTGGTCATGGCAGTGGCCGCGATCGCGGTCTCGACCATTCCGACCTTCGCGTTCCGCATCCCGGAGACCCAGTTGCTGGACCTGCCCACCGTCACCACGTCCGCCCCGACCGTGCGGGCCCCGCAGGTCGCACCGCCCTCCCCCATCACCGCCGGAAAGATCCGCCGCACGATCAGCGAGGCCACAGCCCGTGATCAGCTGCTGCTCATCGTGTGCTGCAGCGCCGTCGGCATAACCGCCTTCCCGGCCTCACACACGATGGGCGCCGATCAGTGGGCCGGGGTCGTCGGAACCGTCATGATGACCACCGCCTTCCTGAGCATGGCGCTGGTGCCCCGCGCCCGGCGCGACAGGCTGGGGCGGATCCTGCCCCGGATCAGTGCCCTGCTGATCGTCATCGCGGCGCTGACCACGCCCAGCACATCCCAGGCCTTGGGATCGCAGATCACCACCTTGGTCCTGACCGTCATGGCAGCGGCGCTCAGCATCGCCACCACGGCACTCGCCAAGGCCCGTCCCTCGGCGCTGCTCGGACGCATGGCCGACATCACACAGACGCTCTCCGTGTTCCTCCTCCTACCAGCAGCCGTCTACGCCGCCGGGCTGTTCGATCTCGTCCGACAGATGGCATCATGACCCAGACCTACCCCGCCCAGCACCTCCCCCAGACAGGGTTCCCCCCCTCACCAGGGCCCAGTGGCTTGCCGGCCACGACATCCCCGGTTCCCACCGGGGCTCTCGCTCCCGCCAGTGGGATGAAACGCGCATGTGCCTACCTGACGGACGTGGTCTGTATCGCAGCCGTTGCCGGCCTGGTCTGGCTGTTGTTCCCCTCGCTGGTCATCGCCGGCATCGTCGTGGTCCAGATGGCGGTGGTGTTCAGCCTGCTCCGCGCCCGCACGGGTCGCACGCCCGGCGCCCTGCTCACCCGCACCGCGGCCGTCGCCGAGGGCACGTCCCGGGCCCCAGGCCTGAAACGTCAGCTGATTCGCTCGGTGCTGATGACCCTGCTCCACCTCACCGTGGTGGGTCCCCTGATCAGCATCCTGCTGGGTCGCGACGGCCGGGACTGGATGGACCGCGTCTGCGGCACCGCCTCGGCGGATCTGCGCAAACCCACCGCCTCGGCGGAACAGGCACAGCCCCAGGGCGCTTTCTCCCCGCACGGGGAATTCGCCGCTGCACAGGCCTTCACCCCCGGCCACGGCGAGGCCGTCCCGAACCAACCCTTCACCAATCCGGCGTCCCCGTTCCCGCAGAGCGCGCCCTCCGCGAACCCCGTGGCACCACCGAACACGACGCCGGGGCCCTGGACGGGAGCCCCTCGGACGCAGGAACCCCCCGTGCCATCAGCGTTCCCCGCGCAGGGGCCCTGGGATCAGCCGAGCGTTCCTCAATCGGCTCCCCCCATACCCGCCGGCAACGGCTACAGCACGGCAGCACCGCAGACGCCCTGGGGCCAGCCCGCCCCCCAGACACCCACCGCTGTGCCACAGGCGCCCTGGGGCCAGCCGGTGCCCCAGATACCGGCTGGGCACAGCGGTTACGATGCGATGGCGCCGCAGGCGCTCTGGAACCAACCCAGTGCCCCTCAGTCGCCCGTCTGGCGCAAAACCGCGGCACCTCAAGCAGGTCCGCCCCAGGAACCGGTCAGTAGCGGTGGCCCCGCCGGAACGGGAGGCGCATCCGCCACAGGAACCCCGCCGCCTTCGACGCCCGGAGGGGTTGCTGTGAACCGCGGCGACCTCTTGGGGGCGCGTCACACCGGCCAGGGCCGCCCGACACCGGCGACATCAGGTACCGCTGCCCCCGCCAGGGTCGAGGAGGCCACGCCACCACCCGAGGCACGTCGGCCGTCGAGTCCACGCCGCGCCGCCGCCCAGGCCCCCGACATCACCCATCCCCACTCCATCCGGGGTCCTCAGCATTCCGCAGCCTCGCCTGCAAGTGCCGCCAGGCATGAGCCGGTGGCGTGGCTGGTGGTCGACTCGGGGCAGCGGGAGAAGATCGACGCCGTCCTGGTGATCGGTCGCGAACCCGGCAACGCCACCGCGGAAGAACGACTGGTCGCCGTCCCCGACCCCACCCATTCGCTTTCACGCACCCACATGCGCGTCGGGGTCACCAGCACCGGCCCATGGGTGGAGGACGCCTTCTCCACCAACGGAGTCATGATCCGCACGGCGGAGAACACCGTGACCCGCCTGGAGAGCAGCAAACGCACCCCGGTCCCGTTCGGCACAACCCTCATCCTGGGGGAACGAACAATGAAAATCGTGGACGCGTGAGAGACGTCAACAGCCCCGGGGCTCTCCTTCCGACACCCGTTCGCAACGGTCATGGTGAACCTGTGTGCGGAGAAGGAAAACCGTCCGCCTGATGGATGGACGGGGGACTGGATTCCTTGAGAGGGATGCTTCCACGACCAGCGGGACAAGACCATCCCTCGCAGATCTGCCCTCGTGAGACGTCGCGCGACAGCACGAAAATGGGGCAGGAGCTCTCGCTCCTGCCCCACCTTTCAGCGATCAGGCCTCGAAACGGCTGGCGTTCCTGGCCTCGGTGTTCTGGTACTGAACACCGGCATCCCCGACCTTCGAATGCAGTTCCTGAAGGATGCTGTGCATGTCTGCCATCTTCTGGTCCCACTTGGCCTTGGAATTCTGGTAGGCCTGCTGTGCCTGGCCGTCCCAGCTGCCGTACAGCTTCTTGACCTCACCGTCAAGGGTGTCCAAGGAGCTCTGAATCTTGTTCGACTCGTTCTGGACGTCGGTGGCAAGCTGCTGTATGGCGGAAAAAGATACCTTGATGTCTTCGCTCATTGATGTGTCTCCTTTTGCTCCGGAAAATCAGCCCATGCGGGACGCGATGCCCTGGAAGGTCGACTGGTGCTCGTCCTCAGCCGCGTTGTAGTCGGTCTGTGTGGAGCGCAGGTTGGCTTCGAAGTTGTTCAGCTCGTTGTTGACGCCCTCGGCAGATTCCCGCCAACGGGTGACTGTCTCAAGCATCGCCCTGGAGGCGGGGCTCTCCCAGCCACCACGCACGGCCTGCGCGGACGAGTCGACTGCACTGATGCTTGCCTGCACTTCGTTGCGAGCCGTCGCGCTGGCGTCGGCGCCAGCAAGAATTGCGCCTGCACCTGCGCTATACGAGTTAGTTGACATGTACATCCTCCAGTGAGATGGGTGCGGTGCGACCGACAATTTCTGCCGCGCCGTCGATGACAGCCAAAACTCTACTGCACAACCGGGTCAGGCGCCCCGGACGGTCCGGCGGGACACGACATCGCCCCCGGAGGAAGTAACCTTGAGCGCGGACCTCGTTACAGTGCCCACACGACGAACCCCAGCTCCAGTGCCCACACGACAGACAGAGGAACCCGATGCCTTCAACCGGAAACTCCAGCGCCGGAGCCCTCATGCCAGTTTCACTGGCCATGGACGGCAGCACCGTCGACATGTCGGTCCCCCCCAATGTCGCGCTGGCCGAGCTGGTCCCCGCCATGGTCAAGGCCCTGGGGCCGCTGGATTCCGGAACCGCCACGAGGGGTTTCACGGTCCGCACATCCGATGGCCACGCCCTCAACCAGTCGAGGACGCTGCCCGACCAGGAGGTGCGTCCCGGCGCAGTTCTCACGATCGAACCGATGGGCACCAACGCCCAGGACCAGCGATACGACGACCTCATCGAGGCCGTCGGAACCGCGGTTGCCGACAACTCGACGCCGTGGAAGAAAACCAATTCCGTCCAGCTCTCGGCGCACGCCTCGGCCGCTCTGGTGCTGCTCGCGGCCCTGCTCCTGGTCACCGGCACCCACGAGCCGGTCCTGACTGCGGTGGTCGGCGTCAGCGGAGCCCTCCTGACCACCCTGGCAACCGCGATCGTGGCGCGGATGCCGGATCGTCCCGGGGCGCTCTCCCTGGGGCACACCACGCCCGTCCTGATCGCCTGCGCCGCCTTCGCGATCACCCCGGGGGACTGGTCCACGCTTCCGCTGGCGACGGCCGGGGCCGGCCTGCTGGCGGGCGCCACGGCCCTTCTCGTGCTTCCCACGGACCTGAGCATCTCCATGACAGCGCCCATGGCGACCGGCATCTCCTTCTGCCTCGTCGGTCTCATGGTGTATCTCATGAACCTGCGCCCCGACCGCGCGGCCAGCCTGGTCATGGCTCTTCTGGTCGTGGTCACGCTCAGCGCCCCATGGGTGGCCCTGGCGCGGCTGCCCGTCACCATCAACACGGACGGGGAGGATGAGAAGATCGACCCGACGCAGGTGTACTCCCACGTCGGTGGTGCCCGTGTGCTGGTCATCTCCCTGAAAGCCGGCTGTTCCGCAGCCATGGTGGTCCTGTCCCCGCTGCTCACCAGCTCGCCCACCACCGTCACCCTGCTGGCCTGCGTCGGTGTGGCGCTGATGCTCTCCACCCGGTCGCTGCGGTCGCCGGTGGAGGTGCTCATCGGCGTGCTCACGGGCATGTTCCTGACCATTTTCGCCGCCATCTCGACCACAAGGGTCGTCCCCTCGGCCCTGCCGTGGACCCTCGGCACGATCATCCTGGCAGCGGTCCTGCTGTTGGCGACCAACGTGGTGTCGCAGAAGTTGCGTCCCTGGCTGACCCGGCTGGCGGATGCGGCAGGAATCCTGGCGCTGTTGGCGATCCTGCCGCTGACCGCTCTGGTCTGGGGAGTTCTCTGATGCCGTCGAACAAGGAGATCCTGGAGGCCCAGCGCTACAACCGCCGCCGCCTGATCACGGCGTTCACGTCGGGGATACCTGGTGGGCGTGAGCTGGAATCCAAATCGCCCTTCGTCCCCCTGATCGTGGGCAGTGTCGTCGTCGCCATCATGCTGGGGGTCGGGGTCGTCATGAGCCGCTTCGCCCCCACCCTTCCCCAGGACTGGCAGGATTCCACCCTCATCGTCGTCAAGGGCACCGGGGCAAGGTACTACACGATCCGCGGCGTTCTGCGCCCAGTCACCAACATCACCTCTGCCCGTCTGATGTCGGAAGCCGGTAAGTACAAGACCAGCGAGGTACCCGCCTCAACCATCGACGGCATCAGTCGCGGCTCCCAGATCGGCATCACCGGAGTCCCGGACGACGTTCCCAAGGCCGATCAGCTCCACTCGGACCAGTGGTTCTCCTGCGACATCTCCGGGAAGCCACACACCTGGGTGGCCCAGCTTCCAGCTGCGCGAACGGCCCGGGGCAGCGCCCTGGTCAAGTCCCAGGACGGTGACGTGTTCCTGATCACCAACGGCCTCAGACACAAGATCCCCAGCGGGCAGACCCCCAACCCGCTGTATGCCCTGGGCCTGGACTCCGTCGCCCCGGTCACGGTCAATTCGCAGTGGCTCTCCCTCTTCGAACCGGGCTCGGACCTGACGTTCCTGAAGCTCGAGGGCGCCGGTCGACCTGTCACCGGGATGCCCGCGTCGCTGGGTTCGGCGACCATCGGAAGCGTCATCGAGGTCAAGAGCGGCGACTCCACCAGACGGTACGTCGTCATCGGCGACAAGAAGGCCACCCAGCTGACGAACCTCACCGACAAGCTCTACAGGACGGGAACCCCGCTCAATGCCACGCTCGATGACATCTCGAAGATCGACATCGTCAGCATCGACGCGGCCGGCATATCCCCGGCCGACTGGCCGAAGAGTATCGACGACACCATGCCGACCGGTTCCCTGCCGTGCGCCCAGCTCGCGAAGAAACCGGACAACTCCTCGACGTCCGTGCTCTACTCGATGACCAGCCAGGACCTCACCGAGACTCTCCCGAAAACCCAAGAAGGCGGCAGTGGCGGAAACGCCGGCGACTCACGGACTCCACCAACGCCCACCTCGGTACGGGGCGGGTCGGGTGCGCTGATCCGTACCACATCCGGCGGCAGCCTCGGCGTGGTCTCCCTGGTCTCCGATCTGGGGACCCTTCACGGCATCGGTTCCCCGGCGGATGACACCCTGAAGCGCCTGGACTACGACGCGAGCAATGCTTACGAAGTCCCTGCCCCGTGGGCGGCGCTGATTCCCGAGGGGGAGGCCCTGAACCCCGGGAAGGTCTGGGACACGGTGAAGGAACAATGACGAAACGGTACACGCGTGCCCGTCGATGGCGGGGCACCGCCGTCCGGGCCCTGACGAGCGGGGTCTGCGGCCTGGTGATGGTAGCGATGTCGACGGTGCCCGCACAGGCTGATCATGCTCTGCTTCCGGGGACTGCGGGTGGCAGGCCGGCGAAGGTCGTTGAGGAGAACAGCCCCACGCCCGCACCCAGCCAATGCACGGCCGACAAACCAACCCTGGTGCCCCAGCGCCCACCAGCGCTCGATCAGCTCGGCATCGAGGAGGCGTGGAAGATCTCACGCGGCAGCAAGGTGATCGTGGCGGTGGTCGACTCCGGTGTGGACGGCAACAACGTCCACTTCAAGAACAAGAACGTGCTCCTGCCGGGCTACGACATGATGGACGGCGGGGACGGAAGCATTGACGTGGCCATGCATGGAACCGCGCTTGCGGGACAGATCAGCGCCCGGGAGGTCGAGGGTTCCGGGCTGATTGGTGTGGCACCGGAGTCCCAGATCCTGCCGGTTCGGGTACTCGTGAAGACGGGTGACCAGGAGGAGGCCAAGATGACCCGCGGGCCGGAGCCCACCCACACCGCCGCGGGAATCCAGTGGGCCGCCGACAACGGTGCGAAGGTGATCGTCGTTGCCCTGTCCTCCTCCGCCGACAATCCGTCGCTGAAGAGCGCCACGGAGTACGCCACCAGCAAAGGCGCCCTCGTGGTCGCATCGGCTGGCAACGTGGACCCCCAGTCCCCTGCGAAGCAACACAACGTGCCGCAATACCCAGCGGCCTACTCCGGTGCGTTGGCGGTGACAGGAGTCGACGCCGCCGGCGCCCCGTCGGACGCCGTGATCCACGGCCCACATGTCGACGTGGCAGCACCGGGCATGAACGTGCTCACGACCTTCATGGGCGCCGGGGACTGCGTGTTTTCCGGGGACAAGCCGTCCACCTCGTACGCCACCGGGTATGTGGGTGGGGTTGCCGCGCTGGTGGCTGCCGCCCATCCGGACGAGACCCCGGCGGACTGGAAGTATCGGATCCTGGCCACTGCCCTGCGTCCCACACGCTCCATGCGTGACGACAAGATCGGCTGGGGTCTGATTGCGCCGTACGACGCCCTCACCTTCACCAACGACGGTGCCATGCCCGGTCCTCCGAATCCGCGTTTCTCAACCTCGGCGACGCAGGAGGTGCCCACCATGACACCTCCCTCCCCGCAGAAGGATCAGAGACCGATGCGCGCGATGGTCCTGGGGATCATCGCCGGAATCGGCTGTCTGGGGACTCTCGCAGCCCTGGCCGCGTCCCGTCTGCGTTCGCAGGATGCACCGCGCAGGAAACCACGCCGGTAGGTTCCCCCCTTCGGGATCCTTCTGGACAGAAGCTCGAGGTGACACTTCTCCCCTGTAGGATACGGATCTGTATGCTTCACGCTGAGCAGCCCCGCCAGCTCCGGGGTTTTGCAGTGTGGAAGGTCTTGTTGGTTGTTGTGTGTTGGGAGGGTGTGTGGTGGATGGGCTTCAGGTTTCTCCTGAGGGTTTACGTTCCC
>ERZ772993.197-NODE-197-length-31487-cov-11.179021_pt1 | contig 31487 bp, 26 predicted proteins | sample MGYA00580670_ERZ772993 | MGnify/ENA primary metagenome ERZ772993 (study PRJEB29015, sample SAMEA2737936) | human oral metagenome | biome: human oral; feature: human-associated habitat; material: dental | place: China | collected 2136 ... | reverse complement strand
GTCGTCATCGCCAACGGACTGCGGGCTGCGCGTGCCCGCAAGCAATAGGTGTTCCGTCCAACGCCATAACTCAGACATGCGCTACGAGAACCCCCTCCATCTGGCGGAGGAGGCCGCCGCCCTCGACCAGATCGCCGACGGCCGCGTCGCCCTGGGGATGTCCCGGGGCGCGCCCGAGATCGCCCAGCGCGGCTGGGAGGCCTTCGGGTACCGCGCCGAGGATCCGCGTGGGGCCGATTTGGCGCGCGCCAACTTCGAGCGCTTCCTCGCAGCCATCGAGGGCGCGCCCATGGCCCAGGCAGCGCCCCTGGGCGAGCAGTACCCGACATCGTGCGCACCGGGCACACCCCTGCGGATCCTCCCCCATTCCGAGGGGTTGAGGCAGCGCATTTGGTGGGGATCGGGCACCACCGCCTCGGCCCAACGGGCGGCACGCGACGGCGTCAACCTCATGAGCTCCACCCTGGTCCTCGAGACCGGCCAGGGCTCCTTCGCCGACCTCCAGGCCGCGCAGATCGCCGCCTACCGCCGGGCCTGGAAGGAGGCCGGGCACTCGTGGACCCCCCGCGTGTCGGTGTCCCGCTCGGTCTTCCCACTGCTGAGCGAGCGCGACCGCCGCCTCTACGGCCTGGCGGCCTCGGGAGACCAAGTCGGCGAGCTCGACCAGTCCCCCACGACTTTCGGGCGCGCCTACGCCGCCGACCCGGATGCACTGGTCCGCCAGCTCCAGCAGGACGCCGCCGTCGCCTCGGCGGACACACTGCTGCTGACGATCCCGAACCAGCTGGGAGTCGACGCGAACCTGTCGATCATTGAGAACTTCGCGCGCTGCATCGCCCCAGAGCTGGGCTGGGTGCCCAGCACCCGCGGCCCACAAGAACAAGATCCCTTACTCTTGTGAGGAACCCCTAATTCTTACTACCCTGTCCCTCGTAATTCCCCATACGAGAGGCAACCATGAAGAGCCCCCTCAAGGCCCTCGGCGCGCTCGCCGCCGCAGGCGCCCTGTTCCTGGCCGGATGCGGCGGCACCGCGTCCACGCAGTCCACCGGCCCGCAGTCCGCGCCGGGCACCCGCACCATCGTCGACCACGCCGGCAACCAGGTGGAACTGCCCGCCCAGATCACCCGCGTGGCCATCGACCAGATCCCCATCGAATCGACCTACCTGGCGTACTTCGACGGGAAGGCCCCCTACCTGGTCGCCATGTCGGCCGCGCGCGTCAAAGCGATGTCGGACACGATCGCCGCCCAGATGGCTCCCGAGATGCTCCAAGTCCAGACCGACTACTACGACAACGGCGAGCTCAACGCCGAGTCCCTGGCCAGTATCGGCGTCGACGTGGTCCTGTACAACGCGTTCAACAAGGAGCACGGCGAGATGTTCCGCAAGGCGGGGATCCCCGCCGTGGGCTTCACCACCACCGGCAACCCGTCCGACACCTACGCTGACTGGATGGAGCTCCTGGAGGACGTCTTCGACCAGGACGGGCACATGGCCGACAAGATCGCCCTGGGCAAGGACCTGGTCGCCGGCGCCAGGGAGCGCGCCTCGCGCGTCGCGGAGGCCGACCGCCAGTCGACGATGGTCCTCATGGGGGCCGCGGACGGGCAGCTCGCGGTCGCGGGCGGCCGCGACGGATGGTTCACGGACTCGTGGGCCGAATCCCTCAACTACACGAACGTCACCGCCGACACCGATACCTCGCACACGCCGGTCACCTTCGAGCAGGTGCTCGCCTGGGATCCGCAGGTGCTGCTGGTGACGGGCAAGGGCATGTCGAATATGACGGCGAAGTCCGTGCTCGACAACACCGTCGAGGGCGTCGACTTCTCCACGCTGTCGTCCGTGCGCTCCGGGCGGGTGTACTCCACGGGCCTGGGCATGTGGAACTGGTTCACGCCGAACCCGGACTCCCCGGTCGTGGCGAACTGGCTGGGCAAGTCCTTGTACCCCGACCAGTTCGCCGACGTGGACCTGGTGTCGATCACGAAGGACTACTACCAGCGGATGTACTCCTTCACCCTCACCGACGCCCAGGCCCTGGCCATCGTCGACCCCGATTCCGCCTCCTGACCCCCTGCCCCCGCGCCGCCGGCCGTCGGCTGGCGGGGCGGGGGCCGCTGCCGAAAGCCCGCAATGCACCATCTCCTGGTCGTCTCCGGCCGCCTGCGCCGCTGGGTGGTGCCCGCACTCGTGGTCGTCATCGTCGCCTGCGCGACGGGCGCGATCATGGTGGGGCGCTACGAGGTCTCACTGGCCGACATCGTCGCCGCCTTCCGCGCGCGCCTGGGCGCCGGCCCCGCAGTGGCGCCCCGCATCGACTCCGTGGTCTTCAACCTGCGCGTGCCGCGCGTCATCGTCGCGGTGCTGATCGGAGCGGGGCTGTCGGTCGCCGGCGCCTCGTTCCAATCCCTATTCTCCAACCCCCTGGCCACCCCGGACACCCTGGGCGTCGCCGCGGGCACCTGCGTGGGAGCGGTGGCGGCGCTGCTGCTCGACGGGAACCTGCTGGGCGTGCAGGCGATGGCACTGGCGGCGGGGCTGGTGACCGTGCTGTTCACGACGTCCATCGCGCGGGCGCGGACGGGCGGTTTCAACGTCATCACCCTGGTGCTGGGCGGCGTCATCGTGTCGGCGCTGGCCAACGCCGTGCTGTCGCTGCTCAAGCTCACGGCGGATCCGACCAGCCAGTTGCCGGAGATCACGTACTGGCTTATGGGATCCCTGGCGGCGGTCAGCTACGGCCAGATCGCGCTCGGCGCGCCTTTCATCATCGGGGGCGCCATCGTGGTCCTCGCGTTGCGCTGGCAGCTCAACATCCTCGCCCTGTCGGACGACGAGGCGCGCGCGGCGGGCGTCAACGTCCCCCTGCTGCGGGCGCTCCTGGTCGTCGCCTCGACGGCGATCACGGCGTCGGTCGTCTCCATGTGCGGCCAAGTGGGGTGGGTGGGCCTGCTGGTGCCGCACATCGCGCGGATGCTGTGCGGGTCGAACAACCGCGCGCTGATCCCCGTGTCCCTGCTGCTCGGGTCGGCGCTGATGATCGTGATCGACACTCTGGCCCGCACGTTGACGGCCTCGGAGATCCCGATCTCGATCCTCACCGCGATCATCGGGGCGCCCTTCTTCATCGTGCTGCTGCGCCGGACGGGGGGCGCGTCATGACTTTCGAGGTCCGAGGCGGGACCTTCGCCTACCCGGGCGCGCCGGCGCCCATCCTCGACGACGTGGGCTTCACGGTCCCGGGGCGCTCCCTCATGGCCGTCCTGGGCCCCAACGGCGCCGGGAAGACCACGTTGCTGCGCACGATGATCGGCCTGCAGAAGTGGGACCGGGGCTGCTCGTTGATCGACGGGCGCGACATAGCGGACATGACGCCGCGGGCGCTGGGGCGGGCGCTCTCGTACGTGCCGCAGGCCCGCAACGCCTCGGCCATCGGGCTGAGCGGTGCGGAGATGGTGATGGTGGGGCGCGCCCCGCACATGCGCGTCCTCGCCCAGCCGGGGCGCGCGGAGGAGCAGATGGCGCTGCGCGCCCTGGAGGACATCGGCGCGGCCGCTTTGGCGCGGATGCCCTGCCGCGCCATGTCGGGCGGGCAGTTCCAGATGGTGCTGATCGCGCGCGCCCTGGTGGCCGAGCCGTCGGTGCTGGTCCTCGACGAGCCGGAGACGGGCTTGGACTTCCGCAACCAGCTCATCGTCCTGCGGCTGCTCGAGCGCCTGGTCGCCGAGCGCGGCCTCACCGTCATCATGAACACGCACTACCCGGCGCACGCCCTGCGCGTCGCCGACCAGGTCCTCATGATCAGCGCGGCGCACCGGGCAGTGGTCGGCCCGACGGGCGAGGTCATGAACGAACGGACCCTGGCGGAGGTGTTCGGTGTGGATGTGCGCATCGCCGAGTTGGAGCACAACGGCACCACTGTGGAGACCGTGGTCCCGGTTTCCCTGTCCGCGAAGTGGGCTCCGCCGTCGGAGTAGGGCGCGCCGCGCCCTCGCGGGCGGGGACCGGAGGCGGCCGCGTTCGCGGAAACGACCGGGGCGCAAACCGCGTCCTCACGGCCGGGGACCGGAGGCGGCCGCATTCGCGGAGACGGCCGGGGCGCAAACCGCGTCCTCGGGGCCGGGGACTGGAGGCGGCCCGTCGGCGCCGGGTGCGCTGCGCGGGCCAGGGCGGCTGAGTCAGTGCGGGACCCGCCCGGCCCAGATGCCCGCTGACCGACGGATATGATTCATATTCACGCAGGTCAGAGGCAATTCCGGCGGATCTGGTGTACCGTGGAGTTCCACGTCCGCGCCCGGACCGTTCCCGGTGCGCGGGCGCGGGCCCGGTCCACCGCCGGACAGGGTACGCGCCCCGGGAACGGGGCAACGGAAGGAGACGCCCATGGCAAGTGGGCACGTCAAGTGGTTCAACGACGCCAAAGGATTCGGGTTCATCATTCCCGACGACCAAACGGGCGACGTCTTCGTTCACTTCTCCAGCATTGTCGGCCAAAGCGGGCGCCGCACCCTCCAAGAGGGGGACAAGGTCGACTACGTGGCGGTCGAGGGGCCCCGCGGCCTCCACGCGGAGGAAGTGTCGAGAGTCGTCTGAGAGCCGATGAGCGCGCGCCCGGGCATGTGCCCGGGCGCACTGCTGCGCGGGGCCAGGCGGGGGGCCAGGCGGTGGGCACCACTCGCGGTCGACCCAGCTGACACGGTTGACGCGGCTCTCAGCCGCGCACTGCGCCGCTCGCGGTCGCGCGGCCCGGAAACCGCCCCTCGCAGTCGCACGGTCCGGAAGCTGTCCCTCGCACAACTGTTACCCGGTCACTGTGCATTGTGCTACAGCGGGTCGGAGCCCCATAGACCACCCGGTCTATCGGGCATATCATTGGTCGTGCACCAAAGGGGGTTGGCCCCCCGCCAGCCCCCGCAAAATTGACACGCTGCCGTGCGGGGCTTGTCAGTTGCTCCGCACTGACAAGGAGAATCCCATGGAGCACATCGTCAAGTCCGAAACCGCCCCCACCATGGCGCAGGCGCGGGTCACCGCGTCCGTGCTGGTTTCGATGATCGTAGTCCTGGCCGGGCTCGGCATGTTCGCCGCCGCCCAGGCCGGTTCCACCGCCTCGGTGGTCCTCGCGGTCGTCATCGCCCTCACCGCACTCATCATCGCGCCGGCCCTGTTCTCCCTGACGCGCAAGGCCGCCTGACACGAACCGGGGCGCGCACTGGAGCGCGCCCCCGCCCCCGCAAGGGAACTGCAGCGTGACCAGTGGTCACGCTTTTCTCATACCCGCACCCGGTTCCATCGCGCCCACACCCGGCCTCGTCGCACCCACACCCGGCCCCGCCGCGCCCGAACCCAGCCCCATCACGCCCGCATCCGGTTCCGCGCGGGGGGAACCGGTCCCCGTTCGACCGCCGACCGCACCGTGCCCTTCCGGGCGCCACGAGTCGCATCGGGGCAGGTTAGCCCGCATTGGGGCAGGCTATTAACCTGCCCCAATGGACCGTTTCCTACCCCAATGCGGGCCAGCGTTTGCCTACCCCAATGCACCGTTTCCTACCCCAATGCGGGACGCCACTCGCGCCGCCGGCGCCTCACGGCTCCACCCGCGCACCCGGATGAGCCGCGGCTGGGCGAGTCTGTTGGTGACGGATCGAAGCACCACCCGAACGAGCGCGGATACACCCGACCTTTGCGCATTAAGTCTTCACACGGACCCGCGCCCCACCTAGTATCGGAACCCGAAAGGCGCGGCGCCCCGGGCGCGGCGCCCACAACGCGCACGAGTCACCGGAGGCGAAGATGACATCCCGTTCCATGGCCTGGGCAGCCGGGCCTTTCCTGATCGTCGCATTGGCAGGCTGTTCCTCCGCCACCCCCCAGAGCGGGCAGACGCCGGCCGCACTGCGCACGACCCAGCTCCCCCAGAGCGCGCCCCAGTCCTCCTCCACCACCTCCACCACCAGCCCCTCCCCGGCCGTTCTGGCGACCGCAGTCGCCCCCTCCGCGCCCTCCCAGTGCTCCGCCAGCGCGACCGCGCCGAACGGGAGGTGCCTGTCATCGGCCTCCGTGTCGTGGCTGCCCGGCCTTCCCGACCCCTCTGCCCTGGACTGGCAGGACGCCGACGAGGTGGCGAAGGCCTACGTCATCACCTACCACACGTGGGACGCCTCGAAGGACGAGAACCAGGAGTACGCGGCCGTGCGCGCGGCGATCTACGAGACCGGGGACTTCTCGCGCACGCAGGCCCTCGACCCCGAGTCCGCCCAGGCGTCGAAGGAGTTCCTGCCGTTGAAGACCGACGGCGCGCGGACGACGGCCACCGTCGAGCGGGTCACCACCGAGGGAGCGGACACCAACCCGCAGCGCCCCAACGGGACGTGGCAACGCAATATCTTCTACGCCCGGGAGTACCCGGACGGGCGTTTCAACACCCAACGAGGCGTGGGCTGGATCACCTTGACGCGCGGCGAGGGCGGCAGTTGGTTCGTGTCCGACGCGAAGTGGACGACGGTGTGAGGCCCGGGCCCCGTTCCCGCTCGACCGCCCGTCCCCGGACAAGCAAGCGGCCCCGACCGACTGGGCGGCCCCGCTCGACCGAGCATCCTCGCCCGACCGCCTATCGTCGCTCGACCGGCCGTTCCCGTACAACAGGGCGGCGGCCCTCAGCCGACCGCGACCAGGTTCCCGGTGATCAGGACGTTGCGCTTGCCCTTCGGTTTGGCCGGGGCTGCGGCCAGCCCCAGTAGCGACATGTCAAGGGGCTCGACCTCGATCACCCCCATCTCGAAGGGCTCCTCCCATTCCTCTCCGCCGTCGTCGAAGAGGCCCATTTCCCGCGCGCACACCAGGGCGACGACAGGGGGAGCGGGATGGGGCCCGAGTTCCGCGCGGATGCCGGGGTCGGCGCCGAGGGCGAGCCACGCGCGCAGCTCGGGCGGCAGGGCGGGGTTGATGGCCAGGAAGGCGTGCAGGTCCGGCCGGTGCCTCGCGGCATCGGCGAGCACCTCAGCGGAAGTCATTGGATTCGCCGCCATCTGCGGCGTGCAACTAGCTGGGTCGACCATCGGTTTATTCTCTCGCCGTTATGGAAGATGCGTAGCCGACTATGCCACTTTTCTGACCGTTCGGCAAGGACACGCCAGAGCCGTGACCATATCGTGGTCGGAGCGGGACGAGGACGCGGCCGCGCTCTAGCCCTGCCCCGGCTCGGGGCGGTCGGTGCGGTTGGCGAAGCGCGCGACATCGCCCTGGAAGAGGACGCCGATCGTGGCCGTCGGGCCTGCGCGGTGCTTGGCGACGATGATGTCCGCCTCGCCCTTGCGCTCGGTGTTCTCGTCGTAGTAGTCGGGCCTGTGCAGCAGGATGATGATGTCGGCGTCCTGCTCCAAGGACCCCGACTCGCGCAGGTCGCTCATCATGGGCTTGCGGTCGGTGCGGCCCTCGGAGTTGCGGTTAAGCTGGGCGACCGCGACGACGGGGATGTCCAGGTCCTTGGCCAGCAGTTTGAGGTTACGGGACATGGCGGAGACCTCCTGCTGGCGCGACTCCACCTGGCGCCCGATGGTCATGAGCTGCAGGTAGTCGACGACGACCAGCCCCAGGTTCTCCTGCTGCTTGAGGCGCCGGCACTTCGAGCGGATCTCGGCGATCGTGATGTTCGCCGAGTCGTCGACGTACAGGGGGGCCTCGGAGATCCGCGAGGTGGTGGCCGACACGTTCTGCCAGTCCCGGTCGTTCATCTTCCCCGCCTGCATCTTGGACAGGAAGACGCCGGACTCGGCGGAGAGCATGCGCATGGCGATCTCCTGGCTGCTCATCTCCAGGGAGAAGATCAGGGAGGTGATGCCGTGCTTGATCGACGCCGACCGGCAGAAGTCCAGGGCGAGCGTGGACTTTCCCATGGCGGGGCGGGCGGCGACGATGATCATCTGCCCGCCGTGGAGGCCCTGGGTGAGCTCGTCGAGGTCGATGAAGCCGGTGGGCACGCCCCGCAGTTTCCCCTGGTTGCGCTCGATGTCCTCCAGGGCGCCCAGGATGTCGGAGCTCATCTGGTTCATGGAGACGTAGTCGCCGGTGTCGCGGCCGTCGGAGACGGCGAAGACCTCGGCCTGGGCCTGGTCGACGATCTCGTCGACGTCACCGCCGGCGTCGGCGTAGCCCAGTTGGACGACGCGGGTGCCCGCTGAGACGAGGCGGCGCATGATGGCCCGCTCCCTCACGATGCGCGCGTAGTAGCCGGCGTTGGCGGCCGTGGGCACGGAGGCGATGAGGCTGTGCAGGTAGGCGGCGCCGCCGACTTTGGACAGCAGGCCCTGGCGTTTGAGCTCCCCTGCGACGGTGATGGCGTCAGCGGGCTCGGCGCGCCCGGTGAGCTCGACGATCGTGTCGAAGATGGTCTCATGGCTGGGCTGGTAGAAGTCCTGGGGGCGCAGGATCTCGGAGACGACGGACACCGCTTCGGAGGTGAGCATCATGGATCCCAGGACGCTCATCTCGGCGTCGATGTCCTGGGGCGGGATCCGGTCGAATTCCTCGTCTGCCATGGGGCGCCTTTCCTGCTGCTGTCCTGCTCCTCCCGCTGCGGGCGGGCGCGGGCCGTTGGCGGCGTCCGGCCGCCCGGGCGGGGCCCGCCGTTCCCGTGGCGCGGTGGGACCACTGGGATCCGGTTGCGCCGCTCGGGCGCGGCCAGCCCCGCGCGGCCGCACGCGCACACGTGAGACTACCGCGTTCGGGCCGGGGAGGGCGACCCTCAATGTGCACAGACATGGGGATAGTATGTGGATGGGCTGTGGACAGCGCGGCGGGTCATTCACATCCCCTGTGGAACGGGGACCGTCGCACAGGATGCCCTGGTCACACATGATTAGTTAGAAACTATTGAACTTCCGCGCTTTCCCAGTACCAAGCCTATCCACAAGCCCATCCACAGTTTGTGAATAAAGAATGAGACGATGGAATATGACAGGGACAACACCGTCAGCGGACAACCCTCAACCCGGGGTTGAGACTTGCCGCGCCCCCCACAGGACCGAGGACCCCCGTCCCCAGTACCCGGCCGAAGAGCCGCACCCCCGGAGCGGGACCGAGGACCCCCGTCCGCACCGCGCCACCGACGCCCCCCAGCGCCCCACCGAAGAGCCCCGCGCCTCCATCCCCCGCCAGATCGTAGCCCTCGCGCTGCCCGCCCTGGGGGCCCTGGTCGCCCAGCCCCTCTTCACCGTCATCGACTCGGCGATGGTCGGGCACCTGGGCACCCCGGAGCTGGCGGGCCTGGGCATCGCCTCCACCGTCCTGAACACGGTCGTCGGCGTCTTCGTCTTCCTCGCGTACTCCACGACGGCCATCGCCGGCAGGGCCCTGGGAGCCGGGCGCCCCGACCGCGCCATCCGCGGCGGCGTCGAGGCGATGTGGCTGGCGGCCGGCCTCGGCCTCGTGGCCGCAGCCGCGCTGTCCCTGGGGGCGGACCCCCTGCTGCGGGGCCTCGGAGCCGACGCCCTCACCCTGCCCCACGCCTCGGCCTACCTGCGCTGGTCCAGCCCCGGCCTGGTCGGGATGTTCGTGGCCTACGCGGCGACGGGGACCCTGCGCGGCCTCCAGGACACGCGCACGCCGCTCATCGCTGCGACGGCGGGCGCCGCCTTCAACGCCTGCGCGAACTGGGCCCTCATGTACCCCCTGGGGATGGGGGTCGCGGGATCCGGCCTGGGCACCGCCCTCACCCAGACCCTCATGGCGGCTTTCCTGGTCGCCGTCGTCGTGCGGGGCGCGAGGCGGGAGCGGGTCCCCCTGCGCCCCTCGACCTCGGGGGTCCTGGCCGCCGCCCTCGACGGGGCGCCGCTGCTGGTGCGCACCATCGCCCTGCGCGCCGCCCTGCTGGCCACGCTGGCCACCGTCACCGCGATCGGCACGCAGGCGCTGGCCGCCCACCAGATCGTGTGGACGCTGTGGACCTTCGCCGCCTACGTGCTCGACGCCCTGGCCATCGCGGCCCAGGCCCTGGTGGGTTTCGCCGAGGGCCGGGGCGACAGGGGCGGAATGGCGCCGTTGCTGCGGACCCTGGCCAGGTGGGGGACCGCGTTCGGCGCACTGGTGGGAGTGGTGCTGGGGGCGGCGTCCCCGTGGCTGCCCGCGCTCTTCACCACCGACCCCGCCGTGCGCGGCCCCGCGTCCTGGGCCATCGTGGTGGGGGCCCTCTTCCAGCCCCTGGCGGGCCTGGTGTTCCTGCTGGACGGCATCCTCATCGGGGCGGGCCGCGGGCGCTTCCTGGCGGCCGCCTCCCTGGTGAACCTGGCCCTCTACGCCCCCCTGCTGTGGCTGATCGCCCGGTCCTCGTCCACCGGGGCGCTGGCGGGCTCGCCGACCGCGGCCCTCGCGCTCGTGTGGGCGGCCTACGGCGCCGTCTACACGGGGGCGCGCGCCGTCACGAACGCATGGGGGACGTGGTTCGGCCGCGCGGCGCTGGTGCGCGGTTAGCCGGGACGAGGCGCGGGCCGGGAAGGCTCGCCACCGGCCAGCAGGCGCGCACCCGGGGCGGAACCCAGCCCCCGCCTCGTCGGCGCCACTGGCGCCCGCCCCGGCCGCCCGCTACGATAGGGCCTTGGACTGTCGCCACCTGGCGCGCGGTCCGTGGGCGCCCCTGACGGGCCGCCCACTACGCAACGCCCTCCTGTCACGGACCGTCCGTGACCGCGAAGACCACAGGAGGTGGGAACCAACGTGCGTAAATACGAACTGATGGTGATCCTCGATCCTTCGATCGACGAGCGCACCGTCGCCCCCACGATGGAGAAGTACCTGGCGCCCGTGACCGCGGGCGGCGGCTCCGTCGAGAACGTCGATGTCTGGGGCAAGCGCCGCCTCGCCTACGACATCCTCAAGCGTTCCGAGGGCATCTACGTCGTCATCGACATGACCACGACCCCCGAGGTCGCTCTCGAGATCAACCGCCGCATGGGCATCGACGAGACCATTCTCCGCACGAAGCTCCTGCGCCCCGACGCTCACTGAGCCCCCGCCGAACCACCCCTACCGAGGAGCCGACAATGGCCGGAGAAACCGTTATCACGATCATCGGCAATCTCACCGCCGATCCCGAGCTGCGCTGGACGCAGTCCGGAGCCGCCGTCGCCGACTTCACGGTGGCCTCGACACCCCGCACCTTCGACCGCAACGCCGGCGAGTGGCGCGACGGCGAGACCCTGTTCATGCGGTGCTCCGTGTGGCGCGAGGCGGCTGAGAACGCCGCCGAGTCGCTGCGCAAGGGCATGCGCGTCATCGTCCAGGGCCGCCTCAACCAGCGCTCGTACGAGACCCAGCAGGGGGAGCGGCGCACCGTCGTGGAGATGCAGGTCGACGAGGTCGGCCCCTCCTTGCGCCGCGCCCGCGCCCAGGTCACCCGGACCACGCCCCAGGGCGGTGGCGGCTACCAGGCCGACAACCGCGGAGGCGGGGGGCAGGGCCCCCAGGGCGGGTACAACCAGGGCGGCGGCTACGGCGGCGGCCAGGGCCAGCAGGGGGGTTACGGCCAGGGGGGCCCGGCCAACTACGGCGCGCCCGCCGGGGGGTCCGCGGACGACCCGTGGCGCTCGCCCGACCAGGGCGGGGCCACCTCGTTCGGCGACGAGCCCCCGTTCTAAGGGCCCTGAGCGGGCCCCTCGCGCGCCAGCGGGCGCCGGGTCCGCTGCGCCCGTCGAAGACGTACTTTCACCGCTTGGGGCGGCAAAGCCGCCCGGATCATTAGGAGACCATCATGGCGAAGCCCCAACTTCGCAACAAGCCCATCAAGAAGAAGGCCAACCCGCTGAAGTCGGCCAAGATCGAGAAGATCGACTACAAGGACACCGCCCTGCTGCGCAAGTTCATCTCGGACCGCGGCAAGATCCGCGCCCGCCGCGTCACCGGTGTCTCCACGCAGGAGCAGCGCAAGATCGCCCGCGCCGTGAAGAACGCGCGCGAGATGGCCCTGCTGCCCTACTCCTCGACCGGACGCTGATCGGGAAGGACGCAGACTATGGCTACGAAGAAACTCATCCTCACCCAGGACGTCGCGAACCTCGGCCACGCCGGCCAGGTCGTCGAGGTCAAGGCCGGTTACGCCCGCAACTACCTGATCCCCCGCGGCTATGCGACGGCGTGGACCAAGGGCGCCCAGAAGCAGATCGACCAGATGGCCGCGGCCCGCCGCCGCCACGAGATCGCCTCGATCGACGACGCCCGCGCCGTGCGCGACACCCTGCAGGCCGCCCTCGTCGAGGTCAGCGGCAAGGTCGGCCAGTCGGGCCGCCTTTTCGGCGCCGTCTCGGCCGCCGCGATCGCCGACGCCGTCAAGGAGCAGCTGGGCCAGACCATCGACCGCCGCCGCGTCATCATCACCGCGCCCATCAAGGCCGTCGGCGACTACACGGTGAACGTCAACCTGCACCCGGAGGTGTCCGCGACCCTCAAGGTCCGTGTGTCCGCCTCCAAGTGAGCCAGGCCGCCGACCACCGGGCAGGCCGCCGCTGGCGCCGTCCACTGGTCGCGTGAACCGCGCCGCCGGGCTGCGTGGCCGTGCGTCTGGCCGCTGGACTGCTGGCAGCGTGGACGCACTGCCCGCACCGATCGTTCGAGCCGTTGCGCCCCCGCCCCGTCCCTCCCCCTTGGAGGGCACGGGGCGGGGGCTTCGCTTGCTGTGGGCTCTACAGCGCAAGCGGAGGCGACGGTGCGCCTTGGGCACGGTTGAGGCTGGCTGTGGGTGGTGTCAAGGGGTGGTGGCAATGAGTTGGGTGAATACCTCTTGTGGGGTGGGGTAGTCGAGGGTGGCGCGGGGGCAGTTGCCCGGTTCGTCGGCGATGGCGCCCGAGCAGGGGTTGGTGGCTGGTGGTGGGGGCGCCTTTGGGCAGGTAGCGGCCCGCGGTGGCGGTTGGTGTTCTCGTTCGCTGCGCCTTCCCAAGGGCTGTGGGGGTGGGCGAACAACACGCCCGGCTCGCGGTGGCGGCGCCCCTGGCGCTGGTGGCGGGCCATTTCGCTCCCCTGGTCCCAGGTCAGGGCGCTCATCGCGCCGTCGGGCAGTGCGCGGATGCGGCGGGTGAGGGCGCCCGCACCAGGCCGCGCCCTCCTGCCCGGGGGAAGGCCCACCAGGACGAGGCAGCCGGTGGCGCGCTCGACCAGGGTCGCCCATCGCGCTGGCCCCGCTTCTTGCCGATGATCAGGCCGCCCCCTCCCAGTTCCCCGGTACCACCCGGCCGTCAATTGTCAGGACGCCCGCCCGGTCAACCGCATGCCCACGACCCGGGGGCTCACAACCCGGCGGACGGGCGTTCCACTTCTGCGCGTCCCGCCGCCGGGGGCAGCACGATCCCGTGCTCCTACGAGGCCCCTCCTCCACGATGGCGTGTGGATCCACGTGCACAGTCGCCTCGTGGCTGATCGTGCGCCCACCGGCTGCTGGGGAGCCAGCACATGGCACCCCAGCCCCGCCACGCGCTCCGGGCCTTGAGGCGCCCGCTGATCCAGCGGGACGCGCGCACCCCGGGGACCGGACCAGGCACGGGACCGCAGAACAGGGCCGGCATCGAGGGCGCACTCCTTGGGACGGGCGCGCCGACGTGCGGCCATGCGCCCCGCCTCCCCGCCCCAGCAGCACCCGTCGGCGCCCGCATTGCGCTTGATCCCGCCCCTGATCACCGACGAGGACCGGCCAAGCATTCTGGCGATGCGCGCCTCACAACCCAGACTCCAGCCCCGCACCGACCACAACCCGGCCCCACGCACTCAAAGGCCGACGACAACCCACACCCAACCCCACTCAACCAGGAAAATCGCTTACACCCTATGACACCACCCTCCGCATTGGGGCAGGTTAGTGGACATTGGGGCAGTTTGCGGTGCATTGGGGTAGGTTATTAGCCTGCCCCAATGGGGATTAACCTACCCCAATAGCTGGTTTCCTGCCCCAATGCGCACTCGCATGCGCGTTGAAATCGAAGCAGCCACGGCCGAACCCTAAATCCCGCCCGGTGCGCCGACTCCGCGCGGCCGCCGCAGCACCAGTCCCCGCGCAAAACCTGTGCGGGAAGCGGCCGGGGCACGACTGGGTCCCGGCCGCTCACCCGTTAGGAGCCGTCCTCGCCTCCTCACTGTGCGCGTTCGCCCAGTGGACCGCGTATTGGGACGTGCCCTAAGACGCGAGCAAGGGGGCAAACGCGCGGGGGACTCGGCACCGACGGCCAATCAATGAAGACCAACGCCCTTTCATCAACTGGCCGACGGCCAAACCGTTGGCAACGGGTCACCGGTGGCTAGTTGCCGCCCGCGGCTCCGGGGTTGGCGCCACCACCACCGCCTCCGCCGCCGCCATTGCCGCCACCGTTACCGCCGCCGCCATTGCCACCGCCGTTACCGCCGCCGCCATTGCCACCGCCGTTGCCGGGGGTCGCGGTCTGGGTGGGCTCGGGCTCGGGAGCCCGTGTGGGCTCGTAAGTGGGCTCGGGGTTGCTGGCCTCCTGGGTCGGCTCCTGCGTGGGCGCGGGCACTGAGGACGGCGCGTTGTTCTTCGAGTTCCGGTTCGACTTGACGATCCACGTGAAATCCTTCTCCGTCAAGGACTTCGTGGCGTTCTGCATGTAGTTCGTCCACACGTCCACCGGCCAGTCGCCGCCGTGGAACTGGTCGAGTCCGCCGATGTTCTCCAACGGCACCGAGTTGCCGTCGTCGTCGGACTGGTACATGGACACGGCGGTCACCATGTTCGGCACGAATCCCACGAACTGGGCGGAGAGCTGGTCCGACGACGTGCCCGTCTTGCCGGCGGTCGTGAAGCCCCGCAGCGCGCCCGCCACGGAGTCGGCGGTGCCCTCGCCCGTGGTCACGGCCTCCAGGGCCGGCATGATCGACGACACCTCCTCCGCCTCGAACACGCGGGTGGGGGCCACAGTGGTCTCGTAGAGTTTGTTCGAGCCGCCCGAGTTGGTGACCTGGCGGACGATGTGCGGCTCCACGCGCTGCCCGCCGTTGGCGATCGTCGCGTAAGCGGTCGCCAAGTCGATATTGTGCGGCGAGGCCGACCCCAGCACGTTCAGCAGCTGGTCGTTCAGGCCCAGCGTCTCCTGGGGGATGCCCGCGTCAACGGCCGCCTGCATCGTGGTCTCAGGGCCGATGTCACGGTTGAGGGCCACGTAGGGCGTGTTCATCGAGTAGGCCGTCGCCTTCACGAGCGTCACATTGCCGAAGGAGTAGCCGCCGTCGTTGGTCACCGGCTCGACGAGGCCCGGGAAGGTCTGCGGCGAGGCGCCCGAGTACGTGTCGTTCACGGTCCCGCCCTGTCTCGCGTTCGCCAGCAGCGCGAAGGGCTTGAACGCGGACCCCGCCATCGCGATGTCCTGCGTCACAGCATTCTGCTGGCGCTGCTCGTAATCGGGTCCGCCGTACTCGGCGAGGATCTCGCCCGTGTTCGGGTCGATCGACGACAGGGCGACGTGCTGGTGGGCCGGGTCCCACCCGTTCACCGAGTTCATCGTCTGTGCGGCGGCCACCGCCTCGTCCTGGCGCTCCTTCACGATCGTCGTCGTGATGCGCAGGCCGCCCTGGGTGATCTGGTCCTCGAAGAATGCACCCGAATTCACAAGCTCCTGCTTGATGTGCGCGATCAGGTAGCCGTTCGTCCCCTGCATGGACTCGCGGTTGAGGGAGTCGGGGTCGATGGTCTCGGGGAAGACCGCTGCGTCCGCGTCGGCCTGCGACACCCATCCGTCCTCCACCATCAGCCCCAGGACCCTTTCCCACCGCTCTTTCGCCTTGTCGGGGCTGATAGCGGGATCCCATGCCGACGGCGCGGGGATGATGCCCGCGATCATCGCGGCCTCAGACAGGGTCATGTCCTTCGCCGGATGCCCGAAGTAGGCCTGCGAGGCCGCCTCGATGCCGTAGGCGCCGCGCCCGAGGTAGATGGTGTTGAGGTAGTTCCCTATCACTTCGTCCTTGGACTGCGTGCGGTTGATCTTGACGGCCAGCACCGCTTCCTTGAGTTTGCCGACGTAGGAGGTGGTCTCCCCCATGAAGTAGCGCTCCACGTACTGCTGGGTGAGGGTGGACCCGCCCTGGCGGGCCCCGCCGCGCAGGTTGTTCCACAGGGCGCGCAGGATGCCCTTGAAGTTCACGCCCGAGTTCGTGTAGAAAGTCCGGTCCTCCGAGGCCACGACGGCCTTCGACACGTAGTCGGGCAGGGTGGAGGCGTCGATGATCTGGCGGTTCACATCCCCCAGCGTCCCCATCTCCGTGGTGCCGTCGGCGTAGTACACCGTCGTCTTCTCCGCCAGCGCCAGGTCGTCCGGCTTGGGGACGGAGATCGTCGCGTACAGGTAGAGGAACGTGGCCATGCCCAGGATGACGATTCCGAGCAGGGTGAAGACGATGCCGAGGCCGATCTTGCGGCCGAGGCTGCGCTTCTTCTTGCCCTTGCCGTCCTTGCCCCCGGAGTCGGCGTCCCCCTTGGCGTCGCGCCTGGAAGCAGGGCCCTTGCGGTCCCCGCGCCTACGGGGCTCCGGCCCTCCGCCGCCACGGGCCTTCGCGGGCGTCCGCGGGGCAGGGTCGCTGGACGCGGGTCCCGGACCCATGATGTCGTCCCAGTTCATTGTTCCGTTGTTATCTGCCACGAGTTCAGCCTTTCAGCGGACTTGGATTCGTCTAGCCTAACCGGCGGAGCTGGAAGTTCACAGATGAATGGCGCCTCTCACCCCGGGGCAGACGGCCCGCCCCCATCCCCCTCGGCGCGCCCGCCGACCGGCGGGAACGGCCCGGACGGAGCGGAGGCGCTCCGCTCAGCCCCACTGCTCCTCGGGGCGGCCCGGCTCGGCCCACCGCGTGTGGAAGATCCCCTCGCGGTCCACCCTGCGGTAGGTGTGGGAACCGAAGAAGTCGCGCTGCCCCTGGATGAGGGCCGCCGGCAGCCGCGCCGCGCGGATCTGGTCGAAGTACGCCAGCGAAGACGCGAACACCGGGATCGGGACTCCGGCCAGCGCGGCCTGGGAGACGATGCGGCGCAGCGCGGGCGTGCACTCCTGGAAGCGGGTCGCGAAGGGCTCGGCGGCCAGCAGCAGCGGCAGGGCCGGGTCCGCCTCGTAGGCGCGGGTGATGTCGTCGAGGAAGGCCGCGCGGATGATGCAGCCGGCGCGCCAGATGCGGGCCAGGGCCCCCTTGTCGATGTCCCAGCCGTACTCGGCCGCCCCCGCCCCGATCTCGTCGAAGCCCTGCGAGTAGGCGACGATCTTGGAGGCGAAGAGGGCGCGCCGCACGTCCTCCACGAACGCGGCCCGGGCCTCGTCCGTCTCGATGACGAGGGGCGTGGCGTTGCCGGCGAGCTTCTGCCCGGCCGCACGCTGAGCGGGTTCACAGGAGGCGCCGCGCGCGAACGTCGCCTCGCCGATCGCGGTCACGGGGACCGCCAGATCCAGGGCGGTCTGGACCGTCCACTTGCCGGTCCCCTTCTGCGAGGCCGCGTCAACGATGAGATCGACGAGGGGCACCCCCGTGGACGCGTCCACCTGGCGCAGCACCTCGGCCGTGATCTCGATGAGGTAGGAGTTGAGCTCGCCCTCGTTCCAGGCCGCGAAGATGTCCGCGATCTGCGCGGGAGTGGCCCCCAGGCCCTCGCGCAGGAGGGTGTACGCCTCGGCGATCACCTGCATGTCGGCGTACTCGATGCCGTTGTGAACCATCTTGACGAAGTGGCCCGCGCCGTTCGCCCCGATGTACGTGCAGCAGGGGAGGCCGTCGTAGGTGGCGGAGACCGCCTCGAACATGGGGCCGAGGCGTTCGTAGGAGGCCCGGGTCCCACCCGGCATGATGGACGGGCCCCACAGGGCGCCCTCCTCGCCGCCGGAGACGCCCGCGCCCACGAAGTGCAGGCCGCGCTCGGCCGCCCACTTCTCGCGGCGGATCGTGTCGGCGAACAGCGAGTTGCCGCAGTCGACGATGATGTCGCCCTCGTCCATGAGGGCGGCCAGCTGTTCCATGACGGCGTCCGTCGCGGGGCCCGCCTGGACCATGATGATGGCGACGCGGGGGGCGCGCAGGGAGGCGACGAAGTCCTCCAGGGTCGAGGAGGGGACGAAGTCCGCCTCGCCGCCGTGCTCGCTGATGAGTCTCTCAGTGCGCGCCTGGGTGCGGTTGAAGACGGCTGTCGCGTAGCCGTTGCGCGCCAGGTTGCGCGCCAGGTTGGCCCCCATCACGCCCAGTCCGTACACGCCGATGTCGGCGGTTGATGCTTCGGGAACGAATGTCGTCATGCGGTTCTCCAACCGTGGTGCGGTTCGTGGGTTCACGACCAGCCTAGGGCGGTGCCCTGGCGCGCGCATGCGGGTGCGTGTGAGATTCACGAGGCGGGGGCCGCGCGGGCAGCCCCACCGGCGTCAGTCCCCGCGCCCGGTTTTCGCCGCCGCCTTGCGCGCGCGCTTGCGGGCGGCCTTCTCCTCCCACTTGGCCTGCTCGGCCTGCAGGGCGGCCGCCTGGGCCCGCACGGCGTCCGAGGCCCACCAGCGCTCCAGCGCCTCGCGCGCCGCCTCGGGCCCCAGCGGCCCGTGCTCCATGCGCAGCTCCAGCAGGTGGTCGCGTGCCATCTTCACCGCGCGCGAGGGCCGCAGGCCCAGGATCTCCATGATCTGGTCGCCGTCCAGGTCGGGCCGGATCGCGTCCAGCTCCTCGCGCTCGCGCAGGGCGCTGATACGCTCCTCCAAGTCGTCGTAGGCGGCGGACAGGCGGTTCGCCTTGCGGCGGTTGCGTGTGGTGCAGTCGGCGCGCGTGAGGCGGTGGAGGCGCTCCAGCTGCTCCCCGGCGTCGCTCACGTACCGGCGCACCGCCGAGTCCGTCCACGCCGACTCCCCGTAGCCGTGGAACCGCAGGTGCAGGGCCACCAGCTGGCACACGGCGTCGGTGGTCGCGTTGTCGAAGTGGAGGGCCCGCATCCGTTTGCGCGTCAGCTTGGCGCCCACCACCTCGTGGTGGTGGAAGGTCACCGCGCCATTGGGCTCGAAGCGCCTGGTGGCGGGTTTGCCCACGTCGTGCATGAGCGCGGCGAAACGGAGGATGAAATCGGGGGCGGGCACGGGCCCGTCGGGACCGGTCTCCAGGTCCATGGCCTGCTCGACGACGGTGAGGGTGTGCTCGTACACGTCCTTGTGGCGGCGGTGCTCATCGACTGTGGACACCAGATCCGCCACCTCGGGCAGCACGATCGACGCCACGCCCGTGTGCACCAGCAGCTCGATGCCGCGGCGCGGGTGGGGTGAGACGATGAGGCGCTCGAGCTCGGTCCTGATGCGCTCGGCGGACACGATCCCCAGGCGGTGCGCCATGTCCTCCATGGCGTTCATGACGTCCAGGTCGACGTCCATGCCCAGCTGGGCGCTGAAACGCGCTGCCCGCATGATGCGCAGCGGGTCGTCGTCGAAGGACTGCTCGGCGCTGACCGGGGTGCGCAGGTTCCCCGCCGCCAGGTCGGCCAGCCCCCCGCACGGATCCACCAGGGCCATGCGCGGCAGGCGCATCGCCATGGCGTTGACGGTGAAGTCGCGGCGCGTCAGATCCCCCTCCAGGGTGTCGCCGAAGGTGACCTCCGGTTTGCGCGACCCGATCTGGTACGAGTCGGCGCGGTACGTGGTGACCTCCACCACTACGTCGCCGCGCCTGGCGCCGATGGTGCCGAACTCCTTGCCGATGTCCCACACGGCGTTGCCCCACTGCCCCAGCAGCTCCTCGGTGCGCCCGGGACGGGCGGAGGTCGTGAGGTCGAAGTCGTGCGGCGCCACGCCCAGGAAGGCGTCGCGCACGGGGCCGCCCACCAGGGCGATCCCCTCGCCCGCGGACTCGAAAACCGTGCCGAGTTCCATAATCGCGGCGGGAAGCCCGCGAAAGGTCCTCGTGGCGTTCGCCATGAGGGTAGCAAGATCCGTGATTTCGCCGTTTTCCGCGGAAAAGAGCGATTCACCCGTGGGAAGGTCGTCGGTGCTCATCGCTTCAAGGATGCCAGCAAACCCCCTTGTCCGACCACCTGTGCCCTATTCGCCGTTAAAGTGGTCCCATGCCCGCACGTTCGAAGGACCGCCGCCCCGGGGTGCCACGCCCCCCTCGTCGGCGCGCATCCTCGCGAGCGCCCCGCGCCCACATGCCCGTTTCGGCGGAGACCAGCGCGGGGGGCATCGTCATCGATGTGCGCGGGGGCGTCCCCTACGCCGCGCTCATCGCCAGGCGCAACCGCGCCGGGCGCATCGAGTGGTGCCTGCCGAAGGGGCACCTGGAGAACGGGGAGACCCCCCAGCAGGCGGCGCTGCGCGAGGTCGCCGAGGAGACGGGCATCCGGGGGCGCATCATCCGCCACCTGGCGTCCATCGACTACTGGTTCTCCGGCTCGGACCACCGGGTCCACAAGGTCGTCCACCACTACCTCATGGGCTACGCCTCAGGCGCGATCTCCGTGGCCGGGGACCCGGACCACGAGGCGGAGGACGCGGCCTGGGTGCCCCTGCGCGACGTGGCGCGCCAACTGGCCTACCCCAACGAGCGCAGGATCGTGGCCATCGCCCTCGACCTGCTGTACAAGGACGCCTGATGGGCACTGTGACACGCGGATTCCTACGGGCCGCCGCCGCTGCGGCCGCGGCGCTGTGCGCCCTGGCCCCCCTGTCGGGCGCGTCCGCCGCGCACCCGGCGCCAATGGGGACGGAGGCGGCCCGGACCGCCGGCGCCGTCGCCCAGGCGGTCGGCGCGCGGGAGGAGCGGCCCTCGGTCCTGGGCTCCCAATCGGCCTCGTCGGGCCTGACGGTCGCCGTGTCCTCCCTCAACCCCCGGATCATCACCTCCGAGGAGGAGCTCCTCATCGCCGGGACCGTGACGAACACGACCAGCTCCCCCCTCAGTGAAGTGGCCCTCACCATCACCGTGGGCACCACCACCCCCGTCTCCGTCGCCGCCCTCACCAATGCCCTGTCGGAGGACGCCGGTTCCTCCGAGGTCTCCACCACCGGACTCGGCGGAATCGCCGCCGGGGCCAGTGCGGTCTTCGAGGTCCGCGTGCCGACCTCCTCCCTGCCCCTGGGCGCGGCGAGCGGCTGGGGGCCGCGGGTGCTCACCGCCACCGCCTCGTCGGCCGGGGCCACGGGCTCCGACAACGCGATCATCGTCTGGGACTCCGGCGAGACGGTCGCCGCCTCCCGCGTCAACGCGCTGGTGCCGTGGACGAGCGAGTCGGCCTCCCAGGGAGCGCGCGAGCGAGAGGCCGTCCTCGCCATCGCGGGGCGCACGGGGGCGACGCTGGCGGTGGACCCGCTGCTCATCCCCCGCGGCGGGCAGCCCACCGAGGCGCCGCCGCAGGACGGCGCCGGCGAGGAGGACCCCGAGTCCGGGCAGTCGGGCCAATCCGACCAGTCCGCCCCCACGCCCTCCCCGTCGGCGTCCGCCTCGCCGGCGCCAACGCCCTCCCCCACGCCCACCGACCCCGTCGAGAACACCCGGTACCGCGCGAACCAGAGCTTCACCGCCTCCCTGCTGCGCACCGCCCCGGAACTCGTCGCCCTGCCCGCGGGCGACGCGGACTTGGGCGCCCTCGCCCTGGCCGGGGACGCGGGCCTGCAGACGAAGGCCCTCCAGTCGATCGCGGCCTTCCCCTCCACGCCGCGCAAGGCGGGGTGGGTCGCCCCCGCGCCGGCGCCCTCGGCCAGTCCGTCGGCCCCAACGTCCCCACCGGGCTCCGCCGCGCCCTCCCCGGGCCCCTCGGGCAGCGCGGGCCCGTCGGCGCCCGCCTCGTCCGCGCCGACGCCCTCCACGGGGGCGACCGAGACACCGGGCGCCCAGACGGGCGAGACGGGGATCGACGCCGCCGAGGCCGACGAGGGGCCCAGGATCCACACCGACGTCGTGTGGCCCTCCGACACCGCCTTCGGCACCACGCAGTTGTCGGCCTACCCCGGCCGCCTCACCATCGCCCCGGTCGGCTCTCTGATACCCAACGACGACGTCCCCTTCACGTCGGTCGCCAGGGTCCGCGTGGACCCCAGCACCGGTGAGACCATCGGTGTCATCCCCACCACCACCGTCGACGGCGCCGACGTGCTCGCCCAGCAGGGGGACATCGCCGCACTGCTGGGGTGGGACAGCCAGTCGGAGGCCGACCAGCTCGACGCCGAGCAGGCCATCACCGCCATCACCGCCATCATCACGCGCGAGCGCCCCTACTCGTCGCGGACCCTTTTCACCGCGGCACCGCGGGGCACCGCGGTCAGCACCTCACTGACGGGCAAACTCGACGCGCTCCTCACCAACAGGTGGGTCGAACCCGTCTCCTTCGGCGACATGGCGGACTCCGAGGCCACCGACCTCGAGCGGCGGACCGCGGGCGCCGGCTCCCTCGACGCGGGCACCGAGGCGGCCGTCACCTCGCTCACCCAGGCGCTGGCCGACCTGGCGCCCCTGGCGAAGGCCACCGAGGAGCCCGACGAGGTCTTCAGCCAGGTCGAGCCGTTCCTGCTCCCCTCGATCGGCGCGGGCCTGTCCCCCGACTCGCAGGTCGCCGCCGCCTCCCGCTACGCGGCGCAGGTCGCCGGGCTGCTGGCCTCCATCGCCGTTGAGCCCTCCGACGCCGTCAACCTCATCAACAAGTCGGCGGCCTTCCCCGTGCGCATCCGCAATTCGCTGCCGTGGGACGTCCACGTGGACGTCACCCTGATCCCCGACGACCCCAGGCTGCAGGCCACCCCCGCGACCAACCGGGTCGTCACCGCCAACAGCGCCACCACCGTGGAGGTGCCCGTCAGCGCCATCGGGTCGGGCAACATCCAGGTGAAGTACCACGTGACCACGCCCTCCGGCGCGGTCCTCGACAACAAGCAGAGCGTGCGCGTGCGCATGAGGGCCGGCTGGGAGGACGCCTTCACGATGGTCGTTGCGTCGCTCTTCGGCCTCCTCTTCGCGATGGGCGTCGTGCGCTCGCTGCGGCGGCGCCGTGCGCGCGCCGCGCTGGTCGGCGCTGGTACGGCCTCCGCGGAATCGGCAGGGGAAGGGCACGGCGGCGATGTGCGCGGCCCGGCCGACCACGGTTCCAGCGGCCAGGGCGCGGACGACGGCGCCCCCGCGGACAGCGCCGACGACGGGGCCGGCCCCACTGACGGCGGCCCCGCGGGCGCAGTGCCGGCCGAGGAGGACCCAGGCGCCCCACTCGGGGCCACCGGCCCGGGCAACGCCCGGAGCGCAGAACACGACACCGAGGAGAAGGAACAGACATGAGCAGCAAATCCCGCCCCTCGATCCTGCGCGCCAGTGCCCTCATGGCCAGCGGGACGATGGTGTCCAGGCTCCTGGGCTTCGTGCGCTCGGCGATGCTCCTCGCGGCGATCGGCGCCGCCTCGGGCGGTGTGTCGGCGGCCTTCCAAACGGCCAACACCCTGCCCAACACGGTGTTCAACCTGCTGGCCTCCGGAGTCTTCGACGCGGTCCTGGTCCCCCAGATCGTCGGCGCCCTCAAGCGCAAGCACGACGGCGAGACCTACGTGAACCGCCTCCTGACCCTGGCGGGCACGCTGCTGTTCGTGGTCACGCTGGTCGCGATGGTCGCCGCGCCCCTGCTGGTCATCATCACCGCGGCGGGCTACGACTCCGAGATCCGGAACCTGGCGATCCTCTTCGCCCTGCTGTGCCTGCCGCAGCTGTTCTTCTACGGCCTGTACAACCTGCTGGGCGAACTGCTCAACGCCCGCGGGATCTTCGGCCCCTACATGTGGGCGCCCGTGGTCAACAACGTCGTCGGCATCGCCGGACTGGGCGCATTCCTGGCCATCTGGGGGTCCACGGACGGGCGCATCGACGTGGGGGACCTGTCCAGCCCCCAGTTCTGGCTGCTGGCCGGCAGCGCCACGCTGGGCGTCATCACGCAGGCGCTGATCCTGCTGATCCCCATGCGGCGCGCCGGGATCCGGTTCAGGCCCGACTTCCGTTTCCGCGGCACGTCCTTCGGCTCCGCCTCGAAGGTGGCGGGCTGGACGTTCGCGACCCTGGGGGTCAGCCAGGTGGGCGTCCTGTCCACGAACAACATCGCAGCCCTGGCCGACGCCTACGCGAAGGACAACGCGGGCGAGATGGTCATCGCCGGCATCAACGCCTACTCCACGGCCTTCATGATCTTCATGGTGCCCCAGTCGCTCATCACGGTGTCCCTGGCGACTGCGATCTTCACCCGCATGGCCGAGGCCGTGGCCGACGGCAACGACCGGGGCGTGGCGCACAACTACGCCCTGGGCGTGCGCACGATCACCTCCCTCACCCTGCTGGCAGCGGCGATCCTGATGGCCGCCTCGGTCCCCATGATGCAGATGGTGCTCTACTCGACGGCCAACCAGCAGGTGGTCATGGCGTACGCGCTGGTTCTGGCGTCGCTGATGCCGGGCGTCGCCTCGACGGGCATGGTCCTGATGAGCCAGCGCGTGTTCTTCGCCTACGAGGACGTCAAACCCGTGTTCCTCATGGGCATCGGCCCGACCGTGCTGCAGGCCCTCGTCGGATGGGGCATGTACTTCACGACGGGGGCCTCCTGGTGGGTGGTCGGCGCCGCCCTGGGGGAGACCGCGTGCCGCCTCATGCAGGGCGTGATCGCGGTGGCCTGGGTGGGCAAGCGGGTGCCGCTGGTCGACAAGAGCGCGATGCTGCGCTCCTACTTCAAGTACCTCGTCAGCGCGATCGTCGCGGGACTGGTCGGCTTCGGCATGCTGTGGCTGGTGGGCGTGACCACACCGCTGTCCCCCGCGCCCGTGCGCTTCCTCGTCGCTGTCCTCAAAGTGGTGCTCGTGGGCCTCTCCTCGACCATGGCGTACATGCTGGTTCTGCGCGCTTTGTCCTCCACCGAGTCGGCGACCACCATGCGCCCCCTGCTCCGCCGGGTGCGCGTGCCCGAGGGTGTGGTTAATGTCCTCGCCGCGTCATCCGCCACCGATCCGTCCGTTACTGGGATAATGACAAGGATCAAGCCGGTGACTAGGGAGGATTTGATGGCTGGCGCGCATGACGGCGGGGGTTCGGCCTCGTCGGGACCCGGTCCTGACGGGAAGCGCATCCCGTCCTTCGAGGAGGTGGTCGCCCCATCGTTCCAGGGCCCCGTGTACCCGCAGGCGCACCCCGCGCCGCGCTCGATCGACGAGGACGCCTACCGCTCGCCCCTGCTGCCGGTGTCCGAGGACTTCCCCAGTCCCGCGCCCTCCCCCAAGTCGCCGATCACCCACCAGATCCCCCTGGTGCGCCGCCGCAAGCCGAAGGAGGATCCCGTCCTCTCCCCCGATGACGGGGCCCCCGTCGTCCCCGCGCCGGCGGACGCGCCCGAATCCGCCCCCCTTCCTGGACAGCCGCACGACACGGGCGCAGCCGATCCGGATCCGACTGTCGCCGTGCCCGTCGTCGCCAGGGCCGCAGCCCCCGACCAGCTCCCCTCCGAGGCCCCCGCCGCACCGCAGGAGGAGTCGGCCGCGGAGGATCCCTCCACGCAGCAGACTGAGGTCGTGCCCATGGACGCGAACCTCTTCGAGTCCCTCGAGGACTACCGCGCCCACGAGCAGGCCCAGCAGCCGGTGGCGCCCGTAGCCCCCCAGTGGCCCGGGCAGCCGGGCGACGGGGCGGGGCAGAAGTCCGCGCAGCACGGGCGCACCATGGATCCGACCAGGCCGACGCTGATCTTCGCCGCCGTGGTCTTCCTGGTGGGTGCCGTCTGGTCGACGTGGATGGTCCTCACTCCCGCCACGGACCTGGACCTCGCCCAGTCGCTGCGCTCCGGAGTGGCGCAGAACGCCCCGCAGGACGCCCCGCAGTCCGCGCTGGCGACCACTCCCCCGCCGACCTCCGCCCCCACGGCCCCGCCCGTGATCTCCTCGGTGTCGGTGCTGTCATGGGACAACGACAACGGCGACCACCCCGACCGCGCGATCAACATGATCGACTCGAACCCCGCCACGTCGTGGACATCGCGCTGGTTCGACGACAACCAGTTCCGCGAGGGCGCCGAAGTCACCATCGTCGTGAAGTTCCAGCAGGTCGCCACGGTCTCGTCGGTGACGCTGACGATGGACTCCCAGACATCGGGCGGCCTCATCTCCGTGCGCAAGGTCACCGATCCGAGCAACCCGCGCGGCGGAACAGAACTCGCCACGTCGGCGTTGTCGCCTTCGACGACGATCACCCTGCCCGAGCCGGTCTCCACTGACTCCATCGCCCTGGTGTTCCGCCAGATGCCGAAGGCGCAGGACGGGCGCAACTGGGCGTGGGTATCGGAGCTGACCGTCAACTAGCAGGCCCACCCGGGCGCAGATGTCTCATGATTGGATCCCCATGTCCTTCCCTGTCCTCACCGGCCTCGTCCACGCCGAGGTGAAAGCGCCCGAAGGGGCTGCCACCGCCCCGCTCCCCGATTCCGGGGTGCCCGAGGGCGCCACCGTCCACGAGGTGGTCGTCGTCGGATCGGGCCCCGCCGGGTACACGGCGGCGATCTACACGGCGCGCGCCGGACTGTCCCCCGTCGTCCTCGCAGGCGCACTGGCCGCAGGCGGCGCCCTCATGAACACCACGGAGGTCGAGAACTACCCGGGCTTCCCCACGGGCATCCAGGGCCCCGACCTCATGGAGGGCATGCGGGAGCAGGCCGAGCGCTTCGGCGCCGACATCCGCTACGAGGACGCCGTGTCCGTGAGCCTGGCGGGCGACGTGAAGGCCGTGGCCACCGATGACGAAGTCCTCTACGCGAGGGCTGTGGTCCTGGCGACGGGTTCGGAGTACCGGCACATGGGCGTTCCCGGCGAGGACAGGCTCTCCGGCCACGGGGTGTCCTACTGCGCCACCTGCGACGGCTTCTTCTTCAAGGACAAGAGGCTCGCGGTCGTCGGCGGCGGCGACTCGGCGATGGAGGAGGCCCTCTTCCTGACGAACTTCGCCTCGGAGGTGGTCGTCGTCCACAGGCGCGACCAGTTGCGCGCTTCGAAGGTCATGGCCCAGCGGGCCTTCGACAACCCGAAGATCTCCTTCGCGTGGAACTCGACGGTCTCCGAGGTCCTGGGCGATGACTCGGTGACCGGTCTGCGCCTGGCCTCCACGGCCGACTCCAGCGAGTCCGTCCTGGACGTGGACGGCGTCTTCGTCGCCATCGGGCACCTGCCGCGCACGGGTTTCCTGGCGGGCCAAGTGGCCCTGGACCCGGCCGGGTACATCGTGGTGGACGAGCCGTCGACCCGCACTGACGTCCCCGGCGTCTTCGCCTGCGGCGACGCGGTGGACCACACCTACCGGCAGGCGATCACCGCGGCGGGTTCGGGCTGCCGGGCCGCCCTGGACGCTGAGCGGTGGCTGGCGGAGCGGGCGTGAGGCCCTGCCCGTGCGGGTCGGGCAGCGCTTTCGACGACTGCTGCGGCCCGTACTTGGGCGGCGCGCCCGCGCCGACGGCCGTGGCCCTCATGCGCTCGCGCTACACGGCGTTCGCCTTGGGCGACGAGGACCATCTGTTCCGCACGTGGCACCCCCGCACGCGCCCGCGGCCGCCCTACTGGGCGCCGGGGACCTCGTGGACCGGTTTGAGGGTCGTCGCCGTCGAGGGCGGCGGCGAGGCCGACGAGGAGGGGATTGTGACATTCGAGGCATCTTGGCGCGATGGGACGACGGGCAGGACGGGAGCGCAACGGGAACGTTCACGTTTTGAACGACACCGTGGTCTGTGGGTGTACGTCTCGGGCACGGACCGCTGAGACTCCACTAGGCTGGTGACCATGTTCCTTCGCCGTTTGCTTTCCGCTCCGGTCATCATCGGGGCCATCCTGGTCGTACTGATCGGCATCGCCGGTGGGCTCATCACGAATCCCACGCCCATCGACTCGTCCGTACTGACCGACTTCATCGATTCCCGTTCCCCGGGCGTCACCGCCCTCATGAATGGCGTCGGCTTCGTCTTCGACCCGAACGCAGTCGCTGTCATGGCCGTCGTCGCGGGCCTCATCGTGTGGCGCGCAGTCAAGAAGATCCTCCACGGCGTCTTCGTGACGGGATCGGTGGCGCTGTCCGCGGTCAACGCCCACATCATCAAAGCCCTCGACGGGCGCCCCCGCCCCCCGGAGGTCACGCGCCTGGCGGCTGAGACCTCGCCTTCGTTCCCCTCCGGCCACACCACGGCCATCACGGCGTTCCTGGCCGCCCTGGTGCTGGTCCTCACGATGACGCGCTGGGGTCGGCGCCTGCGCCACCTGCTGTGGATCGCGGCCCTGGCGTTCATCGTGTTCATCGCGGTCTCCCGCCTGTACCTGGGCGTCCACTGGCTGACGGACGTGCTGGGCGGCTTCGGCATCGGCCTGGGCTCCACAATGATCCTGACGCCCTTCCTACTGGGTCCCAACGTCCTCAGGCGCGCCTTATAGGGCCCGCCCGCCGCGCGGGTGGCCGGGGGCAGCTGCATTCCACCAACGCCGGGGCAGTGCCGTCAACCGGATGGCGCACAACACGACGAGGCCGGGGCCACCCCCGGCCTCGTACCATTCCCGCGCTCCGCACCCCGTCCGGGTCATCGGGGCGCGGGAGGCCCGGGCGGGCCTACCCCCGCCCCTCGGCCACGTCCCGCACGCTCAGGGGAGGGCGGCCGGTGAGGTCCTCAACCACGGTGGACACGACGTCCATCTGGCCCGCGGCTATCGAGGTGTAGGTGGAGACCCACGCGTCGTACTGCCACTGCTCGACGGGCCACTTCTTGCGGGACTCGTACGCCTCGTCGACGGTCTCGCGCTCGTAGCGGATCGGCCGGCCCAGGGCGCCGGTGAGGATTTCGGCGATCTCGTCGAGCGTGAGCGAACTCGGCCCCGTGACGTTCAGCGTCCGGCCCACGTGGCGCCCGGGATCGCGCAGCACGGCCGCGGCGACCCGGCCCGCGTCGCTGCGCGCTACCGCGCCGACTCGCCCGTCTCCTGCGGGTCCGCGGATGATCCCCTCCTCGTCGGGCAGGTCCACGAAGAAGTCGATGTAGAAGTTGTCCCGCAGGAAGGTCCAGGCCATCCCGGAGGCTTTGATGTGCTCCTCCGTGTGGAAGTGCGTGCGCCCCAGGGTGAACACGCAGTCGGGCGCCGCGTTCATGAAGGACAGGTAGACGATGTGGCGCACCCCCGCCTCGGCCGCCGCGTCGATGAAGTCCTTGTGGCGCGCGAGGCGGTCGGCGGATTCGGGGGCGGAGACCATGAAGAGCGTGGTCACGCCCGCGAGGGCGGCGCGGGAGGCCCCGGTGTTCTCGTACGAGCATTGGACGGCGGCAGCACCGGGCAGTTGCGGGGCGCGTGAGGGCGTGTTCGCCAGCAGACGCATGGGGATTCCTACTTCTGCGAGCACGCGCGCGACGGTGCCGCCGACGTTCCCGGAGGCCCCTGTGATCCCCAGGGGCGGCAGTCCGCGGGCGTCGGAGGAGCGGGCGGGTCCGTGTGCGTTTCGCGTGTTCGTGCTCATCCTCCGATTCTCGCACAGACAGCCGGTGGTCAGATTCCGCCTCGCCCTCAGAGCCATGCGGCCAACCGTCCACAAAATTTCTCCACAACTGTGGATATACCTGTGGACAACGGGGAGGTTCCACCCCGCAAATGCGCTGATCCCCGGGCGCGCCGACAGCGGAGCGGCGGAAGCGGCGTCTTCGACCCACAGGTCAGCCGAATGCGAACGCTCCTCAATCCCCGCCGGGGGACGCAGAGCCCCTGCGCACAATACTGGCCAGAAGCCCCTGGTAGTCGCGCTCGAACTCCGGGCGCAGGGTCAGCACACGCTGGTTCCCCACCGGCGTGCTCACCACTATCCCCGCCTCCCGCAGCACTTTGCAGTGATGGGAAACAGTCGAGGAGGACAGTCCGTGGTCGATCTGGCCGCACCCCAGTTCGCCCTCGAGGGCGATGCGCCGCACGATCCTCAGGCGCAAAGGGTCCGAGAGCGCGGCGAAAACGCGCGCGAGCGCGGCCTCTCGCGTATCGGCGTCATCCCTTCGTCGGCTCATCACCCCTCATCGTCTCATATGGCGCAGTCATGGCCAAGGCGAGAACGACCACTGCGGAGGCCACGAGGGGGATCACGTGCGCGGGCTGGGCGCTGATGACCGCGGCGCCGAGGACGCCCGCGAAACCCTGCCCGATGTAGATGCTCGACGAGTTCAGTGACAGGTTGAGTTGGGCGCGCTCGGGCGCCAGCGCGATCAGGCGGTACTGCTGGGCGATCACGGCGACCCACGCGCTGACCGTCCATGCGGCGACGCAGACGTGGACGGCCCACGGGTGGCGGTCCGAGGCGGCGGCCATGCCCAGGGCCGCCAACGACACGGCGAAGACGCCCATCCCCGCGCGGGCCAGCACCACGCTGGGCCAGCGGTCGCACAACCATCCGCCGAGGACGCCGCCCAGTAGCGAACCGAGTCCGAAGACCAGCAGGACCAGACTGAACTGGCCGCCCATCCCGGCCTGGCCGACGATCGCGCTCAAGTACGATATGCAGGCGTAGCCGGCGATGAAGATCGTGATCGTGACGGCGAGCGTGAGGACGGTCTGCCGATCCGCCAGGCCCGTGAGCAGTGCGCGGATCGAGGGAACGCTCTTCGAGGCGGTGGCCTCACGCGCCCGGATGCTCGCGAGGATCGCGAGGAGGACGGCGATGGCGCCTCCGCCCATGGCCCAGAACACCGCCCTGTACCCGTAGCGCCCGCCCATGAGGGCTCCGAGCGGCACGGCGACGACGGTTGCCAGCGTCATGCCCGTGGAGACCACTGAGATCGCCTTGCCTCGGTGCCTGGCGGGCGCGAGGCTGGTCGCCAGGGCCATGGCGGTGGGCGTGGCCATGGACGAGCCCAGCGCCGACACCACCCTGGCCGCCAGCATCCACCCGTATGTGGGGGCGGTTGCGACCAGCACGTTGCCCAGGGCGAAGACCAGCATGGCCACTCCCAGCGTCGAACGCCGGTTCCACCGCCCCAGCACCATGCCGAACAGGGGCGCTGAGACGGCGTAGACCCAGGCGAACGCGGTGATCAGCAGGCCCGCCTGGGCCAGTGGGACATTGAGCCGGTCGGCGATCTGGGGCAGGATGGCGGCCAGGATGAAGCCGTCCGCCCCTATGAGGAACGCGCAGAGCGCCAGGACACCGATCTTCCCCCAGGAAGCCGTCGAACCACCGTGCATCCCCACTCACTCCTTCGATACTTTTCGAACTACTTTACAGTTCGAAGATTATCGAAATAGGGGTCGGGCGTCAACACCGGCGGGACTCAGGGATTCGGGATCCACAGGGGCTCGTCCACGTCCGGCCATCATCCTGGAGGCGGTGCTGTGGACGTTAAGAATCGCCCTGTCAACAGCGGACAGGCGTCGGATGTTGATGGGAGGTGTTGACATGAAAAAACCCCGGAACCACTTTCTGTTGCGGTTCCGGGGGAATATCAAGTGGAGCTAACGGGACTCGAACCCGTAACCCCCTGCTTGCAAAGCAGGTGCGCT
>ERZ772993.195-NODE-195-length-31528-cov-8.301401_pt1 | contig 31528 bp, 24 predicted proteins | sample MGYA00580670_ERZ772993 | MGnify/ENA primary metagenome ERZ772993 (study PRJEB29015, sample SAMEA2737936) | human oral metagenome | biome: human oral; feature: human-associated habitat; material: dental | place: China | collected 2136 ... | reverse complement strand
CAAGTGTCACCGATGTCCTGACACAAAACTGTCACCAATGTCCTGAGACATCACAGCGTTATACCGCTTGCAAAGTGACGGTATCCCTTTGAAAACGTGGCATCGCTTGTGAAACTGCCCGCGTGCCACCTGGACAGGGCTGGTCGAGGGGCGCCCGCTGCCTCGGTGCTTGTGAAACTGTCCGCCTGCTGCCCTGACGGGGCTGTCGGACCCGGCCGCCGAACCCGCGCCCGGGCCGGACCTTCTCGCCCTTGGGGAACCGCCGTCACGCTATGTGGGCTCCGCCCTCGCCGGTGCGAACGACCCGGACGGCGGTCACTAGGCCAGGACATTGAGCATAAAGATAGGCTATCCTAACTGCGAAGCGCATTCGATGTTAGTGGAGGCCGTCTCGTGACATCCGATCAACACCCAGCCGCGCCCGCGGATCCGGGCGCGAAGTACCGGGAGGGGCAGGCCGCCTTCAAACGCCTCACCCGCCCCATCGCCGTGCCGATGACGATCAGCCGAGTCCTCGGAGTGGTGTACGGCGTGCTCGCCGTCGTCCCCTACGTCATCCTCGTCCACCTGGGCGGAGTGCTCCTCGAGGCGTGGGACCGCGGGGAGGGCCCCGACGCCGCGCGGGTCGGCGCCATCCTCGCCTGGCTGATCGGCGCGTTCTGCGCCCGCCTCGGCATCTACTACGTCGCACTGCTCGTCACCCACATCGCGGACATCCGATTCGGGCACTACGTGCGCGAGCAGATCGTCCGCACGATGTCGCGGGCGCCGCTCGCGTGGTTCTCGGCCACGGCCTCGGGCAGGATCCGAAAAGCCGTCCAGGACGACACCCACGAGATCCACACGGTCATCGCCCATGCCCCCGTCGAGTCGACGGCGGCCGTTGCCAGCCCGCTGTCACTGGTGGTCTACGCCTTCGTCATCGACTGGCGCCTGGGACTGCTCTCCATCGCGACTCTGCCCGTCTACGCGCTCATCACATGGTGGATGACCAAGGACATGGGCCCCAAGACCGCCGAGATGGACCAGCACCTGGCCGAGGTCTCGGCCACCATGGTCGAGTTCGTGACCGGGATCACTGTCGTCAAAGCGTTCGGCCGCGTCGGCGACACCCACGGGCGCTTCCGCCGGGCCGCCGAGACGTTCTCCAGCTTCTACGTCGCCTGGTGCCAGCCCCTGCTGACGGGATCGGCGCTGGCCACCTCCGTGGTCTCCCCGGCAGTGCTGCTCCTGGTCAACCTGGGCGGGGGCGCCCTGCTGGTCGGCGCGGGATGCGTCACCCCCGTCCAAGTGATCGTGTGCTCGCTCATCGCCCTGGTCATCCCCCAGGCCATCGAGGTCCTCACCTCGACCGCCTGGGCCTATCAACTGGCGGGAGCCGCTGCCCTGCGCCTCGTCGAGATCCTCGACATCCCCGCCCTGGAGGACACGGGGAAGCGGGTGCCGGACGGCCACGACATCGTCCTCGACCACGTCTCCTTCTCCTACGGGGACCTGCTGGCACTCGACGACGTGAGCCTGACGATGCGCGAGGGCACGGTCACGGCCCTGGTCGGCCCCTCCGGTTCGGGCAAATCCACGCTGGCGACCCTGATCGCCCGCTTCGCCGATCCCGACTCCGGCAGCGTCGCCCTGGGCGGAGTGGACCTGCGCGACATCCCCGTCAAGGAGCTCTACCGCCACGTCGCCTTCGTGCTCCAGGACCCCCAACTGCTCGACATCCCGATCCGCGACAACATCGCCCTCGGCAGGCCCGGCGCCACCGACGAGGAGATCATGCGCTGCGCGGCCCATGCGGGCATCGCCGACTTCATCGAGTCGCTCCCAGCGGGCCTGGACACCGTCGTGGGCGCCGACACGGACCTGTCGGGCGGGCAGGCGCAGCGCGTGTCCATCGCCAGGGCGCTGCTGATGGACGCCCCGGTCCTGGTCCTCGACGAGGCGACGGCCTTCACGGACCCGGAGTCCGAGGCGGAGATCCAGGACGCCCTGTCAGAACTGGTCAAGGGCCGGACCGTCGTCGTCATCGCCCACAGGGCGGCCCCCGTGGCGGGGGCCGACCAGATCGTCGTACTCGAACGGGGCAGGATCACGGGGAAGGGGACCAGTGCCGAGCTGGCCGACCACCCCTACTACCGCGCCCTCGCGGGAACGCGCGCTGAAGGAAGGAAGTGACAGGCGCATGGGATCATTCGTCGCCAACCTCAAGGAGACGCTCTCAGAGAAGGGCAGGGAGTCCTTCCGGTGGGTCGTCGTCCTCTCCGTCGTCGTCGGCCTCATCCGGGGCGGGGCGCTCATCGCCTTCATCCCGGCCTCCAGTGCCCTCGTGTCCGGCCGGACCGTGTGGGGCCTGACCACTGGGGGCTGGGTCGGGGTCGTCGGCGCCTCCGCCGCCGCCGCTTTCGTCATCGAGTACGCGCTGTCCCTGAAGAACTACTCGGTCGCCTTCGACTTCCTGCGCTTCCTCCACATCGCGATCGGCCGCAAGGTCGCCGCCATGCCCCTGGGGGCCTTCACCCCGGACACCGCGGGCAAGACGTCCCGCCTTGTGAGCCGCGAACTCATGCTGCTCGGCGAGATCTTCGCGCATATGTTCTCCCCGGCCCTCATCGACGTCGTCACCTCGTTGACGATGCTGGTGGGGATCTGCGTGTGGAACCCGCCGCTGGGACTCGCTTGCCTCCTGGCGATCCCCTTCATGTGGGCGGCCGTCTGGGCGTCGCGCCGGGCCGTGGCGCACGAGGCGCGGCTGACCGAGCCCGCCGCTAACGAACTGGCCGGCCGCCTCGTCGAGTACGCCCAGAAGCAGGGCGCCTTGCGGGCGTGCGGGCGGGGTGACTCCTTCGACGCGCTCACCGCCGCCGAGGACGCCTACCAGCGGCGCGCCACCAAGGGCCTGTGGTGGGCCACCGCAGGGCAAGTCGTCAACGGCATGGCGGCCCAGGTCGTCGTCGTCTCCGTCGTCTACGCCATCGGGGCCGTCGCCGCAGGCGGATCCCTGTCGCCCCTGGAGGCGGTCGTCGCCATCGGCGTGCTTCTGCGCTTCATGCAGATACTGGTCAATATCGGCGCCCTGGTCTCTTCCTTCGAGACCCGCAGGCCCGTCCTCGAGCTCGCCCACGAGGTCCTGTCGACCCCCGAACTCCCCGAACCCGCCGAGTCCGCGCCCGTGACCGTTCCCGGGGAGGTCGTCGTCGACTCGGTGGACTTCGGGTACGAGGCGGGGGCCGGCGTCCTCCACGACGTGTCCTTCAGGGCCGCCCCCGGCACGATGACCGCCATCGTCGGGCCGAGCGGTTGTGGGAAGACCACGATCGCGCGCCTCGTCTGCCGTTTTTACGACGTGGACTCCGGGGCGGTGAGGGTCGGGGGGAACGACGTGCGCGACTACTCCACCGAGGACCTCATGGAGCAGTTGTCCATGGTCTTCCAGGACGTCTACCTCTTCGACGACACCCTCATCGCCAACATCCGCGTCGGGCGCGAGGACGCCACCGACGAGCAGGTCATGGCCGCGGCGCGCATGGCGGGGGCCGAGGAGATCGCCGACCGCCTTCCCCTGGGGTGGAGCACTCCGGTCGGCGAGGGCGGGCGCGCCCTGTCCGGGGGCGAGCGCCAGCGCGTCTCCGTGGCCCGGGCCCTGCTCAAGGGGTCGCCCATCGTGCTCTTCGACGAGGCGACCAGCGCCCTCGACCCGGAGAACGAGTCGCATATCGTGGAGGCGATGGAGGAGCTGAGGCGCTCATCGACCCTGATAGTCATCGCGCACAAACTCGACACGATCGCATCGGCCGACCAGATCGTCGTGCTGGACGAGAACGGGCGCGTCGTCCAGATCGGCGCGCACCAGGAGCTCTACGATGCAGGTGGGCCCTACAGGCGGTTCTGGCGGGCGCGCGAGCGCGCCAAGGGATGGCGCCTGGTCTGAGACGACGCGGAAAGGGGGAACCGATGGGGCGCAGGACTGGGCCCAAGCCCTCTTTCAACGCCGACGACGTCGTGGACGCCGCCTTCGCCGGGGGGCTGCACGTCATGACGCTGGCGGGCGTCGCGCGCAGCCTCGGCGTCGCCCCCCAGACGCTCTACCGCGTCTACCCCTCGCGCGACGCCGTGGTGGTCGCCTGCCTCGAACGGGCCGCCGCCACGCTATCGGCCCCCGATCCCGCGCTGCCCTGGAGCGACCAGCTGCGCGACTGGGCGGAGTCGGCGTGGCGGGTGTGCGAGGAGTTCCCCGGACTGGACGTCACCATCCACTCCTTCCCCTACCCCCACATCGCGGTCCTGCCCGTCATCGCCGCGCTGCGCGGGGGACTGGCGGACGCGGGCTTCCCGGGCGACGCCGACCTCGCGATCGACATGGTCGGCGACATCGCGGTCCTGGCCCATATGGGCGTCACGACCCGGGCCTCGGCCGCGCCCTGGCGGCGCAGGGCGGCTGCCAGGCGGGTGGAGGAGGCCACCGGTTCCCTGGACGCCGGCTTCAACATGAACGCCGGATGGCCGCTCCTGCGGGCCAAGGCGGCCGCGAAGCAGTGGATGGAGCGGAAAGTCGAGGTCGTCATCGCCGGGTTCGCGGCGGGGCCGCTGCCCCACGACAACAACCCCGCGCCCCGTAACGCCTAGAGTGCGTTCCTCGCGGAGTGAGGGCGCGGCGTTGCCGGTGCCACAAGCCCGGGTTGGCGCCTCCTTGGCCGGGGGTGCTACAGTATTCGGTGCCGAAGACCGTTGGTATCCGCTGCGCGGAGGGAAATCCAACGCAGGTACGTGACCACCTCGGTGGGGGAATACCAGCCCGACACGCGCCTGCGTGCCGGGTTTCTCATTACCGGCGGCCACGTAACTGGAAGGAGGACCATGGCGAAGTCCGACAAGGTGGCAGCAGTCGCCGAGCTGGTGGAGCGTTTCCGCGCGGCCGACGCTGTTCTGCTGACCGAGTACCGCGGCCTGACCGTTGGCCAGCTCAAGCAGCTGCGCCGGGGCCTGGGCGAGAACGCGACGTACGCCGTGGCAAAGAACACGCTGGCGCGCCTGGCCGCCAAGGAGGTCGGGCTCGACTTCCTCGCTGAGGACCTCAAGGGTCCCACGGCCATCGCATTCGTCACCGGCGAGCCCGTCGAGGCCGCCAAGGCGCTGCGTGATTTTGCCAAGGACAACCCCTCCCTCGTGCTGAAGTCCGGTGCGATGGAGGGCGCCCAGCTCACCGCTGAGGCCGTCAAGAAGCTCGCCGATCTGGAGTCCCGTGAGGTCCTGCTGGCCAAGGCCGCGGGCGCCCTCAAGGCGAAGATCGCGCAGGCGGCGTACGCGTTCAACGCTCTGCCCATCAAGGCTGTGCGCACCATCGATGCCCTGCGTGAGAAGCAGGGCGAAGCGGCCTGACGAGACAGGCCCCTTCCCGCCGCCGGGCGGTGGCGCGGGAGGAACTCACCACCAATCTGCTCTCGAGCAGGCCAAACAGGAAGGATGCCACTCATGGCTAAGCTCTCCAACGACGAGCTCATCGAAGCTTTCAAGGAAATGTCCCTCATCGAGCTCTCCGACTTCGTGAAGCTCTTCGAAGAGACCTTCGACGTCGAGGCCGCGGCCCCCGTGGCCGCCGTCGCCGCGGCCCCCGCCGCCGACGCCCCCGCCGTCGAGGAGAAGGACGAGTTCGACGTCGTCCTGGAGTCCTTCGGCGACAAGAAGATCGCCGTCGTCAAGGTCGTCAAGAACCTGACCGGCCTGGGCCTCAAGGAGGCCAAGGACCTCGTCGAGTCCGCGCCCTCGACCCTCTTCGAGAACGCGAAGAAGGAGGACGCCGAGAAGGCCAAGGCCGAGATCGAAGAGGCCGGCGGCAAGGTCACCCTCAAGTGACCCTCCCGGTCTGATTCGTTCAGGCTCCCGCCCTGATGGGCGCACTGAACCCCGTCCCGCGCGAGCGGGGCGGGGTTCGCGCATGCCCGGGGGGCGCGTCCGGCTTGACCATGACGCAGCGTGAGGCATCAGGATCAATGGCATGAGCGACGACAACACGTTCTACACCGTCGGCGAGGTGGCTCAGCGCTTCGCGCTCACGGTGCGAACGCTGCACCATTGGGAGGCGCAGGGCCTCCTCGCCCCCGTCGAGCGGAGCTGGTCGAACTACCGGCTGTACTCGCCCGAGGACTGCGCCCGTGTGCAGAGGATCGTCATCTACCGCGCCACCGGCATGGGGCTGATGGACATCAAGGCGCTCCTCGAATCCGGGGAGTCGGGTGCTTCGCACCTCAGGCGGCAGCGGGAGAGCCTCGTCGCTCAACGCCAGCAGACGGACAAGATGATCGAAGCAATAGACCTACTACTGGAGGATGCGATGAACGGCAATGCGCTGACCGTGGAGGAGATCGGGGAGATCCTGGGGGACGCCGACTTCGCGGCCCACCAGGCGCGGGCTGAGGAGCGCTACGGCGGCACCGACGACTGGAAGGAGTGGCACCGCCGCACCGCCTCGTGGCGGGAAGGCGACTGGCAGGCCAACGTCGAACGAGTCCAGCAGATCGAATCGGACATGATCGATGCGATCCACGACGGCGTCGCCACCGACAGCGACCGGGCCGCCGAGCTGGTCGGCGCGCACAGGGAGGCCCTGAGTGAGTACTTCCCCGTGAGCCCCGCGAAGCACTACCTGATCTCGCGCGCATACCTGTGCGATGAGGGCTTCCGCTCCCACTACGATTCCCAGCAGGAGGGGTTCGCCCAGTGGCTGGCGACCGCGATCGAGCACGTCGCGCGCAACAGCGGCGTGGACACGGACGACCCCGAATGGAAATGACTGGCCATCGCCGCGCTGTCTGAGTGCTGGACCCGCGGGCCGCCCCGCGCCGCCGGGCAAGGCCTCTGCGGGTCCGGCACTCAGGGCCGCAGGGGACGGAGACGGGGAACGGAACCGGCCCGTTGGCGTGACGCGCGGCATAAGGGGATCGCTGTCTCCAAGTTGTCAGTCCCCTGGCCGCTCTGCTACTATTCTCTTTTGTCGCAATCCTGCGTAGCTCAACGGCAGAGCATCCGACTGTTAATCGGACGGTTACTGGTTCGAATCCAGTCGCAGGAGCTGAACCCCGGCCCAGGCCGGGGTTTTCGCTATACGGGCAGGGGGAGCCGTGTGGGTCGATGTGGTGCTCCAGGTGGTTTGCTTCGGCCTGTTCGCCACCACCGTGATCTGCGTCGCTGTCATCCTCTGGGCGGAATGGAAGACGACCCAGGAACTGAGGGAACGCGCCCAGCGGCGCACGGACTCGATCAATGAGAGCCGCTTCAAAGGCGCCCCCAAGAAGGCGGTGCGCCGCGAACTCGACGCCCATATGGCCGGGTGGCGCGAACCGGACGGCGCGCGTCCCCGCGGGGCGCACCTCGTAGCCCCGGGCGCCCACCGGCTGCCCACCCGCATCCCCGTCGGACGCATCGGCCGCTTCCTCGCTGGCGACTGGGTGCGCCCCACGTCGCCGCCCAGCCTGCTCGACACCGATCCCAGTGCCTGCGCGGAGGCCGCGGGGACCGACGAGGCGGGCGCCCCCGGCCTGCGCCTCGACGTGTGGACGGTCCACCCGAAGACCGTGAAGTCGCCGCGCCTCATGTCCTTCACCTTCGGAACGCGCGCCTGCATGGTGGAATTGCGGCAGTTCGCCACCCCCGGCTACGCCACTGCGGACCGCTCCGAGGTCCTGGGCTACGCCCGGGCCTTCATGCGACTGCGCTCCGACGGAGCCGATCCAGGAGGGCCCACGCGGATGCCCACCGCGTTGTTCGGGCCTCCGGGCGCGCCCCTGGGGCCCACTTCGAAGTACATGCGGGTCATCGGGGAGTCGCTGACGCAGGAGGGGCCCTTCGCGACCGCCGTCCACGAGGGCACGTGGCACGCGATCGACATCGGGTTCCACCGCGCGGAGTCGGCCGACTGGCGGCTGGTGGGCCGCCTGCGCCTGCTGGACGCGGGCGGGCTGGTGCTGGCGTGCCCGAGCCCCGACGGGACCTGCGCGATGGCGCCCGTCGACCCGGAGGACCTGTTCTGGGCGCTGGAGGGGGCTATCGGGGAGCTGGACTCCGACGGGCGCGCGATGCCCTTCAGCGCTGGCGCGCCCGCCGCCGTGGGCGCCCTGTTGGAGGCCGGGGCGCGCTGGACCCCCTCCTGGATCCCTTCCGACGACGGGGAGCGCGGCCGCATTGGACGATGAACGCGTGGAGGCGGTCCTGCGCCTCGTCGAGGCGATCCCCGAGGGCAGGGCGACCACCTACGGCCGCATCGCCGCGGCGTTCGGCACGGGCCCCCGGGTGGTCGGGCGGATCATGCGCGACTGGGGCGGATCCGTTCCGTGGTGGCGGGTCGTGAACGTTCACGGAACTTTTCCGACAAGTGTGCGCGGGGAGGGGATGGAGCACTGGGAGCAGGAGGGGATGCCCGTTGATGCGGAGCGGGGCCGCCTGCTCCTGGAAGCCTGTTCGATCGAAGAGGACTGGCTGGTAGCAACGGCGGCGCGAGTCCTCTCCGACCTGCGGAAACACTCTGATTCTGAAGAGGGTTCCAGGCGCGGGCGGTAACGGCTGGGTAACGTGGGGCACGTTTCGATTCGACTCTTCGGCCCATGTGCTCTATCGTTGTTCCTACGCCAATGAGGGCGACCCCTCAGACGCGATTCCGTTAGCGTTAACGAGACTGAGGGGACACGCTCCAGGAACGTAGAAGTACCTGGTCCCAAGGGGTGAGAAGTGACAAACCTACTAGAACTCAAGGGGATCTCCAAGACCTTCCCAGGCGTCAAGGCGCTGTCCGACGTGGACCTCGACCTTCGACCCGGCGAAGTCCTGGGGCTCTGCGGTGAGAACGGCGCCGGCAAGTCGACGCTGATGAAAGTCCTCACCGGTATCCACAAATCCGACCCGGGCGGCGAGATCTGGCTGCAGGGCGAGCAGGTGGACATCCAGTCCCCCGAGCACGCCCGCGACCTCGGCCTGTCCATCATCCACCAGGAACTCAACATCGTTCCTGACCTGACCGTCGCCCAGAACCTCTACCTCGGGCGCCAGGAGTCCTCGAAGTGGATGTACGTGGACGACCGCAAACTCGTGCGCGACGCCCGTGAGCTCTTCGAGCGCCTCAACATGGACATCGACCCCACCGCGCGCTGCCGCGACCTGCCCGTCGCCCGCCTGCAGATGGTCGAGATCGCCAGGGCACTGTCCTTCGACTCGAAGATCCTCGTGATGGACGAGCCCACGGCGCCGCTGACCACCACCGAGACGGAGGCGCTGTTCTCACTGGTGCGCGACTTCATCACCCCCGAGACGGGCCTGATCTTCATCACGCACCGCATGCCCGAGCTCACCGAGCTCACCGACCGCATCTCGGTGCTGCGCGACGGGAAGTACATCGGGACCGTCGAGACCGCCGCCACCCCCATGTCCGAGGTCGTCAAGATGATGGTCGGCCGCGAGGTCCCCGCCGACGCGCGCCCCACCACCAAGCCGATCTCCGACGAGCCCGTCCTCGAGGTGGAGCACCTGTCGACCGCCAAGGTGGTGCACGACGTCTCCTTCGAAGTGAAGAAGGGCGAGATCTTCGGATTCGCGGGCCTGGTGGGAGCCGGGCGCACCGAGGTCGCCCGCGCCCTCTTCGGGGCCGACCCCCACACGGAGGGGGTCATCCGCATCCACGGGGAGGAGGTGTCGATCAAGAGCGCCACCGACGCCGTCGAATTCGGGATCGGCTACCTGTCCGAGGACCGCAAGCAGTACGGCCTGCTGCTCGACAAGGACATCTCCTTCAACACCTCGCTGGCGACGATGGACAAGTTCACCAAGGCGGCCATCGTCAACGCCCGGAAGATCCGCGCGGTCGCCCAGGAGTACGTGAAGAAACTGCGCACCCGCACCCCCAGCGTGGACGTCGACGTCCGCAGCCTGTCGGGCGGCAACCAGCAGAAGGTCGTCGTCGCGAAATGGCTGGAGCGCGACGCGGAGATCCTCATCTTCGACGAGCCCACGCGCGGCATCGACGTCGGCGCCAAGGACGAGATCTACACGCTGCTGGAGAACCTGGCCTCGCAGGGCAAGGCGATCATCGTGATCTCCTCCGAGCTCCCCGAGGTCCTGCGCCTGGCCAACCGGATCGCCGTCATGGCGCACGGCCGGATCATCGGCGTCCTCGACAACGAGGAAGCCACCCAAGAGAACATCATGGAACTGGCCACCGTCGGTCAGGAACAAGCGAACGGAGAAGTCGCGTGAGCACCGCAGACGACAACAGGGGCCTGGAGGCCCCCTCGCCTTTCACCACTTTCCTCAAGAGGAACATGCAGCTGCTGGTCGTGACGGCCGCGCTGGTGGTCATCCTCCTGTTCTTCTCGATGGCGGCGCCCAACTTCGCGAAGCCGACGATCTACCTCGACATCGTCCTCCAAGCCGCGTTCACCGGCGTCATGGCCCTGGGCGCGACCTTCGTGATCGCGACATCGGGCATCGACCTCTCCGTGGGCACGGGCCTCAGCTTCGTCGCCGTCATGGCCGGCATCTTCCTGGCGGGCGACAAGATGAACCTGCCGCTCGGCCTCGGCCTGCTGCTGACGATCCTGGTCGGCGCCGCCGTCGGCCTGGTGAACGGCTTCAACGTGTCGATCCTGGGCCTGCCCCCCTTCATCGCCACACTCGCGATGATGATGGTCGCCCGCGGCCTGGCGCTGGTCATCTCGCAGACCCAGTCCATCACCATCAAGAACGCCGCGTACAAGAAGCTGGCGACCGGCGAACTGATCCCCTATGTCGCCAACGCGGCGCTCATCTTCGTCGTCCTCACGGTCGTCGCCACCTTCCTCATGAACAAGACCCTGCTCGGCCGCTACGCGCTGGCCATCGGCTCGAACGAGGAGGCCACCCGCCTCTCGGGCGTCAACGTGCGCCTGTGGAAGATCATCATCTACGTCGTCGCCGGCGTGTTCATGGCCATCGGCGCCATCCTCTACTCGGCGCGTTCGGGCCTGGTCCAGCCCGCCGAGGGCGTGGGCATGGAGCTCAACGTCATCGCCGCGGCCGTCATCGGCGGCACCTCGCTGTCGGGCGGCCGCGCCTCGATCCCCGGCGCGCTGGTCGGCGCGCTCATCATGGAGACCCTGAAGAAGGGCCTCATCATGATGAGCATCGCGCAGGACTACCAGTACGTTGTGACCGGTATCGCGATCCTCCTCGCGGTCGCCGTGGACAATATCCGCCGCGCTCGTGAGAACGCGGCCTAACCCATCAACCTTCGATCCAATGAACTCGGACAGAGATGTCCACCGTCCTTTGGCCGGGGCGCCCCCGACCAAAACCATGAAAGGAAAACCAATGCGACCCATCGGACGTATCGTCGCCGTCGCCGCCGTCGGCACCATGGCCCTGGGCCTCACGGCGTGCTCGCGGTCGGAAGACACCTCGTCGACCAGTGGCTCGTCGGGCTCCAACGCCCCGGCGGCGAAGGTCGAGTGCGCCTCGGACAGTGGCGAGGAGTGGGAGAAGTCCATCAAGGAGGGCGACGGCTCCCAGACCATCTACCTCGTGTCCAAGGGTTTCCAGCACCGCTTCTGGCAGGCCGTGAAGGAGGGCGCCGAGGAGGCGGGCAAGGCCTGCGGCTACAAGATCCAGTTCGTCGGCCCCCAGAACGAGAAGGCCGTCACCGAACAGACCGACCAGCTGAACACGGCGTTCTCGTCCAAGCCCGCGGCCATCGGCTTCGCGGCGCTCGATTCGGCCGCCGCGGCTGAAACGCTGGACAAGATCAAGGCCGAGGGCATCCCCGTCGTCGCCTTCGACTCCGGCGTCGACTCGGACATCCCCGTCACCACTGTCCAGACCGACAACTACGCCGCGGCCGGAGAGGCCGCGAAGCACATGATCGAGATCCTCGGCGACAAGCAGGGCTCGGTCGGCATGGTGTGCCACGACCAGACCTCCACCACCGGCAAGCAGCGTTGCGCGGGCTTCAAGGACTACTTCGAGAAGAACGCCCCGTCCAACCTCACGCTGGTCCAGGAGCAGTACGCGGGCGAGGTCGGCCTGGCCGCTGACACCGCCAAGGGCATCATCCAGGCGAACTCGGACATCGTCGGCATGTACGGCTCCAACGAGGCCGCCGCCTCGGGCGTGGTCCAGGGCGTGTCCGAGTCCGGCAAGTCCGACGTCACGATCGTCGGCTTCGACTCCGGCAAGCCGCAGCAGGACGCCATCAAGGACGGCTCCGAGGCCGGCGCGATCACCCAGTCGCCCAAGCGGATGGGCGAGCTGACCGTCAAGGCCGCGATCGCGGCGATCAACAAGGGCGAGCTGCCCAACGTGATCGACTCCGGTTTCGCCTGGTACACGAAGGACAACATCGCGGACTCCTCGATCGCCCCCAACCTTTACGAGTGACGGCTCCCGCCGTCCGCGTGGGACGAGGCCGGGGCTGAGCACGGCCCAGCCCGGTCCCCCTGGGGCCCGCCGCAGCGCGGGCCCCAGGACAGGCCGAACGAACCAGCACCAATGGATCCGAGGGGGCGCGCGCCCCCGCAGACCACAATGACAACTTCATGGAGGGATGAAGGGACATGACGCAACACCCCCGTATCGGAATCCGACCCACTATCGACGGGCGCCGCAAGGGCGTCCGGGAGAGCCTCGAGGACCAGACCATGGGCATGGCCCGCGCGGTCGCCGGGCTCTTCACCGAGAACCTGCGCTACCCGGACGGCGAGCCCGTCGAGGTCGTCATCGCCGACACCACGATCGGGCGCGTCCACGAGGCGCAGGCCTGCGCCGCGAAGTTCAAGGAGAACAACGTCGGCCTGACCGTCACGGTCACCCCCTGCTGGTGCTACGGCACCGAGACCACGGACATGGACCCCGCCATGCCGCACGCCATCTGGGGCTTCAACGGCACCGAGCGCCCCGGCGCCGTGTACCTGGCGGCCGCGCTGGCCGGGCACGCCCAGATCGGCATCCCCGCCTTCGGCATCTACGGCGAGCACGTGCAGGACGCCGACGACTCCTCGATCCCCGAGGACGTGCGCACGCGCCTGCTGGACTACGCCACCGCCGGCCTGGCCGTCGCCCAGATGAAGGGCGAGGCCTACCTGTCCATGGGCTCGGTGTCGATGGGCATCGCCGGCTCCGTCGTCAACCCCGAGTTCTTCGGCGCCTACCTGGGCATGCGCAACGAGTACATCGACATGAGCGAGTTCACGCGCCGCATCGACGAGGGCATCTACGATCCCGACGAGTACGAGCGGGCCTACACGTGGATCCGCGAGAACTTCAAGCAGGGCAAGGACTGGAACCCGCCGGAGTGGCAGTACCCCGACAAGCACGAGGACTGGTGGAAGTTCGTCACGAAGATGACGCTCATCGCCCGTGACCTCATGCACGGCAACCCGCGCCTGGCCGAGCTGGGCTTCGAGGAGGAGGCGGGCGGCCACGGCGCCATCGCCGCGGGCTTCCAGGGCCAGCGCCAGTGGACCGACCACTTCCCCAACGGCGACGTGCTCGAGACCATCCTGAACACGAACTTCGACTGGACCGGCATCCGCCAGCCCTCGGTGGTCGCCACGGAGAACGACTCCCTCAACGGCGCGTCCATGCTCTTCGGCTACCTGCTGACCAACACGCCGCAGATCTTCTCCGACGTGCGCACCTACTGGAGCCCGGAGGCCATCGAGAAGGCGACGGGCTGGAAGCCCGAGGGCCTGGCCGCAGCCGGCCTGCTCGACCTGCGCAACTCCGGTTCCACGACCCTCGACGGCGCCGGCAGGGCGACGCGCGACGGCGAGCCCGTCATCAAGCCCTGGTACGAGCTGACCGAGGAGGACCGCGAGGCCACCCTCGCGGCCACGACCTTCCACCCGGCCTCCACCGGCTACTTCCGCGGCGGCGGCTTCTCCACCCACTTCCGCACCTCCGGCGGCATGCCCATGACCATGTGCCGCATCAACCTGGTGCGGGGCCTGGGACCGGTCATGCAGATCGCCGAGGGCTACTCCGTGGAGCTGCCCGACGAGGTCGCCTTCACCATCGAGGAGCGCACGAACATCGAGTGGCCCACCACCTGGTTCGTCCCGAACCTCACGGGCGAGGGCGCGTTCAAGAGCGTCTACGACGTGATGAACGCGTGGGGCGCCAACCACGGCGCCATCAGCTACGGCCACATCGGCGGGCAGCTGATCACCCTGGCGTCCATGCTGCGCATCCCGGTCAACATGCACAACGTGCCCGAGGAACGGGTCTTCCGGCCCAAGGCCTGGTCGCTGTTCGGAACCGAGTCCCCGGAGGGCGCGGACTTCCGCGCCTGCCAGAACTTCGGCCCGATGTACCGCTGAGAGCCGGGGGACTCCCCCCCCCGATCTGAGTGCTGCGGCGCGGAGCGCCACGGCTCCGCGCCGCAGCACCCGGCCCCCGCGCACGCGCGGGGCACCGGCCCGGCCAAGGGCCGCCTCCGCACGGAGTACCCGGACACAGGGGTCCGGGAGCATAATGGCATTCCCGCCCTCGCCGCACGGGTGGTGGCGGGTGAGAAAGGGAACCCACGATGACCACCGTACTTGCCGTAGACCTCGGATCCGCGTCGGGGCGCGTACTCGCCGGCACTTTCGCCGACGGGCGCATGGAGGTCGCCGACGTCCACCGTTTCAAGCACCAGGCCCTGCGCGACGGCGCCCGCCTCACATGGGACGTCGAGACCATGTGGGAGCAGACCGTCATCGGGCTGCGCAAGGCCGTCGCGGCCCACCCCGACGCCGTCTCCGTCTCCATCGACACGTGGGGCGTGGACTTCGCCCCACTCGACGCCGACGACGAACTGGTCGGCCCTGTCCGCGCCTACCGCGACGAGCGCACATCCCGCACCCTCGGGGAGTTCCGCTCCCGCCTGGGCGACCGGGAGTTCTTCGACCTCACGGGCCTGCAGCCCGCCACCATCAACACCGCGAACCAACTGGTCGCCCTGCTCGTCGAGGAGCCGGAACTGGCCGCCAGGGTCGCGTCGGTCCTCTACCTGCCCGACTACTTCGCATGGCGCCTCACCGGCGTCAAGGGCTGGTCGCGCACCATCGCCTCCACGTCCGGCCTGGCCGAGCCGGGCGCCGGGCGGTTCTCCGACGAGGTCTTCGAGCGCCTCGGCATCCCCCGGCGATGGGTGGGGGGCATCAGCGCCGACCGCACCGTCGTGGGGCAGTGCTCCGTCCCCGGCCTGGAGGGCCTCACCGTCGTGCGCGGCGGCGCCCACGACAGCGCGTGCGCGGTCCACGGCCTGCCCATCGACGAGGGGAAGCGGGCCTACTTCCTCTCCTGCGGCTCGTGGTCGGTCCTGGGCGCCATCGAGGACGCGCCCCTGATGTCGGACGCGGCCTTCGACCTGGGGATCACCAACGAGGCGCGCACCGACGGGGGCGTGCGGCCGCTGTTCAACATCACCGGGATGTGGATCCTCCAGGAGATCCAGCGCCAGTGGGAGCGCGAGGGGACGCCGACCGACACCGACGAACTGGTCGCCCGGGCCCGCCAGTGCCCGCCCGCCGCCGCCTACTTCAACCCCGACGACCCCCGCTTCGCCGAGCCCGGCGACATGCAGCGCAAGATCGACGAGGCCCTGGCCGCCCAGGGGGCGCCCCTTCCCCAGTCGATGCCCGAGTACGTGCGCGTCATCATCGAGTCCTTCGCCCACCGCTACGCCCGCGCCGTCGGCGAGCTGACCGAGGCGACGGGGCGGGCCCCCGACCAGCTCAACCTGGTCGGCGGCGGCGCCCGCAACCGGCTGCTGTGCGACCTCACCGCCTCCCTCGCGGGGATCACGGTCGTGGCGGGGCCCATCGAGGCCTCCACCTTCGGTTCGCTGCTCGCCCAACTCGAGGCCCTGGGGGAGCTCGACCCCGCCGACCGCCCGTCTGTGATCGCGGCGAGCGCCTCCACGCGTGTCCATGTCCCGCAAGCCCGCTAAGAAGGTCTCGCTGGCAGACATCGCGGCGATGGCGGGGGTGTCGACGAACACCGTGTCCCGCGTGGTGCGCGGCGACCCCGAGGTGGCGGACAAGACCCGCAAGCGCATCGCCGCCCTCATCGATGAGATGGGGTACGTGCCGAACTACGCGGCGCGGGCGCTGGCCTCGAACCGCACGGGGGTCCTCCACGTGCTGCTGGCCGCCCCGATGTTCCACGGGCACGGGCGGGTGCTGCTGGCGGTGCTCAACGCCTCCAGCCAGGCGGGGTACCACGTGTCCCTCTCCTACGCGTACTCGCCCGACGGGCGGCTGCGCTCCGACATCGCGCCCTTCGACGTCGATGGCGTCGTGATCCTGGGGGGCCAGGATCCCACGGTGGAGATGGCGGTCGCCGTCGGCCAGAGGGTCCCCACGGTGCTGGTCCTCACTTCGGAGAAGGGGCTCGACGGGGTCTCCACCGTCGCCATCGACAACGTCCGCGGCGCGCGGATCGCCACGGAGCACCTGCTGGACCAGGGGCTCACCGACGTCGTCCACATCTCCGGGCCGGAGGGGTGGTCGGACGCGGTCATGCGCCGCATCGGGTACCAGCGGGCCTGCTCCGAGGCGGGGGTGCGCCCGCGCGTCCTGGTGCCGGACTCGTGGGACTCGCGCGACGGCTACGACGCGATGCGCGCCCTGAACCGCCTGCCCCAGGGCATTCAGACGGCGAACGACCAACTGGCCCTGGGGGCGATGCGCTTCATCCACGAGAAAGGCGGGACGGTCCCCGGGGACGTGCGCGTCGTCGGCTTCGACGACATCGACGGCGCGGACTCCTACGCGCCGCCGCTCACGACGATCCACCAGCCCTTCGACAGGCTGGGCCGCACGGCCGTGCGCCTGGTCCGCTCCATGATCGACGGGGGCAGGCCGCAGGACATCACGATCGACCCCGAGCTGGTCATCCGGGCCAGCTCCATACTATGAAAGGAACCACAGTGCTGTACGGACCGATGACCCACCCGCAGTTCCTGCGCGCCCTGGCCACCGCCGGCCATGGCTCGAAGATCCTGCTGGCGGACGCCAACTACCCCCACAAGACGGGGGTGGGGCCCGCCTGCGAGCTGGTCTCGCTCAACTACGCCCCCGGGATGCTGGACGTGATCCAGGTGCTCCGGGTCCTCAAGAGGACGATCCCGATCGAGAGCGTGGAGATCATGGTCCCCGACCCCGCCGCCGAGCCGGTGGGGATCCCGATCCACGACGAGTTCAAGGAGGAGCTGCCCGATGTGGAGTTCTCCTCGCTCACGCGCTTCGACTTCTACGACGCGGCCCGCTCCGAGGACGTGGGGATCGTCGTCGCGACGGGGGAGCAGCGCCTGTACGGGAACCTGCTGATCACGGTCGGAGTGCGCCAACCGGACGAGTGAGCGCTTTCGTTTGATTTTCGTTTTCCCATGTGGGCGGCGCTGCTGGCGCCGCCGCGCGGGCAGACTCGCGGCGGGCGGGGGGGATCGGGACGGTCCCGCCCGCCGTTTCCGCGCTTTGTCCGAGCAAAAAGGGGCGTTGTGCGCCCTTCGCCCACTTGAGCGCCCCATGTGCCCCGCTACTGCGGAGACGGTCTGCGGATGATGTTGCACACTTTCGTTTCCTTGTCTACTATGTGCGTAAGAGAAAGTGAAACGACGGGTTTCTGTCCACGAAGAGGTGATGGTCATGGATCGGGCGGCACGCACCGGTTACATCCTCGACCGCCTCGCCGCCGAGGGCGAGGTGAGCGTCGCGGCCCTGGCCGCCGACCTCGGCGTCTCGCCCGTCACCGTGCGCACCACGCTCAGGGCCCTCGAGGTCGAGGGGTACCTGGTGCGCACCCACGGAGGGGCGCGGCCCACCGCCTTCCGCAACATCCACTTGCGCCAACTCGACCGCGTCGAGCAGAAGGAGCGCATCGCGCGCGCCGCCGCCGACATGATCCGCGACGACGACCGCATCATGATCGAGGCCGGCACCTCGTGCGCCCTCATCGTCAAATTCCTCACCCGCAAGCGCGGCGTCCAGATCCTCACCAACTCCGTGCTCGTCTTCGCCAACGCGCGCTCGAACCCCAACCTCAACATCACCCTCACAGGAGGGCAGTTCCGCGCCGAGTCCGAGTCCCTGGTCGGGCCGGTCGCCGAGCGCTCCATCAACGACTTCAACGCCCGCATCGCCTTCCTCGGAACCGATGGCTTCAGCGTTGACCGCGGCCTGACCACGCAGCTCATCGAGGGCGGGCAGGTCGGTGCCGTCATGCGCACCCGCGCAGAAGAGACGTGGCTGCTGGCCGACTCGTCCAAGTACGGGTGCGCCGGTTTCGTCAGCTTCATGGGGATCGACGAGGTCACCGGAATCATCACCGACGATGAGATCCCCGCCCAATCCACAAAGGAACTTTCCGAGCGCACGAAACTGCGCATCGTCTAGGAGGAAATACATGGCCACCATCGTGGTGATGCCCCAGCTGGGCAACTCTGTGGAGTCCTGCATCATCGTGGAGTGGACGGTCGCCGAGGGCGACGCCGTCTCCCTCGACCAGACCCTGTGCTCCATCGAGACCGACAAGTCGACGATGGAGGTGCCCTCCACCGCCGAGGGCACCGTCCTCAAGCTCCTGTGGGACGAGGGGGACGAGGTCCCCGTCAAGGATCCCCTCATCATCGTCGGCGCCCCCGGCGAGGACGTCTCCGGCCTCGTTCCCGGGTCCGGGGCCGCCGAGGCCGGGGCCGCGCCCGCCGAGGAGGCCCCCGCCAGCGCCGCGCCCGCGCCCTCCTTCGCGACCACCGCCGCCAGCGGCGCCGTCTCCCCGCGCGCCCGCGCGCTCGCATCCGCCAAGGGCGTCGACGCCTCGGCCATCACCGAGGGCTCCGGACCCCACGGGCGCGTCATCGAGCGCGACGTCGCCGCCGCGATCGCGGCCGGCCCCGCCCTGACCCCCGCCGCGCGCGCCGCGGGAGTGAGCGCCGCGGAGGGCACCGGCATCGGAGGGCGCGTCAGTGTCGCGGACGCGAACCGGGCCCCCGAGGCGAGCGCGCCCGCCGCCGTTCCCGCCCCCGCCGCCCCGGCGGCGGCCGACTTCCCCGGCGCCTCCACCTCCTCCCCGCTCAAGGGAGTGCGCAAGGTCGTCGCCAAGCGCATGATGGAGTCCCTGACCACGACCGCGCAGCTGACCCTCAACACGACGGCCAACGCCGCCGGCATCCTCGCGATGCGCAAGAAGGTCAAGAACGCCGACGAGGCCCTGGGCCTGAACAGGATCACCCTCAACGACCTCGTCTGCTTCGCAGTGTCGCGCACCCTCCTCAAGTACCCCGTCTTCAACGCGCACCTCGAGGACGGCGTCCTCACCGAGTTCGAGCAGGTCCACCTCGGCTTCGCGTGCGACACCCCGCGCGGCCTCCTGGTCCCCGTCATCCGCTCGGCGCAGTCCCTGGGCCTCAAGGCGTTCTCCGACGAGGCCAAGCGCCTGGCCGGCGGCGCCATCGACGGCACCCTGCCGCCCGACTACCTGGGCGGCGGGACCTTCACGGTCTCCAACATCGGATCCTTCGGGATCGAGACCTTCACCCCCGTCATCAACCTGCCCCAGACGGCGATCCTCGGCGTCGGCGCGATCACCCCGCGCCCGGCCCTGGCCCCCGACGGCGCCGTCGGCGTCGAGCAGCGCCTCAACCTGTCGCTCACGATCGACCACCAGGTCATCGACGGAGCGGACGGCGCGCGCTTCCTGCGCGACCTCGTCGCCGCCATCGAGAACATCGACGTGACCGTCCTGGCCTGAGAGAAGAGGAACACACATGAGCGAGACACACTTCGACGTCATCGTCCTGGGGGCCGGCCCCGGGGGCTACCTGGCCGCCGAGCGCCTCGGCCACGCGGGCAAGAAGGTCGCCTTGGTGGAGGAGCAGTACCTGGGGGGCACCTGCCTGAACGTGGGCTGCATCCCCACCAAGACCCTGCTCAACGGCGCGAAGAACTACCTGCACGCCAAGGAGGCCGGCCAGTTCGGCGTCGACGCCCAGGGCGTGTCCGTCAACTGGGCGCAGATGCAGGCCTGGAAGGACCAGGTCGTCAAGGGACTCGTGGCCGGCGTGGCCGCCACCGAGCGCAAGGCGGGAGTCACGGTCATCAACGGCCGGGGCCGCCTCGACGCCCCCGGCCGCGTCACCGTCGAGGGCACCGCCTACACCTCGGACCACGTCATCATCGCCACCGGTTCCGTCCCCGCCATGCCGCCGCTGCCCGGCACGCAGGACAACCCGGCCCTGGTGGACTCCACGGGCATCCTGTCCCTGCCCGAGGTGCCCGCGCGCCTGGCCGTCATCGGCGGCGGCGTCATCGGCGTCGAGTTCGCCTCCCTGTACTCCACGCTCGGCTCGAAGGTCACCGTCATCGAGATGGCCCCCGAGATCCTGCCCTTCATGGACGACGACCTGGCCGCCAGGGCCCGCGCCGCCATGAAGGACGTGGCCTTCGAACTGGGATGCCGGGTCGAGTCCCTCGACGGGGGCACCGTCCACTACTCCAAGGACGGACAGAGCAAGAGCGTCGAGGCCGACGTGGTCCTCATGGCCGTCGGCCGCCGTCCCGCGACTGCGGGCTGGGGCGCCGAGGAGGCCGGCCTCGAGATCGACCGCGGCGTCGTCGTCGACGACACGATGCGCACCAACCTGCCCAATGTCTGGGCCATCGGCGACGTCACCGGACGGTCGCTGCTCGCCCACGCCGCCTACCGCATGGCGGAGATCGCCTCGGCGAACATCCTCGACCCTGCCGCCAAGAAGCGCGGCGAGGTCATGCGCTGGCACACCGTCCCGTGGGCCGTGTTCTCGATCCCCGAGGCGGCCGGAGTCGGCCTGACCGAGTCGGCGGCCAAGCGCGAGGGGCGCCCCGTCCTGGTCGCCAAGGTCCCCGCCCTCATGTCCGGGCGCTTCATCGCCGAGAACGGCTTCAAAGCCCCCGGCGAGGCGAAGATCCTCGTCGATCCCGACACCCACCAGGTCCTCGGCATCCACGTGCTCGGCGCCTACGCCGCCGAGATGATCTGGGGGGCCCAGGCCGTCCTCGAGATGGAGCTCACCGTCGAGGACCTGCGCCAGGTCGTCTTCCCCCACCCCACGGTCTCCGAGGTCATCCGCGAGGCCGCCTGGGCCGTCAAGCTCTGATACACCCGCTACTCAAGGAAGAAGTAGAAAACCCATGACCAAGTCACTGATCGTCGACCCCTCGGAGGTGCGCGCGCCCGGGCACGTCGCCTTCCCGGACGTTCCCGTGAACCAGTACTCCTTCGACCTCGGCACCGAGGTGGCGCGCCACGGCGAGGACGGCCTCGTGCGCATGCTCCACGACATGATCGTCGTGCGCACCTTCGAGTCGATGCTGGACTCCATCAAGAAGACCGGAGAGTGGCAGGGCGTCGCCTACAACCACAAGGGCCCCGCCCACCTCGGCATCGGCCAGGAGTCCGCCTACGTCGGCCAGAGCGCTGTACTGACCCCGGACGACTTCATCTTCGGCTCCCACCGCTCCCACGGGGAGATCCTCGCCAAGTGCTACTCGGCGATGCACCAGATGGACGAGGGCGACCTCGAGGCCATCATGAAGGGCTTCCTGGGCGGCGAGACCCTGTCCTACGCCGAGCGGATCGACTACAAGGACACCAAGGACCTCACCGAGAACTTCATCCTCTTCGGGGCGCTCGCCGAGATCTTCGCCCGCAAGTCCGGATTCAACCGGGGCCTGGGCGGCTCCATGCACACCTTCTTCCTCCCGTTCGGCTCCTACCCGAACAACGCGATCGTCGGCGGGAGCGCCCCCATCGCCAACGGCGCCGCCCTGTTCAAGCGCATCAACCGCAAGCCCGGCATCGTCATCTCCAACGTCGGCGACGCCGCCCTGGCATGCGGCCCCGTGTGGGAGGCCCTCAACTTCGCGTCGATGGACCAGTTCCGCTCCCTGTGGCGCGCGGAGGACGGCGGCAACCCGCCGATCCTGTTCAACTTCTTCAACAACTTCTACGGCATGGGCGGCCAGACCTACGGCGAGACCATGGGCTACGAGGTCCTCGCCCGCGTGGGCGCCGCCCTCAACCCCGAGGCCATGCACGCCGAGCGCGTCGACGGCATCAACCCCCTCGCCGTCGCCGAGGCCACCGCCCGCAAGAAGAAGATCCTCGAGGAGGGGCGCGGCCCCGTCCTCATGGACACCATCACCTACCGCTTCTCGGGCCACTCGCCGTCGGACGCCTCGTCGTACCGCACGAAGGAGGAGGTCGAGCTGTGGGAGCAGGTGGACTGCATCAAGGAGTACTCCGACCTCCTCATCTCCAACGGCCTCACCACCCAGTCCGCCATCGACGACTACACGGCGGACCTGACCGGCAAACTCGTCAAGGTCCTCAAGCTCGCCATCGACGACGAGGCCACCCCGCGCGTGGCCGACGGCTACATCGACTCCGTCATGTACTCCAACGAGAAGGTCGAGGCCTTCGACGACGCCGCCCCCGAGATCGACCTGGCGGACAACCCGCGCGTGAAGGCCCTGGCCAAGAAGGTGCGCACCAGCGTCGACGCCAACGGCAAGCCCGTCTCCAAGATGCGCATGTACCAGTTCCGCGACGGCCTCTTCGAGGCGATGCTCCACCGCTTCAAGACCGACCCGACGATGGCGGCCTGGGGCGAGGAGAACCGCGACTGGGGCGGCGCCTTCGCCGTCTACCGCGGCCTCACCGAGGCCCTGCCCTACCGCCGCCTCTTCAACTCGCCCATCGCCGAGGCCTCCATCGTCGGCGCGGGCGTCGGCTACGCCATGGCCGGCGGGCGCGCGGTCGTCGAGCTCATGTACTGCGACTTCCTGGGCCGCGCGGGCGACGAGGTCTTCAACCAGATGGCCAAGTGGCAGTCCATGAGCGCCGGCCTGCTCAAGATGCCCCTCGTGCTGCGCGTGTCCGTGGGCGCCAAGTACGGCGCCCAGCACAGCCAGGACTGGAGCGCCCTGACCGCCCACATCCCCGGCCTCAAGGTCTACTTCCCGACCACGCCCACCGACGCCAAGGGCATGCTCAACCTGGCGCTGTCCGGCACCGACCCCGTCGTCTTCTTCGAGTCCCAGAAGCTGTACGACAAGGGCGAGGACTTCGAGCCCGGCGGCGTCCCCGAGGGCTACTACGAGACCGAGGAGGGCGAGCCCGCCATCCGCCGCGAGGGCGGCGACATCACGATCGCGGCATACGGCGCCACCGTCTACAAGGCACTGGAGGCCGCCGACGTGCTGGCTGAGAAGTACGGCATGAGCGCCGAGGTCATCGACCTGCGCTTCGTGGCGCCCCTGAACTACGACAAGCTCATCGCCTCCGTCAAGAAGACGGGCCGCCTGCTGCTCACCTCGGACGCGGTCGAGCGCGGCTCCTTCCTCAACACGGTCGCCACCAACGTGCAGACCCTCGCCTTCGACGCCCTCGACGCGCCGGTGGCCGTCGTGGGCTCGCGCAACGGCATCACGCCCGGCCCTGAGATGGAATCTTTCTTCTTCCCGCAGGTATCCTGGATCATTGACGCGATCCATGAGCGCATCGTCCCTCTGCCCGGCCACGTGCCCACCACGAAGCACGCGACCGAGGCCGAGATCGCCCGCCTCAACAGGGCGGGCCTGTAAAAGCCATGGGGCGGGCCGTGCTCCCCTTTCCGGTCCGCCCCCTGCCGGTCCGCCAAGCGGACCAGCGACGGGGCCGGGGCACCCTCCACGCCAACACCGCCCCGGCCCCGTCGCCACACTTCATCGCAACCCAATGACCGTGATGCGAGGACCAACAATGGACGCCACGAACGACGCGACCCTCAGCCAGGACGAGCGCACAGCAGCGCTCCGGGAAGCCATCCGCGGGGAAGCGTTCCCCGAATGGGTCCCCGAGTCCAACAACCACATCCACACCTGCTACTCCTTCAGCCCCTACACCCCCACGCACGCCGCCCTGCTGGCGCGCCGCGCGGGACTGCGGGTGGTGGGCTCCGTCGACCACGACTCCATCGCCGCCGCACCGGAGATGACGGCCGCCACCCGCGCCCTGGGAATGGGTTCCGTGACGGGCTTCGAGATCCGCGCGCGCTTCGACCCGGACGGCCCGCTCGACGGGCGCAAACTCAACAACCCCGACTCCGCGGGGATCGCCTACATGACCGTTCAGGGAGTGCCCGCCCCCGCGCGCGCCGCCGTGGACGCGTGGCTGGCCCCCAAGCGGCAGGCGCGGCTGCGCCGCACCCTGGCGATGGCCGACGAGGCGAACACCGTCCTGGCCGGCCTGGGCCTGGAGCCCTTCGACCCGCGCTCCGACATGGTCGCCGCCTCCCAGTACGCCCACGGGGGAGGCATCACCGAGCGCCACCTCCTGGCCGCCATGGCCTCGGCCCTGATCAGGGGATTCGGGCGCGGCCCCGCCCTGGTGGCAGGCCTTGGGACGATGGGCGTCACCGTGCCCGCCGCCCTCGCCGGCGCCCTGGCCGACCCCGGCAACCCCCACCTCGTGTTCGACCTGCTCGGCGTCCTCAAGGCCGAGTACCTCGACCGCGTCTACATCCAGCCCACCGACGAGCTGGCCACCGCCGATGAGGTCGTCGCCTTCGTCGACTCCGTGGGGGCGATCGCCACCTACGCCTACCTGGGCGACGTGTCCGCCTCGCCGACCGGCGACAAGAAGGCGGAGAAGTTCGAGGACGACTTCCTGGACGAGCTCTTCGACGCCATGGAGGCCAAGGGCCTGCGCGCCGTCACCTACATGCCCCCACGCAACACCCCCGCCCAGCTCGAGCGCGTCCACAGGCTCGCCGCCGCCCACGGCATGCTGGAGATCTCCGGCGTCGACATCAACCAACCGCGCCAGGCCTTCAACTGCCCCGAACTGCGCCGCCCCGAGTTCGCCGGCCTCAACGAGGCCACATGGGCGCTGGTCGCCCACGAGGCCCTGTCCTCCGTGGACCCCGCCCTGCACCTGCTGGGCCGGACGGGACGGCTGGGCCCCGACCGCCTCGCGCAGCGCATCGCCCAGTACGCGCCCCTGGGCAGGAGGATCGCCGACGGCGAGGCGGCCGACCGCGTCGCCGAGGACGCCACGAGGGCCTGAGACCACAACCGCACGCCCCGCCAGGCGGGGCAGAGAGAAAGACAATCGCCATGACACACGCACCGCTGATCCGCGGACTCTTCCTGGCGGCGCTGCGCCGCCCCGTCATCGTCAGCCCCACGCAGGAGGAGGCGGGCATCGTCCTCGACGAGCCCCTGGCCGATGTGGCCCCCGACTCCCTCGCCGACGTGGAGCTGCCCGTCGTCGTCTCCGCCGGGGGCGAGTCCTACCAGGTCCGGGCCACCGCCTCCGGGGAGCGCGCCATCACCGGGCGCGTCGCCCTGGTCACGGGCGGCGCCCAGGGCTTCGGCGCTGAGATCGCCAAGGGCCTGGTCGACCAGGGGTGCTTCGTGTACATCGCCGACCTCAACGGCGAGGGCGCTGCCGCCAAGGCCGCGGAACTCGGAACCGGCACCACCCACCCCATCACCGTCAACGTCGCCGACGAGGACTCCGTGGCCGCGATGGCCGCCGAGGTCGAGCGGGTCACGGGCGGCCTCGACCTGGTCGTGTCCAACGCCGGCATCGTGCGCGCCGGCTCCGTCCTGGAGCAGGACGCGTCGGCGTTCCGCCTGTCCACGGACATCAACTACGTGGCGTTCTTCCTGGTGACCAAACACCTGGGGCAGCTGCTGGCCCGCCAGCACTCGACGGCCCCCGAGTGGATGTGCGATATCATCCAGATCAACTCCAAGTCCGGCCTGGTCGGTTCCAACAAGAACGCCGCCTACGCGGGCTCCAAGTTCGGCGGCATCGGCCTCGTCCAGTCCTTCGCCCTCGAGATGGTTGAGCACGGCGTGAAGGTCAACGCGATCTGCCCCGGGAACTTCTACGACGGGCCGCTGTGGTCCGACCCCGACCGCGGGCTCTTCGTCCAGTACCTCAACTCCGGCAAGGTCCCCGGCGCCAAGACGGTCGCCGACGTCAAGGAGTTCTACGAGGCGAAGGTCCCCATGCGCCGGGGCGCCCAGGGCATCGACGTCCTGCGCGCCATCTACTACATCGTCGAGCAGGCCTACGAGACGGGCCAGGCCGTGCCCGTCACCGGGGGCCAGGTCATGCTCTCCTGACCGCTCCGCCGGGCGGGGCTGGGCCGCGCACATCGCGCGAGCGCGCCCGCCCCGTGGGCACGCCGCCGCGGGCGCGCCCGCTCCGCGCCACCGCCAGTTCCGCGCTCCCCCTCACGACAAGGAAGAAAACATGACTCAGGTCCCTGAAACCCAGTACGCGATCCAGATCACAGGAGTCGACCAGTTCGAGGTCAACACCGCCAAGCCCGTCGACCGGGTCGGCCCCCACCAGCTGCTCCTCAAAGTGGAGGCGTGCGGCATCTGCTTCTCCGACACGAAACTGCTGCACCAGTTCGACAACCACCCGCGCAAGAGCGAGGTCGTCTCCGGCATCGCCCCCGAGGCGCTCGCGGAGATCCCGAACTACCGCCCGGGCAGCGCTCCCACGGTCCCCGGCCATGAGCCGGTCGTCCGCGTGATCGCGGTCGGCCCCGAGGTCACCCACTTCAAGGTCGGCGACCGCCTGCTGGTCCAAGCGGATTGGAAGCACCTGCGCACTGCGAAGTCGAACGGCGCCTTCGGCTACAACTTCGACGGCGCCCTGCAGGAGTACACGGTCGTCGACGAGCGCTGCGTCGTCGCCCCCGACGGCGAGGAGTTCCTCATCCACGTGTCCGAGGCCCCCTCCGCCGCGGCCGTCGGCCTCATCGAGCCGTGGGCGACCGTCGAAGGATCCTACGCCTGGAAGGAGCGCGGCCACCTGGCCGACGGCGGCAAGCTGCTGGTCGTCGGCGAGGGCGACGTGGACGCGCTGACGAGCGCCCACGCCCCCGCCTCGGTCACCCGTGTGAGCGAGGAGGAGGCGCTGAGCGTCGAGGGCGCCTTCGACGACATCCTCTACTTCGGCGCGAACGCCGGGGTCATCGAGAAGATCGCGCAGCTGCTGGCCTCCCGCGGTGTCCTCAACGTCGTCCTGGGCGGGCGCCGCATCGAGCGCAAGGTGTCCCTGGACATCGGGCGCGTCCACTACGACTTCATCCGCTTCGTGGGCACCACCGGGGACGACCCGGCCGAGGGCTACGCGTGGATCCCCGACACGGGCGACCTGCGGGTGGGCGACAAGATCGCCATCGTCGGCGCGGCGGGCCCGATGGGCCAGATGCACACGATGCGCGCCGTCACCTCCGACGTCCCCGGCATCAGCGTCGTCGGCACCGACCTGTCCGACGAGCGCCTCGCGGGCCTCAAGGCCGTCGTCGGCCCGGTCGCCGAGAAGCGCGGGGTGCCCCTGTCGATCATCAACACCTCCGTGACGCCGCTGGAGTACGGGTACACGCACATCACCTGCCTCGTGCCCGTCCCGGCGCTCGTCGCGGGCGCGGTCGACCTGGCGGCCGAGGGCGCGATCATCAACGCCTTCGCGGGAATCCCCGCGGGCACCTTCGGCGACTTCGACCTGCAGGGCATCATCGAGCGCCACATCTTCATGCTGGGCACCTCCGGATCGGACGTGTCCGACATGCGCACCGTCCTGCACAAAATCGAGGAGGGGATCATCGACACGTCGATCTCCCTGTTCGCGGTCACCGGAATGGCGGGCTTCGGCGACGCCATCAACTCGGTCATCAACCGCACCTCGGGCGGCAAGATCATGGTCTTCCCGTCCCTGCACGACCTGGGTCTGACGCCGCTGGGCGAACTGCCCGAGAAGTTCCCCCAGGTCGCGGCCGCCATGAAGGACGGCCTATGGACCAAGGAGGCCGAGGAGGCGCTGCTCGCCACCGAGTGAGCGGGGCCGTGGGAGGCTCGGTGCCCGTCGCGCGCACGCGCGACGGGCACCGCCCTGTTAGGGACGGGTCGCGCGCCAGTCGCGCCCCCGATCCGTCGGCCTGCGCTGCTGCTTTGGGCGCTTTCCTCCCCGTGGCGCGACCCCGCCTCCCGCACTGGGCTGCTGCAGCGGGGGGAGCGCCGCGCCCCGCGTCCTGCGGCGGGTGTATGGCGGTAGGATCGGTGCTGACCGGTCGCGTCTGGCGGCAGGGGCGGGTCCTTCTGCGGCTGGCTCCGGCGAGCCGGGCGGATCCCCCGCGCGTCCCACTCCAGGCGGGTCCTTCTGTGGCTGGCTCCGGCCGGTCGAATCCCAGCGGTCCGAGGGGGAGTTCTATGGCGCCTGCGGTCGACGAAGGGTACGTCGCCCTCCAGACGTGGCTGTGCGGGCAGTTCCATCCGCGCGCGCGCCACGCGCGTGAGGCGATCGAGGAGGACCCCGAGTGCCTCTACGATGCCTTCCTCTCCGTGCTCGTTGGTACGGGGCTGGGATTCGCCGCCTACGACGACGATCGCACCCATCATGGGCTCTACGCCTTCGACTTTTTCGTGGGCGACATTGAGGCGCCACCCAGGGGTGGGGGAGTGGAGGGGGCGAGGACGCCTCATGCGGCAGGACAGCCTTCCCCCACCGCGAAGGCTCCTGCGATGTGCCACGCGATTGTCGACACGTGGCTCGGTGACGTGGGCAGGCACATCCCCTTCGTGGCCTCTGTGATCGCTTCCGTTGCCACCCTCGAGCTCGTCGCGCGGGTGCGCGTCGACGAGTGCATCTTCGAGCTCGACCTGCCGCCGGACTACGCGAGCGCCACCGCGAACAGGCCGTGGGAGGACGGAAGCTTGCCCATCGGTGCGCTCGATCAGTCCCTGGTGGTTCCCGGTCCTCCCATCCACGTCCGCGCCTGTGCTCCCCACGAACGCAAGGGGCTGGCCGACTCGGGTTTTGCCGAGGCTCTGGCGGCGAGCACCCAGATGGGCATGCGCGTGGAGTCCGCGGGCTCAGACGCCGCCGGGGTGCACGCGCTCCTCCGTGGGCCAAACGATCGCCCGGAGGCGCTCGGTTGGGCGGCCGATGCAGTCGCGCGCGCCCTGTCCGCCCGAGGCTACGCGGGCGGCGTGCGGATACGGGTGCAGTGGCAGGGCGAGGCCGAGTAGGGCACCGCACTCGCACTCACCGCATAACCCCACCCGAAGGAACCGCACAACCGCTGCACCACGCCACAGGACGTGATCTCAAGTCATGTGGGCGGGCGCGTTCGGGTCGGTGTTCCGCACGGACTGGTGCTCGCCGGTGGTGTTGTGTGGCGTTGCGCCTGCTTGAGCTGCTGCGGTTCGTGTCCGCGCTCCCCGGGATGGGTTGTGGTCCAAAATGCGTCTGGGTTACGCCCCGTTCGGAAGGGTCGGCGCGGGGGTGGTCCAAAATGCGTCTCAGTTTGGCGGTTTTGGCCAGATCCAGGCGATTTCGGGCAGACTCAGACGCATTTTGGACCAGGCGCCCGGAAAGACCCCGGATCCGCCCGAGACTCAGACGCCTTTTGGACCACCAGGCCGCCGGGTGACCGGATCGTTGGGACACCAACTCGTTGTTCCGCAAGGCCACCGTCCCACCGGGCTCCCGGGACGGCTGGGCGGCCGACAGCGCGCCCTATTCCGCCTGCGGGGACTCTGTCGGGTTGCGTATGCGGGTCTGGCAAGAGGGCCGCGCCGGGTGGAGCCCTCCGGCGCGGATTCCCCAGCGGGGGAGCCTCCCCGGGGGCTCCGGACCCACAATACCGAAAAGGGCCCCGGCCTCGTCGGGATGGACGAGGCCGGGGCCCTTGGCGCGTCGGCGCCTCCTACGCGTTCACCGGAACGGCGGAGTCGGCGGACACCGGGGCGGTCGCGTCCTGCCAGTAGTCCAGCTCCCCGGGGTCGAGACCGATGGAGGAGGCGACGAACTGCGGGTCCTTGCCGGCCTTGCGCTGCGCCTGGTAATCCTTCAAGCAGTCCACGGCCTTCTTGCCCAGGATGACGATCACGGGCAGGTTGATCAGGGCGAGGAGGCCCATGAGGATGTCGCCCAGGCTCCACGCGACCTCGAACTCCAGCAGAGCGCCCGCGAACACCAGCACGGATGCGATGGTGCGGAACGCGGTGAGCATCCAGTGCTTGAAGTCCACGTTGCGCAGCAGGAATCGGAAGTTCACCTCCGCGTAGTAGAAGTTGCCGATCAGGGTCGTGAAGGCGAAGAGGAAGAGCGCCGTGGAGACGAAGGGCTGCGCGAACCCGCCCAGGACGGTCGCAACGGAGGACGTGACCAGGGGCGCCCCTTTGAGGGTATCGGACCCCTCGACGCCCGAGGAGAGCACGACGAAAGCCGTGAGGGTGCAGATGACCATGGTGTCGATGAAGACGGAGAGCATCTGGACCAGGCCCTGTTTCACAGGGTGCGACACGGAGGCGGAGGCCGCGGCGTTGGGGGCGGACCCGACGCCCGCCTCGTTGGAGTACAGACCGCGCTTGATGCCGTACATCATGGCCGAGCCCGCGAAGCCGCCGGCCATCGTCTCGAAGCGGAAGTCGAAGGCCCCGGAGACGATCGCGCGGAACATGGTGGGGATGTTCTGGTAGTTGAGCGCGATGACGACGAGGCCGACGCCCAGGTAGACGATCGCCATGATCGGCACCAGGACCCCGGTGACGTCAGTGAGGCGGCGGGTGCCGCCGAAGATGGAGGCGGCCATGAGGACGGCCAGGACCGCGCCGACGATCCACGGCGTCCACTCGTCCGCCCACGAGTACGCGGAGAAGGAGTCCGCGACGTTGAAGGAGGCGAGCAGGTTGAAGCCGCCCATGTAGGTGAGGATCAGCATGACGGCGAAGGAAGAGGCGAGCCAGTTCTTCTTGAGGGCGGTCTGGATGTAGTAGGCGGGGCCGCCGTAGGAGTGGTGCGGCCCCTTCTTCTTGTAGATCTGCGCCAGGGTCGACTCGATGAACGCGGAGGCGCCGCCGAGTGTGGCGATGACCCACATCCAGAACACCGAGCCGGCGCCTCCCAGGCCGACGGCCGTGGCGACGCCGGCGATGTTGCCGACGCCGACGCGCGAGGCGGTGGACACCATGAGGGCGCGGAAGGATGAGACCTCGCCCTCCTTCTCCGGGGGCTCGGCGACCACCCGGAGGGATTCTCCGAACATCCGCAGGGGCAGGGCCTTGGTGCGGATGAAGAAGTAGAGGCCGACGCCGATGAGCACAGCGATGAGGATGTAGCTGTACAGGGCGTCGGAAACGGCTTCCAGGAACGTCTTGATCGTTTCGTTGGTCATCGGATCCTCTGCATTCTGTTGGGGACGGGGCGGCAGGCCTCCCGAGTGCGGGACCGCACGGGGGGCGCAGCCGTGTTCTTGAGGGGAAGCATAACCCAAGGTCAAAAAATGGCAAAGTCGCTTGGTGATAACGTTACTGAACAGGCAGGCGCGTCGGTTGGCCGTCCCCGGACGGGTGGTCGCAGCGCCAGCGCGCCCGTAGATCCTGAACACATAGGTGTATAGTCGCCTATGTGTGTGGTAGACTAAATGGTATGGAGTTGAAGCACGCGATCCTCGGGCTGCTGTCGATCCGTTCCGCGAGTGGTT